>AZIK01008533.1_pt1 | contig 79843 bp, 72 predicted proteins | sample 359131 | NCBI WGS metagenome assembly AZIK01 (sample SAMN02429715, study PRJNA222663) | marine sediment metagenome | biome: Sediment sample; isolation source: enrichment culture of sample MGS-ANC(AMM) from oil contaminated site at the... | place: Italy: Ancona | collected 2012-02-14 | depth 6 m m | reverse complement strand
CTCTTTTTTATAGTTATCTTTTAGTGAGCATTTTTATTAGTTGTTGTTTTATATAAAGCGATACTTGTGCCAACTTTTACTGGAAAATAAAAATTGTTATAAATCAGTAGGTTATGTTTTTTTATGCGATCCTTTGCAAAAAATAACAGGGTGTTCGACTCAAGTGTTACTGCTTCTGTTACGCACGATGGCGCTATATGACCTTTTACTTTGGGGGGTAACACCTCAATTAGATTGTGGGTTATTTTTTCTTTCGTGGGATACCTAAGCGTTGGCGACGTTCCCAAAGGCTCTTGCGCGAAATCCCGAGCTTGCGCGCTAATTCCGTTTCGGTCATGGCGGCTTCGTTTTCTAAAACGAAGTGCATGAAGTAGTCATCTAACGATAGGTCTCCTTGTGCTGATTGCGAGTCGGTAGGTTCAGAATATTGGACGTTTTCCAATAAGCCTTGGCGCATGCTTTCGCTGATGTAGCGGTCTGGGGAGTTTGTTGATTCAATGCCGAGCAGTTCCGCTCCAATGGCTTGGTCATCGGCAAGAATAACGGCGCGCTCTATGGCGTTTTCCAATTCACGTACGTTACCTGGCCAGCGATATTCGGCGATGGCCATCAAGGCTTCATCGGTAAAGTGCATGGGAATGTGGTTCATGCGTTCGTAACTGCGTACGAGTAGGGCTTCGGCTAGTTCTAGTACGTCGTCGCCACGGTTGCGTAGCGGTGGTAGATGAAGCTCAACAACATTAAGACGGTAATATAAGTCTTCACGGAATTCGCCTTGGCTCGCGAGTGCTTTCAAATTTCGGTGGGTTGCTGCAATTAGGCGCACATCCACTTTGCGGCTTTGTACTGAACCAACGCGGCGAATTTCGCCTTCTTGCAATACTCGTAATAAACGCGCTTGCGCTTCGAGCGGTAGTTCGCCGATTTCATCTAAAAATAATGTGCCACCGTCAGCGGCTTCAACAAGACCTTGGCGTAGTGCGGTGGCACCGGTGAAGGCTCCTTTTTCGTGGCCGAATAATTCTGATTCGATCAGTGTTTCGGGAATTGCGGCGCAGTTCACCGAAATCATGGGGGCATTGGCGCGGCGACTTTGTGTGTGTAAAGCCTTGGCCACTAATTCTTTACCGGTACCGGATTCGCCTTGAATCAAGACGGTCGCGTCTGTGGGCGCAACTTTGCTGATCTTTTTGAACAGCAGCAGCATAGGTTCGCAGCTACCAATAATCCCAGTGGCGAGTGTTTCGTCACTGCTAGCCGTGGTACTGCCTTGTTCCGGTTGGCTGAGTTTGGATTCGCTGAGGATATGCTTGACTGAACGTAGCATCTCGTCGTGATCAAACGGTTTGGCAATATAATCCACTGCGCCCATTTTCATGGCATCGACGGCAGAGCGCAGGCTAGCGTAGCTGGTCATGATGAGAACGGGCGTTTTACCTGCTAGCTCAATCAATTCGGTGCCATTACCCCCAGGCAAACGTAAATCACTAATAATGAGGTCAAACTGACTGAAGTCTTGTTCGCGTGCTGCATCCAGAGAATCCACATCCGTCACGTCATAGTCGTGACGCTGTAATAGGCGGCGCACGGCTTGGCGGATGATGGTTTCGTCTTCAACAACTAGGATATGACTCATTCAGCTTGTTCCATTTCATCGGTTTGCAAATATCGCGGTAGGCTGACTTTAACACAGGTTCCGTGCCCATCGGTTAATGGACTTTCAATGCTAATATGGCCGTAGTGCTCTTCTACAATGCTGTATACCAAGGCAAGACCTAGGCCCGTACCTTTGCCAACTTCTTTGGTGGTGAAGAAGGGTTCAAAAATTCGATCTAGAGTGTCGGCAGGAATACCATGACCTTCGTCGATTAGCAGTACGCTAATTTGATGCTCGTCAACGCGTGATCGCACCCAAACCGTGGCTCCCGGCTCGCTGGCGTCGCGAGCGTTGCCGAGCAGATTAACAAAGACTTGAACCAAACGCTGGGCATCACCTAATACATTTAGGTGTGGTGGGCAGTGGTTAACAAAGCGAATGTCTTGGCTGCGCTTGCTTAAGCGTAGCAGTTGCATGGCTTCATCGACGCAGTGGGATAGGTCAACGATTTCATGCTCGGTGCTGTGATGGCCAGCGTGAGCGAAATTCATTAGCGATTGGACGATGCGTGTTACGCGACGTGTTTGCTCTTGAATCTGATCGGCCATTTGCAGTAATTCTGGGTTATCCGTTTCATAGCGCATACTTTGGGCTAGGCAGTCGATGCCGGTGATGGGGTTGCCAATTTCATGCGCAACCCCAGCGGCTAAACGACCAATAGAGGCTAAGCGCTCGCTGTGCATCAGTTCTTCTTCCAGTAGTTGAGTTTCGGTTTGATCCTCAACTAACACAACAATACCACCAGGCTGACCGCCACTTGGTTCGATCATGGCTTTGTGCAAACTGTACCAATTCGGACGCGCGCCCGTATCAACTCTATGCTTGTGTTGGTGCATTGAATCACTGCTGACGAAACTGGTGAGCAATGCGCCCCAAGGGTTGGGTAAACGGTTGAGATGGGAGCCGGTAACATCAGCGGCAAGAATACCTGTGAGTTTGGTCATGGCGCGGTTCCACATTAGTACTTCGCCATCTCCCGCGAGCGAGCATACCCCCATAGGAAGGCGTTCCAGCGTTTGGCGATGATAGCGTCGGAGGTTATCCAGTTCGCTGGCAATACCACTGAGACGATCATGAAAGCCTTCTAGGCGCTGTTCTATCTGGTAAATATCTTCGCTGAGTTCGCCATCTTTTTCGAAGGGGAGGTAACGACTGATTATGTCGTGGGCAACGGTTGGCCCCATAAGTCCGGATAAGTTGGCTTCTAAGCGCACGCGTAAACGTCGTAATGCATAGGGGCGATCTTCAAACGATGGCAGGGTTAGGTCGGTGAGGGCTTGGTACACTTCTCGTTCGGCAACGTAACGTCCTAAGGGTTTACTCAGTGAGTTGATCACGTCGTTAGAGTTAGTCGCAATTAGAGGTCTGCGCGTAGGTCTTGATACCGTATCAATTGAGCAAGCGTCGGCAGCGGAAATTTCTGCGGCTTTGCGTTTGGTGAGCATACTAATTACCACAAATAGCGTGATATTGATGCCCAGCGCTCCTATTGCCGCGAGATGCCAGTTGCCTTCATTGATCGGAGGTAGCGGAATGGGAATGTTCCAGCCTAAAGCGAGTTCGCAAAATGGTAGCAACATGGCGTAGACCCAAGCCGCTATTCCGCTTCCTAGGCCGAATAAAAAGCCCTTGCGATTTGATTGCGGCCAATACAGCAATCCGAGTATTGCGGGTAAAAACTGCGAGGCGGCAACAAACGCTAGAATGCCCAGTTGGGTCAGTTCAAGATCAACCCCTACTAAGCGATAGAACCCATAGGCCAGTAGTAAAATAGCGGCTATCAATAAGCGCCGCATCCACAGTAGCCAGCGATAAAAATCGTGGCGCGGACTTGGCTTGTGAAATGGCAAGACCAAGTGGTTCAAGAACATGGCGGCGGTTGATAGTGTGGTCACAATCACAATGCCTGAAGCGGCTGCTAGCCCACCCATAAAGGTCACGATGGCGAGGAAGGGAGATTCCAGTTTTAGTCCTATGCCTAATGCGAAATATTCCGGTGGCGTGTCGACATTCAGATAGATGCCTGCCCAAAGGATGGGCGGAACTGACAAACTCATAATCAATAAAAACAGCGGAAAGCCCCAACTAGCAGGGCGCAGGGCGCGAGGATTCATGTTCTCGGTGAAGGCCATATGAAACATGTGCGGCATGACGATAGCGGCGGCAAAAAAGACCAATAACAGCGTACGCCAAGGGCCGTCTTGCAAGGTGATTTGTTGATGGGCGAGGCGATCTTGGTTGTCGATTAACCATTGTTGTAAACCGCCGACCTCAGGAAAGACGCCAAATAACGCCACGCCGCCTAATATAAGGATGGCAATCATCTTGAGTAGTGATTCAAACGCAATCGCGAAGACTAGACCTTCATGTTTTTCGCGAGGGGATACATGTCGAGCACCAAACAAAATGGCGAACAGGATCATGACTAAGCAGTAAGCAAACGCGAGCGTCGATACTGGCCAGTCGTGGTTTAGCAAATACAAGGTATCAGCAATGGCGGTAATTTGCAGGGTGAGCATCGGAATGACCACGGCCAGCATAAACAGCGACACCATCATACCTGCGCCAGGACTGCGATAGCGGAATGCTAATAAGTCGGCGAGCGAGCTGAGCTGATAACTTCGTGTAATTTGTAGAATGGGTCGTAAGAGTATGGGCGACATGACAAAGGCGCCCGAAATTCCCAAATAGTAGGCTAAAAAACCATAGCCATACTGATGAGCTAAGCCAACCGAGCCGTAAAAGGCCCACGCGCTGGCATATACCCCGAGAGAAAAGATGTACACCACTGGGTGGCGTACCCAAGAGCGCGGCAACCAGCCACGTTCAATGGCATAGGCAGCAAGAAATAAAGAGCCTAGATATCCAAAAATAATAAAGGCGAGTTGGCCAAGGCTAAACGTCATCGTCGTGGTGTCGCTGCTTATAGTTAATCCAAATGTAGAACGCGATCAGAAATAACCAGATCGCAAATGGTTGATACCAAGCCCCATTATCATTCAGCCACCAATCCATCATGATGGGTGAGAACAGATAGATACCGACGAGTAGCAATAAGCCAAGGCGATAATCGTACATAGATGTCACGTAAAGATGAAAGTGCTAAGCCTATCACAGGCAAGCCGAAGGCATATCACTCATAGTCAAGGTTGACGTTGAAAGTCAGCCGGGGCAGGCATTGACGTCAGCCCAGTTAACACCTTGGCTTGCCAGTTTGGGATTGCCCAAGCGAGCAATTCGGCAATTTTTGCACCGCGTAACTCTGCAGGAGGCGCTTGTTTTAGCCACGAGAGTGCAAGCCAGAGAGTGTTTGCAGTGCTAGCGGTTGTCAATGGCAGTGCAAGGTTTTGCTTGCTGAGTTTTTGGCCATTAGCCTCGTTAGCAACTGGAATATGACTGTAAATCGGTGATGAATAGCCTAACGCTTGTTGCAGAAGTATTTGCCGCGCGGTGGAGTCGATAAGATCAACTCCTCGCAGCACATGGGTAATACCTTGATCGGCATCATCAACGGCAACCGCTAATTGATAGGACCACAAGCCATCGCGCCGGCGAATAACAAAATCCCCGATATCCGTGGCCAGTTCGTAGGTTTGTGTGGTTTGCAGTGTGTCGGTTACTCGCAACTCACCGCTAGGGCATAAGAAGCGCCACGCAATATCATTCGTTTGCAGCGTGCTACAAATACCATGGTGAACTTGATTACCAAGCTGCTTGCGTGAACAGGCGCAGGGGAAGGCACGTTGTTGCTGAATGAGCTGTTGCAGTGCTGCTTTGTAGGCATCGCTTCGAGTGCTTTGGTAACGGATATCTTCGTCCCAGTGCAAACCATAGCAGTCTAACGTGTGTAAGATAGAAGCCGCAGCGGTTGGATCTTCTCGCGCTGGGTCAAGATCGTCTATGCGAACGAGCCAAGTACCATGATGAGCACGCGCGTCCAAGTAACTAGCGAGTGCTGCTAGTAATGAACCAAAGTGGAGTGGTCCGGTCGGTGAGGGCGCAAATCTGCCACGATAACGCTTACTGTTGGATGACAGTGTCATAACAGAAGTATCCGTAGACGTATGCTGGGTAGAGAGCAGAGTACTTGCCAGATAACGATAATCATCTGGCAAGTAATCAGCAGGGCTTAAACGCCGAGCTGACGCTCTTTGATTTCAGCCAGTGTCTTACAGTCGATACAAAGATCGGCGGTAGGACGAGCTTCAAGCCGACGAATGCCGATTTCTACGCCGCAAGCGTCGCAGTAACCGTAATCGCCCTTATCGATAATATCGATAGTCTTGCTGATTTTCTTCAACAGCTTACGTTCACGATCGCGAGTACGCAGTTCGAGGCTAAATTCCTCTTCCTGACTGGCACGGTCGTTTGGATCAGCATAGTTGTTGACCTCAGTTTGCATGTGCTCTTTAGTGCGATCCACTTCTTCCATTAGCTCCTGTTTCCAGTTGCTTAGGATTGTTCGGAAGTGCTCTAACTGAGCGTCATTCATATACTCTTCGCCTTCTGCAAGCTGATATGGCTTGAAGTCGGACAGTGCAAATTCTTTTTTATCTTGCGGCATTGTATTACTGCCTCACCTTGTAAGTCGGCTAATGCGCATCATGCGCCCAAAAAGATAAGGCGGGCAAACTATCAGATAACAATGAAAGCGCCAACTATTTCCTTATCCTTTTGTTGTGATTGGTTAATATTGCCTACGATCTGGCACAATAGGTCGATTATTTTTCAGGCCATCCTATATGACAGATTCTGCTCAACGTAGCAAAGAGATTCGACCATTTCAGGTAATGGCAATCCTCGCGCAAGCTCAAGCCATGCAATCTTGCGGCGTTGATGTGATTCATTTGGAGGTGGGTGAACCGGATTTTCCAACTCCCGAACCTATGATTAAGGCTGCGATTACTGCCATGCGTGAGGGTAAAACTGGGTATACCCCAGCGCTTGGCTTACCATCTTTGCGCGAAAAACTAGCGGAATATTACCAGCAGCGCTTTTCGCTAAACCTTGATCCGTGTCGCATTGTGTTAACCCCAGGGGCATCGGGAGCACTTTTATTGCTGTCGGCAGCGCGTTTGAACCCAGGGGAGGGGTTGTTGTTGGCCGATCCGGGCTATCCATGCAATCGCCACTTCGCTCGGATTTTCGAAGCGCACGGCCAATTAGTTCCCTGTGGTCCTGAACAAAAGTATCAATTGACGGGCGCGGATGTGCGTGAATATTGGCAGCCAAGCACCAAAGCTGCGCTGGTGGCGAGTCCGGCGAATCCAACCGGTACTGTCTTATCGCCAGATGATTTAACTGATTTGGCCAACGCCGTACGCGAGCAAGATGGCGAATTGTGGGTCGATGAAATTTATCAAGGCTTGAATTACACCAGCGCGCCACACTCCGTTCTTTCTGTTGCCCCTGACGCTATCGTACTGAATAGCTTTTCTAAATTTTTTGGCATGACCGGCTGGCGATTAGGTTGGGCTGTGGTGCCCGAAGCTTGGGTGCCTACGCTGGATACTTTGGCGCAAAACCTATTTTTAGCACCACCGACACCGGCGCAATACGCGGCTTTGGCTGCATTCTCCAAGGATTCCATGGCGATTCTGGAGCAGCGTCGTGCCGAGTTAGAGCAACGCCGCGCTTACTTGTTAGAGGCTCTGCCGAAACTTGGTTTTAAGATTCCAGTTGCGCCCGATGGTGCTTTTTATATTTACGCCGATGCCAGTGCATTGACATCGAATAGTTTGGAATTCTGTGCAGAGTTATTACAAGACACGGGTGTGGCATTAACTCCGGGCGTTGATTTTGGTGATTACCAAGCGCTGACTCATGTGCGATTTGCGTTTACCACCCGTTTGGAGCGTTTACAGCAAGCCGTTGCGCGCATAGCGGATTGGCTGGAGACACGCAATGCAGTATGACTCCCCGCTCATCGAAGGACGTTTAATTAAGCGCTATAAACGCTTTTTGGCGGATATTCGTTTAGCGGATGGTTCAGATATCACGGTTCACTGTCCTAATACCGGATCGATGAAACGCTGTGCCGAACCCGGTAGTCGTGTGTGGTTATCGGATAGCGCCAACCCTAAACGTAAATATCAATTCACCTGGGAATGGGTTGAGGTCGACCAAAAATACAAGGCGTGTGTTAATACTGCGCGTCCTAATCGTTTGGTTGAAGAAGCTTTAATTGCCCGATCTATCCCTCAATTTATGGGCGATTATCAAGTAGTACGTGAACCTAAGGTGGAGGATGGTCGGTTAGATTTTCGTTTAGACTTTGTCTCTGATAACGGCCAAAAATCGACCTATATTGAAGTGAAAAGTGTCACCTTGTTAGAGCAAGATAACGGTTTAGGGTGCTTTCCTGATGCGGTCACTGCACGAGGCTTGAAGCACTTGCAGCGTTTATTGGTATTGCATCAAGAAGGCCATCGGGCGGTGTTATTGTTTTGTGTACCTCATGAAGGTATCCAGTGCGTACAAGCGGCTGCTCATATTGATCCGGTTTATGCTAAAGCATTGTCGGAAGTAGTGAAACAAGGCGTTGAGGTGTTGGCGTATTCAGTAAAATTTGATCACGCTGGTATGACCCTGTTAAACGAAATTCCAGTCGATATTTAACTAAGATGTCGATTATTTAAAGTGATATTGAACTTTTAATTTTAACCCTTAATTTTGAGAAATTTTATGAATTACTCTCGTGCTTTTATTTTATTGTCAGTTATTTTTTTAGCGTCTTGCAGTACGTTAAAACAAATGGCCAATGTGCAAAAACCCACGGCCAATGTGAGTGGTGTTGCGTTGACAGGAGTAACACTCGATAGCCTTACACTGGCTGTTGACTTAGATGTTGTAAACCCTAATCCATTCGCCATTAATACTGGCGCGTTTAATTTGGATTTGGCGGTTGATTCGAAATCGATTGCTTCGGTTGATAAAGATAATGCCGGAGTGGAATTGCCAGCCAAAGGAACTGCGAAAACAACTTTGCCATTAACCCTACGTTTTGTTGACTTATATGAGGGGGTTGCTGGATTAAAAGATGAAAACGAATTTGCTTACGCACTTGCGGGATCCGTTAGTGTTGCTTTGCCGATACTTGGTGAGCAAGAAGTCCCACTGAGCTTTAATGGCCGCTTGCCGATTCCGAAAATCCCGAAAATCTCGCTGAAATCAGCCCAGCTTGGCTCGTCAAGTTGGCGTGGTGCCGAAATGGCAGTGGTACTGGATGTTACCAACCCCAATGTGTTTGGTATCAATTTAAATGAGCTAGCGTATCAAATTAACGCGGCTGGTACGTCTGTTGGCGGTGGTTCTTTGGATGCGATAAATTTAGAAAAGGGTCAGCAACAAGAGGTTACTATTCCTATCAAACTCAGCTTCTCTGAAATTGGTATGAGTTTGTACAAGATATTGACAGGCAGTGCGCCAGTAGAAGTTGGAGTTAGCGGCTCTGCTGATATCAACCCTGATTTGCCGTTATGGAAGCCAGACCCGCTATCATTTGATGTATCGAAATCGTTAACTCGCTAATTCTCATCTTTGCAAGTTTCCTTCGGTTGTTTATGGCTAATTCATCAACAACTGAAGGATTTCAGTGTCACATCTTATATTGTTCGTGCTTATATATAAGGCAGTTTATTAGTAATTAGCGCTTGTTTTTGTCTGTAAATATGGGTTTTTATCCCACGTTGTTATTAACTAGAGGTGTCTATGGAATCACATCACGTCGAAATTCGTCATTTAACATTTGAAGATATGAGTGAGCTTAAAAGTGCGAGTGAGCGAGTCTATGATGGTGGTGCTTTATCGGTCTGGACGTCTGCAATTTTACATCGGTTATTTACGGTTTTTCCTGAAGGACAGATTTGTGTTTGCGTTGATGGCAAGGTAGTGGGCTGTGCTTTATCGTTGATTATTGATTATGCGAAGTTCGGTGATGAACACACCTATGAAGAAATCACAGCAGGTTACGATTTCACCACACATGATGGTGAAGGTGATGTTTTGTACGGTATTGAGGTGTTTATTCATCCTGAGTATCGTGGCTTGCGTTTGGCCCGTCGCTTATATGATGCACGCAAAGAATTATGTGAAAACTTGAATCTACGCGCCATTATTGCTGGTGGGCGTATGCCTAAGTACGCTGAATATGCTAAATCGATGAGCGCAAAAACTTACATCGAAAAAGTTAAATCAAAAGAACTTTACGATCCGGTTCTATCTTTTCAGCTAGCCAATGATTTTCATGTTAGAAAACTCTTGGTTGGGTATTTGTCGGGTGATGCGGCATCAAAAGAATATGCGACCTTAATTGAGTGGTCGAATATCTTTTATACTAAGTCGGTGAAATTGATTAATGCTCGACGTTCGGATGTTCGTTTAGGTTTGGTGCAATGGAAAATGCGACCAATGAAGACGCTTGAAGAATTGATAGAACAAATCGAATTTTATGTTGATGCAGTGTCCGATTATAAAAGTGATTTTGTCTTGTTTCCTGAATTGTTTAATGCGCCGCTTATGGCTGAATTTAATCACTTGAGCGAACGTGAAGCGATTCGTGCTTTGGCCGGATATACCGATCAAATTCGCGATAAATTCTGTGAATTTGCTATTAGCTATAATATTAATATCATCACAGGTTCTATGCCGCTATTAGAAGGCGAGGAGCTATTTAATTCGGGCTTCTTGTGCCGTCGTGATGGTACGTTTCAGCGTTATGACAAAATTCATGTAACACCATCAGAAGATCGCAGCTGGGCTATGCGTGGCGGTGATTCTATTCAAGTGATAGATACCGATTGCGGCAAGGTTGGCGTGGTGGTGTGTTATGACGTTGAGTTTCCTGAGTATATTCGCTTGTTGGCTGACCAAGGCATGAATATTTTATTCGTTCCTTTCTTAACAGATACCCAGAATGGTTACACTCGCGTACGTCATTGTGCGATGGCTCGTGCGATTGAAAATGAATGTTATGTTGCGATTGCAGGCGGTGTAGGTAATCTTGCGAAGGTGAATAATATGGATATTCAATACGCTCAATCAGCGCTATTTACGCCTTCGGATTTCCAATTCCCTGCAACCGCAATTAAAGCCGAAGCAACACCGAACTCAGAGATGACCTTGTTAGTCGATGTGAATCTTGATTTGTTAAAGCAACTGCATAGTCATGGCAGTGTGCACACTATGCGCGACCGTCGCAAAGACTTGTACACTTTGGCGCGCACAGACAAAGCGAAGCAAAAAGACTAATGTCTTTGATGGTTTGAATAGTTGAAAGGCTGCTTGCCACTAGTTTGTGGTGAGTGGCCATTCTATGTTGATTTCTCCTGCCTTTACTTCGCATTTAATCGCTTTTAGGGACTGCCCTGTACATGGGCCAGAAATGCACTCGCCGTTGTCGATCAAAAATAACGCGCCATGCATCGCGCATTGAATCAAGCAGCCATCGGCATCTAAAAATTGGTCGTCTTGCCACTCAAGCTGTACGCCAAGGTGAGGGCATTGATTACGATAGGCATACACCTGTCCTTGATGACGAACCACAAAAAGATGAACATCATCGAGTTCAAATCCCTTGCTTGCCCCTTCCTGAATAGTGTCGATGTGGCACAATGCCCGCATAATGGTTCTCTATACTTGATGTTGCTGTTATCACCGGCTCGCCATAATGGCTGTCACCAGTTTTAAGGTTAATTGTTTTGATTGCAAACATGGGCAGCACTGCTCTATTGGGCCGACAGCATATCGTGCCCTTGTGCCTGCTGCTACCGCCCTTGGTGGTTCTTGCGGGCTTGCTTACGGGCGGTGGTGAATGGTCGTGGCTATTGAATTCGGATGCTGGCCAAACCGTATTGTGGCAGGTACGTTTCCCGCGCGTCGTGATGGCCTTTTTGATTGGTGCGGCATTATCCGCGGGTGGTGTATTGATTCAGGGGGTTGTGCGCAATCCGTTGGCTGATCCGGGTTTGATTGGTGTATCAGGCGGCGCTGCGGTGGGGGCCGCGGTGTATTTAGTGTTTGCGTCGAGCTTGTCTTTGTCTATGTGGGGCCAGCCGTTAGCGGCGTTTATTGGTGGGGCTGTTGCCCTATTGGTGGTGATGCAGTTGGGACTGCGGGGTGCTTCGATTCATGCGATGAGCTTTCTCATATTGGCGGGCATCTCAGTAAATGTCTTAGCCAGTGCCTTAATTGGTTTGATGTCCTATATGGCGACAGACAGCGCGCTGAGGCAAATTACCTTTTGGTCGCTTGGTAGCTTGTCGGGTGCTAATTGGCGTTGGAATAGCGCCTTATTTGCCGCGCTGGTGGCGGCTATTGTTTTTTGGCGACCTCGGTTACGCACCCTTGATGCTTTGTTACTAGGAGAGGTAGAAGCGCGCTCTATGGGTATTTCGGTGGTGCGTATGCAGTGGCTTGCGGTGTTATGGGTCGCCTTGCTGGTTGGCATTGCGGTGTGTGCGAGTGGGGTGATCGGCTTTGTGGGTTTAATTAGCCCGCATATAGCGCGCTTGTTAACTGGGGCAACCCATAAACGGGTATTACCTCTGGCGATCATCTTTGGTGGTTGTTTAGTGGTCTTGGCCGATATGGCGGCGCGAACTCTGGTTGCCCCCGCTGAGTTGCCGATAGGCATTGTCACTACGTTACTGGGAGCGCCGGTATTTATCAGCCTGTTGCTGCGCGAAAAGAGGCGTATGTCATGAGTGCATCTTTACTCACGGTTGAAGGTCTTAGCTTGCATCGTGGCGGCGCGGCTTTGGTGAATCAGGTGTCATTCGACGTTAAAGCGGGCGAGTTGATCATGTTAGTCGGCCCCAATGGAGCCGGTAAGTCAACCTTGCTATCTATGCTAGCCGGATTACAACGTGGCGATGCCGGAAGTATTGCCGTATTGCAGCACGCTACCCACGCTTGGCCGCGCACTGCTTGGGCGGAACATGTAACTTTTGTACCACAGTTATCGGCGATGAATTTTCCGTTAACCGTACATGATGTGGTAAGTCTTGGTGGTTTAGCGCACAGCACATCCATGGTGACTCTGCGTCAGCAAGTTAAGGCCGCATTGCAGGGATGGGATATAGATTACTTAGCCCAGCACGATGTTCGACGTTTATCTGGGGGTGAGCAGCAGCGCTGTCAGCTTGCACGCAGTTGGGTGCAGATGCAGCAAGCTGAGAGTGTGTTATGGCTATTAGATGAACCCTTAAGCGCGTTGGATTTACGTCATCAGCATCAATGTTTGCAGCAAATACGAACGATTACGGCTCAGGGCAAGAGCGTGGTCATGGTGGTGCATGATTTGAATTTAGCCCGTCAACATGCCGATCGAGTCTTGTTGATGTGTTGCGGTGAACTGGTTGCCGACGGCAGTGCCGAGCAAGTATTAAGCGCTGAACAAGTCAGTCGGGTATTTCAGGTAGAAACCTATCTGGATCACGGCTGGTTGGGTTGGCGCTAACATAGAGAGATAAACAGCGGATAAAAAACGCCCCTCAATCGCGGGGAGTTCACCCTCTAGGGTGTCCTTGTCCTGAAAGCTCGATAAGCTGTTGATTCATAATGGTAATTCGACGCGCTAGGTTCTCAATAAGGTTAACAGCGGCTTTTGGTTGGGCCTCAATTAATACCACGAAATCATCTTGCGGTACCGCCATTACGGTACAGTGATTTGCGGCAATCACACTGGCAGTGCGCGGTTCACGAGTGAATGCGGCCATCGCACCGAACACTTCATCTTCGCCTAGAATGCCGACTTTTACGTCGTCGACAAAGACATCGGCTGCGCCACTGATAATGGTGTAAACGTGGTCGCCGACATCACCTTGTTGAATAATGACCTCGCCAGCACTGAAGTTTTGAAAGCCAGCATTTGGTTTTACTTCTTGTCGCGCTTGCGCACTCAAAAAATTGAGTAAAAGTGCATTTTGGCAAATTAAATAGTGGCTCCAGAAGTGTTGACGACGTTTGTTGGAATATAGGTGACGCAGGAAATCGTCGCGATCAATCGGCACTAGTTCAACATATTCGTCGGTACGCAGCACCGGTACTTGCATGTGAAAAGACTCACTTATACCAACAAGATCGCCTTCTTCGAAACTGGCCAGCGTTTGGCCGTTGTTACTCAGATGCAGCATGCCATCTTGCACGATAAACAACTTGTCGCGATCAAAATAATCATAGAGATCGTCGATCCCTTCTAGCGTGACTGAGTTTTCATTGGGATCAAAATCTTTCAGCAATTGTTGGGTTAAATACTGCATTCGACTTAGTAATGCGGCGATGCTGGGCGATGCTTGTCCATTCAGGTACATAGGAAGTCCTCGTTGCCTTTGCCTCTAGTGGGCAATTCAATCAATGGACTTGAATGTATCGCAAATTTAGAGCGTGTCCTATGCTGCTCGTAGATGGGTGTTTCAAGATGATACCTTGGTCACACAATGTATTGGATTGTTACTCGCATGTTACTTGGGGTGTCGCAATCGGACGCCATAACTTAGACTGCGCGCTTCTAGTATAGAAAGAAAAATAGGTTGCCGTGATTTCTGGGTCGCTTTACGCATTTTTATTGACCAGCCGTTGGCACGATGAGGACGAAACCACCCTACTAACCTATTGGTGGCACACCCCTCAAGGGCCAGTGCGTACCGTCATTACGCAGCCGGTAGTGTGCTTTATTCCAGCATCAGCGGCGGCACGCGCGCAAAATGCCGCAACCACACTGGGTTGGCCGGTAACGGTTAAAACCGTTCCTATGCGCTCGTTTGATGGCGAAGCGGCCGCAGCCTGTTACTTACCTTCGGGTTTGTTATATCGCTGGCGCGATCTAATGCGTGAACAGGGGGTGGTCTGTCGAGAAGTGGATATTCGTCCAACGGATCGCTATTTGATGGAGCGCTTTGTGTATGGTGCCGCTGAGTTGCAAGGACACTGGCGGCAAGGCGCTGATTTTGCCGACATCGACAGCGTTCGCCTGACCCCCACGCGGTATCAGCCGTCGTTGCGCTGTGTGTCGATTGATATCGAAACCTCCTTTCCGCGTAACGGCGAGCCCGATCGGTTATTTTCGATTGCTTGCTATCAGCCGCATGAATCCCTCGTGTTGATGATTGGTGATCCTGATCAAAGTAATGACGAGGTCACGCTGGTGGCCGATGAGCCGGCGTTATTACGCGCGTTTTTAACCTACATTCAAGCCTGTGATCCCGATGTCTTGATTGGTTGGAACGTGATCCAATTTGATATGGATTTTTTGCGGCGTAAATATCACCAACACGGCATTGCCTTTGCCTTGGGTCGTGATGGTAGCGAGCTGCAATGGCGTGTACCTGCTAATCAACCGGATCGTGTCTATCTGCATATTCCCGGACGGGTGGTGATGGATGGCATTGAGTGCATGCGCAACGCCACCTATCAGTTTGAAAGCTTCGCTCTGAATGATGTCGCCGAGCATTTTCTCGGCGACGGCAAGTTACTCCATGGGGATGATCGCGGTGGCGATATTGAGCGACTTTTCATCGACGATAAACCCGCCCTTGCGCGCTATAACCTCAAAGACTGTGAATTGGTGTGGCGTATTTTCGAGAAGGCTGATTTGTTTAATTTTATGATCGAACGTGCCCATATGACAGGCTTACCCTTGGATCGTATGGGCGGTTCGGTTGCCGCATTTGAGAACATGTACTTACCGCGCTTGCATCGTGCAGGCTATGTTGCACCGAACTTAGGTGAAGGTTACAGCGCCGAAAAAAGCCCCGGCGGCTACGTTATGGATTCGCGTCCTGGGTTATTTGAACACGTATTGGTCTTGGATTTTAAAAGTCTGTATCCGTCGATTATTCGGTCTTTTAAAGTGGATCCTATGGGGCTGGTGGAAGGTTTGGCCGCTTACGAAGCGGGAGGCGCGACCAAAGAGACGGTGGTTCCCGGTTATTTTGCCGCCCAATTTCATCAGCAACGGCACATATTGCCAGATCTGATTCGCCACTTAGGCGAGCGCCGCGATCTGGCCAAACAGCAAGGGAACCGAGCGCTATCGCAGGCAATCAAGGTGATTATGGCGTCCTGCTATGGCGTGCTGGGGTCTGACGGGTGTCGGTTTTACGATACGCGTTTGTCGGCATCTATCACTAAGCGCAGCCACGACATTATTCAGCAAAGCTCCCGCTGGATTGCTCAGCAGGGTTACGACGTCATCTATGGTGATACCGATTCGGTTTTTGTGTGGCTTAAAAAAAGTGTCACCAACGATGAGGCCGATGCTATCGGTAAGCAGTTAGTACGTGATCTTAATGTGTGGTTTAAGCAAGCGTTACATGAGCAGTGGGGTGTTGAGAGCTATTTGGAGATGGAATACGAAACTCACTATCGTCGTTTTTTTATGCCCTCTATTCGGGGTGAGGAAACGGGGAGTAAAAAGCGTTACGCCGGATTGATTGAAAGCGCCGACAAGGCGGAGATGGTGTTTAAAGGGCTAGAGGCGGTGCGCAGCGACTGGACGCCGTTGGCTCGCCAATTTCAACGTGAACTTTACCGGCGCGTATTTTTTTCTGAACCCTATGAAGACTGGCTTCGGGAGCAGGTTAACGCCTTGCTTTCAGGGAGAAGTGACGATTTATTGGTGTACCGAAAACGTTTGCGGCGGCCTCTGCCCTTATATCAAAAGAACCGTCCGCCACATGCACGTGCAGCTAGCTTGTTGGATGCGTGGCGCGAGCAGCAAGGGCTGAAACCAAGGTTCAGTGACCGTGGTGGTTGGATTTCATACAAGATCACCATCAATGGCCCAGAGCCTGTGGAAATTCAACGGTCACTGGTGGATTATGGGCATTATTTAGAAAAACAGTTAGCACCGATTGCCGCTGCTATTTTTCAATTTACGGGTGATGATTTTTTACGCATCGCGGGGCAGCAGTTAGATTTGTTTTAACACCTTATTTTCAATGCGGTAGGCAAGGATATTTTATGATTAGAACATTACGACTGGATCCGCAGGGTAACCAACATTTGGGTGGTAGTGAGCAAATCGATTTATGGCGAACTCAGGGCGGTATGCTTTGGGTTGATTTACAGAGCGAAGTGAAAGCGGATGAAACGAATATTTTGGAGTCTCTTGGTTGCCATCAGTTGGCCATTCAAGATGCGCAACGTGACCGCCACCCGCCGAAGATTGAACAATTCCATGACAGTACTTTCGTATTGTATCGCGGTATTGCCACTTTTAACTCGGAACTTGAGCATGAGGCGCAAACGATCGCGTTTTTTATTAACCCGACGTTGTTGATCACCCGACACCCGCAAGAAGCGACCAGTGTTGAACGTCTTTTTAATGAGCAAGGTGCTGCGTTACTAAAAGCAGGCCCAGGTCATTTAGCGTTAAAGGTTATGCATACCTCTGCGGGTATTTATCTGGAAAGCTTATTAGAGTTTGAAGCGCGTCTGAGTGACGTTGAAGATACTCTATTGGAGCGGGGCAGCGATGAACTGATGAAGGAGCTGGTTTATTATCGCTCGCGTTTGGTGAAGTTGCGTCGCTTGTTCAACTATCACAAGAATATTACCGATGAATTGCGCGGTGATGAGTTCAGTTCGATTGCCTATACCGATGACGCTATGAGCCACGCCATCAACGACTTGCATGATCGTTTCGACCGTCTCTATACCATGGCGCAGATGTTTTACGATATTTGCGGCGACTTAATCGACGGTTATATTTCAATCTCATCGCACCAGTTGAACCGCACCATGCAGGTGTTAACTGTGATTACGGCGATTTTTATCCCGCTAGGATTTTTGGCTGGCCTATACGGAATGAACTTTGATCACATGCCAGAATTGCACATGGCGAATGGTTACTATGTTCTTTTAAGCGTGATGGGAACAATTGCCGTGGGTCTTCTTGCACTATTTCGTAGGATGCGGTGGTTGTGAGCATTTTCTCTAATTATGGGGCTAGTCTGTTGTGATATGGCGCAGTTGACAGGGCAAGATGATTAAATCATTGAATAAGAGTTGTAATCCGTTAAGTTATTGCGCTTCTAGCAGTAATTGATAGCGCGACACGAGCGGTAATTCCGATGCCGGTGTACGCCATTGCTGGCGTAGGAAATAATGATCGACACCTTGTAATTCCACGCCTTCTGACTCTACGGTCGGTAGGCGTTGCTCTAAATAGGTCAGAGTTTCTGGGTAAGGATGCCCAATTAAAACCGCGTATCCTCGGCGTTTAGCGACGCTCAGTGCATGATTAAATTGTTTATTTAAACTTTCCTCGCTGCGTTTGTTATCGAGAAAGACATCGCGAGAGACGGTCGGAATACCCGCCTCTGAAGCATTTTCGGCGGCGACGCTTAAAGGGCTGGTTAGGCTGTCAACAAAATACAGATCTTGTTCTGCTAATACTTCCATTACCCAAGTCATGGCGTCGGGCTGCTGCGTAAGCAGGCTGCCCATATGATTGTTAATACCTTGTACATGGGGAATCGCTTGTAAGCTATCACTTAGCGTTTGTTGCAACTGGATACGATCCATATCTGGGGTCAGCGCACCGGGGCCAAGCTTGGCGCCGCTTTCATTGGCCATAGGAGCGTGCAGCATAATGCCGTGCCCTTGCTGATTCGCACGCTCGGCTAAGCGAGCAGCAAACGGCGTGAAAGGCAAAAAGGCCAAAGTCACCGGTGCAGGCAAATTAACCGCGCGCTGTCCTAAAGTTTGGTTGTTGCCAATGTCATCAAGAATGATGATGAGTTGAGGTTTTGGTTGGAATGGCAGCTCGGCGATCACAGGGAGTGCATGACTCCCTAAGATCAATCCGGCAAGCAGAACAGAAGTCACGCGTTTCACTCAGCCCTCCGAGGCGTTAACTCGGGCTGGGCTTAAAATGTTAACACCACGCAATAAGGTGTGTGCTTCATACAATTGAAAATCTTTCTTTAGCAAACCGCTGTCTTTCTTTTCGGATGCGCTTTCTTTAGTGGCGCTCGTTTTTTCTGAAGCATTGTCTTTTGCGTTTTTAGTTTTTACCGTTGGATTGCTTAAGTGACCCGGTAAATCCGATTCTTTGTAGTAGCGCTCTTCATACGGTGTTACTTCACTTTGCTCTACCACGATATCAGGCACGATACCTTGGGCTTGAATAGAGCGATCATTGGGGGTGAAGTAACGGGCGGTGGTGAGTTTTACCGCGCTGGTTTCGGTTAATGGCAGTACGCTTTGTACCGAGCCTTTACCGAATGATTGAGTACCAACAATCACTGCGCGGTTATGATCCTGTAATGCGCCCGCGACAATTTCCGAAGCCGAAGCGGAACCACCATTAATTAACACCACCACGGGTATGTCACCGGCGACAGTGTCTGCGCTGGCTTCAAAACGTAATTCAGATTGAGGGGTGCGCCCTTTGGTATACACAATAACCCCAGAGCTAATAAAGGCATCAACCACGTCTACCGCTGCGTCTAATACGCCGCCAGGGTTGTTGCGTAAGTCGAGAATAAGGCCATTTAACTGACCGTTTTCAGTCCATTTTTGTAGGGCTTTTTTCAGCTCGGCACCCGTGTGTTCTTGAAATTGGGTAATGCGCACATAGCCAATATCGCCGCTCATCATTTCGGTACGGACACTGGCGACTTTAATTTCGGCACGTTCAAGGGTGAAACTTAATAATTCATTGTCATCACCGCGACGTACTTCTAACGAAATCTCGCTGCTGGGTTCTCCACGCATGCGTTCTACCGCTTCACTCAGTGTTAGGCCCATAACGGATTCGCCGTCTATGGTGACAATAAAGTCGCCGGCACGAATGCCTGCTTTTTCGGCTGGGGTGTCGTCGATGGGGGTGATGACACGAATTAAGCCATTTTCCATGCCCACTTCAATACCTAAGCCACCAAACTTACCGGATGTCGATTCACGCAAATCGGTAAAGGCGTCGTCTTGTAAATAAGCAGAATGCGGATCAAGGGAGGTGAGCATGCCTTTAATGGCGTAATCAAAAAGCGTTTTGTCGTCGATTTCTTCGACGTAAGCACTGCGAATGCGCTCAAAGATTTCGGTGAAGTTGCGCAACTCTTGTAATGGCAGTTGGCCTTGCCGTGTTGCCGCCGCTTTTACTTGTTCTGGGGAGGGAGTATCGCTGGCGGTTTCGGCACCTGCTTGAAAAGCCAGTGTGCATCCGAGAGAAAACAAAATAGGGCGTAGTAGGTGCTTAGGTAACATGATTTTCCGGCTCTAATAACGTTGTAATAATGACCGACAGCGTTCGAATGTCCCAAGCATGGCACAAAAGTCACGGAGTGTTAACTTGGATGTCTAACGTATCCAAACCGCAGGATCTTGAGGCCGACCTTGGTAACGAATTTCAAAATACAGGGCGGGGTCTGTGAGTCCACCACTGCGACCAGCGGCGGCCACAACATCACCACCATTAACCCAGCTACCAACGTCACGCAGCAGCGTTTCGTTATGAGCATATAAACTGAGATACCCTTGGCCATGATCAATGATGAGCAGTAACCCAAAACCCCGCAACCAATCCGAAAACACCACTCGTCCGTGATGAATCGCGCGTACCTCGGCACCGTCTTGTACGCTAATTTGCCAACCTTCCCAGCGCGACATGGTATCGCTATTGGCGTTACCAAAAGCTTTTAATACGCGTCCTGCCACTGGGCGCGGCAATTTCCCCTTCATTTTATTGAACGGGCGCTCGTCATTTTGGCGTGGACTGTTGGCTAAAATCGTTTCGACTTCAGCTAATAAATTCTCTAAGCGCTTGCGGTCGGCTTGTTTCTGCGTCAATCGTTGCGACTCAGTATTCATCTTTTTACTGAGATTCGCCAAGATCCTTTGCTGATCTTTGCGTTTACTGCTAAGCATGGTGTTTTTGTTGCGCAGGGATTGTTCAGTGGACTTCAGCGCTTGTTCTTGTTGCACAATGAGCTCGGCGATTTGATCAAGACGCACCAGTTCGGCCATGGTGTGTTCAATATTCTCGACTCGGGCTTGATTAAAATAGCTGAAGTAACGCATTAAGCGTTGAGATTGCTGCGGATCATCTTGGGCTAGCCACAAGCGCAGAGCGCTTTCATCACCCATATTGCGTGAAGCAATGACCTGCTGAGACAGGTGACGCTGATGCTCAGTTTGAAGCTGGTGGAGCTGCGTCTGCTCCAGGCGTAACTTTTTTAGGCGGGCTTGCTCCTCCCGCAGCTGAGTCTGGGTTTGTTGTATTTGTTTAAGCAGAGCGCCAATTTCTTCATCCGATTGTTTTAACGACTTGTTAATATCGGCGTACTCATCCTTGGCGGAGTTGAGCCATTGTTCGAGCTTTTTAATTTCAGATTTTAGTTCGTTTAAGCGTGTCTCGTCGTCAGCCCACACAGGGCTGACGACGAATAAGGACAGCAAGGCAAAGGCCAATAAGCGTAGAGACATCACTTAGTCGCCATAGCCGACCAAAGATTCACCTGTCATCTCAGCGGGCTGAGCAATGCCCATCATGTTAAGCAAGGTTGGAGACACATCGGCCAGACTACCAGGACGCAACTTAACGGCTTCTTTACGGTCTTGTACGTAAATTAGATTAACAGGGCCTGTGGTGTGTTGAGTCATGGCACGGCCTTGGTCGTCGAGCATTTGCTCGGCATTGCCATGGTCGGCTGTGATTAAGCATTCGCCGCCGACTTCCAATATGGCATCGGTGACTTGCTTTAAACAATCGTCGATACATTCGGCGGCTTTTACCGCGGCATCGTACACACCGGTATGGCCGACCATATCGCCGTTCGCATAGTTACAGACGATTAAGTCGTAACCGCCGTTTTTGATGGCATCAACCAGCTTCGCCGTTACTTCTGGCGCGCTCATTTCTGGCTGTAGGTCGTAGGTCATAACATCCGGCGACGGCACTAAAATGCGCGTTTCACCGTCATATTCTTCTTCACGGCCACCCGAGAAAAAGAAAGTAACGTGAGCGTATTTCTCTGTTTCGGCAATGCGCAACTGTTTCATGCCCAAGGACGACACGTATTCTCCGATACCATTGGTTAAAGTCGCTGGTGGATAAGCGCAGCTAGCCTTAATGGTGGCGGCATATTCCGTCAGCATGACGTAGTCGGAAAGTGCTGGGCGAACAGCGCGTTCGAAGCCAGTGAACTCATCGCCATCAACAAAGGCACGAGTAATTTCACGGGCGCGATCTGGGCGGAAATTGAAACAAATGATGCTATCGCCATCTTTCACCACGCCAGAACCATCGCCAATCACAGTGGCTTGCACGAACTCGTCGTTCTCATCACGTTCATAAGCAGCGGCAAGTGCGGCGGTTGCGCTTGGAGCGGTAAAGGGTGCTTGAGCTTCGGTCATCGCCACATAGCCTTTGGCGACACGATCCCAGCGATTGTCGCGATCCATCGCGAAGAAACGGCCGATCACAGTCGCAATGCTGGCGTTGCCTAGGCTAGCGCAATGCGCTTCTACTTTGGCAAGCGACGGCTCTGCGGAACGAGGAGGCATATCGCGGCCATCTAAAATAGCATGCACGTAGACGTGTTTAACGCCGCGGGCTTTGGCCATATCAAGTAAAGCAATAAGGTGATCTTCGTGGCTGTGTACGCCGCCTGGAGACAATAAACCGGTGAAATGCACAGCGCCGTCAGCGGCAATGGCTTTATCCATCGCGGCGCACAGGGCGGCGTTTTTGCTTAACTCATCGTCTTTAATGGCTTTGTTGATACGAGTGTAGTTTTGATAAACCACGCGTCCGGCCCCTAAATTCATATGGCCGACTTCAGAGTTACCCATCTGACCATCAGGCAAGCCAACGGCTTCACCAGAGGTTTGAATCAGCACGTTGGGGTATTGCGCTAGCAAGCGATCCCAAGTGGGGGTATGCGCATTGGCGATAGCATTGTTTTGGGTTTCTTTACGATAGCCCCAGCCATCAAGAATGATTAACGCAGTAGGTGTTGGACGCGATTTCATGTAAAAACACTCAGTTTTGTAGCTACAACGCCGCCATTGTACCCGAACTCGTTGCGCTTGTACCGGATCTCAAAAAGACCGCTCTGGCCTTGTAAGTCATGGAAGGAATGTGCATCGCCGGTGGTGGGCAGGGCACTCAGGCGGTATACTGCCGCCTTTGATTTTCATGACGATGGTAATTATGGAACAGCTTTTCGAGTTTGTTGGCAATCACGCTGGTCTGATCGCGATTTGGGGTGCCTTTGTGGTCGCTCTGATGTGGGATAACAACCGCCGTAGTGGTGATTCTGTGTCTACAGCGCAAGCCACGCACCTGATTAACCGCGAGAATGCCTTAGTAGTGGATATTCGCGATAAGAAGGAATTCTCTTCCGGTCATTTGGCGGGCGCAGTGAACATTCCTTACGCAAATTTGGCTTCTCGCTTAAGCGAGCTTGAACGTCACAAAAACAACCCCATTATATTGGTATGCAAATCCGGTCAAACGGTCGGGGTGGCAGGCAAGATGCTGCGTGAGAAAGGTTTTAACGCAGTGCGAATGAAAGGCGGAATGATGGAATGGAACAACCAAAACCTGCCACTCGTTAAAAAATAATTAAGAAGGACTAGATCATGGCTGAGAATCAGCAACCGCAGTTCGCGCTGCAACGCATATATGTTAAAGACGTATCATTTGAAGCACCTAACTCGCCTGCCGCCTTCACCAAAGCGTGGAAGCCAGAGATCAAGTTAGATCTAAACAGTGGTGGTCGTAAGGTTGACGAGCAACACTACGAAGTGTCTGTAAAAGTAACCATTACAGCAACCAACGACGGCGAAACTGCTTTTTTAGTTGAGTTGGTTCAGTGTGGCTTGTTTGCCATGGTCAACATCCCAGAACAACAACTCGGACAAATGCTAGGCGCCATGTGCCCTAACATCCTGTTTCCATATCTGCGCGAAAGCATTGATAACTTAGTTGTTAAAGGTGGTTTCCCGGCGTTGATGCTGGCTCCGATTAACTTCGAAGCTCTGTATCAGAAACGCGTTCAGGAAGCACAAGCTGCTGCTGAGCAACCATCAGTGGAACACTCAACTCACTAAGTGAGTTGAGTGTTAGTGCGTTATGCCGGCGCAACCGCCGGCATTCCATCCTTCATTGATCCCGATACCCCGCCATCATTTTCATCATCCAGCCTGGATACTCCTCGGGCAGGCGGCTGACCTCATCTAGGGCGCTCAGTTCATCATCCGTTAGGCGAATTTGAGCCGCCCGGATATTGTCCTTGAGTTGGTCAGGCCGTTTCGCGCCGACGATGATGCTGGTCACGGCGTCCTGGTGCAGCAGCCATGTCAGTGCGATTTGCGCCACGTTGACAGGCTGCCCGTCGACCTGCTTGCCAGCGGCAATCTCCTGCATGACCGCGATGACTTTGCTGCCCCGCTCGCGGTTGACGGGCGGGAAGTCAAACTTGGCGCGGCGGTTTTCTTCGGAAGCGCCTGCTCCTTCATATTTACCGGAAAGGTAGCCGCCTGCCAGCGGGCTCCACACCATTAGCCCGACCTTCTCGGATTCCAGCATCGGAATGATATCCCGCTCTAGGTCACGACCCACGAGGGTGTAGTGGGCTTGAAGTGACGAGATGGGGCATAGGTTGCGGGCCTGGGCGATGCCAATGGCCTTCATCACCTGCCAAGCGGCCCAGTTGGACAGGCCCACATAACGCACATGGCCCTGTTGCACCAATGTGTTCAGTGCTTGCAGCGTTTCCTCGATCGGCGTGGCCGGGTCGAAGCCGTGGATCTGGTAGAGGTCGATGTAGTCTGTCTGCAGGCGCGCCAGACTCGCCTTGCATTCGCTCAAGATATGGCCACGGGAAGCGCCACGTGCATTGGGGCCATCACCCATGGGGCCGAGCACCTTGGTGGCCAGTACTATGTCCTCGCGGCGAACGCCGAGATTCTTTAGTGATTGGCCGACGATGCGCTCGCTGCCGCCATAGCCATAGATATTGGCGGTATCAATGAAGTTGATGCCAGCCTCCAGCGCAATTTTCATCAGCTCGTCGGCTTGCTCCTGCTGTAAGTCGCCGATTAACCCCCAAATGTCCTTGTCGCCGCCGAAGGTCATGGTTCCTAGGCAGAGTTCGGAGACAAACAAGCCTGAGTTGCCGAGCGTGCGATAGCGCAGGTTATTTGCATGGAATTGCGGTAGGTCGTGTGTTGCCATCTTGTGCCTCGTTATGCTGTGGGTTAAAGGGTTCTGGTCAATATCAATCGCTGCTTTGGGATTTCAGGTATCCGTTTGAGTTACTGGGCAAAAATGGTCTTGTAGAAACGCATGGTGCCATCCCAAGAACGGCTTGCCGCATCTTCGTTATAACCCACTGGCATACCAAACTTCTCAGCGATCTTGTCTGCTTCCGGGTTGGTGAAGGAGTGCAGTACCCCAGGGAAGGTTACTAGCGTGAGGTCAACTTTCGCGTCCTGCATCTCTTGTACTAGGCCTGCGACTTGTTCTGATGGAACCATCTTGTCAGCGCCACCAGTATAAACTTGGATTTTAGCCTTTACCGATCCGGCTTCAGCTTTCATCGGACTGCCAAGAGCTCCGTGAAGGCTGACAACGCCGTCGAGGTCAACCCCCATACGTGCCATATTCAGAACAACAGCACCGCCAAAACAGTACCCTTGCGCTGCAATGCGAGAAGCATCCACACTTGCATGATTCTGCAAGATGTTCATCGCCGTCATGAAGCGTGCCTTGGCTTGATCCATGTCTTTGGTCGCTTCTTGCATGAATTTCTGTGCCGTCTCGGGATGATTCGCTTGCTTGCCAGAACCATACATGTCTAGGGCAAATGCTGTATATCCGGCTGTGGCAAGCCGCTCTGCTTGATGTCGAGCGAATTGATTGTGCCCCCACCATTCATGGACGACCAGAATGCCCGGACGTTTCTGCGTGAATTCATCATCCCAAGCCATGTAGCCGGTGAAGGACTCGTCGCCAACCTTGTATTCGATGGTTTTGGTTTGCACTTCTGCTAGTACCTGCGTACTTGCGACAGTGAGTGATAGTGTTGCCGCTATCAATGCTGTTTTTAGGGTGCTTATCATCTGTTTTTCTCCTGTTGAGTTGGGTTGCATCTTCATCTTTTTTATAGATTGAGGTTTATTTGCCGAGTTTATAGGCCGTTTTTTCAACTGAGAGGCGAAATCAATCGCTAATTTTATATCGCTTCTCATCGAAAACTCTCTTGGCAACGAGCGCTTAGGAGTTGCGTCGCAGCATCAAATGCGCTCAGATCTTGTTCGCTACGTGCTGCAAGATGAGCGCCTTCTAGCATGGCTAGGGTGGCGGGCGACTCATATGCCGGATCATGGATTGCTAATATGGATCCGTCCCTTTGGCTCAGTTCGAACGTCGCAGTGAGCCATTGCCGAATCATTGCGCGGACGGCGCTAACTCTGGCGATAACCGTTTCGGATAAGCTCTCTCGGGAGGTTGAAAAGGCAACGCACAGACATACGGTATGGCCATCATCTAAGGCCGCGCGATACAGGGCAATTAGGGCCTTGAGGCGTTCGCCACCCATGGCGTGAGCCGCCTCTATCTCGGTCAGATGATGTTGCAAATGGGTCTGATAGCGCTCGATCAAGGCCTCGGATAGCTTGGCCTTGGTTGGAAAATGATAGTGGATCGACGCCTTTCGAATGCCGATCGCTTCTGCCATATCCGCATAACTGAAGCCGTCGAAACCCCGTGAGCGGGCTGCGTGTTCGGCAAAATCCAACAGGGCGGTTCTGGTATCTCGGTTCATGGTTGTTTTATCTCTCTATCGATATGTCAAGCCTTGCCAGTGCTAACTCTGATGCTTCCAGTGCTCCTTCAAGGTATCCTCCAAATTGCGGTGCTACCTCAGTCCCGGCAAGGATTAAGTCGCCTCCCCATAATCCGTCGAGGGCGCGGTGCAAACCGTATTGCGGGTGGGCATGAGACACTTGCGTGTCCAGTTCGGTCGCCGTAAAACGGTCATATGCCCAGTCTTTGAGGTACAGCTCGCGTGGTTTGCCGGCTTCTGATCCGAACAGCCGGATCAACTGGGCCTGTATCTGTTGGCGCAAGATCTGCTGGTCGGATCGTGCTTGGGGCACTACACCAATAAACCCGAACAAAGCATAAGGCCCTCCTGTTGCTGGGCTAGCATCATGGATTTCGACCATCGGGCCATAACGACTCATGGCATCACCAGAAAGACCCGCCTCGCGCCAAAAAGGCCGGTCATAGACAGCCACGGCCTTGGCTTGGCTTGCCATCCAAGTTACGGTTTCTTCCAGTGCTGTCAACGTAGCATTGGGTAGCGTCGGCGAAAAGGACAGTTTTGCGGCAATGCGCGGAGGCAGTGCCAGAACCCCTCGTCGTGCTAAGAGGCTCACGCCGTCCTCCGATGTTGCCTTGATCCCAGTTGCTGTCCGAGTGAGCGTTTGGATTCCGGTTGAAACACGCAGTCGTTGCCCCGGAATCTCTTTCTCAAGTGCAGAGATTAAGGCGCCCAACCCCCCCTCGAGTCGCCACGATCCTTGCATTGAAGCATACCCCCGTCCACGATGAACACGACCCAGCTCATCCTCAAAGATCAGCTCCCCTTGATCGAATTGATCGAACCGAGATAGCCCGAGGCGATGGATGAGGGCTGCGATTCGAGGCTGTCCTGGCCAGAACCAAGTAGGACCTAGATCAAAATGAGCGGTGCCCTCTTGTTGGGTCAGGATGCGACCGCCCAAGCGATCTCGCGCTTCGACCAGAAGGAAGTCTCGGCCCTGAACGGCAAGCTGTGCCGCTAGGGCTAGCCCAGACAAGCCGCCACCTATGATCAGAGTTTCGGTCAGCATCGCTCAGATTCCTCGCCCGTGTAGGGTAGTAGCCGTATTGTCGTTGCTAGGGCTAAACAGCAGGTGCCTTGGCAAATCGCAGGTGCCCCGTTTTCATCCATATTTTCGCGCCACCGTCCCCAGCCAGCGCAGATAATTCTTGGCCATCAGGCAGACGCAGCCAATCATGCTTGCCCAGCACCTCGCCGTCGACCGTGATTGCGCCGTCTATTACCAGTAGCTCAATCCCGCTGGGTGCTTCCGAGATCAGCGGCGCACCTGCTTCAAGCGTATGGTAGGTCACGACTTCACGGTCGTCCTCATGCAGCTTGGCACAGGCAACGCCGTCCACTGGGGCACCCAGCTCGGCTTCCATATTTTTGCTGAACTGGGTACGGTCGGCCAGATCGAACTGCCAGAGCTTTACGAAAATCATGCATCCCTCGTCAGAGCCTGGCGTATGGGACGTGGTTGGGGGGTTGCGCACATAGGTGCCGGCAGGGAAGTCACCGTGCTCGTCTTGGAATACGCCCTCCAGGACGATGAATTCTTCCCCACCGGTATGGATATGCGCTGAGAACTTGCTGCGCGGTGCATAACGCACAATGGTGGTGGCGCGCGCAACTTCATCCCCGATTCGGTCCAACATGCGCCGCTTCACCCCTTTCATGGGCGAAGGCTGCCATTCGAGCTGGTCGGAATGCACAATAGCCGGCCTAGAGAAATCGGCATTGATCTTCATGAGATCTCCTCCTTGCATGTATTTAACTCATGTATTAAACCCGAAGGTTGCGTATTAGCCGACAATCGAAGGGCGGACAGCGACCTTTGCGCGCCAGGCCTGGAGATTGCTGAGGGATTCGGGAATATCAACCTTGGCGAAATCCGCAAATACTAAGCCAGCAAAGGCGGTGATATCCGCGATTGAGAAGCTATCGCCAGCGAGAAACTCATTGTTCTCTAAAACGCTATTGAAATAAGCCATGGTCGTGTTGGCGACTTCCTTCTGTTTATTGCCCCATTCGGCGCATTGCCAAGTCTCCAGATCCGCACCAAGTCCCGGGGTGGCATGGTGGAAATAGGCACCCACGGCGTTCATCAGACCGTTTTCGGCGCGCAGATTCATCATCGCGATACAGGCGCGCTCTTTTGGCGTTGTGCCGGTGAGCGAAGGGCCATCAAAAACGCCGTCGATGTATTCGGTGATGGCGTTGCACTGAGCGATGCAGGTGCCGTCGTCAAGCTCTAGTAAAGGTACCGTGGCATCTGGATTTTTCGCTGTGAACGCGTTGGAACGGTGTTCGCCGCCCATCACATCTATCGGGATGAATTCAACTTTATCCATTGCGCCTTTTTCTGCCAGAGCGATACGAACGCGGAGTGGGTTCGGAAATCCTTCGATATCGTAGATCTTCATTGGATGATCTCTTTGAGGTTGGTTGGGTTGTGACTTGAGTATACAACCTACCAGTAGGTTGTCTAGCGATATATATAAAATAACCGCAGTTGTTCAAGACGGGGTCAAGGTTTGTGTAGGGCGGGATTTTCTGGCTGCGTGGGTATTTTTTTAGGACGTTGTTGGCACTAAGATATTGGGATATTGGATATTTGGGGTAAGCCAGAAAAGACAAGGGCCTCCGTATTTCTACGGAAGCCCTAGTACTTGAATATGGTGCCCGGAGGCGGAATCGAACCACCGACACGGGGATTTTCAATCCCCTGCTCTACCGACTGAGCTATCCGGGCTTCGCGGGAAACAATGCTTGTGTCCTTTGAGTGGCGCGTATTAAACCGTGCAAACTAAAAGCTGTCAAGCATTCCTAAGTTTTTATTTCTCTTTGTTTTCAGGAGGTTACTCTGGAACATAACCTTCTGCTTTATCGAAGTTATCGCCGCTCAAAAACTTATCGCGCTGCTCGGTTAGATACTTACGCGCTTTCAGATCCATCATGTTCAAGTGCTTTTCGTTAATCAAGCGAGTCTGGTGTTGTGTCCATTCGTTCCATGCTTGAGCCGATACCTTGTTGAAGATGGCTTCGCCTTTCGGGCCTGGGAATGGAGCGGCACTGAGACCTTCGAGTTCTTTCTGATACTTTTGGCAGAATACGGTGCGGGTCATTTTACTCTTCCTTTGGTGTTAGCGGCGCAAGGCTTGGAGGAGTTCTTTCACCGGGGCGGCGAGTCCAAGTGCGCTGGGATTAGCGGGATTGTACCAATGGTCTGGGGGTTCGCCTATCGCAGATGGCAAGTGTTCAAGTTGAATATGCAGTGGTTGGATATGTAAGTGATAGTGGCTAAATGTATGTCTAAAGGGTGTCAGGAGCTCGGCCTGCTGATATTCAAGCCCTAGATGGCTTTTTACCCATGCGCTTGCATCATCGGGTTGTGTTACTTCCGGAAAGCTCCATAGTCCGCCCCAAATACCTTGTTGGTGGCGTTGGTGCAACAGGAGGGTGCCATCGGGGGCTTCAATCATTAGTAAAACGGTATGCTTTTCTGGTTTTTCTTTTTTTGGCTTACTGTTTGGAAACTGAGTTGGCTTACCCGTTTTCAATCCAGCGCAATCAGATTGTAGCGGGCAAATACCACAGGCCGGTTTACTGCGCGTGCAAAGCGTTGCGCCTAAATCCATCATGGCTTGGGTGTATTCGCGGTGGCTATGGACGGGTGTTAGATTCTCCGCGATTTGCCAAAGGGCGTTTTGTACTAGGGTTGTTCCGGGCCAACCTTCAATGGCATAAAAGCGTGTTAAAACACGTTTTACATTGCCCTCGAGTATTGGCGCTCGTATCCCCATGCTGATAGAGGCTATCGCCCCTGCCGTTGAGCGCCCAATGCCTGGTAGCTTTGTTAGAGCATCTACATTTTGTGGAAATTCACCGTCATATTTTGAGCTGACGATTTGAGCGCAGGCGTGTAAGTTGCGTCCGCGTGCGTAATAGCCGAGGCCCGTCCAGTGATGCAAAACCTCATCTTGGCTTGCTGCTGCCAGTGTTTCAACGTCTGGAAAACTTTGCATAAAACGTTCGAAATACGGAATAACCGTGCTGACTTGGGTTTGCTGCAGCATGATTTCTGAAACCCATACACGATAGGGCGTGATGTTTTGCTGCCAGGGTAGATGCTTACGTCCATACTGATGATACCAAGCGAGTACGGCATCGCTAAATAAAGAATTTGAAGACATGTTGGCGGTGTTCTACGGCAAAGTTGATTGCAGTATAGGGACTTTTACCATAGGTAACGAGTGTCAGGCTTGGTAGGTTCCGTTTTCACAGCGGGCTTTGTTTTCAATTAGAAAATGATGCAATTGGTCGAGGGTGAGGGGGCGACTAAATAAGTAGCCTTGGCCTTCGTCGCAGTTGTTTTGTCGTAAAAATTGCAATTGTTCGCGGGTTTCTACCCCTTCGGCAACCACGTTCATGCTGAGCTTATGCGCCATCGCGATAATGGCGGCGGTGATTGCCATGTCGTTTTTGTCGTCAGGTATATCCATTACAAACGAGCGGTCTACTTTTAGAACATCAATCGGGAATCGTTTAATGTATGACAGCGACGAATAGCCTGTGCCGAAGTCGTCGATCGCGATGGCAATTCCAGTGCTCTTAATTTCCTGCATGATGGCGATTGCACTTTTCACGTCTTCCATCAGAGTGCTTTCCGTAATTTCTAACTCTAGACACTGAGGCGGAATTTGGGTGATTTCTAATACCGTACGAATACGCTGAACTAAGTTCGGATCGGTAAACTGTTTCGCCGATAGGTTGATGGCGACTTTCGCGGTTGGCGCTAAGATTCCTTCGCGTAATAGGGGGCTCATCTGCCGACAAGCTTGTTCTAGTACCCAGCTGCCAATATCAATGATTTGTCCGGTTTCTTCTGCCACAGGGATAAAGTGGTCGGGTGTTATTAAGCCGCGTTCCGGATGCTCCCAGCGAATCAGAGTTTCTACTCCCGTTGCGCTGTAGTCAAACAGACTAACTTTTGGCTGAAACAGAAGGGTGAATTGATTTCGCTGTATCGCCTCTTTCAATTCTTTTTCCAGAGCAAGGTGCTCGAGAATTGAATGGTTCATATCTTCGGAGAAAAACTGGAAGTTATTTCGACCCATTTCTTTTGCCCAATACATGGCTAAGTCGGCGTTTTTCATCAGGGTGTTAACATCGGTGGAGTCTTCTGGCGTCATGGTGATGCCGATACTCACGCTGGTGACAATGTCTTGGCCTTTAATTCGAATCGGGCGCGATAGTGCCTTGAGGATTTTATCCGCAACCACGAGTACGTCTTGCGACTGCTGTACATCCGTTAGCAAAATAGTGAATTCGTCCCCGCCAATGCGAGAAACTGTGTCGTTTTCGCGTACGGTGTTGTTTAGTCGGGAGGCGACAGTTCTTAGGAGGATATCGCCAGCGTCATGGCCTAAGGTATCGTTGATACGCTTGAATTGGTCCATGTCGAGGAACATGAGCGCCATTGATTTACCGGAACGAAGCACGCTTTTTACCGCTTTTTCTAGACGATTCTTAAATAAACGGCGGTTTGCTAGCCCAGTTAATGGATCGTAAAAGGCGAGATTTTCCATCTGGATTTGAGCGGCTTTTAGTTCAGAAATATCTGAGATAGCGCCTAAATAGCCGAGCAGTTCACCATCGCGATCATGAAAAGCGCTGGCGAGCAAGTGAATCCAAGTATGGGCGTTGTCGCGGCGTACTAAGCGAATTTCAAGCGCGATACTCTCTTGATCAAAGACCATCCGATTCCACGATTCTTGCACTATGACAATATCTTTTGGATTGATCATTTCGAACCAGTCTTGCAGATCGGGTAATTCGTTGGTTAAGCCGTGGATATCGCGCCAACGTTGGTTAACGTACTGTAGTTTTTGCTTTGTATCGACTTGAAAAATCCCAATTGGCGACAGTGCGGTTAACTTACGAAAGCGTTCTTCTGAAGCTTTCAGCGATACGTTTTCGTCTTCAATGGTATCCAACATGCCGTTAAACAAATCGACTAAGTCGCCTAGCTCATCGTTATTCTCTTTGACGGCGCGAATGGAGTAGTCCTTGTCGTTAACGATTTGGCGCAAGGTATTACTCAGATCGCGCATCGGGCGAGCAATAACGTCTTTCAATTGATTAGCGAGGAAGAGCGCCAAAACAACGGCAGCCAAAATGATAATGCCAGAGAAGATCAAAAACTGATTAAAGCGCTGCAGTAAGTCTTTGCGGCTACTTTCAATAAACAGGGTGCCTATTGGAGTCGTGTCTCGATTGATGATGAAGTATTGGCTGAAATTGTAGCTGTTACGGCGCAGACGGGGCACCTTGTTAGGACAGGCATCTTGCTGATGGTCTGTTGCTATATAGGATGCGACTAGTTTTTGATTTTCGCCATAGATACAAGCACGCAAAATAGAGGAGTCGGCCTTTAATGTACTCAGGTTTGTTTCGAGTAATGCTGTATCGCCAAATGTCAGGGCAGCGGTGGCTCGGTCCGCGATGACTTCACCGAGTACGGTAAGCTTTTTTTCGGTATCTTGCCGCGATAGGTAATATTCCAGCGACATATACGCGAGATTCGACAGTGTTAGGGTTAAGCCCGTCGTTATTAATGAAATAAAGACTAATTTACGACGTAATGATTGCGAACGAAGAAACTTCACACACTCACCGCATTGCCATGTTGGATGTCGGTAGAACGGTACGCCTGAAGTGGTAGGGGAAATCCCGCCAATTGGAATGACGCATCGGTTAATGGTTTCCTTTAGTTGCTATCGCATACAGATTGTTAGTCGTTCTTATCATACTTAGACAGTCCTACTTATAACTACTTTTTAATAATTTCAGTAAGGCTAAGCGGAGAAAAATCTACCTCGGATTTAGAACTATATAGCAGTCTTAAGTTATCCTCGCATCCTATCTATTCGATAGAGCTCCTTAGCTTGGGTGAACTTCATTTCTCACTAACATTGGGTTGGTACTCAGAATATGAGTGTTCTGGTTTTATTGACCAGAACAGAGTGTAGTTGCCTTTTGTTTATTCTGCTGGGTTTTGAGCACAAAATTTTGTGCAAAAGAGCACAGCAGCGCTAGAAGCTAGCGCTGTGCTTGTTGCGCGGTAGCTTGTTCGTTCTCGAGCTCTTTCAGGAGGTCGTCCATGGTGATATTTTGCAGACGTTCGCTCAGTTGCGTACGGTATGTTTTAACCATGCTCAGGCCAGAAATAACGGCATCGTAAATCAGCCATTTTTTCTCATCTTTGTTGTAATACAACCGAAAATCGACGGGTACTAGGGTACCGTCACTTTGCTTAAGCTCACCTTTTACAATGGCCTTGTCACCATCAGGGCTGAGAATCGCTTTATTAAAGATCAGCTTCTCACCGCTAAACGCTTTGAAAGCGCCGGTATAAGCACGAATTTGTTGTTGACGAAAGCGAGCAATAAATTGAGTGCGTTGTTCAGGTGTCGCTTGACGCCAGTATTTGCCGAGCATACCCATGGCAATTTTCTGCTCATCAATAGCCGGAATAATGTAAGTCAGTACTAAGTTCTCTACCTTTTCTTGGGTACGGGCTTCAGGTTCGAGCTTGGTTAGCTCAGAAATGATGTCATCGGTTGCTTTTGACACCGTTGTCAACGCATCCTCGCTAGAGGCGTGGGCCGCTTGCAGTATTGCAAAAATAGCGAATATTACGGAGAAAGATCTTCTAAAAAGAGTGTGCATACACAGTCCTGTGGTTCTCTGGTGCATCGTATCGCTAGTATGTTCTTGCCTGTGGGCAAGTAACAGCCATTGAATCTAAATTACTTGTTTCTGTGGTGCAACAATATTGCACAATCAGTCTGCATTGTACGTTAGTAAGTCTTCTTTTGAGGTAAATCCACGCGTTATGAGTGCTTCTTTGAGAGCATCATTCATGTTTGTATCCGTTAAATCTATGATTAACGTTAGCGTATTTTGTTCTGCCCATTGCTGGATGAAATGTATCATTTGATGCATTACTCCGCGGCCTTGGGTGATGCTTCTGACGCCAGCTTGAGATAGGTACACTTGATTTTTCTTGCGTTCGGCTAGGCAGGCGCCAACCACTCGGTCATTAAAACGACCGGCGATAATCCAACGGTCTGCGGCTAACCAGCCCTTCATATCGGTTTTCGACAAGGTCAGTCCAGATATGGCTGTGTCCTGGTGGATCTTGCTTAAATCGTTCCAGTCAGCATCTGTCGGGGTGGTTAGATGTTCCAGTTTTACCGGCACTTTGGTCTCCTGCTTTATGAGTGAGTTACACGGTTCTCGGTCTAAATTGCCTGAAAACCGTGGTGGTGGCCTACTTTCTCAGGCGCTTTGCTTTATAATGCTTTCCTTTCTGTTTTGCGAGAGTTCGGAGCACCAAACGTATGGCACGCACCGCATCGGTTGAGCGTAACACGCTAGAAACCCAAATTACCGTTAACATCAATTTGGATGGAACGGGTGAATCAAAGTTCGATACTGGAGTGCCGTTTCTCGAGCACATGATGGACCAGATTGCCCGTCATGGTCTGATTGATTTGGATATTACCTGTAAAGGCGATAACCACATCGACGATCACCATAGTGTTGAAGACATCGGCATTACCTTAGGTCAAGCATTTGCTAAAGCGATTGGTGATAAAAAAGGCATCGTTCGTTACGGTCACTCCTATGTGCCGTTGGATGAGGCATTGTCACGCGTGGTGATCGACTTCTCTGGCCGCCCAAGCTTGGATATGAAGGTCGAATTTACGCGCGCGAGTATTGGCCGTTTAGATACGCAGCTCTTTTGGGAGTTTTTCCAAGGCTTCGTGAATCACGCCCATGTGACGCTGCACATCGACAACTTAAAAGGTTTCAATGCGCATCACCAAGCGGAGACCATTTTTAAAGCGTTTGGTCGTGCTTTGCGTATGGCGGTTGAGTTAGATCCGCGTATGGCCGGTATGATGCCATCGACCAAAGGCAGCCTGTAAGGGGTAAGCATGGCCAGTAAAATTTGCGCGGTCATCGATTACGGTATGGGGAATTTGCATTCTGCTCATGGTGCCCTGCAAACCGTTTCGCCGGATACCCAAGTCATTGTGACCGGTGATCCTGAAGTCATCCTGAAGGCAGATCACGTCGTGTTGCCGGGTGTAGGTGCGATTCGCGATTGCATGGCAGAAATTCGTGCTCAGGGTATTGATCAAGTCGTCGCTGAAGTTCGTAAAACTAAGCCGCTACTTGGTATTTGCGTGGGCTTGCAAGCCATGATGGATCGCAGCGAAGAAAACGGCGGTGTGGATTGCATGGGCATATTCCCCGGTCAGGTTTGTTTTTTCGGCAATGATCTCGTGGAAAACGGTGAGCGTTTAAAAGTTCCTCACATGGGTTGGAATACCGTTGCACAAGTTAAGCATCCGTTATGGGCTGGGATCGCCGACAATAGCCGCTTTTACTTTGTGCATTCTTACTATGTTGATGCGGTGAATGGCGAGCAAGTGAAGGGTCACGGTCATTACGGCGTCGACTTTGCTGCCGCCATGGGTGAAGACAACGTCTTTGCGGTGCAATTTCACCCAGAAAAAAGCCACAACGCCGGCTTAGCGTTATTAAAGAATTTTTTATCTTGGGATGGTCAGGGGTAATTCTATTATTACCTCCAATCCCTCCAGAACGAATTAAGGTTTCAAAGAATGCTCGTAATTCCTGCGATTGATTTAAAAGATGGCGAATGTGTACGTTTACGTCAGGGCCGTATGGACGACTCAACGGTATTTGGTGACGATCCGGTTTCTATGGCGAAACGTTGGGTTGATGCTGGTTGCCGTCGTCTGCACCTTGTTGACTTAAACGGTGCCTTCGCGGGTACGCCAGTTAATGGTGATGCCGTGACTGCGATTGCCAAAGCATTCCCAAATTTACCGATTCAAATCGGTGGCGGTATTCGTTCTTTAGAAACGATTGAGCACTACATTAAAGCCGGTGTTCAGTACGTCATTATTGGTACTAAAGCGGTCAAAGAACCAGCCTTTGTTAAAGAAGCCTGCCAAGCATTTCTGGGTCATGTGATTGTTGGTTTAGACGCACAAGATGGCTTTGTGGCAACGGATGGCTGGGCTGAAATTTCTGAAATCAAAGCCATTGATTTGGCCAAGCAGTTCCGTAACGACGGCGTTAGCGCCATTGTTTATACCGACATTTCTCGGGATGGCATGATGCAAGGTGTTAACGTTGAAGCAACGTTGCAGCTAGCCATTGAAGGCGGGATTCCCGTTATTGCCTCAGGTGGTGTGACCAATATTGAAGATATTCGCAAGCTTGCGAAAGTCTCTAGCCAAGGTATTCTGGGCGCGATTACTGGCCGCGCAATTTACGACGGCATGCTCGATGTTGCAGAAGCTCAGGCTTTGTCTGACGAATTAACAGGAGCCTAATTCATGGGGCTGGCAAAACGCATTATTCCTTGTCTCGATGTCGATAAAGGCCGCGTGGTAAAAGGCGTTAATTTCGTTGGTATACGCGACGCCGGCGATCCGGTAGAAATCGCTAAGCGTTATAACGATCAGGGCGCTGACGAAATCACCTTTTTGGATATTACTGCCAGTCATGAAGAACGTGCGACCACAGTACATATGGTAGAAGCTATCGCCGAGCAAGTGTTTATTCCGCTAACTGTGGGTGGCGGTATTCGCGAGCTGGTGGATATTCGCAATATGCTGAATGCTGGCGCGGATAAAGTGTCGATTAACTCGGCGGCGGTTTATAACCCAGATTTTGTTCGGGCTGCCGCGGATAAGTTTGGTTCGCAGTGCATTGTTGTTGCCATTGATGCCAAACAAGTCGGCGACAATCGTTGGGAGATCTTCACCCACGGAGGCCGTAAGCCAACCGGCATTAACGCGGTTGAGTGGGCGATCAAAATGGCTGAATTTGGCGCAGGTGAAATTTTACTGACCAGTATGGATCGCGATGGCGTAAAAACCGGTTTTGACTTGGGTGTTACCAAGGCAATTTCGGATGCCATTAATATTCCTGTCGTCGCCTCTGGCGGTGTGGGTAACTTAGAACATCTTGCCGAAGGCGTTTTGAAGGGCGGTGCCGATGCCGTTCTGGCGGCGAGTATCTTCCATTTTGGCGAATATACGGTGCAGCAAGCCAAACAGTATATGGCTGCGGCTGGCATTGAGATGCGGCTGGACTGATCTTTCAGCTACCAATCATGGCCTCGCGATTGCGGGGCTTTTTTGTTTTTATCGGGTACTTTCTGTCTTATATGATCTAGGTTTCACGATAATCCCTCCTATTTTAGTAGGAGTAAAATAGTCACGAGTTACACAGTGATTTGCCTTGATTCCCCTCAAAACAGTCTAATTTCATCTATAGTGATTCTAATGTCAGTCGAATATCAGCATTAATCTGGTTCGATTTACTTAAAAATACCTTCTGGATATTGGCTTAAAGAATATCTGTCATTAACTTTTTGAGGCTTAGTCAGAGTGTTTTTATGAGTGGTATGAACTCAATCAAATGGAAAATTCTCACACCTATGATCGTCATTTTTGCCTTGATCATCACAATTGTGAGTCTTTATTCATCGCATCAGCAGAAAAATCGCTTGGTGGATTCGACTGAGCAACAATTGCATCAAATGCTAGATAACTACCTTGATGGCATGAATATGCTCATGCTGACGGGCAGTATGGCGAGTCGAGATACGCTGCGCAGTAAATTTGAATTGTCCGAGAATGTGCGTGAAGTGCGTGTGTTACGTGGTGATGCAGTTACCCAACTGTACGGACCTGGATTCGATAATGAGAAACCAATGGATGATATGGATCGCCGTGCTTTAGCGGGGGAGTCATTAACCTTTATGGAAAATATCGACGGCGAACGGCGTTTAACTGTGATGGAACCCTATCTCGCGGTATCAAATCGTAACGGTACCGACTGCTTATCTTGCCATCAGGTTGAAGCAGGTACCGTGCTGGGCGCTGGTCGAATTACCTACTCTATGGCTAATAAAGACGCTGAAATTGAAATGGACGTCTGGCGTAGCTTTATCGTTAATCTCTTAGTGGTTATCGCAGGGCTTGTCTGCATTTATTGGCTAATGTACCGCAGCGTTATCAAGCCATTGGCTAAGTTAGAAAAAACCATGACTCATATTGGTGATAGTTCGGATTTACGAGTGCGGGTTGAATTAGAGCGAAACGATGAGTTTTTGAGTGTGGAAACCGCTATCAACAAAATGCTGGCGCGCTTTCAGCCGATTATTCATGATTTAACGCAAACAATGAATGAATTGGCACTGTCGTCAGGTGAGCTAGCAACCATAACCCGTGAAACACGCGACGGCATGACGGAACAACAGACAGAAGCGGGAGAGCTAGTAGAGGCCATTGATGAATTAGCACGCGCTGCGGAAAAAGTAACTCAGAGTGCAATTAATGCCGAAGAGGTCGCAGCGTCTGCTAAAAAGCATGCAGAATACGGTAATGATGTTGTGGTTGATGTGGTTGTTAGTATCAATGAATTAGCCAAAGGCGTAGAAGACGCGGTTCGGGTGGTCAAAGAACTCGCCAGCGACACACAGAGTATTGGTAACGTATCCCAGTCTATTAACGCCATTGCCGAACAAACGAACCTAGTAGCATTGAATGCTGCCATTGAAGCCGCGCGCGCAGGTGAACAGGGTCGAGGGTTTGCGGTTGTTGCTGATGAAGTACGGAGTCTTGCTTCTCGTACTCAGGAATCGACCAAAGAGATTAATGCTATTATCGAGCGTTTGGTCAGCGTATCAGAACAGGCCGTGAGCGTGATGGATGCGAGTAAACTTCGTACCGATCAAAGCGTTAGCGATGCTGGACGAGCAGGTGAAGCCTTGCAGAAAATCGCCAGTGGTGTTGAAGATATTCGCGCAATGAATAGCATGATCGCCGCTGCGGCAACAGAGCAGAATAAAGTGGTTGAGCAGATTAATAGAAACATTCACGCGATTGGTGAGGTATCAACTCAGACGCTTAAGGGCTCAAGCCGTACATTAGAACAGAGCAATGATTTGATTCGTGTGGTTGAGCGGTTGGGGAGTTCGGTGAATCAGTTTAAGTCTTGAGTTTTTATAGCTCGGTTTTGCGTGTTTTTTGTAGGAGCGAAACTTTTTCGCGAAGGCGGTGCAAATGGAAAAATCGTATTAGCTATAGAAGCTTTCGCGAAAAAGTTTCGCTCCTACGTGTTTTTCAAACTTATTCGATTTAGAACACATCGTTCGGTGCTTCTGCGCCAGCCGCATAAAACAAAACCACCAAAACGAAAAACCCTGCCGCAGCAGGGTTTTATCTAACAGCTATTCGATTAACTAAAATTAATCATCCAAAGCCGCTTTATCCCGCACTGCACCTTTATCCGCGCTGGTGGCGAATTTGGCATAAACCTTCAGTGCGGTAGTCACTTTACGTGGACGTTCTTTAGCTGGCTTCCAGCCAAGCTTGTCTTGTTCATGACGACGATGCGAAAGCTCTTCGGCTGATAGGTCGACGTTGATTGAGCGATTCGGGATGTCGATATTGACGATATCTCCTTCACGCAGCAAGCCGATGGCACCGCCAGAAGCTGCTTCTGGCGAGCAGTGACCAATCGATAAACCAGACGTACCACCCGAGAAACGACCGTCGGTTAACAAAGCACAAGCCTTGCCTAACCCTTTCGATTTAAGGTAAGACGTCGGATACAGCATTTCCTGCATACCTGGGCCGCCTTTCGGGCCTTCGTAGCGGATAATCACGATATCACCGGCCACCACTTCATCGGCCAGAATGCCTTTTACCGCATCGTCTTGGCTTTCGAAAACTTTAACGCGACCTTGGAAGACGTGAATAGATTCATCCACACCGGCGGTTTTCACCACACAACCATCCAGTGCTATGTTGCCGTACAGTACGGCTAAGCCACCTTCCTGCGAATAAGCGTTTTCTAAATTGCGGATACAACCGTTTTCGCGGTCGCCATCCAGCGTAGGCCAGCGTGTGCTTTGGCTAAAAGCGGTTTGCGTCGGAATACCTGCAGGTCCAGCTTTGAAGAAGTTAATCACTTCTTCGCTAGGGTTGCGCATGATGTCCCATTTATCGAGGGCTTCTTTCATCGTTGCGCTATGAACCGTTGGCAGGTCGTTGTGCAATAAACCGGCGCGGTCGATTTCACCGAGGATACCCATGATGCCACCGGCACGGTGAACGTCTTCCATGTGATACAACGGAGAGTTCGGAGCGACTTTACATAGCTGGGGTACAACGCGTGATAGACGGTCGATATCTTTTAAATCGAAGTTAATTTCAGCTTCTTGGGCAGCCGCTAATAAGTGAAGAATGGTATTGGTTGAACCACCCATCACAATATCCAGCGTCATGGCGTTCTCGAAGGCTTTGAAGCTGGCGATAGAGCGCGGTAAAACCGACTCATCGTCCTGCTCGTAATAACGCTTGGCATTTTCAACGATGCGACGACCTGCTTCTAAGAACAACTGTTCGCGATCTGCGTGAGTGGCCAACGTCGAGCCGTTACCCGGTAGGGCAAGCCCCAGCGCTTCGGTTAAGCAGTTCATCGAGTTGGCGGTGAACATACCTGAGCAAGAACCACAGGTTGGGCAAGCGCTGCGCTCGTACTCGGCGACTTTTTCGTCAGACGCTGAATCGTCAGCCGCAATGACCATGGCATCGACTAAGTCGAGCTTATGCTCAGATAGCTTAGTTTTACCAGCTTCCATCGGGCCGCCCGATACGAAGATAACTGGGATGTTCAAGCGCAAAGACGCCAACAACATTCCCGGTGTGATCTTGTCGCAGTTAGAAATACACACGATGGCATCGGCACAGTGAGCGTTCACCATGTATTCCACCGAGTCGGCAATCAGCTCACGGCTTGGCAAGCTGTACAGCATACCGTCGTGGCCCATGGCGATACCGTCGTCGACCGCAATGGTATTGAATTCTTTGGCAACGCCACCGGCTTTCTCAATTTCACGCGCAACCAGTTGTCCCATGTCTTTAAGATGAACATGGCCGGGTACGAATTGAGTGAACGAGTTCGCCACGGCGATGATTGGCTTTTGGAAATCCTCGTCTTTCATACCCGTGGCGCGCCATAAGGCACGTGCGCCCGCCATATTACGGCCGGCGGTCGAGGTCTTGGAACGATACTCAGGCATGATGTCTCGCCTCTTGCTATAGAAAAATGGCGGTTATTGTACCAGTGCCGCTTAGGCAGTGACAGTCTGCTCTCACTCACAAGAAACGGTAAGTTCGCACTAATCTGCGGGCTATGCTCAATTAAGCTGTTGTATCATGAAGTTAGTTTGTAATGTGGCGACAAGACGAGAGGCGTAAGGCTATGGCAGAGTTAACCCTGTATTACGACGGCCAGTGCCCATTGTGTGTTGCTGAGGTGACACAGCTAATGAAGGCCGACAAGCAGCAAAAAATGCAGATGGTGGATATCCAGCAATCTGACTTTGCTGAGCGTTATCCACACATTGATCCTCAAGCCGCGAGTGACATACTGCATGCGGAATTACCCGATGGTCGCATTATTCTTGGTTTAGATGTTGCCCATAAAGCATGGGGGCTGGTGGGGCGAGGGTATTTATATGCACCATTACGCTGGCCTGTGATTCGTTGGTTCGCCGATATTGCCTACCTTTGGTTTGCGCGTAATCGTTACAAAATTTCTGGCTGGCTGACAGGGAAGGAGCGCTGCGAAACGTGTTCGCCCGATAAAGGCTGCGACATCAAAAAATAAGGATAAATAACTCGATGACCCCTTCAGCATCTGATCTTGTATTCCTGCCTCTTGGCGGCACCGGCGAGATCGGGATGAATATGAACCTTTACGGCCACGATGGTAGTTGGCTGATGGTCGATTGCGGTGTCACTTTTCCTAAGCCGGGGCGTATCAGCGCCGATGGTACACGTCATCACTCCGGTGAACCCGATACACAAATGCCTGATCCTGAATTTATTGTCGCCCGCAAAGATCGGCTCGCTGGCTTGGTGATTACTCACGCCCACGAAGATCACGTCGGGGCGGTGCCGTATTTGTGGCACAAGTTACGGTGCCCAATTTATTGCACGCGCTTTACCGCCGAAGTACTGAAAAAGAAACTCGCGGAACATGGCTTGCTGCATCAGGTAAAAATCATAGTACCGGAAACCGGCGAGCGCGTTCATATCGGCCCCTTTGATGTGCAGTTTTTAGCACTGACACATTCGATTCCTGATCCTAATTGTTTAATGATTCGCACCCCTGTGGGCAATGTATTTCATACCGGTGATTGGAAGTTAGATCCTGATCCTGTGGTGGGGCATGGCTATAAAAAAGGAACCTTTACGCAATTGGCGGAAGAGGGCGTGGTGGCCATGGTGTGTGATTCTACTAATGCCACCACTTCGGGTCATTCCGCGTCTGAGGGCGATCTCTATGATGGCTTACGCCATTATATCGAGAGCGCCAAAGGGCGGGTGATCGTGACCTGTTTCGGTAGCAACATCGCCCGGCTTTTAACTTTATCGCATGTGGCTGACGATACCGGGCGTTATATGGGGTTGTACGGTCGTTCGATGATTAATATGCATCAGTGCGCTAAGCGCGCCGGTGTTTGGCCGTTCAGTGCTGGCTCTGTTGATACTGGGCATTTAGGCTATTTACCACGTCACGAAGTGCTTGCCGTGGCAACTGGCAGTCAGGGCGAACCTCATACGGCCTTACGTCGATTGGCGGCGGGTACGCATCCGGATTTTGAATTAGAAGCCGGTGATCGGGTAATCTTCAGCGCTCGTGCTATTCCCGGCAACGAAGACGCCATTAACGGCATTATCGAGCAGCTGAAAAGTATGGGCGTTGAAGTGATTACTGCCGACGAAGCTGAGCTACCCATTCATGCCTCTGGGCACCCTGCGCAAGAAGAACTCGAAACCTTATACCAATGGGTGCAACCAGAAATCTCGATTCCAGTGCATGGAGAAGAGGTTCATATGAAGGCTCATGCGGGGTTAGCGAAAGGCTGCGGCGTGCCGCAAACCATGACGGGCCGTAATGGTGATATCTTTCTGCTACGTCCTGTTCCGGGGATTCAACGGCAAAAAGTGAGAACAGGACGTTTAGGTTGGGAGAAGGGTAAGTTAGTTAACGTGGTTTAGTTGGCGCTGCCTATAGGGCTGAATAGGGTGTCATAGGGCTTCAACCCACATGACGCCAACGTCAGTTTTAACCACCTTCACCATAGTTCCAGACTTTATCGGCTGGTGGCTTTTTAATTTCCACTTGATGCCAGAGTAGAGGTGCGTACTCTCGCCGCGAATATCCACATCGGTGGTTATTACAAAGGTCTCTTTGGCAAAGTCGCTGTCGATGTTTTGCACTTCGACTTTGCTTTGCATGCGGCGCAAGGGTTTCCACAAGGAAAAAGCGAGCACGCTGGTTACTAGCGTATTACTCCAGAGTGCCGCGACATAGGTTGCTTCTAATAGACCTATCTTCATACCAAGGCCTGTCAGCACCAGCGACAGACCTAAAAATAGTAAGACGACGGTCGAGAACCCTAAAACAACCGATTCAAGAATTAACACGGCAATGCCAAGTATTAGTAAGACATTGGCGATGTCGCTTTGCAGAATGAAATCCATAGCTTAACTCTGGTGTTTATTTAACGAATTAATAATCGCCATGGATGTCGCAACCAAGGCGCTTGGATCGGTACCGTTGTCAGGCAATAAAATAACAGACGATTCTTTGGCAATTGCTTCTCTTGCCGCAATGGCTTTAGTGGCCAAATCAAATTGAATCGCTTTTACCCCTTCCTCGGTATTCGCTGCTTCACCGACTTTTCTCAAAGCCTCTGCTTGCGCTTCGGCAACGGCCAAAATAGCACTGGCGGCACCTTGTGCTCGCAGAATTTGCTCGGTTTTTTCTGCTTCTGCGGCTAATACCTGTGCTTGTTTCTTACCTTCAGCCACGTTAATGGCCGATTGACGATCACCTTCTGATTCTAAAATTTGTGCGCGTTTAACACGCTCGGCTTTCATCTGAGCTTCCATCGCATCCATCACTGAACGTGGCGGTACAATATCTTTAATTTCATAACGTAATACCTGAATACCCCAAGGCTCTGCCGCTTCATTAATAGCTTCTACAATGCCTATGTTGAGTAGATTACGTTCTTCAAAGGTACGATCCAGTTCCATTTTGCCTAACTCAGAACGCATGGTGGTTTGCGCCAACTGAGTGACAGCGAAGACATAGTCATCAACGCCATAAGAGGCTTTGTAGGGGTCAAGAACACGAAAATATAAAACACCATCAACTGATAAGGTGATGTTGTCTTTGGTGATCGCCGACTGGCTAGGAATATCGACGGCTTGTTCTTTTAAGCTGCGGTCCGCGGCTACATTGTCGATAAAGGGCAAGATGAAATTCAGACCAGCGACTTTGGTTGATTGGTACTTACCAAAACGTTCGACCACCCAAGCGCGGTTCTGCGGTACCAATTTAACGCTGCTTTTAAGCAGTACGAGCACGAATATGAGGGCGAATGCCTCGACGGAAAATAAATAGTTTAATGCGGTTTCCATGATCAACTTCCTTCAACTGAGCCCGTAAAACAAGGCGGTAACGTGATTTCATTTGCTGGATTAAGCGAGCAATCCAGCCTATCGAACGTAAGGGCAAGTATTAAATACAAGTTGAATGGAGCTGAGGGCTTGTATCAGCCACTCAGCCAGTGTTGGATATTGGCTCGTGCGCAACATCCCGATCTCTCGAATTAACCAGTCTAATGCGTTTAGCGCTGTAGCTCGCGTACTAAACGGAAGCCGGTAAATTCATCGGCTTGCCCTGAATGAGCGGTAACCGTAGTGACACGACAGTCGTTCATAGGTGTTTGACGCGAGCCGCCAGCAGCAACCAGTAAGTTATTGTCGTAGGCCCATTCTTGCACGTTACCTACGGTGCTGGCCAATCCATAAGAGTTGGGTTTACCGTTGGTGGTTTTTTGCAGTTCTGTCCCTTTCTCGATACCACCGTATTTTAAGAAACAGTTACGGTCTGGCGACTCCAACTTCACTACGCCACTGTACAGAATCAGTACCGAGATTAGGCTGAAGCTTAGGCCATTCATAGAGGTATTTGAGAGTATAGGAGAGTTTGCTGAAAACGGTTGGGGAGTGCTTGGCGTACTAGGATCACTGGCTCGAATCGCCTGTTTGGCATATCATTGCGGCTATTCAGGTCTATGCCTTTTTGTCGTATCGGCCGCCTTATTCACACACAGCCTGCACCAGCGGGTTGTATGCATTGCAGAAACAAACTGATGTCTAATACACCGTTCTATCAGGAAGTCGCCTCTCGACGCACTTTCGGCATTATCTCGCACCCTGATGCGGGTAAAACAACCATTACCGAGAAGCTGTTGCTGTTCGGGAATGCCATTCAGCTAGCCGGTACGGTTAAAGGCCGTAAGACGGGCCGTATGGCAACGTCCGACTGGATGAAGATGGAGCAGGACCGTGGTATCTCGATCACGACGTCGGTGATGCAGTTCCCGTACAAGGACCGCATGGTTAACCTATTGGATACGCCTGGTCACGAAGACTTCTCGGAAGATACTTACCGCACCCTGACGGCGGTCGATTCTGTGTTGATGGTGATCGACGGCGCTAAGGGTGTGGAAGATCGTACCATCAAGCTGATGGATGTCTGCCGCTTGCGCGATACGCCGATCTTTACCTTCATCAACAAGATGGATCGTGAAGTGCGTGATCACATCGAAGTGATGGATGAGATTGAAACCGTTCTTAAGATCAAGTGTGCGCCGGTGACTTGGCCAATCGGTATGGGTAAGGCCTTCAAGGGCGTATACAACCTAATAACCGACACCGTTCATGTGTTTCAGCCGGGCAAAGGCAGTGTGGTTCCAGATGATGTACGCATTGAGGGTTTGCATTCGCCGGAGTCGGTAGCCTACTTAACTCAGAGCTTGATCGATGAATTACAGGATGAGATCGAGCTAGTACAGGGCGCAAGCCATGAGTTCGATCTAGAGGAATACCTTGCCGGTAACCTAACGCCGGTATTCTTTGGCACGGCATTAGCCAACTTCGGTATCCGTGAAATGTTGGATTACTTCGTGGAGTGGGCACCTATGCCGATTCCGCGAGAAACGAACGAGCGTGCAATCGTACCCACGGAGACTGACTTCACTGGATTTATTTTTAAAATCCAAGCGAACATGGACCCTAAGCATCGCGACCGTATTGCCTTTATGCGTATTTGCTCAGGCACTTACACTAAAGGCATGAAGATGCGCCATGTGCGTATCGGTAAGGATATTAAAATTGCTGATGCGGTCACTTTTTTGGCGGGCGATCGCTCGGCGGTTGAAGAAGCGGTGTCGGGCGATATTATCGGTTTGCATAACCACGGTACGATTCAGATTGGTGATACTTTTACCAGCTCGGGTGATTTGCAATTTACCGGTATTCCGCACTTTGCGCCGGAATTGTTTAAGCGCGTACGGTTAAAAGATCCGCTAAAAATGAAGCAGTTGCAAAAAGGTTTGCAGCAGTTATCGGAAGAGGGGGCTACTCAGTTGTTTATGCCAGTAAACAACAACGACCTGATTTTAGGGGCGGTGGGTGTGCTGCAGTTCGACGTGGTTCAACAGCGTTTACGCGATGAATATAAGGTCGAATGTATTTATGAACCGATCAGTGTTAATACCGCACGTTGGGTTTACTGCAAGGATCATAAAATGCTGGAAGACTTTAAACGCAAAGCGGGTGATAACTTAGCGATTGATGGCGGTGGTCATTTAACCTATGTGGCTCCAACTCGCGTGAATCTGTCTTTGACCGAAGAACGCTGGCCGGATATTGAGTTCCGCGCAACTCGCGAACACTAATTATTGCCGCGTTACCCCGAGGTCAGCTCTTGTTGAAAAGAGCTGACCTCGCTGCTTCTTTTATCCCTTCCGTTTTTCTTTCTTTTTAAAATTCTTTTTTCTCTTGTTGTTTTATCCGGTAATTATTTTCCACAGTTTATCTTTGGTTATACCAAATTTTTCGATAATTTCTTGGGTATCGTTATGGCCTGCTTTTTCTGCCAGACCGAGTGCGTTTTGTTTTTGATAATTTCGTAGCAAAGGATCAGCACCCGCCTTAAGCAGAGCTTCGACAATGGCATTATGGCCTTTGCTCGCCGCTAGCATGAGGGCGGTGTTACCTTTTTCGTTGCGTGCATCTAACGGGAATTCTTTAGTGATCAAGTAATTAACTGCTTCTAAATTTCCTGAGTCTGCTGCAAGTGAGAGTAGTGAGTTGCCGTCACCTTTTGATATAAATAAATCTTTTTTAAGGGTCGCATCGGTTAGCATTTCTAAACAGGCTTGGCAGTGGTTAATAACACTGCGCTCTAAGCTGCGCTGTCCATGAACGTCGGCGGTTTGGGTAGAGGCTCCCTGCGCTAGCAATTGCTGCATGATTTCGGTTGATCCTTCGTCTGCAGCATACCAAAGTGCATCACGCCCGCTGCTGTCTAGCTTGTCGGTTTCGGCATCGTGAGCAATTAGCATAGCGACTATTTTAGGCTGCTTTAAAATGGTTGCGCGGTGCAATGGCGTGGTTTTTTCCTTATCCATTAGATTGGCATCTGCGCCAGCGTTTAATAGCTGATTGACCAGTGCGGAATTTTTGTGTTCTGTGGCAAAGCGCAGTGCCGACTTGCCCTCGTTGTCGCGGGCATTAACGTAGGCATGACGTTGTATCAATAGCGTTAATGCTTCTGGATGCGACTGTCCTACCAACGACCAAATAAGCGCTGTGCGGCCAGAGCTATCGCGGTGTTCGATATCGCTACCGGCTTGCAATAATTTCTCAATAATCTTGGTGTTACCACGCCATGCAGTACGCGTCAGTGCCGTGTGTCCCTCACTATCGGTTTCATCTATCGCTGCGCCAGCGGCAATAAAACCAGCCAATCGTTCCGGTTGGTCGAGCCAGGCAGCAATCATTAAATCTGGCCAGCCTTGAAATAACTTGGCTTCTTCGTCTGAGATCGCCAGTGGTACAACCTTCTTACTGAGCTCTGTTTTGGTTGCGCCAGCTTGCTGCAATAACGCAATTATTTCTGCATTATTTTTTCGTTCGGCTAATTCTAGCGGTGTTACACCTTGCTTATCGGTGATGTTCACATTGGCTTTGGCGCTGAGTAATAATTTAACCAGTGCTTCGTCTCCTTGACTGATAGCACTATAAAGAACCGTGTCTCCACGCTTATCAAGCGTATTCACTTTCGCGCCTGCTTTAAGCAGAAGCTGTATTGTTTTTATATCCGCTTTGGCAACCGCGAGTCCCAGAGGCGTTTCGCCATAGTTATCCACTTGGTTGACCGATGCTCGCATTTTAATTAATACGGGGATGACATCTTTACTCTGATTGTCGATGGCATCCAACAGTGGTGTTCTGCCATTTTTGTCGGTGGCATCAACAGGAACACCTGACTCGATAAGAGCGGATACGCGGCCTGAATCGTTGCGCCGTGCTGCCGCGCGTAATTGTTCTTCACGTGATTCCGTATTGGCTTCTGCGGTACCCGCGGCGACATTTTTTAGCTCAACCGGTAATTCACAGTCTGATGTTTTTCGGCATAAGGTATCGCGTAACTCGATCGCTTTTTTAACACCTTGTTGTGCAGACTTATTTGCCCATACTCCGGCTTTTTGCAAATCCTTGTCGACGCCTAAGCCGTTACGGTAAAGCTTCGCTAACTGATATTGGGCATCTTTATCGCCTTCGTTTGCCAGTTTTTTAAGTATGCTTGCCATGGTGGCGTAGTCGCGCATACGGGCAGCATTCATGGCGTCTTCCATGGTTTCGGCGCTGACTTGTACGCTGCTGGTTAGCAAGGTTAAAGATAGTATTAATAAACAATAACGTTTCATTAGGCGGTGCCGTACTTAGTTTCGGTTTTAATACCAATGCGTTGCAAGAATCCTGTAGGAAGAATACCGCCAGCGGCAACTATGATTCCATCATTTGGAAAACTTTGCTGTTTGCCGTTGCTTTCAATCGTAATGGTGGATTCAGTAATCTTCACGACATTGGAATTTAACATTAATTGGAAATTACTTTGTTCACTGATGATCGCCAATTTTTTACGATTGGCGGGTTTTATGCGCGAAAATGCGTCTCCTCGGTAAGATAGTATCACCTGAGTTCCAGGTTGTTCGGCAATGCTCATCGCGGCTTCGACTGCACTATCGCCACCGCCGACCACAGTGACTTGTTGGTTAACGTACTGCTCTGGGTCTTTGAGCTGATACACCACTTTGTTCGATTCCTCACCGGGCACGCCAAGTTTTCTTGGTGTGCCACGTCGTCCGATGGCGAGCAATACTGTGCGACTTTGGAAAGTGTTCGTTGAGGTTTTTACTTCGAAGTAATCCCCTTTGTTAATGATGTCCTCAACATATTGACCGGTTTTAATGGCTAGGGCTTGTTCTGTTATTGTTTTTTCCCAAAATTCTATTAGCTTTTCTTTTTTAACTTCTGAAAACTTTACTTTGCCGATTAAAGGAAGATTTACGGGGGATGTCATCACAATTTTATTGCGAGGAAAGTGTGCGACGGTGCCGCCCATGCTTTCTTGTTCGAGCGTTAAATACGAAAGCTTATTATTCTTAGCCGCTAGTGATGCCGAAATACCTGCAGGACCAGCACCAATAATGATGACATCGAGTATTTGGTCGTTGCTATTTTTTCTAGTATTGCGCCGCTTGGCTATGTCATTAATCGCTTCTTGGCCTTGAATAGAAGCGTTACGTACAAGTCCCATTCCGCCAAGTTCGCCAGCGATATAAATACCGGGAACATTGGTTTCGAAGTTGGGTGCAAGGTTAGGAATATCTACCCCACGGGTTTCTGTGCCAAAGACCAGCGTTATCGCATCATGGGCGCAGGCTGCAGCGCATGCCCCATGACCAATACAACTGCTTGGATTTACCAAGTGGGCTTTGTGGTCGATGATGGCAATCACTTGTTTTTCTGGGCAAGCGGACACGCAGGCACCACTGCCAACGCAGCGAGATAGGTCTATTACTGGGTGTAGAGATGCGGGTTCTGTCATTCCAGCTTCTTGATTCTCGCTCAACATCTGTTGCGCGTATTTCCCTTTCTTTTGTTTTTTAAGCTTTAACCAAGCAACAATCGAAATAAGAGGAATTGCATAAATCAACCATAAGTACATATTACCGTTCGCCACTTTATCTCCTTTGCTCTTTTGATTTTATGGTTGTCGATACCAAAACTTGGCGAGATGATGCCATATAAATTGTAGGCCTGTCGTATCGTTTTATTACATACACATGTCGTTTCATATCAGACACTTTTTATTAATGGTTTGTAAAAAGTTGGCGCACTATGCCTTCATTGCGTTGAAATCGACAATTCAGATTGAAAGCTATTATTTATGGCGCTAATTGCCATAAATTCTTAAGGCTTTCTTAAGGTTTGATCGGTCCTCATGAGATATAACGCTCACTTAGCGTTAACTATTCCATATTTTAATAGCTGAGTGGGTTACTCGGATATTTTTGGCGCACTATTTTGGAGCGTTGCTTCTCATAGGGTCTGTTGGGAGACCCTGCTTTAAATATATGGAATATTTCTTATCTAGTTACGTTAGTGCTATGTACTCCAAGAAGGCGACTGCTGAGGTTAAGGCTTTATCGATATTAATGGCCTTCTAGGAATAATAAATTAGAAGAATACAAACCGGTATTGATCATCATGGCAACTGATATAAAGCGACCCTCACGGCCTGAGTTGATCACTTTTTCTGTGCGTCGCAGCTTAGGGACCATTTTATTTACCTTATTCGTGATATGGGCGCTGTATCGTGGCTGGTCTTTACGTGACGAGAATTATTTAACCGCAGCGTCTGGTGTGGGCTATTGGTTAGGCATTGTCGGTGGCAGCATGATGCTTCTGTTGTTGCTATATCCGGTACGCAAGCATGTATCGGCAATGCGCAATTGGGGCAAGGTGCGCTATTGGTTTTTCACTCACATGATGTTCGGTATTCTCGGGCCGCTGCTGATTCTGTTTCATTCTAACTTTAGCTTAGGTTCGCTCAACAGTAATGTTGCGCTTGTGTGTATGTTGCTAGTGGCGAGTAGTGGATTAGTCGGTCGCTACTTTTACACTAAAATTCACTACGGCTTATATGGTCGCAAGGCTAATTTAGAAGAGTTGCGCGACGTCGTGCTGGTTAATCGTGGTGGGTTGGCTTGGGCCGTTACGATTGATGATGGTATTGCGGCACGGTTCAAGCAAGTTGAAGAAATAGCAAAGTCTCGCCCCCAAAATGTTGGCGCCAGCTTTAACAACTGGGTGCGTTATGTTGTAACGGCTATGTGGCATCGATTTAAAATTAAGCAGCAGTTACGCTCTGCGTTAAAAAAAGTCGCCAGTGATCGGAGTTGGGATCGCTCACTGTATAAGTCACATCTAGCTAAAGCCTATGCGCAAGTTGATAGTTTTTTTGCCGCCTCCCGGCGGGTCTTAGAATTCAGTTTTTACGAACGTTTGTTTTCGCTTTGGCATGTTATTCACCTGCCATTTTTTATTATGTTGGTGTTGTCGGGAATTGTGCATGTTGTCGCCGTCCACATGTATTAAGGCATTGCTGCTAGTCGCTTTTTTTCTATTTGGCGGTTCAGCGTATGCAGCAAAAATTGAAACTCTGGTTATGCCTGGGCCTTTAATTACTGGGCATGCTGATGTGGAGTCCGAGTGTACTCGTTGTCATTCGCGTTTTAGCCAAGAAGCACAAAATATTCTGTGCTTAGATTGCCATGAAAATGTTGCCGCCGATCTTAATGCGAAGGAAGGTTTTCATGGCCTTATGGGGTTTAATGAAACCGATACCTGCAGTCATTGCCATACCGATCACAAAGGCCGAGATGCTGAAGTAACCGGCCTTGATCGTGAATTTTTTAACCATGAAAAAACTGACTTTCCTTTAGTGGGTGGGCATCAAAAACAACCATGCGATAGCTGCCATAAAAAAGATAAAAAGTGGCGTGAAGCTCCATCCGATTGCTATTCCTGTCATGAAAAACGAGATGCACACAAAGGTAAGTTGGGCGAAAAATGTGCCGACTGTCACAGCCCTGAGAGCTGGCTGAAGCAAAAATTTGATCACGATAAAACCGATTTCCCGCTAAAAGGTGCGCACCAAAAAGTACAGTGCAATGCCTGCCATCCGAATGAAAGGTATCGTGATGTTCCGACGGATTGTGTTAGCTGTCATCGTGGCGATGACATTCATCGTGGTGGTTATGAAGAGACGTGCGATTCCTGCCACAGCAATGATAAGTGGAAAGGCGCTGAATTCGACCATAGCAAAACTGATTTTGCTCTATCGGGTGCGCATGAAGAAACCAAGTGCAGTAATTGCCACGCGGTGGGCGTTAAAGCCAGCACCCTCGAAGTAAAGTGCGTTAGCTGTCATCAAGTAAACGACGTTCACCGTGGACGTAATGGTAATGACTGTAAGAGCTGCCATAGCACTAAAGGCTGGGATAAAACGCAGTTTGATCATGATAAAGATACTAAATTCAGCTTAATAGGCGAGCATGAAAAAGCCTCTTGTAATAGTTGTCATGCCGGTGGGATTAAAAAGAATGCGACGGTGCGTGACTGCAAAGCTTGCCATAGCACGGAAGACCCTCACAAAGGCGAGCTAGGAGACGAGTGCGATAGCTGTCATAAGCCAACGGGTTGGCATGACGATACGCGTTTTGATCATGACCTAACTGGCATGCCTTTGTATGGTATGCATGCGATTGCTGAATGTGAAAGCTGCCATACATCTGGCCAGTATGTCGCGGTGCCGTTGGAATGTACTGGGTGCCACAAAGAAGACGATGTTCATAAAGGGTCGTTGGAGAACAAGTGCGGTTCGTGTCACAACGCCAATGGTTGGCTTTATTGGAATTACAATCATGATCTCACCGACTTCCCATTAACGGGGAGTCACTCTGACCTCGCCTGTGCGAGCTGCCATAAAAAAGCACCGCCCGAAAATACTGCTCAAACGTGCATTAGCTGCCACAAAGCCAATGACCTACATCAAGGACGATTTGGCCGTAACTGTGAGCGTTGCCACAGTACGGAAGCGTTCGACATTATTTTAAATAGGACGCTTGATAGCGGCCAGGAGAGAGGCAATGAGCCGAGTAATTAAGTCGAATTCGGTACTGACATTTATATTACTGTGTTTTTGGTCGACGCTGGCCTTGGCCGCTCCTGAGATAGAATTTGATCACTCGAAAACGGGATTTGATTTAACCGGTATGCACCGTGGTGTGAGCTGTGAAAGCTGCCACCAAGCAGGGATTTTTCAGGGCACTCCTAAACAATGTATGGGGTGCCATCTACAGGGAAAAATCGCGGCTAGTACCATCTCAAACGGTCATATTGTGACTAACAATGATTGTCAGAGTTGCCATACGACGGTGCAGTGGTCGCTGGTACGGGTCGTGGATCACAGCGCTGTGATAGGCACATGTGTCAGTTGTCATAACGCCTTTTCAGCCGAGGGCGCGCCAAGTACTCACCCACTAATAACAGCCGATTGCGCCACATGTCATCGCACCAGTGTGTGGACATTCGCGCGGTTTAGTCATGCCAATGCTCAAGCTGGCCAATGCTCGACGTGTCATAACGGTGCCTTTAGCGATGGCAAAAATAGTACCCACTTACCGACCACAGAATCGTGCGATGCCTGTCATACCACGAATGCTTGGACGCCAGCGCACTTCAGCCACGACGGTGTAGTTCCGGGGGCGTGTGCTACCTGCCATAACGGTTCGATTTCAGAAGGCAAAAATAGTACCCACTTACCGACCACAGAATCGTGCGATGCCTGTCATACCACTACGTCTTGGATAACTTCGAGTTTTAACCACGCTAACGTAGTGCCCGGCTCGTGCGCGACCTGCCATAACGGTTCTATTTCAACAGGAAAGGACGCCGGTCACGTACCGACGACGGAATCGTGTGATGCCTGCCATACCACCATTTCTTGGATAACCTCTAGTTTTACTCATGATAATGTAGCACCAGGACAGTGTGCGACTTGCCATAACGGTTCGATTTCAACAGGAAAGGACGTTAATCACATACCAACCACAGAATCGTGCGACACCTGTCATACAACGTTGGGCTGGACGCCTGCGAACTTCAGTCATAGTGGTGTAGCGCCAGGCACTTGTGCGACCTGCCACAACGGCACTTATGCGACTGGCAAGAACAGTACGCATTTATCAACCTCAGAATCCTGTGACACTTGCCACAGCACGAATGCTTGGACCCCAGCCAATTTCGTACACAGTAGTGCTAACTACGTTGATCATGGCCGAACCATTAGTTGCAGTCGTTGCCATCAGAGTAAACCTGAGAGTGCTTCCAATGCTTGGTCTAACTCTATTTACGCCCCTGATTGTGCCGGTTGTCATGCGAATGATTACGAACCGGATGAGCACCGCAATGCCTCCGTCAGCAGTCTGCGTAATTGTGCGGGCACCTGCCATAAATCAACGCCTGAGCATCGCGCGACTAAGCGGTCGTGGTAGTTAGTGAGGATAATATTTAATGAACCATGGTGAATTGAGCCTGAAGAAAATAACGATTGTTAGGATATGTGCTGTCATCTTAACGACGTTGATTTCTTCGCTGGTTGCCGCAGAGGATCTCGATATTATTGATGAAGCATTAGTTAAAGAAACGGCGGAAGGCTATGAAATTGGCATTCGCTTTAATGCAACCATGCAGTTGCTCGGTTATACGCCGGAAGTTCGTGGATCGCGGCTTTATGTCGATGTCCATCATACTAATCCTTCTGCTGGTGTTAATGATGTATCGAAACAATTATTGAATATCGATTCGGGCAAAGAATCTCCGGTTAAATTTATTAGTTATCAAGAAGAGAAAGGCTATGGAAAACTAGAAATTATTTTAAAAACTGTTGAGGAATTTACGGTTGTTTCTAGTCCGGATATGCGCAAAATTGTTATTGCACTCAAAAGTGCTGAGCCAAAATTTTCGGCAACGACTGAGCAAGAAGAGCTGGCAAAATCGCTGATGAAAGAGGCTCGACGTGCATTGATCGATACGCGTGACTTTCCTGCCGCGCTGGTGCTATATCAGCGTGTTTTAGGCTTGCCATCAAATAAATACAGCCAAGATGCGTTGGAATATCTCGGATTAGTGAGAGAGCGCATGGGTGATCGTGATGAGGCTATCCGCGTTTATGATCATTATCTGAGTCAGTATCCAGAAGGCCTAGGAACTGATCGCGTTAATCAGCGCCGGATCAGTTTAGTCAGTGCGACTGCGGCAGCACAGAAAAAAAGAAGAACAGTAACGCTCGCGGATAAAACCCCAGATTGGGAAACCTATGGTTCAATTTCTGAATATTATTATCGTAATAATTATACGGTTGACGGCAAGACTGATGTGACGGCCTCCTTGCTCATGACTGATGGCGATATCGTTGCTCGACATCGTACGACTATTTCGGAGACCCGTATTCGAATGAGCGGTGGTTATGCTCATGATTTTCTTGATGACGGCAGTAACGATAGAACCACTCATATTAGCTCTGCCTATGCCGAGTATAAAGATGAATATCACGGTATATCCGGACGGCTAGGGCGACAATCGAGTCGTCGTGACGGTGTGCTGAGCCGTTTTGATGGTGTTCGTGCCGAGTATGAATTGGCATCTAACGCTCAGGTTGCTTTTGTTGCGGGCTATCCGGTTAGTAGTTCTTACGATGGAATAGAAACAGACCAGACATTTACCGGGTTGTCATTGAATATTGGGCCCTACTTGGATGCGTGGGAATTTACGTTGTACGGCTTGAATCAAACCACGGGGAATTTAGTTGATCGGCAGGCGGTTGGTGTTGAAACACGTTATTTCCGACCTGAGTTGTCCATCGTTAGCTTGCTTGATTATGATGTATTCTACGAAGAAATGAATATTGCTAATGTGTTAGCGATATGGAATATATCTTCAGATACAACGTTTAATGCCACAGCGGATTTTCGTAAGTTACCGATTCTAACTACCCAGAATGCATTGCAAGGGCAAATCACCCCAGATTTTAAAGCAATTGAAACAACGGATGAATTGCAGAAGTATTTTAGCGATAAAGAAATTTATCAACTGGCGCGAGACCGAACTCCTGATTCACGTTCGATCACGATTGGTGGTTCGCATACTTTTACGCCTACGTTGCGATTATCTTCAGACCTGAACATTTTCAGTATTTCATCCTCGATGGAATCAGGGGGAGTTGCTGCGCAGCCGAGTAGTGGTAATCAGTATTTTTTCAATACACAGCTTACTGGCACAGGGTTAATTGGCAAGGATGATATTACCCATCTTGGCGGCCGTTGGTCACACACTCAATCGTCATCTGCTTGGGGGTTTTATGCAGGGTCACGCTATCCATTAAATGAACACTGGCGTATTTATCCGCGTATGGGTGTGGATCATGTTCGTTGGACGTTAATTGATAAACGGCAATGGCGTTACACGCCAAAGCTGCGAGTTGAATATCGTAAGTCGCGGTTTCAGGTTGATTTTGAGTTAAGCGGTGAGTGGAATAATAGCCAGCTTGCTGACGATTCAGAAAAGTCTTGGGGCTTATTTAGTGTGCTAGGTATTCGTTACGAGTTTTGATAAAACGAATAATTTAGAATATCGCCGATTCGAATGCTGGCCTTGCCTATGCTTTACGCTAGAAAGTGTATGAAATGATTCGAGCTTTGGTGGAGCAGTTAGATATTGATGAGGTGGGTCACGCCGAGCAAAATTTATCGCTTGCCCGTGAACGTATGAGCTTACTTGCTGCTGATTTGTAGCAAGGTCTAACCGACGATCACGATATTGAAATTACTAGACGCGAATTTGAACAAACGCTATTACAGGAAATGAAAATGACTACCAATACTCGTTACCGTCAAGGCGGATTTGGCAAAATCACCTTGATTGTTTTGCTAGTGGCCGTGCTACTAGCGTCGGCTTTACTTTATCGTAATCTTGGATCGCCTGAGTTAGTTCAGGAGCCGGTCTTTGTGCCGAATGAACTGGTTATGCCACACTCACCTCAACCGAGTGCCGCAAGTAGTAACAACACCATGGCCGGCAGTATGGCGGAACTTGCAGTACGTTTACGTCAGCGTTTGGAAGAGCAAACACCGGAAGATATCAAAGGTTGGTTCTTACTCGGTCGAACCTACATGGAAGAAAAAGATCCAGCCAATGCCGTTTATGCTTACGAGAAAGCATATGCATTAGCGCCATCGGATCCGACGATCAAACAAGCGCTTGATGATGCGCGCTCAATGAGTGGTGGTGCAATGGGGGGGATGTCAGCGGTAGCTGCTCCTAGCGCTTTAGCTGAGCAACCAGCCACTAAGCCCGCAGCACAGATGACCTTGCAGATTGGTATTAGCGACGCTCTTGCTGCAAAAGCAAATTCTAATGATGCTTTATTTGTGTATGTTAAAGCCGTTAATGGGCCGCGTTTCCCTCTTGCAGCTAAGCGGCTCACCGTGAGGGATTTACCACTGACGATTACGTTAACGGATGCAGATGCCATGATGCCAGCGGCGAAGATGTCAGATTTTGGCGAATATTTAGTGGGCGCGCGGATTTCACTGAGTGGTAATGCGATTACTCAGCCGGGTGACTTCTATGGTGAGCGACAAACTGGCCCGACAAGCAATCCAATTACAATACAAATTGATAAGGTAAAACCCTAGCTTTAGCGCTTACGGTATGCCACGGCAAGCGTTTTGGCTGTTGTGATACCTTGCGATGATATAAATGTCGACTAATCTTTTTCACAAAGGTCTGTCGGAGAAGAAAATGACGTTATTTTTTGTCGCAGGAAGTGCCCTAACTCTGTTACTATGCGCGGCTGCCTGCTGGCTATTACAGCATAGGGTCAATCAACAGACCGTATCGGCCCATGATGCAAAAGGTTACCTATTGATTGCCTGTATCGTTATTGGCTTTGGTGTGAGTGCTGGTTGTTTTGCCGTTGGCCAACAACTGGGATATCAACAGCAGGAAAATACGTCAGAAGCGATGGCCTTAGCCTTGCTTCTGGATGTTATGGTGGCATTGCTCGCCCTGATTGTAGGGCTGGCAGTGATTAAGGAACCCGAACAGTATTAATCGGATAGGCAGGAATGCGTATCGCGATAGAATTCGGTTGAGATTCGCGCAAGAAGGTGTTGCAGAATGTTTCAGTGTCCTATAGAATGCCGCCCTCTTTTCGGATCAACATGCCCTTGAAGGCGAGAAATTGATGAAAACTTACAGCGCGAAACCAGAATCCGTAAAACGTGAGTGGTTTGTAGTTGATGCAGCTGAGCAAACGCTGGGTCGTCTGGCTACTGAGGTTGCTCGCCACTTGAGAGGCAAGCACAAGCCAGAATTTACTCCACACGTTGACACTGGCGACTATATTGTCGTTATCAACGCGGACAAAGTTAAAGTAACCGGTAATAAGTCCAGTGATAAGATGTACTATCGTCACACTGGTTACCCTGGTGGTCTTAAGTCTATCTCTTTTGAGAAACTTATTGATCATAAACCAGAAATGGTTATTGAAACTGCAGTTAAAGGCATGCTGCCCAAGAATCCTCTTGGTCGTGCCATGTTCAAAAAAATGAAAGTTTATGCCGGTAGTGAGCATCCTCATACTGCTCAACAGCCGCAAGAACTGAAACTGGGATAATATGATGGCAGTCTCTCAATACTATGGTACAGGTCGTCGTAAGACTTCCACTGCACGTGTTTTCTTGCGTCCAGGTACTGGCAGCATCGTAGTAAATAAAAAGTCTTTGGATGTTTACTTCGGTCGTGAAACCGCTCGTATGGTTGTTCGCCAACCACTAGAATTGACCGAAAACCTAAGCAAGTTTGACGTTATTGTTAACGTTAAAGGCGGCGGCGGTAGTGGTCAGGCTGGTGCAATTCGTCACGGTATTACTCGTGCATTGATGCAGTACGATGAAACTCTGCGTTCTTCTCTGCGTGCAGCGGGTTATGTAACTCGTGATGCTCGTGAAGTTGAGCGTAAGAAAGTGGGCCTACGTAAAGCACGTAAGAAACCACAGTTCTCTAAGCGTTAATTCGCTGTAGAATAATAAAAAGCGCTTATTGGCACAGATCAATAAGCGCTTTTTTTATGCCTAAAACCCTAGTAACTATAGGTTTTTCCGGTTGTTTCTAGCCCCTATTTTCTTTACTATGTGCGCCGCTCTGTATGCTACGCTTGGTCTGTACAAAAATTGTGCAAGCGCTCCTGACCGGCTGGCGACGAAAGAATTTTTTTGATGGGAGAAGATGGTAATGAGTCAAGACGGCGTGAATAAGACTCGGCGTACTCTGCTCGTGGGTGCGACCGGTGCTGTCGGTGCAGTTGGTGCAGGCTTCCTTGCAGTGCCATTCGTAAAATCTTGGTTGCCAAGTGAAAAAGCGAAGGCTGCTGGTGCTCCGGCTAAGGTCGATGTCAGTAAAATTGAACCAGGTGCCATGCTCACCGCCGAATGGCGCGGTAAGCCTGTCTATATCGTGCGTCGCACACCAGAAACCTTGGATACCCTTGGTACTCTGGCTGATCGCCTAAAAGATCCTGAGAACAGCAACAAAGAACAACAGCCCGCCTATGCAGATAACGGTTACCGTTCACGAAAGCCAGATTTACTGGTTTTGCTAGGTGTCTGTACTCATCTAGGCTGTGCTCCTAAGTATTTCGCTGAAGTTAAGCCTGAACCGTTCGATTCTGACTGGAAAGGCGGTTGGTACTGCCCCTGTCACGGTTCACGTTTCGATTTGGCGGGACGTGTATTCAATGGTTCACCAGCAGCATCCAACTTAGTTGTGCCTCCGTACTCCTATGAAAGCGATAAGGTACTGGTGATTGGCGTTGATGAGGAGAATGCATAATGAGCAAGCCACAAAACACGCTCATGGGTTGGATTGACGACCGTTTGCCGGTTACTCAGACCTATGAAAAGCACATGTCTAAGTACTATGCACCGAAGAACTTCAATTTTTGGTACTTCTTCGGCGTATTGTCCATGATGATGCTGGCCAACCAGATCCTTACGGGGGTTTGGTTGACCATGAATTTCGTACCAAGCGCTGAAGGTGCATTCGCATCGGTTGAATACATCATGCGCGACGTTGAATGGGGTTGGTTAATTCGTTACCTACATTCTACGGGGGCTACTTTCTTCTTTATCGCGGTATACCTGCACATGATGCGTGCGGTTTTGTACGGTTCCTATCAGAAGCCACGTGAATTAATCTGGATCTTCGGTATGTTGATTTACCTAGCTCTGATGGCTGAAGCCTTTATGGGTTATGTACTGCCTTGGGGTCAGATGTCCTATTGGGGTGCACAGGTAATTATCTCGCTATTCTCAGTCATTCCTTTCGGTATCGGTGATGCGTTGACTGAATGGATCCGTGGTGACTTCTTGATCTCGGGTGCGACACTCAACCGCTTCTTTGCATTACACGTTGTTGCTGTGCCTTTAGTGATTGTTGGTTTAGTGGTTGTGCATTTGTTGGCGCTGCACGAAGTGGGTTCTAACAACCCAGATGGCGTTGATATTAAGAAATTGAAAGACGAAAACGGCAAGCCATTAGATGGTATTCCGTTCCACCCCTACTACACAGTGCACGATTTGGTGGGCATTGTTGTCTTCTTAATGATCTTCTGCACGGTATTGTTCTTCTTCCCAGAAGGTAACGGCTTTGCATTGGAATACGCTAACTTTGAACCGGCTAACGGGTTGAAAACACCAGCTCACATTGCACCGGTTTGGTACTTTGGTTCTTTCTATGCAATTTTGCGTGCGGTTCCTGATAAGTTGTTTGGTGTCATGGCGATGGGTGCAGCAATTGCTATTTTGTTTGTTCTACCTTGGTTGGATCGTAGCCCTGTTAAGAGCTGGCGCTACAAAGGTTGGATCAGCAAGATCTTCATCGTTGTCTTCGGTTTCAACTTTATATTGCTGACTTGGTTGGGTACTCAGCCAGCAACAGCAACACTAACGTCTATTGCACAGGTTGCATCGGTTATTTATTTCAGCTTCTTTATTGGAATGCCGTTCTATACCCGTATGGAAAAAACCAAACCAGTGCCAGAACGTGTAACCGGAGGCCATTAATAATGAAAAAGATATTTGCGTTAATTGCAGCGGTTATTCCTGCGTTTGCTTTGGCTGCAGGTGGGGAAATTCATCTAGATAAGCATTTAACTGATCTAACTGACACTGCGTCATTGCAGCGTGGTGCGCAGACCTTTGCAAACTACTGCATGGGTTGTCACGCAACATCACACGCTCGCTATAACCGCGTTGCTCGTGACCTAGAAATTCCTGAAAAATTAATGATGGCAAATCTAGTGCCTGATCCGGATAAGCGTTTTGGTGATTTAATGACCATCGCTATGACGACACCTGACGCTAAGCAATGGTTCGGTGCACCACCGCCAGATCTAACTTTGGTGGCTCGCGTTCGTCGTCCTGATTGGGTTTATACTTATTTGCGCAGCTTCTATGTCGATCCAAGCCGTCCATGGGGTGTTAACAACCTTGTCTTTAAAGACGTTGGTATGCCGCATGTACTAGCAGGATTACAGGGTGTACAAAAGCTAGGTACCGCTCAAGTTGCTGTTGGCTTCGATACTTTAACCGGTCAGGAAATCACTGAAGAACATCATGATGTTCTGTATTTGGCAGAAGAAGGTTCTTTGTCTGCAAGCGAATACGATAAGTTGGTGTTCGATCTGGTAAACTTCCTGACCTACATGGCTGAACCTATCGCAGTTGAGCGTGAGCGTCTTGGATGGTGGGTACTTTTGTTCCTAGCTATCTTCTTTGTACCAGTGTACATGCTGAACAAAGAGTTCTGGCGCGACGTTAAATAACGTTATTCAGACATCGCACGTCTATGCAGCTCGGCCGCTTTTAGCGGTCGGGCTATATTTATTTTTGGCATTGCTAAGAAAAAAGAGAGGAAACTATGGGGGTTGTGGCGAAACGCTCTTCCATGACGTTTTATTCAAATGCGGCGGATCATTATAGTCATCGCGTTCGTATCGTACTGGCAGAAAAAGGTGTTGCGGTAGAGATTCACGACATCGATCCAGATAATAAGCCAGAAGATCTGGCAAGCCTGAACCCATATAACTCACTGCCAACTCTAGTTGATCGTGAGCTGGTTCTGTATGAACCCAATGTGATGATGGAATACCTAGACGAACGCTTCCCGCATCCGCCGTTATTACCGGTTTATCCGGTTGCGCGTGCGCAAAGTCGGTTGTGGATCAACCGCATCGAGAAAGACTGGTGTGGTCTAATTGAGACTATTTTGTCTGGTAAAGGCAAAGACGTCGATAAAGCTCGTAAAGAACTTAGCGACAGTTTGGTGGCGATTACGCCGATCTTCGCTGAGATGCCTTATTTCATGAGTGAAGACTTCTCCATCGTTGATTGCTGTGTTGCACCAATCTTGTGGCGCTTGCCTGTTTTCGGCATTGAGCTGCCAGAGAAAGCGTCGAAACCATTGTTGCAGTACATGGAACGTTTGTTTGAGCGTGAATCTTTTCAGGCGAGCTTGTCTGAAGCAGAACGCGAGATGCGTGACTAATGGCTGATAAAATGACACCTAGCCGCCCGTATTTGATGCGGGCACTGCATGAGTGGATTCTCGACAACAATTGCACGCCGTATGTGTTGGTTGATGCCGGTTTGCCGAATGTACAAGTTCCCCAAGAGTTTGTTAACAACGGGCAAATCGTGCTGAATATCAGCACGGGTGCGGTGCGTGATTTGTCGATGTCTCAGGAAGGGTTGTCGTTTAATGCACGGTTTGGTGGTGTACCGATGGACGTATTTGTACCATTGGTTGCCATACTTGCTATCTATGCCAAAGAAAATGGCCAAGGCATGGTGTTTGGCTCTGAGGCGGGAGCGCCAGATCCTAGTGATCCAACACCTCCGCCTAAGTCAGCGAAGAAAGCTGACGTAGTACCAAGCGGCATTCGACCTTCTTTGAAAGTAGTAAAGTAACACCCGTATATCAAAGAAGCCGCCGTCAGGCGGTTTTTTTATACCTGTCGATATTTTAAAAAAGTACGATTGGATAGGCCTTCAGTGCCAAGAATTTAATCTGGCAGCATGATTTCATGGATAACTAAGTGACGTTTTTACTTGGTACATCTGGGTACTTTTCAGCTGCTGTATCTATATAGTAACCTTCGGGTTTTTAAGAGAGGGCGGACAATGCCAAAGGTCAGTGAAATTAAGAAAAATGCCGCCGTTGAATACGACGGTAATGTGTATTTTGTTAAAGATATTGAACGCTCTGTACCGCAAGGTCGCGCCGGTGGTTCTATCTATCGTATGCGTATGTACAACGTGGTTACTGGTGCAAAGCTAGACGAGTCTTTCAAAGACACGGACATGCTCAATATTGCTGATCTAACCCGTCGTCCGGTAACACTGTCATATATTGATGGTGATGAGTATGTATTTATGGATAGCGAAGACTACACATCTTATAGCTTAAATAAAGAAACGATCGCCGACGAAGCACAGTTCATCGCAGAAGATACACAGAACCTACAAGTCGTTGTCTTAAATGATGTGCCGGTAGGGGTAGATCTGCCGGGTGTTGTTGAGTTGGTGATTGTTGATACTGCACCGGCAATGAAAGGATCATCGGCAACTTCTCGCACTAAGCCAGCTACATTAACCACTGGCTTGGTCGTTCAGGTTCCTGAGCATATCTCAACAGGTGATCGCATTCGCGTTAACGTTGAAGAATGTAAGTTTACTGGCCGCGCTTAATCGCTATCATTTGCTATGGATCACCATCATTCGTAGCAAATACTCTTCCTGCATCGTCGATGCAAATGGATGTCGTAAGAATCGGTATCAATCCGATTTAGTGAGCGCCACGCTAAACATAATACCCAGATGTTCATTAGCATAAGCCTTTTGAGTGATGAAAGGTTTTTTTAGCATGGCTGTGACCGAGTGACGTGTTTGTGACCGCAGAAATAGGACGAAGATTGGTTTTTCCTCCTTAGCGTGTTGCTGGCTGCGCCAATAAATGCCCAATAATGTCACCAAGTAGATAGCGTCGATCAGTTTCTGCCATACGCCCTTGCAGATACAGAGCTAGGGTAGGGTTATCTTGTGCTGCTTTGGCCTGCTCCCATATTTTGTCTAGATACCCGCTGGTAATCGTATTCGTTGCGGGAAATGGTTCACGACTAGAAGCCACTGCCAATATTTGCGATAACTTATCGCGATATTCCTCAAACTGACGATCAATCCCTTCTACATGTTCGCGCAGAGCGATTTCAGCTTGTTGCACCATCTGCATGGTTTGCCCACGTTTTTGCTTGCGCGTTATTTTGCAATTAGCCCCTTCAGCAAGACCTTCGCTGGTGGCAACCACTAAACCACGAAAGCCCGATAGACGTGATACTAGCGGCAGCCGAAATGGCTCTAAGGCCTTCTCGGTTTTCCGCAACCAATCAACCGTATTGTCGGTGAATCTTGATTCTTGTTGGCTGTACTGATCAACTAATGTCGGAATATAAAGCAGCTGAGCAAGAATAGTTTCACGAATAATCGACTGCATACCCTTTACTCCGGTTGAAGACGATTACGAATAGAGCCGCTTTCGGTTTCTGATGTAGACCACTCTAAGCCTTCTTCGCGTAATGTAATACTTAGGCGAACACTGGATTCATGCGTCGCTTTCTCTTTGACATCACTGCTGATGGCGGACGCCGTTAAACTGGTCGGATGAGATAATTTTTTGATGGAAATCGAGCTAACTTTTTGACGAATCGCTTGGATTAAATTGGTCTTTTGCGTGTTTTGTAATTCATTATTTAATCCGGATTTTTTCATCGCCGATTGCAGTGCATCATCGACGACACGAATAATGGCTTCGCGGCTCACTTGCCCTTGCTTTTGCTGTTCTAGTTTGGAAACACGTTCTAGTGCTGTTTTGGCATCGGCGGTAAATGTCGCTTGAAATTTACTCATACTGGTCGCATCCAGACCTTCACTCGATACATGTTGTTTTAATTCATCGAGAACCGCTTTATGAATAACCGCCGGAGAATTTAATTCGGCACTGCTAGCACTGGCATGACCATCAATCGTAATTGGCATATCAATGGTGAGTTGCGGAACACGTACTCGGGGCAAACTCATGCCTTCTAGTAATGGATTATCTTTATAATATTCAGCAACGGCGGCAGTTTCTTCATCGGCCATACGCCTGGCATGAACAAGACTCACCATTAACGCCCCAAGAACTTCACTTAATTCTGCCATGCTAATCTCTCCCGATTAAACTCTGGGCGAACGTCTGTTCGCCCAGTTTCATTTAACCTAACGCTATGTATTAAGGAGCGCTTGGTACTTCTTTAATCGCATTTTCTAGAATACCTAATAACTTTTCTGTACCGGCTGGTAGTTCATCTTGAACCGCTCGTACATGGACCGCTAGGCTGTAAGTACGTTCGGTTTTTGAGCTAGCAGACGATGATTTCTTATACGAATAGCTAGCGCTGAGTTTCACTGAAACTGGGCCCCAACCACCTTTCGCAGAAAGACTTGTATTTAAATCATGCGACGAGGTTGTCGTCGATTCCTGCACCGAATTAATCTTGGCATTAAAGTCGATGGTGGTTTCTTCCACACGAATAAATGGAATCGGTAGCATCGTCAAAATAGGCACCGTAAGGTCGTATTTTGTTGGTGTTACCGTGACAGCACCTTGAGCATCTGTCGTTTCGATGGGCTTCATATAGCTGAACGTGACCATCGTCGGGATGTTGGTGTCTTGTTCGAAACCAACCGACTTAATGAAGTCTACAGACGTTTGAGCAGATTGTGCTTGAGCGCGAACGACGGCATCTAGCGGGCCGCCAATCATGGATTTAAAGTCGATACTTGAGAGTTCGTCACCGATCGCCATGGTGTTCTCCTTCTGTCGGATTAAGGGCGACAAAGGACTCGGGAAGACCCGGACAGCTTCCTTTCAACCAATCACAGGACGTGATCAGCGGGTTGTAGGCTATGGTGCGTTGATCTCAGGTGCAATCGCTTAAGCGAAGCGATTTTTGGCCGGATTAATAATTGATTGATGTGTTAAGCACATGAAAAACAACGAGTTTTAATCGTGAATACATGGAGCATCGGAATTGAAAATACTGATGCAGATATTGATATAGATCATAATGAGTGCGACACAAGTTTTAGAGTGGCGCTTTTTGAGGCTGCCAACTACGTCTCCTGAATGCTGACAAAGTTTGTCATAAATGCGATTTGGTAATAGCCTAGATTTCCAGCAAGGTAGCTTGAATCGCTCCTATATTGCATAGGAGCGCATCAGCTAGGTATTACCCCAACTCTTCCAACTTCTGCTTTAACACATCCATCACCACTTGTGGGTTGACCCCTTTCGCGGCTTTGCGCACCAGCCCAATAAACGGACCAACGGCTTTGGCGCGTTTATCTTCTGGTGTATTTAAATAGCCTTCGACCAGCTTTGGATTGTCGGCTAATACTTGCGCCACAATTTCTTCAATCGCGCCGGTGTCGGATACTTGCTTGAGGCCTAGGCTGTCGATCAGAGCATCGACGTCTGTGCCTTTGCCTTCCCAAAGTGCATTGAATACTTCTTTCGCGCCACCATTGGAGAGGGTGTTGTCTTTAATGCGGCTGAGCAGTGCGCCGAGCTGTTCTGCGCTGACTGGAATATCGCTGATGGCGATTTCGTTTTTGTTCAGAGCCGCTGATACATCGCCCATGACCCAGTTGGCGGCAATTTTGTAGTCGCCGGAGATTTTCGCGGCGGCTTCAAAATAGTCGGCCATAATACGGTCGGAAGACAGTACGGCAGCATCCATTAACGATAAGCCGTGTTCGCTTTGGAAGCGGGCTTTTTTCGCGTCGGGTAGTTCTGGCAATGTTGCGCGCACGGCTTCGACGTATTCCTGATCAATAATCACAGGTAATAAATCTGGGCAGGGGAAGTAGCGATAATCGTTTTCTACTTCTTTCGAGCGCATGGCGCGGGTTTCGTCTTTGTCGGCGTCGTACAGGCGAGTTTCTTGGCGAATAACGCCGCCATCTTCAAGTACGTCCATTTGGCGTTGAATTTCGGTATTAATTGCGCGCTCAACGTTACGGAAAGAGTTAACGTTTTTAATTTCGGTGCGCGTACCAAATTCTTCTTGGCCTTTCGGACGCAACGATACGTTGCAGTCGCAACGCATAGAGCCTTGCGATAAATCGCCGTCACAAATACCTAAATAGGTAACAATGCTGTGCATTTTTTTGAAATACGCGGCGGCTTCTTTAGCAGTGCGCATTTCTGGCTCAGAGACAATTTCTACCAGTGGTGTACCGGCACGGTTAAGGTCGATGCCAGACATACCCGCAAACCCTTCGTGCACTGATTTACCGGCATCTTCTTCAAGGTGCGCGCGGGTGACGTTAATACGTTTGCTGACGCCGCCTTCAAGCTCGATATCGATATGACCCATGCCCACGATTGGGTGGTGCAGTTGGGTGGTCTGGTAGCCTTTCGGCGAGTCTGGGTAGAAATAGTTTTTACGGTCAAAAATCGATTTCAAGCCAATTTCAGCATCAATGGCGAGGCCGAATTTTACCGCCATGCGCAGGGCTTCTTCGTTAAATACCGGTAATACGCCCGGCAGGCCTAAATCAACGGCGTTTGCTTGGGTATTGGCTTCGGCACCGTAGGCGGTCGACGAGCCTGAAAATATTTTAGATTTAGTGGCCAGCTGAGCGTGAATCTCAAGGCCAATAACAACTTCCCATTCCATGTTCGAATCCTCTTACGCGATGCCGTTAGGTGCTTTTAAATGCCAGTCGGTCACTTGCTGGAACTGATGTCCGGCATTCAGCAGACGCGCTTCATCAAAATAATTACCAATTAATTGTAAGCCGACCGGAAGGCCGTTTACTTGCCCACACGGAACCGACATGCCCGGTAGGCCTGCAAGGTTAAGTGCGATGGTAAAAATATCTTCTAAATACATGGCGACAGGGTCGTTCGCATTTTCACCGAATTTAAATGCCGGTGTCGGTGTTACTGGGCTCATGATGATGTCGACATCATTAAAGGCGGTCACAAAGTCGTTTTTAATTAAACGACGTACTTGTTGTGCTTTTTTGTAATAAGCATCGTAAAAACCAGCCGACAGTGCATAAGCACCAATCATGATGCGGCGTTTTACTTCGTTACCAAAACCTTCACCGCGTGAACGTTTGTAGAGGTCTTCAATGTCTTTTGGATCTTGGCAACGATAGCCAAAACGTACGCCGTCCATGCGCGATAAGTTGGCCGAGCATTCTGATGGTGCAATCACGTAATACGTAGGAATGGCTAAATGGGTATTTGGCAAAGAAATTTCTTTTACTTTGGCGCCCATTTTTTCATATTCGGCGATGGCGTTGCGCACTTGCTGTTGCATGTCGGCGCTTAATGCGTCGCTGAAATATTCTTTCGGTAGGCCGATAGTCATGCCTTCGATGCTGTCGTTTAACGAGGCGGTGTAATTCGGCACGTCGCGTTGCACAGAGGTTGAGTCTTTGGCATCAAAACCGGCCATGACGTTGAGCATCATGGCGGAATCTTCGGCGTTACGAGTAATCGTACCGGCCTGATCTAAGCTGGAGGCATAAGCGATCATGCCGTAACGCGAAACGCGACCATAGGTTGGTTTTAGTCCGGTTAATCCGCAAAAAGCAGCAGGCTGACGGATAGAACCACCGGTATCGGATGCCGTAGCACCCGGCACTAAACGAGCGGCAACAGCGGCAGCAGAGCCACCAGATGAACCACCTGGTACACGCTCGGTATCCCATGGATTTTTTACTGGGCCATAAAACGAGCTTTCGTTCGATGAGCCCATGGCAAATTCGTCCATATTTAATTTGCCCAACGACACCGCACCAGCTTGGTTGAACTTAGCAACGATGGTGGCGTCATAGGGCGCAACGAAATTGCTCAACATTTTTGAGCCACAGGTGGTTAAAACGCCATTGGTGCAAAAAATATCTTTGTGCGCCATTGGCACGCCAGTCCAAGGAGTGGCATTACCGGCTGCGCGGCGAGCGTCAGCGGCGTTTGCTTGCGCAAGTGCTTGCTCATCCGACACAGTAATAAAACTGTTATACGTGCTATCTTGTACTTTGATACGCGCGAGTAATTCTTGAGTGATTTCGGCGCTGGAGTATTCGCCGGCCGTTAAATCGCGCGAGATTTCGGCAATGGTTTTGTTATGCATGGTCATTTCAGTCCTTGGCGCCCATCACTCAACTACGCGAGGTACGAGGTAGTGGCCGTTTTCAACGGCTGGTGCGATTTTTTGAAAGTGTTCGCGCTGATTGGTTTCAGTTACCACGTCAGTACGCAGACGTTGAACAGCGTCTAGCGGGTGTGCCATAGGCTCTACATCGGAGGTATCAACGGCAGATAGTTGATCCACCAGATGTAAAATGTTGCTGAGATTTGTCTGATATTCCGCGATTTGTGTCTCGTCGAGTTGTAAACGAGATAAGTCGGCAATGTCACGAACCTGATTTTGGTCCAGAGCCATGTGCGTACTCCAGTGATGATGACTGTGAAGAAACAGGGAGCGTAGCACAAATGCGCCTTGCCCTAAATCCCTGCCGTTGCTAGAGTTACAGCAATTTTTTGCCACCCGTTTACAGGAACATAATTGGATGTTTAAGAAGCTACGAGGTTTGTTTTCCAGCGATCTGTCGATCGACTTGGGTACAGCGAACACGCTTATCTACATGCGTGATAAAGGTATCGTATTAAATGAGCCTTCTGTCGTGGCCATCCGGATCCAACAAAACGGCAAAACCGTACAGGCGGTTGGCGCTGAAGCGAAGCGTATGTTGGGCCGTACTCCAGGCAATATTCAGGCAATTCGTCCGCTAAAAGATGGCGTTATCGCTGACTTCGAAGTGACGGAAAAAATGTTGCAGTACTTTATCAAACAAGTACACGAGAGCAGTTTTTTACCACCAAGCCCTCGTGTTGTGGTGTGTGTGCCGTTCCAAGCAACCAAAGTTGAGCGTAAAGCGATTCGCGATTCTGTAATAAATGCGGGCGCAAGTCGTGCGTATTTAATCTACGAACCTATGGCGGCCGCGATTGGTGCTGGCTTACCGGTTGATGAAGCGCGCGGTTCTATGGTGGTGGATATCGGTGGTGGTACTACTGAAATCGCCATCATCTCGCTGAGTGGCGTAGTGTATGCGGAATCGGTAAAAATTGGCGGCGACCGCTTCGACGAAGCGATTGTGGCGTATGTGCGGCGTAACTACGGTAGCTTGATTGGTGAGGCAACCGCTGAGCGTATCAAGCAAGAAATCGGTACCGCTTACCCAGGTGGTGAAGTGCGTGAGATTGATGTGCGCGGTCGCAACTTGGCCGAAGGTATTCCGCGTAGCTTTACGCTGAACTCGAACGAAATTTTAGAAGCGTTGCAAGAATCGTTAGCCGCAATTGTTCAGGCGGTGAAGGGGGCGCTAGAACAAGCGCCGCCAGAGTTGGCATCTGATGTTGCTGAGCGCGGCATGGTCTTAACCGGCGGTGGCGCTTTGTTACGCGACTTAGACAAGTTGTTGAGTGAAGAAACTGGCTTGCCAGTCCTCGTTGCTGACGACCCATTAACCTGTGTTGCACGTGGCGGCGGTAAATTCTTAGAAACGGCAACAGAGCAACAATTGGAAATGTTGGCGCTGGATTGATCCTTCATTACCATTGTTTATACTGCACTTTCGGCCTCGATATTTATCGGGGCCGAATCGTTTTTAGGCGAAATAATTCCTGCAATAGCGGATGCCTGTTGGCATCTGTACTGGTTCCTCAGCGGCGCAAACGGTATAGTTGGCCTTTGGAGAATTTATTCGGGTAGGGCGCCATTAAATCGCAATTTCATATCCCTCCAAATCAGGGGCGACGAGTTTTACTGATCGTCATATTGTCGATGACTTTAATGTGGGTTGATCGTCATTTTCAATGGTTACAACCGGTACGTTATGGCATTGGTTTTATCATAGCGCCTGCGCAGCAGGCGGCGACCGTACCATTGGCTATGGCCGAGTGGTTTGGCGATTCGGCGACCTCGCGTCGTGAATTGTTGCGCGAGAACAAACAATTGTCAGCTCGCAACTTTATCTTAGAACGCCGCGCTCAGCGCATGGCGTATCTTGAAGCCGAAAATATTGAACTGCGCGAATTACTCAGTGCGTCAGAGCAGGTTGATGACCGTGTTCTTGTTGCGTCGATCACATCAGTAGATCCAGATCCGTTTACCCAGCAAATTATTATTAATAAGGGCGGTGAAGACGGCGTTTTTATTGGTCAGCCGGTATTGGATGCCTATGGCCTGTTGGGGCAAGTGATTGATGTACTCCCCCTCACTAGCCGTGTATTGATGATTGCAGATTCTAACCATGCGATTCCTGTTCAGGTAAATCGCAACGGTGTACGCGCCATCGCAACGGGAACGGGTTCGTTGAGTGAGCTTGAGTTGATCTATGTGCCGAACACCGCTGATATTAAGGTTGGCGATATGCTCGTGAGCTCTGGCTTAGGAGGGCGTTATCCGCGAGGTTATCCGGTGGCGACAGTCAGTAAGGTTGAGAATATTCCGGGCAAGCCGTTTGCCAGTGTGACCGCCACACCAACTGCGCAATTAGATCGTAGTCGTCACTTTTTATTGGTATTTACCAATGAGGCTGGTCACGTACCGCCCGCAGCATTGTGGCAGGAGACACCATGAGCGTACGCGCGATTGTCTTTTCGTTGTTTATGATTTTTCTCGCCTTTGTGCTGGAGCATTTACCATTACCTGTGGTGGTGAATTGGTTTCAGCCGGCGTGGGTCATTTTGTGTATTACGGCCTTGGTGTTGTTTGCGCCCAATGTATTTGGCTTATGGCTAGCCATACCGCTAGGGCTGATGATGGATGTCGAGAAGGGTACATTACTCGGGCTGCATGTGATGATGATGGCGGTACATATTTTGCTGCTGCAAGTTTTATATCGACGCGTGTTCTTATTTAACGTACTGCAACAAGCCATCGTCATTCTGTTGCTGATCGCGATGCAGCAATTGATTCATTATTGGGGTTTGCTCATTATTAATGGCGATAGCCGTCCGGTACTGTTATGGATACCGGCCTTTATGTCGGCAATTTTATGGCCTTGGGTTCACACTGTGGGTTACAAAAGTTTACTGCGGATGCAGCACGGATGATGATTTTAGCCTCTGGCTCGTCACGTCGTGGTGAATTGTTGGCGCAAATCGGTGTCCGATTTGAGGTTGATGTAGCCGATATTGATGAGACGCCGCAGTCAAATGAACAAGCTCAGGCGTATGTTGAGCGTTTAGCCTTAGAAAAAGCGCGGACGGTGGCGAGACGTCATCCAGAGGCGGTGGTGTTAGGTTCAGACACCTCTGTGATTATTGATGATGAAATATTAGGAAAACCATTAGACGAAGCCGATGCTGCGCAAATGTTAGCGCGTTTATCGGGTCGAACGCATCAAGTTTTGACAGCCGTAGCTTTGGTCGCTGGTGAACGTGTGCTGGTGCGCAGCGTGGTTACTCAGGTGCATATACGCACCCTGAGCGAAGAAGAAATTCAACGCTATGTCGCTACGGGTGAATCCAGCGACAAAGCGGGCAGCTATGGAATTCAGGGCTTTGGAGCCATTCTCGTCGATGCCGTCGAAGGAAGTTATAGCAATGTGGTCGGGCTGCCATTAACAGAGACAGCCGCCATGCTTAAAGAATTTAACGTACCTGTGTGGCAGGTCGGGTGAGTTTCGTGAACGCAGAAATTTTAATGAACGTCACCCCCACGGAAACCCGTGTGGCGTTGGTGGAGAATGGTGTACTGCAGGAAATCTATATCGAAAGGACCAATCATCGTGGCTTGGTTGGTAATATCTATAAAGGTAAAGTGGTTCGCGTATTACCGGGTATGCAGGCCGCGTTTGTGGATATCGGTTTAGAGCGTGCGGCGTTTATTCATGCTGCCGAAGTCGGGAAGGGTGATGCCAACACGCCAATTAACCAGTTGCTGCATGAAGGGCAGTCGTTAGTGGTGCAAGTCACCAAAGATCCTATTAGCACTAAAGGTGCGCGCCTAACCACTCAGCTTGCAATTCCTTCGCGCTATTTGGTGTATATGCCAGGTGTTGATCACGTGGGTGTGTCACAGCGTATCGAAGAAGAAGAAGAGCGTGATCGCCTGAAAGAATTAGTCAATAACTGCATGGAAGCCGAAGGCTTAACCGGTGAAGCAGGCTTTATTTTGCGTACCGCTGCGGAAGGCGTTGGTGAAGATGAAATTCTTGCCGATACTCGCTATCTACGCCGCTTATGGCGCAAGCTAGAAGAGCGTATTAAAGATAACAAAGCGCCAAGCTTGGTCTACGATGAATTGCCGTTATCTTTGCGCACCATTCGCGACTTATCGCGCCCAGAAGTCAGTAAAATCCTAATCGATTCACGCGAAACGTTTCAAAAGATTGAGCAGTTCACTCAGCAGTACGTGCCAGAAGTCAGTGAGCGTGTTGAGTGCTATCCGGGTCCGCGCCCTATTTTCGAGCTGTACAGTGTCGAAGATGAAATACAGCGGGCGTTAGATCGTAAGGTTCCACTCAAATCTGGCGGCTACTTGGTGATCGATCAAACCGAAGCCATGACCACCATTGATGTAAACACGGGCGGCTTTGTTGGCCGTCGCAATTTAGAAGAAACCATCTATAAAACCAATCTGGAAGCGACAACCGCGATTGGCCGCCAAGTACGTTTGCGTAATCTAGGTGGTATTATCATTCTCGATTTTATTGATATGACCGAACCTGAGCATCAGCGTCAGGTATTGCGTATGTTAGAGAAAATGCTCGAAAAAGATCACACCAAAAGCAAGATTAGTGGTGTCTCTGAATTAGGCTTAGTGGAAATGACCCGTAAGCGCACGCGCGAAAGCCTAGAACATATGCTGATGGAACCCTGTAAAGCGTGTGATGGCCGCGGGTCAGTGAAAACCGCCGAAACCATTTGCTATGAAATATTCCGCGAAATTTTGCGCGAGGAGCGAGCTTACGAAGCGGGTACTTACTCCGTGCTTGCCAGTCAGCAAGTTGTCGATCGCCTGTTAGACGAAGATAGCCACGGATTGGCCGACCTAGAAGCATTTATTGGCAAGGCCATTAAATTGCAGGTTGAGAGCCAATACACCCAAGATCAATACGACATCATCCTGCAATAGGGCGAAACATGAATGGTTTTCGCTCTATTTGGACGCAAATCTGGATCACCATTGTTGTGGCAATGGTGGCGCTTGCCTTGTATACGAGCCTTGGTCGCCAATTAATTCCCCTGATAGAGACCTTCAAGCCTGATCTTGAGCGTGCACTGAGTGAGCAATTAAAGCAGCCAGTTAGCATTCGCCAATTGCGTGGCGATTGGAATTTATTATCGCCGGTCGTGCAGCTCGATGATCTTAGCATTGGCGATGAAAAGGGTGGTTTGGTGGTGCACAGCATAGAAGCCGAACTCGATTTAAGTGCCACCGTTTTTTATCGTTTGCCGGTGTTCAAACGAATTAGTGTTGATGGTGTTACTGCGGCTATTCGCCAAGCGGAAGACGGTGCATGGTTTATCGGCGAACATTGGCAAATTGTCTCTGCTGCGACAGTTGAGCCGAGCGTTGAGTCCAAGAATAAGAACTCAGCTAATCAGCTGGTGGATTGGTTAGAGTTGCAACAGTCGGTGATTTTATCGAACTGGTCTTTACAGAGTCATAGCCTTGAACATGATGAGCAGTTAGAAATTAAACAGCTTGTTTGGCGTAATCAAGGTGATGATCATGCATTAGAAGGTACGGTTGCTTGGGGCCGAGAGCAGCTTGCCGATATCTTTGTTAGCGCTGCGTTGGAAGGCCCATTATGGCCGTGGGGTGAGCAACAGGGTGAGGTGTACTTACGCGTTGATAACCAAGAGTGGACGCGTTGGATTCCTAATGAGCTGCCGCAAAATCTGCATATTTCGCGTTTTCAGGGTGGGGCCGAGGGTTGGCTCAGTATCCGTGATGGCGATTTAAATGCTATTTATGTCGCGGCAAAAATTCCTGCATTGCACGTTGAAACCGGTGCAAAACCCCTGAATTTGAACAACGGCTCAGTGCTCGCCAGTGGTATCCGTACGGGCAGCGATTGGCATGTACGTGTTTTACCTGAATTCGATGAACCGCTGCCGTTCGCGCAATTACGCGTTAGCTCTGTGTCCTTGGCCCAGCAAAAAGGGTTTCAGATTGGCATCCCCGACATCGATATTCGTAAAACTGGCGACTTTATTTTACGCCATGATTTACTGCCGGAACGCTTTAGCCAATATGTCGACAACATTGCACCAGAAGGTAAGGCCAGTGATGTGCGTGTGGCTATTTTACCAAGCTTAGTGGTAGGCGAACCGTGGAAGGTTGATATGCGCGCCAACCTCGCAGGTTTAAGCACACAGCCATTTCATGGTATTCCAGCCTTTGATAACGCCGAAGGTAAGTTGCATTTGCAGCCTAATGCGGGTGTTATTGCGATTAGCGATCCGACGTTAACAATGCATTTGACCGATATTTATCAATCACAATGGGATTTAACGGACGTATCCGCTAAATTTTATTGGAAAATTGAATCTGAATTCTTTCGTTTGCGACTGGATAAGTTACGCGCAAACCTCGAAGGAACGCCCGTTCACGGCGATTTAGCCATGCGTGTTCCGCGTCGTGATACCGATGTTGAATACAATATTGCTTTAATGTTAGGGCTTGCTAAAGCACCGCAAGAACTGCAAACGGCGTTAGTGCCGGACATTCTTGATCCTGCCATAAATGAGTTTTTAGATAACGGTCTTGATGGTGGAAGCCTGCAAAATGTAGGGTTTATTTTAAATGGCCATGTGGGGAGTGATGTTCCGCACAATAGTTTAACGACCCAACTGTATCTTGAAGCCGATGACGTTAAGGTCAGATATTTAGATGAATGGCCAGCCATCGAGCACGTCAGTGGTCGAGTATTATTAGACACCCCTAACCTTGATGTTTGGCTTGATAAAGGCCAAACCTTGGGGGGGGAATTACTGGCCAACAGCAGTCGCGTACGTATTCGTGATACGAAAGACGGTACACAGTTAAATCTGGTTGGCCAAATAGCGGGCGATGCGGGCGAGGGCATGCGCTATTTCACTGAGACTCCCATCCAGACATTGGTCAATCATGCATTTGATCAGTGGCAAGCAACTGGCCAAATTAAGAGTGGTTTACGTTTGCAAATGCTGTTGGGTAAGCCGGATAGTAGCCCTAGCGTGCAATTAGACAGCGAGTTAAAAAATGCGAGCTTGCATCTAGGCGAGCTGGATTTAAATTTGAATGCAGTGACGGGCTTAATCCACTTCAGTACAGAGGAGGGCTTAAGCTCAAAAGATCTAACGGCTGATTTACTGGGTGGAACATTTACAGCCAGTATGCAATCGACCGTGGCAGATGACGGTTTTGATATTCATCTTGATGGTTCTGGTAAAGCCACATGGCAGGATTTTAAGCAGTGGATGCCAGTATTTTTGCTGGATTCTATTCGTGGTGAATTACATTATCAGGCCAGTTTAAATGTTCGCCCTACAAGTCGCGGAGGCGTGCAACTTGATATTGAATCCGATCTTCTGGGAACGGTTATTGATTTACCGTTTCCTGCGGGTAAGTTAACGGATACCCCCCGTTCGCTAATTGCTCAGATTAAACCCGGTGATAGCACCACAATTGCCCTGAATTATGATGATTTTTTACGAGCAGAGTTAGGGCTTGGCAGGGATGGTGTTGATCGTGGCCATGTGACGCTGGATGGTACCGAGCCCATAATGCCAGATGATCCCGGGATCATCATTAGCGGCACCATTGATGAAACCTTAGATGCCGAGCCTTGGTTTGCTGTTTGGAATCATATGATGGCGTTGCTTGATGCCGAGTCAGCGCCAACAAAAGGGAAGAATCGACGCAGCGTTGAGGCAAGCCCGAACCCTGTTGACAGTATTGATATCACATTGTCGGGTTTGAATGCTTGGGATATTCCCATGGGCATCACCCGTATTGTCGGACGCCAAGACGCGAATGAGTGGACACTGCAAGTTGATAGTGATGTAACGCGTGGCACCGTCATTGTTCACCCAGGTGATAAGCCAATCTCGATGTTGCTCGACTATATTCACATGCCTGAAGATGAACCGGTTGTGGTTGCCGAAGGCGACGATATTCCTGACGTTGTCGATCCATTGCAAGATCTCGATCCCGCAGTGCTACCCGCCTTGGATATGACTTTGCAGGAATTGTATATCGGCACGCGCAACTATGGTCGCTGGCAAATTACCAGTCGTCCGAGCACGCAAGGATTAACGGTTAATATTCTTGATAGCGAGATGAAGGGATTAAACGTTAGCGGCAAAATGGATTGGAACTATACCGACGGAATTCATGATACCCGTCTGTACGATATGATCATCAAGGGCTCTGATATTGGTAAAGTACAACGCGCCTTCCGCCAATCGGCCGCGATCGAAGGTAAAGACCTGCAATCAACCTTGGCACTTAACTGGCAAGGTTCACCGCTCGGATTTGATACTGAGACCTTGCAAGGTGATGTTAGCGTGCGGATTAAAGATGGTTCGTTGCAAGCGGAAGGAACGGGGGCTTTACGGGCGTTCGGTGCGTTGAATTTTAATTCGATAGCGCGTCGTTTGCGTCTCGATTTTTCCGATATTTATCAATCTGGTTTAGCGTTCGATACATTAAAAGGTAAGGCCAAAATTGACAGTGGTTTGCTCACTTTATCTGAACCTCTAAGTGTTGAAGGCCCTGGCGGGAAATTCTTGACTTCAGGCGCCACTAATCTGAATACCGGCGAGTTGGATATGAAGTTGGCGGTGACCTTCCCGATTACCAGTTCGCTACCTTTGGTGGCTGTATTGGCGGGTTTCGCTCCGCCGATTGCAGCATCGGTTTACGTTACTGAAAAACTGATCGGTGATGAATTAGAACGCTTTACCAGTGCCCGTTATGACATCAAAGGCACATGGCAGCAGCCAACGATGGAAATTAATCAAGCGTTTGACAATCAAGTCGATGGTAAGAAAAAACGCGGCATTAAAAGCCGTATTTTCAGCGTGTTTAATATCTTCAATATTTTTGGCTCGGATGACGAATAATGACGAATCAGCTAGCTATAGTGCAAAATAATGCGGGTAGTGATATTGACGCAAATAAAGCACAACTGGTTATGTTAATCGCCGATGCTGCAAGCACTGGCGCTAAGGTGATTTTGCTGCCGGAAATGTGTTTATGCATGGATGGCAGTCAATATCATCACATCGCTGAAAATATCGAATATACCGCTTGGTTTGCGTGCCAAGCACAGCATTATGGTGTTTGGTTGTTGGTCGGAGCAATTCCTCAGCCATGCCCAGATGGTGATCCACGCGTACGTTCGGCGTTGTTAGTATTCAACGAGCAAGGTGAGCAAGTCAGTCGTTACGACAAAATTCATTTGTTCGATGTAAACGTCAGTGACAGCCAAGGGCGTTACAACGAATCAGAACGCTTCGCTCCCGGCAATGAATTACTGGTGGTCGATAGCCCCGCAGGAAAAATAGGTTTAGCGATTTGTTTTGACTTACGTTTTCCTGAACACTTTCAGGCGCTACGAGATTTAGGTGCTGAAATCCTCGTTGTCCCCGCCGCATTCACCTACACCACCGGCGAAGTACACTGGCAAACCTTACTGCGCGCTCGTGCGATCGAACAACAATGCTACGTTGTCGCGGCAAACCAATGCGGTTGGCACGATAGCAAACGCCAAACATGGGGACATTCGCAGATTATTGATCCTTGGGGCAAGGTATTAACCGAGCTAGAACATGATATTGGTGTCGCAAGTGCCGGGATTGATTTGCAACGTGTGCAGGACATCCGTGAGAAAATGCCCTTGTTGCGCGGGTGATTTTTCGTTTTTGTGATTGTAAGAGCGGATCTTACCCGCGAAAGCCTATACCGCTTAGATAATGTTGCAATTTGCACC
>AZIK01011586.1_pt1 | contig 82846 bp, 76 predicted proteins | sample 359131 | NCBI WGS metagenome assembly AZIK01 (sample SAMN02429715, study PRJNA222663) | marine sediment metagenome | biome: Sediment sample; isolation source: enrichment culture of sample MGS-ANC(AMM) from oil contaminated site at the... | place: Italy: Ancona | collected 2012-02-14 | depth 6 m m | reverse complement strand
GATTAGTGGTTATTGTACAACTGAGTATTGGTGCTGTGTTATGGCTGGTGGCCGAGCCGCTAGCGCGTTTTTTTTCAGATGATGCTGACGTAGTGCACATTACGGTGATGTACTTGCACTGGTTGCCATTGGGGTATATCGGTATGGGTGTCGTACTGTGCGTTAACGCCGCTTTGAACTCATTGCAAAAAACCATAATTTCAATGGTGCTGAACACGGTAAGGTTATTTGCTTTTTACGTTTTGGGTGCCGTCATTGGTTTGCAGTTGGACGGTGTGCGTGGATTGCTCATCGGGGCTGCCATGGGGAATCTACTGGCGGGAGGCATTGTTTGGTGGTTGATGCACCGTATGCAGTCCCGCGGGGAATTAAGTGTGGGTTCGTTCCAGCTATCGCTCGATAGGATTTCTCGTCACTAAGTTTTATCTTGGCGGCAATTATACGTAGACTTGCGAACGCACGTTAGCGATTTGTGCGCTGCTAATTTGTGCTGCAGTTGACCCGTTAAAAAGTCTTTTAACATGACCCAATCACCAATAAAGCTCCAATGAGGATAAATAAAAGTAGCGGGACGATTATGTTCAAAGAAAAAGTGGCCAATCCAAGCAAAGCCATATCCTGCTATCAATGCTATTGGCAGCACAATGAAATGAGCCGTGATAAGACAGTACAGCAGCACTCCCAAGGCAATTATTGAACCGATATAATGGAGCCCTCGACAAATCGGATTGCTATGTTCGGACAAATAGTAAGGGTAAAATTCTCCAAATGTACGAAAGCCTTGGTCGCTTTGTTTGTCTGGGTGAGTCATAGTGGTTTCTTAATTATTGTTTAAAACACAGGATAGAAGAAATTGTCATCGAATGCATGGCCAATCGTGTGATCAACTTGGCAATACGGGTTATGATAATTACCGATATGATTAATTTTTTCTTGTCATAGTGTTACGAGGCTATGAAATAAATCGTCAAGAAGGTCGAGCAAGATTCATTGTTAAACCAGAGATTCGAGCGCAAAGTGCTGTTAATGCGCTAAGCTCTGAATCATGATAGTAATATTTGAGGCTTAAGGTCTTTTCAGCTTTTCAGCAACAGGTGGTGCCCATGCTTTATACGATTAACGCACAGATAATGAATGTCATGCGTCCTGTGCATGTCATGGCACGACAGGCGCGACAAATGTTTTACATGCCATTAAATCCGGTAAATTCATCTTGGTTTCTACGTACTTTTAGAGCAACAATGGAACTCGTAGAGCGTTTAACCGATTATTATGAAAAACCAGAGTGGTTTTTAGATACCACCGAAATAGATGGGCGAGAGGTCGGCATAGAGTATGTTAACGCCGTTGAAAAGCCATATTGCAATTTAGTGCATTTTCGACGCCGTGCGCGTGGTTTGAAACATCCAAAAGTATTGATTATGGCACCTCTCTCTGGGCACTTTGCAACCCTGTTGCGCGGCACCGTTAGAGAGTTTTTGCCTGACCATGAGGTGTACATTACAGATTGGAAAAATGCTCGTGATGTTCCTCGTATTGAAGGCGAGTTTAGCTTTGACGATTATGTGCAGTATTTGATGGAATTTATGGCGCATTTAGGTCCAGATACTCATGTATTGGCTGTTTGTCAGCCCTGTGTTCCTGCATTAGTTGCTGCGAGCGTAATGGCTAAGCGTGGCGACGATAATTTACCTAAGAGCATGACTTTAATGGGGGGGCCTATTGATGTCCGTATCAGCCCTACTGAGGTCAATGATTATGCGGGTGGCAAAGATTTAGAGTGGTTTGAAGACAATGTTATTTGCCGCGTTCCTCAGGGATTTGTGGGTAAAGGGCAAATGGTGTATCCGGGCTTTATTCAGCTATCCGGTTTTATGTCGATGAATATGGATAACCATATCAGTAAGCATTTTAAATTTTACAACGATCTTATCAAAGGTGATGGTGAAAGCGCCGAAGCGCATCGTGAATTTTATAACGAGTATTTAGCGGTGATGGATATGCCCGCCAAATATTATCTCGATACTATTCGCAAAGTATTTATTGATCAGCAGTTGGCAAAAGGCACGATGGAATATCGCGGTGAACTGATTGATTTAAAAGATATTAAAGATATGGCCTTAATGACGATTGAGGGCGAGTTGGATGACATCACTGGTCGTGGCCAAACCTCCTGCTCTCTGGATCTTTGCAGTTCAATACCTAAAACTAAAAAGCAGCATTTAGAAGTACCAAGTGTTGGTCATTATGGTATTTTCAATGGTAGAAGGTATCGTGAAAGCATTGCTCCGCAAGTGAAAGCCTTTATGCAAAAGCATTCATAAAGCGCGACATCTAGAAGAACATGAAACCACCTTCGGGTGGTTTTTTTATGGATGCAAAATCGAGTAGAAAACAGATAAATGCAAGCAGTAGATTTACAACGATTCGCTAGGGTATGCCGATTAGAAAGTGGCTATGGCTACCAGGGGTTGGATGACCACTGCTAGCCTGTGCTAATACTGAGATTAATCTTTGATTAAATAATCTATGTATTCATCTCGCAGCGTTCGTTTTTGCAGTTTTCCTGTGGCGGTATGCGGCAGTTCATCCACGAATAAAATATCATCGGGTAACCACCATTTCGCGACGTGTTGCTCTAAGAAGGTATAGATTTCTTCTTTACTCACATCGCCATCATCGGTTTTGATCAAAAACAGCAAGGGTCGTTCATCCCACTTTTTATGGCGAACACCAATCACGCAAGCTTCCTTCACGCAAGGATGGCCAACGGCAGCATTTTCGAGATCAATACTGGAAATCCATTCTCCTCCGGATTTCACCACGTCTTTGGCACGATCCACAATCTGCAAATAACTGTTGGCATCAATCACAGCAATATCGCCGGTATCGAACCATTGCTTACCATCAGCATCAATGAAAAAAGAATCGGCTTTGTCTACTTTATAGTAGCTACTCAAAACCCACGGGCCGCGTACACGCAAGTAGCCACGGCTTTTGCCATCGTGTGGCTGAGGCTCATTGTCGTCGTTAAAGATCTCCATTTCAAAACCAAATATCGGCTTGCCGGCGGTGGTTTGTAGGCGATAGCGTTCATCGTCGTTCATCGACTGCATGGCTTTTGTCGGCGCACCTAAGGTAGCGAGTGGAGAGGTTTCTGTCATACCCCAAATTGGCAATAAATAAATACCAAAGTCTTTATCTAAGATTTCAACTAGAGAGCGTGGCGAGGCAGAGCCGCCAACACCGACCGTTTTAACTGATGGAATGCTGAGTTTATTGGCTTTTAAATAGTCGACTAAGCGTAGCCAGATCGTCGGAACCCCTAACATTAAATCGACTTTAGCGTGGTTAATGAGTTCGTATAGGTCGGGGCCATCCATGCCTTCGCCGGGTAGCACTAAGGTGGCGCCGGACATAGGTGCAATATACGGCATTCCCCAAGCGCAAACGTGGTACATAGGAACCACGGGCATAACGACGCTATCGGCGCCTACGCACAAGGCATCAGGATTACGGCTCGCAAATGCATGCAACACAGTAGAGCCTTGTGAATATAAAACCCCTTTAGGGTTGCCGGTTGTGCCGGATGTATAGCACAAGCAGGCAGCGCTATCGTGCTCTAAGCGTGGCCAAACATATTCGCTACTGTGTGCGGCTAATAAAGTTTCGTAGTTTTGCGCGTTGGGCAGTGTTGTTGGCGGCATCTTGTCGTCATCGATCATCAGGATGAAGCCCTTCACCGATGAAAGCTTGTCAGCAATGGTTTCTAAAAGTGGAGCAAAACAGGCATCCAAAAATACATAGCAGTCTTCAGCATGTTGAATAATGTATTCAATTTGCTCGCTATATAAGCGCGGATTAACGGTATGGCAAATAGCCCCGATACCTGAGATACCGTAATAGCACTCAAAATGGCGATAGCCATTCCATGCCAGTGTGGCCACTCTGTCTCCAGGTTGAACGCCCATCGCGATTAACGCATTGGCTAATTGTTTGCTACGAGCTAAGGCATCGCGATACGTATACTGATGAATATCGCCTTCTAAGCGTCGGCTAACAATCTCGTGCGAACCGTGATGCATCGCTGCATATTCGAGTAAATCAGAAATAATTAAAGGCTGGGTCATCATCTGGCCGGGCACGGTGTGAGCAGAAGTCATAAAGCTGTCCTTCGCGTTGAATTTTGATGTATTAGCTTAATTTGATGTATTAGCTTAAGAGGCATTGAAGAAAACTGCCACAGAAAACGTGAAGTTTTTGAGCTTCATTGTCAAAATAAAAACGGGGCTTATAGCCCCGTTTTTATTGGTTATTGATCGTTTTTTATTAGCGCTCAATCGCTAGCGACACACCCATGCCGCCACCAATACACAAGGTCGCTAAACCTTTGTGTGCATCGCGGCGAATCATTTCGTATAGCAGCGTTACAAGAATTCGACAGCCTGACGCACCGATTGGATGGCCTAGAGCAACTGCGCCACCGTTAACGTTAATTTTTTCAGCATCCCATTCCAAACCTTTGTTCACTGATAGGGCTTGTACTGCAAAGGCTTCGTTGGCTTCGATGAGGTCTAAATCGCTCACGCTCCAACCGGCTTTTTGTAAACATTTTTTCGTGGCCGGAATTGGGCCTGTGCCCATGATTTTCGGGTCAACGCCGGCGTTAGCGTATGCTTTGATGGTCGCTAAAATCGGCAACCCTAAGGCTTCTGCTTTTTCTTTGCTGGCGAGCATTACCGCCGCTGCGCCATCATTGAGTGACGAGGCGTTACCAGCGGTTACTGTGCCGTCTTTTTTGAAGGCTGGACGCATACCGCCTAGCTTCTCTGCGGTGATGCCAGCGCGTGGGCCTTCGTCGGTGGCGAAAATGATAGGGTCGCCTTTACGCTGTGGAATCGAGACGGGGGTGATTTCATCAACAAAGCGACCGGCCTCAATGGCGGCCAATGCTTTGCTCTGCGAGGCCGCGGCAAAAGCGTCTTGTTCCTCACGGCTAATATCATATTCGCAGGCAATGTTTTCTGCGGTGATACCCATATGGTAATCGTTGAATGCATCCCACAAGCCATCAACAATCATAGTATCAACCATAGTCCAAGGGCCCATGCGCTGACCATCACGTGAGTTTGGTAGAGCGTGAGGCGCATTCGACATGGATTCTTGGCCGCCAGCAATAATCAGGTCGGCATCACCACAAGCAATGGCTTGTGCTGCGAGGTGCAATGCTTTTAAGCCCGAGCCGCATACCTTGTTGATCGTCATGGCTGAGGTTGTTGCCGGCAGTCCAGCTTTAATAGCAGCTTGGCGCGCTGGGTTTTGCCCAGCACCGGCTGTTAGAACTTGTCCCATCAATACTTCGTTGACTTCTTCACCAGCAACGCCGGTTTTTTCCATTAACGCTCGTATTACCAAAGCACCTAGATCAGTCGCTTGAATACTGGCGAGTGAGCCGCCGAAAGATCCAATAGCGGTGCGTGTAGCGGCAACAATAACGACGTCGGTCATAGAATTCTCCATTAAAAGCAGTGACGGGCAAGTAATGCGACCAGAAGTAAGGTAAGGCCCCCCTCTGGTTTTTACACCCAAATTAACGTGAGTACTGAACAAAACCAGTGTCTAGGATTATAACGGAACTTGTTACAACTATTCGTCTTGGCTGTCACCTTAGCGAGCAAAGATGTTAATGCCAGCGTATTGGCGCATTTAATGGTTAGGATCAATTCGGTCTAATTGACCAAGATCAAGTACGGGTGATGCATCAATATGCTGGGCATCCATCATATAGGCCACGCGTTCGAGTGCCGCGAGAATCATGGTCTGCTCCCAATCGTGCAGGTCTTGGAATTGTTGCACGAAACTCTCTTGTAGCGGTTTAGGCGCATTCAATAAGGCCTCGTCGGCTTTTTCTGTTAGATAAACAAACACTTTGCGTTTATCGGTGCTGCCGCGTTCACGCTTAACAAAACTACGCTTTTCTAAGCGATCAATAATGGTGGTTACGGTCGCTTGTGACAGGCTGATTTTGCGTGCCAGCTCGCCAACGGTCAGTTCTGAATGTAACCGCAGTGTTTGTAATATTAATAATTGGGGCGATGTTAGCCCTGATATTTTGCTTAGCTGTTTTGAGTGCATATCCGTCGCACGGATAATGCGTCGTAGCGACACCAACACTTCATCGTATCGATTCATATCGTCTTTATAGGCTTTAGAAGTTAGCGAAGGCGATATCTTAGCGGTTTTCTTATCTATAGAGTACGAAATATTTAAGGGCATGTTCACTCCTGATCCTCTTCGGATCGCCATTGCGGCTAAGTTGATGAGTCTAATTAAATAGACATCTATGTATATTGATTCGTGTTTTTCACGAAAAAAGTCTTATTTAATACAGGGTTGCATCGTAATTGTGCGTTGTTTTCGCTATAAAATGACAAATTCATAATGTTAGTGCGCTTTTAGACGATGCTAAAATCATACATGTTTAGTGTTGTAAATAAAATCCATTAGTGTTAAATTGTTTCGTGTACTAAGCAAATGACTGAGTACGTAATGGTGTCAGTGATCAAAAGCCACACCAGTACGCGGACTCTGATGAAAGTTATGAACCAGTCTCTGGCTGATAAAAACGTAACAACGCATACAGAACAAAGCATTATCACCGTGCGTAAGCCCAATCCCGAGGACGGATCTAGCGTTCACCAACTGATTGGCCGTTGTAAGCCCCTTGATGAAAATTCCATGTATTGCAACTTGTTGCAGTGCTCTCATTTTCGCGATACCTGTGTGATCGCGGAGCAAGGAGGCTTAGTTGTGGGGTTTGTTTCAGGTTATTTCTTACCCGAGCAGCCTGACACCTTGTTTGTTTGGCAGGTAGCAGTCGGCGAAGAAGCTCGTGGTCAAGGCTTGGCCAGTCGAATGCTTTCTAAATTACTGACTCGCCATCAAGGCCGAGTTCGCCATCTTCATACGAGTATCACGACTGGCAATGATGCTTCGTGGAACACGTTCAAAAAGCTTTCTAGAGCAAATGATGCGCCTCTGAATACGCGTGTCATGTTCGATCGAGAGCAACATTTCGGTGACCAGCACGATACAGAAATGCTGGTTCATATCGGTCCGATTAAAGCGCTTGCTGGTAGTCAATCTACGACAAGTGGCACACATTTTCAGGAGTAAAATTTATGGGTATTTATAAAGATATTGAATCGAACGTTCGTGGTTATTGTCGTTCATTTCCAGTGACATTTAAAACCGCTAAAAATGCACTTCTGACCGATGATCAAGGTACTGAATACATAGACTTTTTAGGCGGGGCTGGCACGTTAAATTATGGCCACAACAACCCAAAATTTAAAGAGGCACTCATCGAATACATTGAGAGTGACGGTATTACTCATGGTTTGGATATGCATACCGAAGCAAAAGGTGCCTTTTTAGAGACCTTTCGTGATTTGATTCTCGAGCCGCGCGATATGAACTACAAAGTTCAGTTCACCGGCCCAACCGGTACTAACGCGGTTGAAGCTGCTTTGAAAATTGTGCGCATGAATACCGGCCGTTCAACCGTTGTTTCATTTACCAACGGTTTTCATGGTGTGACTCAAGGCGCTGCTGCCGTTACCGCGAATGGCTATTATAAAAAATCCATCGGTATGGAATTGCCAGGTGTCCAGTTTATGCCGTTTGACGGTTATCTGGGTGACTTTAATACGCTGTCGTATTTCGAAAAAGCGTTGAAAGATAAATCATCAGGTTTAGGTCATCCGGCTGCCGTGATTGTTGAATGTATTCAGGGTGAGGGCGGATTAAACGTCGCCAGCAAAGAGTGGATGCAAGGGTTACAAGATCTGTGTAACCGCTATGAAATGTTATTAATTGTGGATGACATTCAAGCGGGCTGTGGACGCAGTGGTACATTTTTTAGCTTTGAAGAATTTGGCATTCAGCCAGATGTTATTACTTTATCTAAGTCGCTCAGCGGTTACGGCTTGCCGTTTGCGTTGGTGTTGTTAAAAGAAGAACTTGATACTTGGTCACCGGGTGAGCATAACGGTACATTTCGCGGTAATAACCATGCTTTTGTAACGGCACGTCGTGCGTTGGAGTGTTACTGGGCTGATGACACATTTAGTAAAACGGTGCAGCACAAAGCCAGTATTATCCGTCGTCGCTTAAAGGAAATTCAAGCAGAGCACGGTGGCCAGCTTAAGCATAAAGGTCGGGGCATCATGCAGGGTCTAGAGTGCATTAATGGTGAAGTTGCTGGAAAAATAACCGAACTAGCATTTACTCGCGGTTTGATTATTGAAACCAGTGGTTCTGACAGCCAAGTGGTTAAAATTCTGACGCCGCTGACGATTGAAGAAGATCAGTTGTTGAAGGGGCTCGAAATTTTGGAGTCGTGTATCGGCGATATTATGGCTGAGCAAATTTCAAAAGCATCTTAAAATTTAGAGGATTAAAAAATATGATTGTACGTACTTTAAAAGATTGTAAGAACTCTGAGCGCGCAGTAAATGGTGGTAATTGGGAAAGTGTTCGTATGTTGTTGAAAAACGACAATATGGGTTTCTCTTTTAACATAACTACTATTTTTGCTAATACGGAAACCCATATTTGGTATCAAAACCATTTAGAGGCAGTTTATTGTATGAGTGGGCGTGGTGAAGTTGAAACCTTAGATGATGGAAAAATCTATCCGATTGAACCTGGCACTCTCTACGTTTTAGATAAAAACGATAATCACTTGTTACGTGCTAGTGAAGAAGATATGGAATTAGCGTGTGTATTTAATCCACCGTTGAATGGTAAAGAGGTTCACGATGAAAATGGCGTGTTCGCATTAAATGTCGAAGCCTTAGTAGACTGATTTCCTGAAATTATCACCCTTCAATGGGTGATAACAACTTATTTAATAAGAATTTTCAGGAAATAAAATAATGACTATTATAGAAAAAAATTCTCATCGAATTGCCAATAATATCCACAGTGTGGAGAAAATTGGCGGTACGTCGATGAGTCGCTATAACGATGTTTTGAATAATATCTGGCTGCGTAAGCAAGTCCCGTTTAGCCAAGATACCGCGTCTTATTATCAACGTATTTTTGTGGTCTCAGCATATTCAGGTTTAACTAACGCGCTACTCGAACATAAAAAAACCGGTGAGCCTGGGGTATATGCTCTGTTTGCCGAAATGGATGAAAATCGTCCATGGCAAGATAAGCTAAACGACGTCATGCAGCTTATGTTGGATATCAACGCAGATATGTTTGTGGGGCATGAAATGGTGCGTAAACGTGCCGATCAATTTATTCAAGGTCGCATGGCCGATGTTAAAGATTGTCTAGAAAATCTTGAAGTGGTTTGTTCGTTTGGCCATTTCCACCTAGATGATCATTTACATCGTGTTCGCGAGATGCTTAGTGCAATGGGTGAAGCTCATAGTGCCTATAACTCAGTACAGTTATTGCGATTACATGATGTGAATGCTCGTTTTATTGATTTAACCAATTGGCGTTCAGATACACAGAAATCATTTAATGATCATATTACCTATGCATTTTCTGATGTTGATCTAGCGACTGAAATGCCAATTGTCACTGGTTATACTCAGTGTCGTGAAGGTTTAATGAGCACCTATGATCGCGGTTATAGTGAAATGACCTTCAGTAAAATCGCGACGGTAACGGGCGCACGTGAAGCAGTGATTCATAAAGAATATCATTTGAGTACTGCCGACCCTATGCTAGTTGGCCCGAATAATGTGCAGCCTATCGGTTTAACAAACTACGATGTGGCTGATCAGTTAGCGAACTTAGGTATGGAAGCTATTCATCCTCGTGCGGCAGCAGGTTTACGTAAAAAGAATATTATTTTACGTGTGAAAAATACTTTTGAGCCTGAGCACAATGGTACGGAAATTCGTAACGATTACAGCAGTAAAAAGCCGAAAGTAGAAATTATTGCAGGTACTCGTAACGTGTGGGGTTTGGAAATTTTCGATCAAGACATGGTTGGTGATTCTAGCTATGGTCAGAAAATGAATGATCTCGTTTTAGAATCTGGTGTACGTGTATTAACGAAAGACTTTAATGCAAATACGGTTACTTTTTATCTGAAAGGTAATAAGCGTCGCATTAATTGGTTAATGGATCGTTTACAACAATCGTATATGGAAGCGGATATTCGTGTTGAAAAACTCGCCTTAGTTAGTGCAATTGGCAGTGACATGAAAGTACCTGGCTTGTTAAAGTTGGCTAGCGCGGCATTATCCGATGCGCACGTAAATATACTGTCGGTACACCAAGCAATGCGTCAAGTTGATATGATGTTCCTAGTTGCTGATCAAGACTATGGCACGGCGGTGAAAGCCTTGCATTCCCAACTAGTGGAGCATTGCGATACATGGGTGTCAGAACAAACAGCGTAATAAAATTATCTCTGCATTTAATGTTTTCGATGTTGTTGTTTGTTTCTGCCTTGGTTCTTTTACCGACTTATGCTTATGCCGAGCCGGTAAAAGAAACAACTGAAGTAGTCTCAAATGAGGAAAGTATTGCCCGTGCAGAAAAAACCATCAATTCATTGCAAGCCCCTCTATATAGCGCTTTTACTGAACGCTATTTATTAGATGAAGTGAAAAATTTACGGCAAATGATTGCCGATACACATCTTGAGTTAACTGAAAAAGTGGTTGACCGTGAGTTAAGTGTTGCTGATAAAGCACTGACCTATGCAACCGATACAGTAACTTATTTCTTTTATTTAATTGCCGGTGCTTCAACTTTATTGGTATTAGTGGGTTGGAATTCTTTGCGTGAAATTAAAGAGCGTGTGGGTACGCTCGCCAATGAAGAAATTAAACGTATAACCGATTCATACGAAGCACGTTTGGATAAGCTAGAGCACGAATTGCACCATAAATCGCGTCATATTGCCGCCACTCAAGAAGAGATTGAATTGACCAATGAGGTTCACTCTTTGTGGCTCAAAGCCTCGCAGGAAGCGAGTCCTCAAAGCAAAATTGCGATTTATGATCAAATTCTGGAGGTGCGTCCTGATGACCTTGAGGCTTTAACTTACAAAGCCGATGCAGCGCTGGGGATGGGGCAAACTCAGTGGGCGACAAGCTTGGCAAATCGCGCTTTATCCATTGATCCTGATAACAGTCATGCCTTGTATCAACGTGCTTGTGCGCATGCGGAGAGTGGTTATGTAGATGAAGCTTTGCGAGATCTTGAAAGCGCGATTGTGCAATCGGAAACGTTACGCGAACAAGCGGCAATGGATGCAAGCTTTGAAAGTTTGCAGGACTTACCGTCATTTAAACAGTTGATCGTTACAAGGGATTAGTCTGGGTTGGGCATCGTTGCTATCGTTAATGCCGGATATTGGCCTCTTTGTCTTACAGGTCTTGGCATTGCGCTGTATAAAAACTATCACCTCGATAAAATTTATAAAATATCGTAAACCGAATCTAAGGTTTATCCTGCAAAATCTGACTCTGTGTAATGCTCTTTGGAGGTTCACGATGACGTCTCCTTGTTCAGCAATCGTCGTCGAAGGCGGCGCAATGCGCGGCATTTTTGCCAGTGGTGTGCTTGATTTTTTAATGCTTGCTGGTTACCAAAACTTTGATTTTGCGATTGGCGTTTCAGCCGGTGCAACCAATTTAACGGGTTATATCAGTCAGCAACCGGAACGCAGTAAGCGTGCGATTTTAGAATATGCGCGTCAACGCGAGTTTTTTAGTCCGGTGCGTTTTTTTCGCGGTGGTCATTTAACCGATGTGCAGTGGTTATGGAATTACGCTAACGAGCAGTTGCCACTAGCATCTGAGCAGTTTAACGATGCCATTCCTGTGTATGCCGCCATTACTCATGTCGAAAGCGGTAGCGCGCACTACATGCGCGTTACCGCAGAGAATGTTCACGATTTAATGGTCGCTACTTGTGCCATACCACTTGCGTACCGAGATCAGCCACTCATCAATGGTGAGCGCTATGTCGATGGTGGTGTGGCCGATTCTATTCCAGTACGCCAAGCCTACAATATGGGGGCAAGAGATATTACCGTGGTGTTATCGCGTCCGCGTGGATATCGGAAAAAGCCGACGTCGTCACAGTGGATGATGGAGCGCTTAATTGGCCACAACTCCAGTAATTCACAACTTCTCAGCGCCATGTTATTTCGTAGCGATGAGTACAACGCCAGTTTGGATTTTATCGATAATCCTCCGGCGGATTGCATTGTCCGTGTAATTGCACCACCGCCAGAATTTAATGTCAGCCGGTTAACGATGAGCCTAGATAAACTGAATGCTGGTTACGAGATGGGAAAAAGCAGCGGATTAGCCTATTTACGAGAAGTTTCAAAGCTACATCAAGTAGCCTAGCGAATAAGTGATAGTTATTCATCATCGGTTAAAAATAAAGACAATAAATTGTTGAGGTATTGTCGGCCTTTTTCGCTGGCATAAATATTATCGTCGATATGCAGTAGGCCAAGTTGCTGGGCGCCTTGTATTGGCTTTGCCACTGCCGCAAGGGTGAGTCCAGTACGTTGTTCAAAGTCGTTGACTTTAATCCCTTCTTTTAAGCGCAAAGCGTTCATTAAACACTCCAAACCAATATCTTGATCGACAATGGGTTCAATGGTTGTGGCGCGTAAGGTATCTGGGTTTAAGTAATCTTTCGGTAAGCGAGTTTTTTGTGTGCGGAAAATTTTACCGTTATCGGCGAAGGTAATTTTTCCATGCGCACCGGCCCCAATCCCTAGATAGTCGCCAAATTGCCAGTAATTCACGTTATGGCGCGCTTGTTTGCTCGGCTTACTAAAGGCTGAAATCTCATAGTGTTGATAGTCGTGTTGTTGCAATAAAGCTAACCCGGCTTCTTGAATATCCCACAAGGTGTCGTCTTCCGGCAGTGTGGGTGGGTGCTTATAAAATTCGGTGTTGGATTCAATGGTGAGTTGATACCAAGACAAGTGGTTGGGGTTGAAGTCCAGCGCTTGGTTTAGATCATCTAGTGCTTGTTCAATCGTTTGATTGGGCAAACCGTGCATTAAATCTAAATTAAAATTATCGAAACCTGCTCGCTTAGCCATATCAATGGCACGCAATGCTTGCTCGCGGTCGTGCACGCGTCCTAAGCCTTTGAGGTGCTCAGGATTAAAGCTCTGAATGCCAATTGATAAGCGATTAATACCGAGTTGGCGATAAGCAGAAAACTTTTCAGCCTCGAATGTACCGGGATTTGCCTCTAAGGTGATTTCAATGTCGGCGGCAAACGCTAAACGCTGCCGCAGACCTATAAACAAGCGTTCGTAGGCTGCTGCGGAGAATAAACTGGGCGTGCCACCGCCAAAAAATAGGCTCTGAATTTCACGCCCTTGTACCCAAATAAGATCACGATCTAAATCGGCTAGTAAGGCGTTGATGTATTCAACTTCGGGTAGCTCGGCATCTGCTTTATGTGAGTTGAAATCACAGTAAGGGCATTTGCGGATACACCAAGGAATGTGAATGTAGAGACTGAGTGGTGGCAGTATCATCGGATATTCAGGCCGTTACCGACTGTTCAATCGTCTCTAACAATGCCGATATCTTTGCGTCTTGTTCACTTTTTTCATGGGCTAAGCGTACGTTGTTTTTTTTCTCTGATTCCAGTTGTTGCTGTAATGCTGTAAGCGCAGTATCTCTATGTTCTAAACGCTCAGATGCTTCAAATAATAGTGTTTCTGTCTCTGCCAACTTTGCGCGTAATTGAGCAAGTTCTTCACAGCCTTCTTCTAATTCTTTTGTTAAGTTGTCGCGTTCGTCACGTAATGTTTCTAGTGCATAAATGGCATCTAAAACTTTGCTTTCGAGTTTTTCTAAAATATCCAAAAAATGTTCCTGTTGTGTCGCTGTTGTAGAGAAAGATGCAACCGACTATTGGGCTGCGATATAAATAAACGGCGTCGTTATGGACGCCAGCGTTGCAATACTTCGTTAATCGCTTGGCCGCGATGGGATAGCTGATTTTTTTGCTCTTTGCTTAGGCTCGCGGCGGTACAGTCTTCGCTTGGCAGATAGAATACAGGGTCATAACCGAAGCCTTCAGATCCGGCCGCTTGGTGAACAATTCGGCCTTCCCAGCAGCCTTGAAACACTTGTGGTGTCGGGTCTTCGGCATGGCGCATATATACGAGCACACATTGAAAACGGGCGGTGCGTTGTTCTGCCGGAATGTCGGTTAAAGCCGCTAATAATTTTTCATTATTAGCGGCATCGCCTTGGCCTGAGTAGCGAGCACTGTATATACCGGGTGCGCCTTGTAAGGCATCAACTTCTAACCCCGAATCATCTGCTAAGGCTGGTAAACCAGTAATTGCGCAGGCGTGGCGAGCTTTTAAAATAGCGTTCTCAACAAAGCTCAAGCCGGTTTCTTCGGCGTCATCGACGCCCAGCCTTGCTTGCGGAATAAGCTCGACATTAATATCGGCAAAATGCTGCGCGAACATCGCTGAAAATTCCCGCAGTTTGCCGGCATTACCACTGGCTAATACGATTTTGGTGGTCATGTTTCTACCCGCGCGATTTATCGCGTATCTGTAAAATTATTCTTGATAAAATTGCTGGCTAAAAGTGACATTGAATGTACTAGGTTGACCTTCTGGTGTGGCTTTTAGATCAATGGTATATCTGTCTTTATCATCAAAGCGGAAGGTTGAAATATAATACACTGCACTGCTTTCACGAATTTCACGAAACTCCAGTTCACGTACCTGACCAATTAAATTACGAATAGTCCCTGTTAGTTTTGCTGAAACAGGTACAGCCAATTCGCCACCCTCATTTTTAAGAACAGAGATACTTAAATAACCTAAGGAGCGAGAGCGCGGAATGCTGTAAGCGGCGGCGACGTCTTCAGGCAAAAAACTGGAATTCAAACCAATATAGTGGACTTCGTATTCACCAAAAATCTTCTTTTGTTCACCGGTATCGGCCGCTTGCGCATTCATCGACAGCAATAATAATGCGGTAGTTATAATGTGAGTTAATTGACGTACGAATAATAATTTCATCAGCCTATCTCCTTGTGATGTGGTAAACCGCAATTTCGCCCAGCATGGCTGGCCATACCTGCATGCGCCAGTGTTCTTTATGCTGATCATCCACCACAGTTTTATTTAAAATACGAATGCCTTTTGCTCGGCATAGCACTTCAAAGTCGCGGAAGGTGCACATATGGATGTTTGGTGTGTCGTACCAATTGTATGGCAAGGTTTTCGACATCGGCATGCGGCCTTTCAGCATAAGATAAAAACGGGTGCGCCAGTAGCCAAAGTTAGGAAACGTGACCACGGCTTCTTTGCCTATTCGTAACATTTCATCCAGCAGTAAGTCGGGGCGTTGTACTGCCTGTAGCGCTTGGGTCATGATGACGGTATCAATGCTATTGTCTCTGAAATTACTTAATCCGTTATCGAGGTTTTGCTCAATAACGTTGACGCCATTGCGGATGCAGGCGGTAATTTTGTCATCGTCTATTTCTAAGCCGTAGCCGCGGACATCTTTAGTGTCTTGGAGATAGCGTAATAACGTACCTTCACCGCAGCCCAAGTCGAGCACTTGGCTGTTCGGTTTCACCCATTGCTGAATAATAGCGAGATCTTCGCGTAGGCCGCTCATATATTTACCTCTGGTAGATTGCAGCTGGTCGCCACACGCTCCATATAGGCATGGAATAAGTTAAGATAACGCGGAATCGGTAGTAAGAAAGCGTCGTGGCCATTGGTGGATTCAATACAAGCATAACTGACGTTTTTATCGGCATGGGTTAATGCATTGACTATTTCTAACGAGCGTTCAGGCGCAAAGCGCCAATCAGTGGTAAAGGATACCACTAAGAAATCACAGGTAGATTGGCGCAAACACTTCACTAAATCGTTATCGTAATCACGCGCAGGATCGAAATAATCTAGTGCTTTGGTCATTAACATATAGGTATTAGCGTCAAAGCGAGTACTGAATTTTTCGCCCTGATGATGCAAATAACTTTCGACCTCAAACTCAGGGGCAAAGCTAAAGTTTAATTTGCCTTCGCGCAGCTCGCGGCCAAATTTTTCGCGCATGGCATCATCCGATAGATACGTCAGGTGACCTAACATACGGGCCTGCATTAAACCGGACTTCGGAATGGTACCCCACTTGTGATACCAGCCATCGTGGAAGTCTGGATCTTTGGCAATGGCCTGACGCGCAACTTCGTTGAAGGCAATATTTTGCGCCGAAAGCTTAGGCGCCGAGGCAATGACAACGGCATGCTTCAAGCGATCAGGGTATTGGATCGACCAGCGTAATACCTGCATTCCCCCTAGTGAACCACCGACCACAGCTGCCCATTGCTGAATCCCCAATACATCGGCTAAGCGCGCTTGGCTTTGCACCCAGTCGCGCACTACGACAATGGGAAACTCAGGGCCATACACTTCGCCGGTTTCTGGGTTTATGCTCGTCGGGCCTGTTGATCCTGCACAGCCGCCGAGGTTATTCAGCGCCACCACATAAAAGCGACGCGTATCAATCGGTTTACCTGGACCGATACACGAATCCCACCAACCGGGCTTCTTGTCATCCATGCTGTGATAACCTGCGGCATGATGATCGCCGCTCAATGCATGACAAATCAAAATCGCATTCGAGCAATCGGCGTTCAATTCACCGTAGGTTTCGTAGACAAGATCATACTGGGGCAACACACGACCACTGCGTAACGTCAGAGGCTTATCGAAATGCTGTGTTCTCGGGCTGACCAGACCGACGGAATCATGAGGAATAACATCCGGCATCGAGGGTGGATATCCGTAACTAGGGGTTCAAATTTTAGCAGCGCAGTGTAGCAGGATTAAAGTGGGTTCTCATGTATTGTGTGAGGGATCGGTAGGAGCGGATCTCATCCGCGAATGTCTTCAATGCCTACCCAGCTCTTCGCAAAGCTTTCGCGAAAAAGTTTCGCTCCTACGAGTTATCGGTTATTGCGAATACTGTTAGCAATTACACATCCGTTTCAAGCGCCAACGCTTCCGGTATCTTCTTCGGCTGCGACACTTTTACCCGCTTATGCCGATTCAGCTCACCGCTAATCACTTCAATGTCGCGCTTACTGACACCAAACTGCTTGGCTAAGAACGCAATCAGGGCGGCGTTGGCTTTGCCTTCAATCGGGGCGGCTTTAATGCGGATTTTAATGGCTTCGCCGTGCTCGCCAGCAAATTCATCTTTGCTGGCTTTGGGCTGGAGGTGGCAGGTGAGGATAAGATCTCCGTCCTGCCATAGGTAGAAAGAATTCATGCGTTACAACATCAGATCTACAGGCATACCAACCGCTTGAACTAGGGGGCCTAACACGGCAATTTCAATCACTTGGATGCCAAGAAAGACAACAATCGGTGATAAATCTAACCCGCCCATATCAGGCAGTAGTTGGCGGATTGGACGAATGGCCGGTTCTAATATTTGATTGATCAGTATTAACGCCGGATTGTATGAATTAGGTGCAATCCAAGATGCGATAACTGTGATCAAAAGTCCCCAAAAATAGATCTTTAATATCAGGGAAAATAGCGCTATCGGAGCCCAAGGAATTATGGCGAGCCACGGTATGTTAATCGAGCCTGTGGCGATAAAGATTAATATGGCTAACAGCAGGTATTGAGTAATGAGTGCCAGCACGATAGAGGCAACGTCTAGTCCGCCAAAGCTGGGAATGAATTTGCGCAGCGGAATCAGTGCAGGATTCGTGAAGCGTACGATGAATTGCGACAGTGGGTTGTAAAAATCAGCGCGTACGACTTGCAGTAAAAAACGCAAGACAACAATCAATAGAACCATACTACCGATGGTGTTGGCTAGAAGCATACCGACTTGAGACAAGGTGGACATGAAAACTCCATCAACTCTTAATTTATGCCATTAAACTGGCGATGTTCTTAACATATGGGCACTGGCGATATTTTACCAGTGCCTATCTTGCCTTATTCAGTCCCCAAGCTGCTCGCTGAGTTCCGCGGCACGGTTGCAGGCGGATTTCATCGCAGCACTTACGATATCACGCAGGTGCGCACCTTCGAAGGTGGCAATGGCTCGTTCCGTGGTGCCACCTGGTGATGTCACGCGACGGCGCAGTTCAGCGGGATTAACATCGGCATTCATGGCCATCTGTCCGGCTCCTAATGCCGTTTGCAATGTCAGCTTGGTCGCGGTTTCTTCGCTCAAGCCAAGCTCTTGTCCGGCGGTGATCATTGCTTCCATGAGTAGGAAGTAATACGCCGGGCCACTGCCGGATAGGGCGGTTACTGCGTCTATCTCGGCTTCGGTTTTTACCCATACGGTCATGCCGGTGGCTTGCAGTAGGGCATCCGCTTGGTTGCGTTGATCCAAGGTGACTTCACTACTGGCGAATAAGCCGGTCGCGCCAGTGCCAGTTAATGCCGGTGTATTTGGCATTGAACGCACAACGGATTTACAGCCACTCCATGCTTGTAGTGACGGCAGGTTGATGCCAGCAGCAATGGATATGATCAGCGGCTGACGTGCCGACAAGGTCGCTTTTAGCGGCAGCAGAACATCTTTCATCATTTGCGGTTTTACAGCCAATATCACAACACCGGCATTGGCGATGGCCTCTTGGTTGTCGGCGTGCGTGTTAACCGCCAATGTCTTGGCAAGTTTTTCTCGCTGTTCGGCACCTGGGTCGCTGACGTGGATTAAGTCTGCGCTGATGTTACCTTGACGAATTAAACCACCAATGATGCTGGTAGCCATGTTGCCGCCGCCAATGAATGCAATTTGAGTCATTTCTGTTCCTTGTATCGATTCGGCTGATAAGACAGGCCGTTATTTTCTAGAGTAGCGGTTGTTGCTAGTTACGTGCGCCAAAAATATCGGTGCCAATACGAACTTGGGTTGAGCCGCAGGCGATGGCTAATTCTAGGTCTCCTGACATTCCCATCGACAAGGTGTCCGCTTCTGGAGCGATTTGCTGAAGTTCCCGAAGAAGTTGTTGCATGCGTTCAAACTGATGGCGCAAGTCTTCTTCATTAGGAGTATCTTCAGGGATGCACATGAGACCACGCACCTTAAGCTTAGGCAACGATTGTAGCTGTTGCGCGAAGGTGGCAACGTCGTTTGTTGCGATACCGGCTTTTTGTGGCTCGTTGCTGATGTTCACTTGGATTAGAACATTCAGCGCAGGCAGATCAGATGGGCGTTGCTCATTTAGGCGCTGGGCAATCTTTTCGCGGTCGAGTGTTTCCAACCAGTGGAAATGATTGGCGACAGCGCGTGTTTTATTCGATTGCAGTGGGCCAATGAAGTGCCACTCGATATCAGATAAGTGGCTCAGGGCGGTTATTTTGTCTAAACCATCTTGGAGGTAGTTTTCGCCGAAACTGCGTTGCCCTAGGCGATAGCAGGCCTCGACCATCTCGGCAGGTTTGGTTTTGCTAACAGCTAACAGGCGCACATCACTGCGCGAGCGGCCACTGGCATCACATGCGCTGTGTATTCGATTAATAACCTGCTGGTATTGAGTTTCAATAGTAGACATTACAACGGCTTTGATTAGGATGTGTGAATTCAGTGAACTTGGTCAACGAACGCTAGTCGTGATCATGATACACCAGTCATCAGCGAAACAGTCAGCGTAGGCTAGCGTCATCAAAGTTAGCGTTGTACCAGATAAGCATCTTTTTATGTAGGAGTGGCTATGGATATTACCGAACTATTGGCGTTCAGCGCGAAGCAAGGCGCATCCGATTTACATCTTTCAGCTGATTTACCGCCGATGATTCGTGTAGACGGCGATGTACGTCGAATCAATTTGCCGCCATTGGGCCATAAAGAAGTACACGCCTTGGTGTACGACATTATGAACGATAAGCAGCGTAAGGATTTTGAAGAATTCTTAGAGACCGACTTTTCGTTTGAAGTGCCAGGCGTTGCCCGTTTCCGTGTGAACGCCTTTAACCACAATCGTGGTGCTGGTGCTGTATTTCGTACGATTCCGTCCAAGGTTTTGACGATGGATCAGTTGAGTATGGGGCAAGTCTTTAAAGACATGGCCAATATTTCGCGCGGCATTGTGCTCGTGACTGGGCCAACGGGTTCTGGTAAATCGACAACCCTAGCGGCTATGGTGGATTACATCAATGAAACCAAATACGACCATATTCTAACGGTTGAAGATCCGATTGAATTCGTGCACGAATCCAAGAAAAGCCTGATTAACCAACGTGAAGTTCATCGTGATACTTTGGGTTTTAACGAAGCATTGCGTTCCGCGTTGCGTGAAGACCCTGACGTGATTCTCGTCGGTGAGATGCGCGACTTAGAAACCATTCGCTTAGCGTTAACCGCGGCAGAAACAGGGCATGTTGTCTTTGGTACCTTACACACCAGCTCAGCGGCAAAAACCATTGACCGTATTGTTGACGTGTTTCCCGCCGAAGAAAAATCAATGGTGCGTTCCATGTTATCCGAGTCGCTGCAAGGCGTTGTTTCGCAATGTTTGCTAAAGAAAAACGGCGGCGGTCGTGTTGCCGCGCACGAAATTATGATTGGCACCCCGGCTATTCGAAATTTGATTCGTGAAGATAAGGTAGCGCAAATGTATTCGTCGATACAGACTGGCGCGAGTTATGGTATGCAGACCATGGATCAGTGTTTGCAACACATGGTTAGTAAAGGATTAATATCTCGTGAGACTGCGCGAGAAAAAGCCAAAATTCCAGAAAATTTCTAGGAGTAAATCAGGTGTCAATGGAAAAGTTTTTACGGTTGATGGTCGAAAAAAGTGCCTCAGATTTATTTATCACTGCTGGTGTGCCTCCTTCGATGAAAGTTCACGGTAAATTGGTGTCTTTAAATAAGACAGTATTGAGTGCTGAGCAAACCCGCGAAATTGTTTTTGGTATGATGAACGAACGTCAACAACTCGAATTCGAAGAAAAGAAAGAATTAAATTTTGCGGTTAACGCCTCGGGTATTGGGCGTTTTCGTGCCAGTGCCTTTTTTCAGCGTAATTCAGCGGGTATGGTATTGCGCCGAATCGAAACTCGTATTCCTAGCGTCGATCAATTAGGTCTACCTGAGATTATTAAAGATTTATCAATGTCGAAGCGTGGTTTGATTTTATTTGTGGGCGCGACAGGTGCCGGCAAGTCAACATCGTTAGCGGCGATGATTGGTCATCGTAATCGTAATAGCAAAGGCCATATATTAAGTATTGAAGACCCGATTGAATTTATTCACCAACACGACAATTGTATTGTTACGCAGCGTGAAGTGGGCTTAGATACTGAAAACTTCGCGGTGGCATTAAAAAACTGTTTACGTCAGGCCCCTGACGTCATCATGATTGGTGAGGTGCGCTCAGCGGAAACCATGGAACATGCAATTACCTTCGCAGAAACAGGGCACTTATGCTTAGCAACCTTGCACGGTAACAACGCTAACCAAGCATTGGATCGTGTTATTCACTTTTTTCCACAAGAGCGTCATTCGCAAATCTGGATGGATTTGTCACTTAACTTACGTGCCATTGTTGCTCAGCAATTAATTCCTACCCCTGATGGCCGTGGTCGTCGTGCGGTAGTGGAAGTTTTGTTGAATACACCTTTGATGTCCGATTTGATTCGTAAAGGTGATGTGCACGAATTGAAGGCTCTGATGGCGCGTTCAACGGAACTCGGTATGCAGACGTACGACCAAGCTCTGTATTCCTTGTATGAGCAAAGCGAAATTACCTATGAAGATGCGATTGCTTATGCCGACTCACCAAACGATTTACGCTTAATGATTAAGCTTGGCCATGAAACCAATACTGATCATCTTGACAGTGCGTCGAATAACTTACGTTTGCAAGATTAAATATGAGTTAATGTCATATTGAATTTATTTCTTCCAGCGAGCTTTTGCTGCTTGATCTTTTTTTTGAGATTCAAGCCAGTATTGGCCATTAGTGCGAGTTTCTTTCTTCCAAAATGGCGCGTCAGTTTTTAAATAATCCATAATAAATCGACAGGCATCAAATGCCGCCTCGCGATGCGCACTACTGACACCGACAAAAACGATCTGCTCATTAATATTCAATTGCCCGACGCGATGTATTAAGCGCACTTGAAAGATAGGCCAGCGTAAACGCGCTTGTTCAACAATATTTTTTAATGAGCGCTCGGTCATGCCGGGATAATGTTCAAGAAATAATCCAGCGACATCGCTGTTTTCATTGTGATCACGTACCAAGCCGCTAAAAAATACAATAGCACCTGCCTGGGTGTTTTGCTTGCAGAGTACTTGATATTCTGTGGTGATATCAAAGTCATCTGTTTGTACTGCAATAAAATCCATTTTAGCCACCGGTCATTGGAGGGAAAAGAGCGATTTCATCTGCGCGGGTAATTACTAATTGCTCGTCGTAACATAACACTTGATTGACGGCGGTTAATACTCGTCCGGCCTGTATTTCATCGGCCAGTAGGGAATACTGCTGTGAAATAATATGCTTTAGCATCGCCAAGGTGAAAGGTTCTGGTAATTCAATATCAATAAATGGTTGGCTAATATCGTCGCGTAAACGCGCAAACAGCATCACCTTCACCTTCATTGCGCAGCCCCACTCATATGCCAATACCCTGATTTTCCTCCTGCTTTTTCCAGTACGCGAATGCCATCAATTTGCATGGCAGGATCAACGGCTTTGCACATATCAAATAAGGTTAACGCGGCAACCGAAACGGCTGTTAGTGCTTCCATTTCAACGCCGGTTTGGCCGGTTAATTTACACATGCTAATGATGCGGACACGGTTTTTATCTTGTTGTATTTCAAAATCGACTGCAACTTTCGACAAGATTAACGGATGGCACAATGGAATTAAATTAGCACATTGTTTCGCCGCCTGAATGCCAGCAATGCGCGCCACGGCAAAGACGTCGCCTTTATGATGATTGCCACTAACAATTTTTTCTAATGTGGCGGCCTGCATGCTAATAAAGCCTTCCGCTTGTGCCATGCGTACGGTTGGTGTTTTTTCGCTGACGTCGACCATACAGGCTTCGCCACGACGATCAATATGAGAAAATTCAGTCATAAGCGATTATCCTCGTGTTCCACATTCGCTAGCGACATTTTTTAAGCGTAGAGCAAAGTTACAAGGCTTATGACGGCTATCAATTTGGTTTTTAATAATTTTTTCCCAACCCATGCGACAAGCACTGGTTGAGCCTGGGATACAAAAAATTAACGTATCATTTGCTAGCCCAGCCAATGCGCGGCTTTGAATGGTAGACGTGCCAATGTCGTCGTAGGATAGTTGGCGAAATAACTCACCAAAGCCATCGACTGTTTTATCAAATAACGGAGCAACGGCCTCGGGTGTTGAATCGCGCTCAGTAAAGCCAGTGCCGCCGGTAATGATAATAACTTGGGTTTGTTCGTCGGCAATCCAGTGACTGAGTTGTGCGCGCATTTTGTAAATATCATCGATCACAATTTTTTTATCATGAATCTTATGGCCGCTGGCGCTAATTGTATCGACCAAATATTTGCCACTGGTATCCGTTTCTTCTGTGCGACTGTCGGATACGGTTAACACAGAAATCATCAAAGATATAAATTCGTCATTGTAGGTTTTAGCCATAGGAAGTTCCTTCAAGTCTGAGGCTGAGAGAAGCGGCTAACCATGGTTTGCCACTCTTCAGGTGTATTTGCGTTGAGTAATAAGCTGCTATCAACGGCTAACGCTACTGCATTAGCATTTTTTAATAAGCCGAATATCGAACGGCGCGCATCGGGATGTTTAAGTTGTTGTTCGAGGTAAAACGTTATCGCATCATTAATGGGTAAATAACAGGGTAAATAATGTTCGCAGAAATAGCAGGCGCCTTGTTGCTGTTGTCCATACGCTAATAACTCGGTTAGAAGTTGAGTGGTTAGAAATGGAAGATCGACAGGAATAATCAGCAACGCATGAGCATTGGGGCGAGCATTGATAACCGCTGCTATCCCGCTCAGTGGGCCGAGATTAAATATTTGGTCGGCGATGCAACTAATATCTGGAGTAACCTCTTTTGGGCGAGTTGCGCGGCTAACAACAATCTCATTTAAATCCAGATGATTTAATAGTTCGATGCTGTGTTTCAACAGAGTCTTGCCATTTGGCAGTTGCAATAATGCCTTGTCTTGCCCCATGCGGCTTGATTGACCACCTGCGAGTACAACACCGATAACGCTCATTCTAACCCCCAATCATGGCAAAGTGCTGGATTGCGCCGGTTTCGCCATCGTGTAAAAAGTGGGTGGCCTTTTTTTCTTGCAGGAACCCTTGTAAAGCGATTTCTAGCTCGCTCTTTTTATTTTGGGTCATTAATGGACGTAGATCGTAGCCGTGTTCGCCAAATAAACATAGGTGTAATTTACCTAAAGAAGAAATTCGCAAACGATTGCAGCTACTACAAAAATCTTTGCTGTATGGCATGATTAAACCAATTTTTCCGGCGTAATCAGAATGACAAAATTCTTGTGCTGGGCCGGCGTGAGCACGACGCAGTACCGGCTGCCAGCCATTATCTAAAAGGCGTTGCTTTATATTTTCACCGGATACATGATTGCTCGCGAAGTAATCTTGGTTGTCGCCGGTTTGCATTAATTCAATAAAGCGTAGGGTGATGGGTGTTGCTTTTATCCACTCTAGGAAATGATCGAATTCGGCAAGATTATAATCGCGCAGTAATACGGCATTGACCTTAATGTTTTTCAATCCCAGTGCTTGCGCTAGCGCGATACCATCCAGTAATTCTTGTAAGCGATCATGCCCGGTAATGGCTTTAAATTGGCGCGGATCTAAGCTGTCGATGCTGACATTCAGTTGCGTCAGTCCGGCGGCATGCCAAATAGGAAGGTGTTTAGTGAGCTTATAACCATTGGTTGTGATGGCGACCTGCTCAATGCCGGGGGTGTTTGCTACGGCCTGAATGATTTGAGGTAAATCATGACGCAGGCTAGGTTCTCCGCCGGTAATGCGGATTTTGCGTGTGCCCTGTGCCGCAAAGGCGCGGACCAAGTGAGTGATTTCTTCAACCGTTAGTGATGCGCTATCGCCGCTGCACTGGTAGCCATCGGGTAGGCAGTAGTTGCAGCGAAAATTACAGACATCCGTAACCGACAGACGCAAATAGCTAAAGCGCCGTCCGTGCGAGTCTTGTAGAGTCATGTTACACCTTTCCAAATGTGGGAGGCTCAACCGTTTCTGGCGGAACCCTGGTGGCAATCCAGTGACTACCACGGCGAAGACACCGTGCGGCGGTGTTCAAAATGAAGACGGCTGTTTAGGTGTCAACGCTCGGCGTTGTGAAGACTTTAGTGTACGTATCTCGGCTAGTGCGGCCAAGAGTTTATTTGTGACGATATGACGCTGCTTTGAAAGAGCAATGATAAATACGCTTGTTTGGTAGCCAATCTTATCTTTAATGCAATTTTGCTAATGGGCTAAGGCTTTGTTAGCGAGGCTGAAGTAAGCTCTTCAAGCGATAATTTAGGGTAGGAATATTGAATATTTTCTAACGGGATATTCACCATTACATCATCAAAGGTAATGGGTATGCTGGCTTCTTGGGCATGCATGGAAGCATAAAAGTAGTTGGTGACCTGTGCTGTAATTACTTGATCCAGATGGATGCTTGTCGTAATGGTTTGCTGAATATTGGGCGTTATTGTTTTGTTAATATAAAAAGAAATCGGCCCATGATAGCTCAACGGCAAGTTCGTCTTCACAGGTACGGTAAACGCGACCGGTAATGCAAGGCGGATAGGAATGGTTCCGCGTACCGACAAGTTAGGTAGCCAAGATGTTACCAGTTCAGTTCCGGCATCTACCTCTAGCTCGGTTTCAACTAAAATGGTGTCAGAAAACTCCGCCGTTAAATTCAGTGGGATTGTCGTATCGATATTCAATTGTGCTTGGTAATGGCCATCAAGATGAAAAGGAAGGCGCAAATTATTGAGTGGCACATTAATAGGAATGTCGCCTAATAAGTGAAAATTGATATTGCTGTTAATGTCGGCATTAAACGTCAATGGTGAATCAAAGCGAATCAAGCTCGCTTGCTGTTTTAGAGAAATGCCCATAACAACATTGGAATACACCACAAAACCGAGTACAGCACCAACAACGGCGAGTATCACAAGAATCCAGCCGCCAATAACAAGGCGCGCTAAAGCGATCAAGGTTTGTCTCCACTTGAATCGCTCGGGCTAAAGGTTATGGCTTCAAGCGGTACATCAATGTTGAGTTCACGAATGGTAATGTCGGTCGCTTTATCTAAGGTGACGTTGGCGCGCAAGGGCTCTAACACAGGAATAGATAGCGATTTTTTTACCGGAATATCGGCAATGATATTGGTATCTAAGCGCACGTTTATGCTATCTGAAATTGCAACCTGAGCGGGTGCGCTAAAGGCTAAATCAATATTTCGGTCGATAGGAATGCTCAAGTCAACAGGAATGTCGGCGGTTACCGGTACCGCACCTTTTAGTGGTAATTTAATCCACATGCCTAGTAACTTAACGCTGACCTTGCCATCAATCGGTATCACCTGATCTATATGGATTGTTTGCTGCACTGGCAACGTCATTTTAATGGGTACTTGACCGTTAAAATTAACCTTAACGTCGAAGGTTTCTTGTAGCGGAATGGTTAAGATTTGCTTAATCGGGACATTGGCAGGAATGACTGTGTCTATATTTACCGACAATGGGTCGAGAATATCGACTGTCGCAGGAAAAGCATCGGCGATTTCAATGCGGGCTTTTTGGTCATACAAGGGAATGTTGGCCGTGACGTTATTCCAGATCCAATAAGCCACAAACGCGCCCCCTGCAATGGCAGCCAATAAGCCGAGGCCAGCAATAGTGAGAAGCACGGCAACAAGGATCTTGCGAAGGCTCATAGCGCGCTCCGTAAGTAAGAAAACCAATCGATAATAAAAGACATCACATCCGCGATCCGTTTTGGGCGATACAAAAATTGATCATACCACTTCTATACACTGGCTAGTGGAGGTCTTGCTGGTCGACGGCGCAAGTATGCTCGCAACTGAGTGTAGATAAGCTATGTTCAATAGCGGTAGCGTGACCATCATATGCGCCTGCGAGGTGCATATCAGATTAGATATGCAAAATTACTATCGTATCTATAAATATAATTAAGTTTTTAAATAGATAGAGGCGCCTATTATGGAGTCACAAGACAACACGATTTAACCCGTTAGACACAACTCAAAAGGAGTCATTCTATGGACAACAACCAATCTTCAACCGGTAAGTGCCCGGTCATGCACGGTGCAAACACAGCCAACGGTAACTCCAACACCGCGTGGTGGCCGAATGCACTCAACCTCGACATCTTGCATCAGCACGACACTAAGACGAATCCTCTCGGTGAAGACTTCAATTACGCCGAAGAATTCAAAAAAATCGATCTTGAGGCGCTTAAAAGCGACGTCAAAGCGCTAATGACCGACAGCCAAGACTGGTGGCCTGCCGACTGGGGACACTACGGCGGTTTGATGATTCGTATGGCATGGCACTCGGCGGGTAGTTACCGTATTGCCGACGGTCGTGGTGGTGCTGGCACAGGTAACCAACGTTTTGCGCCGTTGAACAGCTGGCCAGACAACGTGAACTTAGATAAAGCACGTCGTTTGCTGTGGCCGATTAAAAAGAAATATGGCAATAAGCTGTCTTGGGCTGACCTAATGATTTTGGCTGGCACCATGGCGTATGAATCGATGGGCTTAAAAGTCTTTGGTTTTGCCGGTGGTCGTGAAGATATTTGGCACCCAGAAAAAGACACTTACTGGGGTTCTGAGAAAGAATGGTTGCAACCAAGCGGTGGTGAAGGATCAAGGTATGAAGGCGACCGTGAGTTAGAAAATCCTTTAGCCGCCGTAATGATGGGCTTGATCTATGTGAACCCAGAAGGCCCAGATGGTAAATCGAATCCGCTAAAAAGTGCGCACGATATTCGTGAAACCTTTAAACGCATGGCGATGAATGACGAAGAAACCGTAGCGTTAACAGCGGGTGGTCATACCGTGGGCAAAGCACACGGTAACGGCAAAGCCGAAAACCTAGGTCCAGAGCCAGAAGCGGCCGATATCGAAGAACAAGGCCTCGGCTGGAACAACCACAACACCCGTGGCATCGGTCGTGATACCGTGACCAGTGGCATTGAAGGTGCGTGGACCACCAACCCAACGCAGTGGGATAACGGCTACTTCGACTTGCTACTTGGCTATGAATGGGAGCTAACCAAAAGCCCAGCTGGTGCCAGCCAATGGCAACCCATCGGCATCAAAGAGGAGCACATGCCGGTAGACGTGGAAGACCCATCCATCCGCTGTATGCCCATGATGACTGACGCCGATATGGCGATGAAAATGGACCCAGAATACCGCAAGATTTCTGAACGTTTTCATAAAGACCCAGCCTACTTCTCCGACGTGTTTGCGCGCGCTTGGTTTAAGTTAACGCACCGGGATTTAGGGCCAAAAAGCCGCTATTTAGGCAGCGACGTGCCTGCGGAAGATTTGATCTGGCAAGATCCAGTGCCCGTGGTGGATTACACCCTAAGTGATGCTGAAGTAACGGATCTTAAAGCGAAGATTTTGGCTGCCGGTGTCAGTGGTGCGGATTTGATTGCCACCGCTTGGGACAGCGCGCGTACCTTCCGCGCCTCGGATTATCGTGGTGGCGCTAACGGTGCACGTATTCGCTTAGCGCCGCAGAAAGACTGGGAAGGTAACGAACCCGCTCGTCTGCAAAACGTACTGAGCGTATTGGAAGGTATTCAGGCTGGTTTAGCTAAGCCAGTCAGCATGGCTGACCTAATCGTTTTGGCTGGTACCGCAGCGGTTGAAGCGGCAGCAAAGGCCGGTGGTGTGGACATTACCGTGCCCTTTACCGCAGGCCGTGGTGATGCAACCGACGAGATGACGGATGCGGAATCGTTCGAGCCACTGGAGCCAGTGCACGATGGTTTTCGTAACTGGGTGAAAAAAGACTACACCGTACAACCAGAAGAAATGCTGCTTGATCGCACCCAGTTGATGGGCTTAACCGCTCCAGAAATGACGGCACTGATTGGTGGTATGCGCGTGTTAGGTACCAACTACGGTGGCACACAACACGGTGTGTTTACCGATAACGTCGGCGTATTAAGCAATGACTTTTTCGTCACCCTGACCGACATGAACTACGACTGGAAACCAACGGGCAAAAACTCGTACAACATCGTTGATCGTAAGACCGGTGTCGTGAAACATACGGCAACCCGAGTGGACCTAGTGTTTGGTTCTAACTCGATATTGCGCTCATACGCCGAAGTGTATGCCCAAGACGATAACCGCGAGAAGTTCGTGCGCGATTTCGTTAAAGCTTGGGTGAAAGTGATGAACGCTGATCGCTTTGACGTGTAATTAAAACAGAGTGATTGGAACTCTAATGAGACCTTGAATAGCGATATTTAAAGGTAAAAATAAAGCCAGCGAGTGATAATTCCCTTGCTGGCTTTTTTACTGTTAAAGACCCACGACTAATTTATCGTTCGTCAGGCTTTCTCATAGGTTTCAGGCATTCTATGATGAGTGCATGCTGACGATTTGGCGTTTAATATTCCTTCTTTGGAGACACGATTATGAGTGAAGTAGTAATTGATCAAAACAAAACGGACGAGACCACCGATTGGGATGATGTATCGTTCCTTGATGAGATGGAATTGGGCGAAGTAGACCCTGAATCCTATCAAGAGCAAGACGATGATGGTTGCGAAGGCGGTGCCTGTAAGATTTGATTCGGTAACATGTGATAGCATGTCAGCCGTCACGTGCCCGTGCATTCATTTTGTTTTTCGGAGTTTTAGTCAGTCCCGCAATTTCATGTCCAATAGAATATGATAAAAAATAATGTCTTTACTATGACGGCGGCGATGTTCACTGCCAACCCATAGTTGGTCTATATCTGAAATGGTATTTACTTTGTGAGTTGCACCTGAATCAACGGAGTAGCCAGCGTAGTGGGTACTGGTAATGAAGTCTTTGTAATTCTTCGTTAATGAAGTGAAATCTGCGACATCACAATAAGCCACAATGAAAACCGGACTGAGTGCCTCGTTGTCGTACCCTGAAATTTTGTTTAGGTGCTCTGTTATGGTATTGGTATCTGCAGAAAATAGCCGAAATGCTTCAAATATGGCTATGCGTCTATTTTGACCATCGGTTATAAAACCATCGATCTCTCCGGGGTTTTTCCCCGAGGCTGATTGACCTCCACGCTTTTGATCTCTAAGGCCTATATGGGCTTCTGCCATTCGCTTATCAAACAGTGAGGTGAACCAATCATTAATTAAATCTTCTTGCGTTATACGAGAGCTCGTCCCATTTTTTGTTTTAGTGTCGTGAATTTGTAGGTTTTTCAAGCGTAGTAACAATTCATCTACCACTTCTAGAACTCGGTTTTTTAGAAATTCGTGTGGCTCAGTAGTGGGGCTAACTATAGCGACGTAGTCCTTAAATTCTTTAGATACAATCTGGCAGTAGTCCTTCCCAAGTTGCTGATTACTGCGTAGTGGTTTCTCCTCGATTATGTGGACGAGTTGGCTTATGGATGATTCGTTGGGTAGAGCCTTTGCCAACTCGTCTATCAAGTCATTAAGACCGAGATGTTCTGAATATTTTTGATTTAACTCTACATAACGGTTTACAATTTGCTGAGCAATTAATGGCTCTCCCCGAGCAATCAGTGCTGAACAATAGGGATGAAGAATTTCGATTCTAGCTTGTTGGTCTTGAGTAAGTTTTCTCCAAAATTCATCCATTTCAGAGACATCATTCAGTTGTTTATATGCGTTTAAAATCGTTGAAATCCAAAGCGTGAGCATATCGCTTGGCTCTATTTCACTGGCACTAGTCAAGAATTGAGATAGTGCTCTACGCAGTTCTGCCGAGTTTTCGTCGATTTCATATAGGGCTATTCGACCTTTAAATAGCATGAAACTATGATTGGTGTTTTTTGTTTCGTTATAGAGCGCCTCCATAATATTTACGCATTTTGACGGATCAGTTTGACAGTAAGCCGCAGCGGTAATATAACGCAGATAATACTGACACTCATGTTCAAGTTGTCGGCTACCTTCTTCGTTCTTTTTATTCCTTTGATCATAAGGTTTTTTGAGTTCTCTGGCTTTTTGCGCAAACTTATCAGGGTCATTTTCTAATGTATCAAGAAGGTTCAATAGCTGAAATTTGTATTCATAACTCAACCACGTTTTTTGGAATCTTGGGAAGTTAGGGTTGTTAGCTATATGGTTTTTTTCAAGTATTACGGGTTACTCGAAAACATAAGATCCAGCTTTTGAACGCTTCATCCGGTGCTAGTGTCACTCTTAGCTCAAGCCAGAGGTAGGTGCTGATTAATGAGCTGAAATGTTGATTGCCTGGCTTTAACTTGTACTGATCATCTTCAAAATTAAGCTCGGGAATTAATTCTTCCGCAGTCGCATTACCGAATTGCTTCGCTAACTTTTCATTGAGCTTATCTTTGGTGCATGAGAAGTGCGGCTTTACATAACCCTCGTATCCATATTGGATATTTCTTAGGTGTTCGATGGCTCTGATTAAAGGGAAAAGGCTCGGATCTACATTTTCAACATTACTTAAATGCTGACAGTAAATCGTGCACCAGTCTGCATAAAAAGCAATCAATCCATGGTCTTCAAGTAATGATAGGGGTGGGTAATCAACACACTCAAACTCGCTTGATTCTGAGGTGTTGGGCCAACGTAAGGCGCCACTTAAAACGACCTCTACAGTTGTTCTATCGAGCTTAGGGGTGGCTAGCTTGCCGTGAGCTAGAAAAATAGCTAATGCCTTTGCATGCGTATGATCCTCATACGAATAATGTACCGAGTTTTGATTTCTCGTTGAGTATCCAGTTAGGATTGATTCAAGGTGCTTCCAGTTTTCCGAATAGTTGTCCATGCTTTGTGTTATTCCAATAGAATTCAGTTGACTGTTTGAAGCTCTCACTTTGTGAAACTGCTGTGTATCGGTCAGGCCAGTGGCTTGGATACTTGGTGAAAATAGCAAACACGCTAGTTAGATGAAACATGCTTGTTGACTAAGTAGCGCGACAGAGATCAGTCAATAACCCCTGTGTGGCTTATTTAGCCTTTCTGACTATCGTCCTCTTTCTCCAAAGTTAAGTACTTATATGTATAAGACACTTGCATCTAAGGTGTTAAGTTGTAATTATCTACAAAATTGTGTTGGAATATGATTTTCATGATAGCTTCTTTGCGCTTTAGTAACTTCTATAGCTTCGCCGATGAGGTTGATATTGACTTCACCCTAGGTAAGCAGCCGACTCCTTCTGGGTATGACATCCCCTTCGGCGAGGGGCGAGTTAACAAGGTTATCGCCGTCGTGGGTGCCAATGGCTCTGGTAAAACTCAGCTGATAAAACCTTTTGCATTCCTTAGTTGGTTTTTATGCGATTCGTTTCCGCGTTCAAACCCTGATCATGATTTGCCATACTCGGCCCATGCTTTGTACCTCGACGAGCCGACGCAGTTTTCATTGAGTTTTGTGCTAGATGATGAGAGTTATCGTTACGACTTAACTCTATTACGTGGTCGCGTGCTATCGGAAGCCTTATTTAAGAAAACCAGTAGTCGATACAGTTACATATTCAAACGCGAAAAAACCGATAAAGGTTTTTCTTTCGAACATCGTGGCTTCCCATTTGAAAAAACAGACTTGGCCGATAATGCGTCTGTTATTGCTGCCGCTCATAGTTACGACCTAAAAGAGGCTGAAATATTTATAGGGTACTTTAAAGGAATATTTACCAACGTAGAGGCTATTGGTCGTCGTGAGTTTAGTCGGGCAGAGGTTTTTCGTGCTGCTCGTTACTATGATAAAATGCCAGAGCTAAAAGCCAATATGGTTAAGGCCATGACCGCTTTTGATTTAGGGTTGAGAGATATTGAGATAGAAAAAAGCGAGCGCCCAACAGAAGACGGAAAAACGGAAATTCTCTATTTACCGTGGGGTGTTCATTCTACCGAAAAAGGTGAGCATTTTCGGTTACCTTTTCTTTCAGAATCAAGCGGTACTCAGTCGGCATTTTCCTTGTTACGGTATCTTTTACCGGTATTGCACACGGGTGGAGTAGCCGTAATAGATGAATTGGATAATGATCTGCACCCTCATCTTATTCCTGAAATACTGGATTGGTTTGGTTTTGAACATACAAACCCGCATCAAGCACAGCTGATTTTTACTTGTCATACGCCAGAAGTACTTAATTTATTGCAAAAACATCAGGTCTATCTTGTCGAGAAAGAAGAACAGTGCAGTGATGCTTGGCGGGTTGACAGTGTTGGCGGCTTAGTCCGTTCGGATGACAATCTTTATGCCAAGTACATGGCGGGTGCTCTGGGTGCGACACCTGATTTGTGAGGGAATATGACTAGGAATATACGCAAAGCACGGAGAGCTAAGCTCACCACGTTATTAATAGTGGGTGAGGGCGCTGATGATCAGGCTTTTATAAAACATATGAATCGTCAGTTTCGTGATGATGCGATGGGTATGGCCGCCGATATTAAAAAAGAATCGGGTGGCTCCGCTGGCAATATAATTACAAATGCCACGCGAAAGTACCGCTCGAAAGCTTACGACCGTCGTATATTCGTTCTTGATTCTGATTTGCCGCCAGATCAAGGGAGTAGGAATAAGGCCCAAGAAAACGGTTACGAAATTATTCTCTGGTCTCCGCTGTGTTTGGAAGGTGCGCTCTTGGACGTGTTAGGAGAGCAAGTTAAGACACATGAAACCAGTCAAGATTTAAAAAGCCGTTTGCATCCTAGGTTGGCTAGTCATCACACTGAAGTGACGGCTTATTCGGTGCTATTTCCTAAAGTTGTATTAGAGGGGGCTATTAACGATTCGGTTGTTGAGGTTCGTGATAAATTGACAGGAAAGCGCTCAAAATCGTCATAAAACACAAAACCGCAGAGTTTCTAATATTTGAAGGAAACGCTTGATGCTATCCACTCAATATATAACGTTGCCGTCGTCACACATCACTGCCATTTCAGATTGGAGAATTTTTACAACGGAAGGTATTCAACGCCAATACGAACCGCCAATGTCTATTCAATTTGCCGGCAATAAAATAATGGCCGTCGCGTTTTAGTTTATGAGTATTTCGGCCCAAGAACGTGCACGCCAATACATCAACTCTCGCCGTCAGCATCCGGCTTGGCGGTTACTCGCGTCGCCACGAGCCCCGCTTATTATCGGCTGCCTTACTTCTCTGTTTGAACAGGCTAAAGATGGTATTGCTGAAGAAGATGCGCTGCAGGCACTGTCGGAAATGCTACTTGCTTTTGCAACCCAAGATGAATTCTCGGTAGACCCTGATCATGTGCAGCAGCAGGCTGGCCGCGATCTACGCGAGTGGATTAAACGCGGGCTGATTATTGAGCGCGGGCAAAGGTTGTACGAGACCGATGCGTTAAACAGTGCAGTTCATTTTATTGAGTCACTCGATAATCGCATTATGACATCGACCGCCTCTCGACTATCGGTGGTGCAGCAGCAAATAGAACGCCTAGAAACTAGCTTAAATCCTAATCCTGCCAGTCGTATCGCTTCCATTAAACGTCGTATGAAGCAGTTTGAATATGAGTTAAATCAGGCTGAAGCTGGCAATATTCCGGTGTTATCCGAGACTGAAGCCGTGGAAGCGTTGCGCGAAGTGTACGCTCTTGCCGCAGGGCTGAGCGCGGATTTTCGTCGTGTAGAAGACTCTTGGCGCGAGGCGGACAAGCAGTTGCGCCAGTCGATTGTGGCCGAAGGCGCGCACCGAGGCGATGTGGTTGATCGTTTGCTGGATGGCCAAGAGGCACTATTAAATACGGCTGAAGGGCGAGTGTTTGATGGCTTTTTGCAACAGCTGCGGCAAACGATTGAGCTTGAGCACATGAGCCAGCGCATTCGCACCATTCTTTCCCACCCATCTGCTCCTAAGGCATTGAACCGTAATCAGTTGAACGACTTGAAGTGGCTGCGATTGCGCTTAGTTCACGAAAGTAGTCTTGTCATGCAGGCCCGCTCTCGCAGTGAAAAAGATGTAAGAGGGTTTCTAAAAACAGGGTTGGCGGCCGAACATCATCGCGTCGGCATGTTGCTTGGCGAAATAATGAAAGAGGCACTGAATATCGATTGGCAACGACAAGCGGTACGCAGAGCGCCATCACCAATCCAACCTTTGGGTTTTGCAAGTGGCAATATTCCTGTCGTCGAGCGCCTTCGCTTTCGCTCACTCGAAACCGATGAAGGTAACGAGTTGAATTTCTCCTCACACGAGTCGGATTTATCGCAAATTGATGATGAGTTTTGGGCCGCATTTGATGGTCTAGACCGAGAGGAATTAGTACAAAATACACTATCGGTGCTGGCCCTGGCAGGCAAGCCTATGACTCTCGCGCAGTTGGCTGAAGCGCTGCCGCCAACCCACGATCTTGAAACCTTGGCGCTTTGGATTGGCATGGCCAGAGAAGCGGGAATTAGCGTGGATAATGCGGTGACAGAACCCTTAGAATTAATCGATAACGATAACTCAGGCTGGCGGTTTAACTTGCCGTTAATCGCAATGGATGTAGAAAAATTCTCGGATATCGAGTGGGAGCTTTGACTGTGAAAAGTATATTTGATGAGCTGACAACCGCCCCTGAAACCAGCACTCACTTAGATAATGCTGATATTGAAGCATTTGATAGCGATACCGAAACAGCAACTCAAAAAGAAAGCGATGTACCGCCAATAATCGACAGTCAACGCACCGATGGCCGCCTGCGAGAAGCAACGCAATATTTGCTCAGCTCAGGTTTGTTAGAACAAGCAAACAAAGCCAATCTTTATCGTATCGCGTTAACCTACCTTGCCGATATTAATCGACTACTTGAACCCCTAGATTTACAAGCCCAAGCGGATGATATTCGTGGTCTTATTTTTCTAAAAGTGCTAGCCGAATCGACAGACGATAACTGGTCCCACCCTATGGTGCGCAAACAACGCCTGACGTTAGAGCAATCGTTATTGCTTGCCATCTTGCGCCAATATTTTGTGAACCACGAGCAAGAAAGTGGAATGGGCGCGGGTGACGCAGTGGTTTCCGTAGATGAATTAATTCCTCAATTGCAGGTGTATTTTGGCGATTCAGGTAGCGAATCAAAAGAACGAAATAGAGCGATAACTTTGCTCGATCAACTCAAAGGACATGGCGTCGTCACCGCACCGGATGCTCATGGCCGTGTCACCATACGACCCATTATTGCCCATCTCGCTAACCCTGAAAATTTACAAGCACTACTACGCGCACTACAGGCTCAAGCAGTGACTGACGTGGCGGTTGATGTGTTGCTAGAAAGCCCCGAGGATGACGAATAATGCAAACCCAGGCAGTGGATTTCGGATTTGAACCCACCTATCGCTTACAAAAATTGGAAGTCTATAACTGGGGTGGATTTTCAGGCCCGCAGGCCGTTGAAATTGATCCTCATGGAACCGCTATTGTGGGGCCAACCGGCAGTGGTAAAACCACATTAGTCGATGCGTTAATGACCCTGCTTACCGCCAATCCAAAATACAATTTAGCCTCAACCGGAGGCCATGAAAGCGACCGAGATTTAGCCTCATATGTGCGTGGTGTGTCGGGTGCAGGCAATGGCACCGCAGGTCAAGCACACGTTTCCCGTTTAGGCAAAACCGTCACCGGTGTATGCGCCACTTTTGCCAACGATCATGGCATTGCCCGCCTTGGCGCGATTCTTTGGTTTGACGACAGTAGCTTCGCGGCGTCAGATTTAAAAAAGCTATGGTTATTCACCACCAATCCAGAACAAACCTTGCAGCACTGGTTAGAGGTGCACCATGAAAATGGTAATCGTGGGTTGCGGCAAATTGAAAAAAATACCACCGGAATCTGGACGTACCCAAGCAAAAAGCGATTTTTAGCGAGAACCCGTGATTTTTTTGAAGTACGAGAAAATGCTTTTAATTTGCTCAATCGTGCAGCGGGCCTGAAGCAGTTGAACAGCATTGATGAGATATTCCGCGAGCTAGTATTGGATGATGCGTCGCAATTCGATCGGGCGTTAGAAGTGGCCAATAGTTTTGATGATCTAACCGCCATCTACGAAGAGTTAGAAGTCGCTCGTCGTCAGCTCAAATCACTGGAACCTGTCAAACTGCATTGGCAAAAATACCAAACCCTTGATGCGCAGGTGCAAGAGCAAAGTTTGCTGATCGACATATTGCCGATTTGGTTTGGCGAACACACACATAAACGCTGGAAAACAGAATGCCAGCGGTTAGCTGTCGCCACTCAGCAAGCACATTCCGAATTGGCAGATACCGAAGAAAAATATCAAACGCAATGCACCGCGCGTGACACCTTGTACACCCAATATTTGCAGTTGGGTGGGGATGATATACACGGCTTAGAAACGCATATCCGTGATTGCCAACAGCTACTGACCGAGCGTGAACGGAATGCACGTGAATATCAAATGCAGGTTCGCGCACTCGGATTGGACGAAACCCTGAGTCGTCCGGTATTGGATACTAACCAGCAAATAATTCGTGAAAAACAACAACAACTTGAATTGTCATATGACGCTGCGCGAGAAGAATCGTTTGCCGCTGGTGTTGCGACCAAAGGGGTGCGCGATACTCTACAAGTGCTACGCGCTGAATATGCTGAGGTTGATCGTACGCCGGGTTCCAATATTCCACCGCGATTTTTACAATTTCGAGGCTTGTTGGCTGAAAATTTAGATGTATCGGCAGAGGAAATCCCCTTCGTTGCGGAATTAGTGCAAGTAAAAAACGAAGAAAATGCATGGCGGGGGGCCATTGAGCGCGCCATCGGTAGCCAACGGCTGCGCATCATGGTGCCTGCGAACAAAATGAAGGCTGCCCTTAGCTGGATCAATCAGCGCAATAATCAGCTGCATGTACGCTTGTATGACGTGAAAGAAGACCTGACAAAAGAGGTACTCCAGCCAAAGTTTATGGACGACGGCTTTACACGCAAATTGGACTATAAACAGCATCCATATCGCGAAGCGGTAAAATATTTATTGGCGGGTATGGATCTGCACTGTGTGGATAGCATTGATGAATTACACCGTACCGAACATGCCATAACGCGCGAAGGCATGTTATCTGGCAAAAAACGATTTTATGAAAAACAAGATCAAAAGCGCATTGAAGACGACTGGCAAACCGGGTTCGATAATAAAGACCGATTAAAACAACTTTCCCAACAGATCGTTAGCTTAGAAACCGCCGCACAAGAACGCAGTGCCGACGAAGAAAAAAGTCGAGCCGTAGTGACCGGAATCGAGCGTCAATTGCAGTTTGCCAAACAACTTTTGGCCGTTGAGTTTGAACGTATTAATATCCCTCAAGCTGAGAAAAAATTAGCCGAATTACATCAGAAATTGCAACGCTTGACGGCACCTAACTCAGATTTAAATGCCGCAAAAGAGCGTTACGAAGAAACAAAACAAGCGTGCCTAGCCACCGAATCAATAAAACAAAACATTAGCAATGAACTTGCAAGATTAGATGAACGCAGAAACAGTGCCGAAAAACAAAAATCCCGAGCGTGGCAAAAAGCCGAACCCGGAATGACCAATGCGCAGCGAGATATTGCCAATCATCACCTCGCCACTTTTGCAGTAAACATTGAAACCATTGAGCTGCTGCACATTGATGATCTTGAATCCAATACCGAAAGTGATTTAAGAAAACACCTAGAAAAAATTAGAAAACAAAAAGAATCTCTCCATACCGATCTGATTCGCTCAATGGAGCGCGCGCAAAAAGAAGATCGTGGTGCACTGTCAGAAGTAGGAACCGACTTAGAGGATGTTCCTGAGTATTTAAAACGATTGGATGTTCTTATTGAAGAAGCGTTACCGGAAAAGCAGAAGCGTTTTAAAGACTATCTAAACCGCTCGTCGGATGACGGGGTCACCACATTATTAACAACCATTACTGAAGAAGTCACTCGTATTCGTTATCGTCTCGAAGACGTCAACGACACACTCAGGAAAGTCGATTTTCAACCCGGGCGCTATCTGCAACTGATAGCCAATGACGTTGTGCACGAAAGTTTGCGTACCTTTAATCGAGATGTCGCGGCGCTTAGATCTGCGCAATTAGCCGGTGATGACGGCGACAGTCATTATCGTGCATTGCGCAGCGTGATCGAGTCGTTGCGCGCATTTTATGAAAAACGTACGACTGCGCCAGCCAAAGCCTTGCTTGATCCGCGCTTCCGACTGGAATTTAAAGTCACCGTTATTGATCGCAGTAATGGCGAAGTGCTGGAAACAAGGAGTGGATCTCAGGGGGGCAGTGGCGGCGAGAAAGAAATTATTGCGTCTTATGTTCTAACTGCATCGCTGTCGTATGCGCTCTGTCCTGATGGTAGCAGTCGGCCCTTGTTTGGAACCATCGTATTAGATGAAGCTTTCTCGCGCAGTTCACAAGCGGTTGCCGGTCGCATAATTGAAGCATTATCAGAATTTGGTTTACACCCATTATTTATTACCCCCAATAAAGAAATGCGCTTGCTGCGTACCTATACGCGATCAGCCATTGTGGTGCATCGGCGCGGCACTGAATCGACACTGACAGTACTGACTTGGCAAGAATTAGAACAAGTAGCGCGAGACAGACAACAAAAAGCCTCATTGCTAGCAGAGAGCGCCAGTCATGAAATCGCCGACTGAACTCTCCTATAAACTGGCACGACAATGGCAACAGGCCGACGTGCGAGTAGATCGACTACTGACGTCAGAGGTTTGGCCGCTGGAACTGACGATTGGTAAACCCAGCGCCAACGATATTCAAAACAATATTAGCCGAATTCAGGATCATGTGCAGTTATGGCGGTCAGTTGAGATTGGCCAAGTTATTTTTGAACCCGTGAATTACCGACTAACAGCCGAGGCAGTATCGCTTCCAGTTTTGTGGCGGATAAACACGCCGTCGCAATGGGCACTCGCTACTCAAGATCAAGGTATTTTGGGAGAATACGAACAGCTAGGAAATCTGGTGGCAGGTGTTAACCCACGGTATCGAGAATTGCTTATACGCCAGCGTTCGCTTTGGCAAAAAAAGCCAATCGACGACGTGATTGTAACGGCAAAATTGGCTGACAGCTTATTGCCCGGTGCCGCGAAGGGACGGCCTCTACGTTTGCTTGGGGAGTATGGTGTCGACACCAAATTCATCGAAAGGAATCACCGGCTTCTGCAGCGATTTTTGGACGAACGTTTTAATGGCGCAGCAACCGAACAAGGGTTACACGCATTTCTCGATGCCAGTGACGACAGCGATCATTGGCTACTCATCAGATCTTTGCAAAAAGGTTTATTACCGTATTCTAGGCTTCGCTTAACAACCCGAGAACTCGTGGCGCAAGAGTTACCGGCCAGTAGAATTTTAGTGATTGAAAATGAACAATGTGAGCATCTATTGCCCGAATTAACGGATACAATTGCTGTGCTAGGTGCCGGTTTAGATCTTGGCTGGCTCAGTGCTCCGACATTGGATCAAAAAGATGTGATCTACTGGGGCGACCTTGATACCTGGGGATTGTTAATGCTCGCGCGAGCAAAAAACTACAGGCCGTCAATTAAGCCATTGATGATGAACAAAGCGGTGTTTGAACAATTCGCTGAAAAGTCAGCGGTTGTAGAGCCTGTTCATGCTCAAATAGAACCCCCCGACGGGCTCACAGCCGATGAAGCCAATTTGTATCTCCACCTTTTAGCGGCTAAATGCGGACGCCTAGAGCAAGAGTTTATTCCGGCGGGTTACGTAAAGAACGAACTTACTAAACTGGGGTCATAACCATTTATTGGACAAAATTACGACTAGACTGCACATGATTCTCATGTGTTTCTGAAGAACCACTCGAACCTTAACTCTAACGATAAATCATATGGCTTCTACACTAGTCGCTATATAAGGATTTCTACACATGCCGTTTTTTGCTCGCATCCCTTTTGTGTTCGTTTTATTTTTAGGGGGTTCCATCAGTCAGGTACAGGCAACTGAGCTAGCGGATGAGGAAGACATCGTTGTTGGCCTAGTAGAAGAAAAGCTGCCACTAGGCGACGTTCCAGCAGCAGATACCGGGGCGTTAGAAACCTCGGTCGAGGAAGCCGCTCAAGAAGCATTACCGGTACCCTTACAATTATTAGGTGAAGAGGTTAAGCTCGGAAGGTTTATGTCGCTAAACTGGAGCCCAGAACAATCCTTCCAGAGTCTTAATACCCCGGTTATTGGTATTCCTATCGTGAATTTGGATGGGTTTCGTCGCGGTAGCCGCTATTTAGCCGACCGTCGTGATTTAAATCGACATTTTCCCGGCAGCCCTAAAGGCAGTGCAGCTGATAGAAAGTCAAATAGAGCAGGAGTGAGAGCTTACCATAAAGAGTTAAGTTAATTCATAATGCTATCCGCTTAATATTTACGGTCGATGGGTAATTTTCTTGTATAGAAAAGACTCCGATGTTTATGTGATTATTTGCAACGATACCGAATTGTCCTAGGTTGATGGAACCTATGAAATAAACACTGAACCTATAAAGTGAGCCCTTGTCATACCTGATGAGATTTCCATTCGGTTAATCAAGGATATAAATATGTTTTTTCCTAAAGTTTTTACACCTGCAGTCATTGCAGTTGCTGTTTCTGTTGCATTTCTAACGGGTTGTGGAGGGGATAGTAGCGCTAGCAACACAGGTAAAGTATCCATGCAAATAACGGATGCCCCTGTGGATGGTGCTGTTGCTGTGTATGTGCAATTTTCCGGTGTGGTATTCGTTGCTGAAAATGAAGATAAGAAGGAAGTGATTTTTGATGAGCCGAAACGAATCAACTTGCTCGATTTTCAGAATGGTGAAGTGTACAGCTTCTTAAACGAAGTTGAGTTGCCTGCCGGACGTTATAATCAAATTCGGTTATTGGTCGATACCGATGAAAATAACGATACCATTATTGAACTCGCCGATGGTACTTACGAGTTAACAATTCCTAGTGGTGATCAAACCGGCCTTAAATTAGTGAGTGGTTTTACGGTGAATACCGATGAAACGGTATCCTTCACACTCGACTTTGACTTGCGTAAATCGATTACGGTTACCGGTAATGGTGAGTATAAATTACGTCCAACCATTCGCATCGTTGATACAACGGAAGCGGCCTTTATATCAGGAACAATAGCGTCAGGACTTTGTGCAGCGGATGATCAGCTTGCTGTTTACGTGTACGAGGGGGATGTCTCTCAGCCAGAAGATCTAGGCGCAGAAGCTGAGCCTTTGGCGACTGCCTCTGTAGCAACAGATTTAACCTACACAGCATCATTCTTAGCGCCTGGAGAATATACACTGGCATTAACATGCGATGCAGACTTGGATGATCCGGAAGTGGATGACGAAGAATTCGGCGCGGGCACTGGTTTTGTTTTTGTCAGTGAACCGATTACCGTGGTTGCAGAACAGACTGCCACTTTAAATATGAATCCGTCGTAATAGCGCCATCTAAACTTAGGTGGTTGCTTATTTCGATATTGAATTTAAGTAAAATTAATAGCCCAGTTTTAACTGGGCTTTTTTGTCTTCTCTCGTTACCTTTCAATCACGCGCGTTATTATTAAACCACTCACGTTATTTTGATAGGATATGAGTAAAGCGCAATCGTCACCTAAAGTTACTGGCGCTAATGATTCCAGACACGACAATCATTACCTAGTGCTCCTCTGAATTCCTCATAAGCATTGCATTTTTTCTTAGTTCGGATTCTCTACCCCGCTTGATAGATTGCTCCTAACACAACAAGTACAGGAACAATCTCAGTGAAATTATTCAAATCTGAATCACTTTTTATTCTAGGAATCGCGACCAGCACTTTGGCTTTTGCCTCACCAGTGCTCGCCGAATCTCAAGCACCAACCTTTTATGGCAAAGTCAATGTCTCTCTAGAACAACGAGAGCATGATGGTGCGGGCCTTCTGATCGAAGGTAAAACCGCAGCAAAAAGTGAACAATGGGAGTTAAATTCCAATTCATCTCGCCTAGGCGTAAAAGGCGCATTTGACTTGGAAGATTCCGATCTGACCGCGATCTATCAGGCCGAGTATGAAATCAACCTAGATGACGGCGGCAGTGGTGATACTGCATTTAATCAACGCAATATCTTTGCTGGCCTTCGCGGTGCCTATGGTGAAGTTCGTTATGGCAAGTTTGATACGCCGCTAAAAAGAAGTGAAGGCAAGGTCGATCAGTTTAACGATTTAACCAAAACTGCGGATATCGACGTCCTGATCGGTGGTCAGAATCGTGTGAATAACATTATTCAGTACATTTCTCCGAAACTTGCTGGTGCTGTCACGCTCAATGCCGCCTTTATTCCGGCTGAAGGCGCTGATGTTGATCAAGATTCAAAACCAGATGAAGGGCTTGCAGATTCTGTTTCGTTGTCAGCGGTTTACGACGATAAAACATTTTATGCTGCTCTTGCTTATGACAAAGATCAATCCGCTCGCCGAAGCATAGACGGCATCAAGCGTGGGGATGCTGTGCGCTTAGTTGGCGGTTGGACGTCAGGAGCGGTAGAACTTGGCGCTCTGTTCCAACAAACGACGGATAATCTAGATAATAGTGACAAAAAAGATACGAGCTATTTAATTAGCGGTGCTTATAAAAGCGGCAAACTCAAATACAAAGCCCAATACGGATTAAGCGAAGGCAACGTCAGTGATGAGCAAGGTACGCTTTCTGCGCTTGGAGTGGATTATGCTCTCGGTAAAAAAGCCACGATTTATGCGTATGTATCCAATCTCGAATTAGATAAGGCCGAATTAAGCGATAACACCATAGGTATTGGTAGCTTATTCACTTTTTAATTTAAATAAACCATAGGAGTTTTAATATGCTACACAAATTCAAATTACCACTAACTACGATAGCCGTTGCTTTGGGGATTTTCTCTAGCGCATCCGTCTTTGCGGTCGATAAAGTCGAGCTTTTGAATGTCTCTTATGATCCAACACGAGAGTTGTATCAGGAATATAACCTAGAATTCGCTAAATATTGGCAGGAACGTACGGGTCAGAGCGTGGCTATCAAGCAGTCTCATGGCGGTGCGGGGAAACAGGCGCGCGCAGTTATTGATGGTCTGGAAGCGGACGTTGTAACTTTGGCATTGGCCTATGATATTGATGCCATTGGCGAAAAAACCGGCAAGCTTCCTGCCGACTGGCAGTCAAGGCTTCCCAATAGCAGTGCCCCCTATACTTCTACTATCGTATTTTTAGTACGCAAAGGTAATCCTAAAGGTATTAAAGATTGGAATGACCTAGTTAAATCTGGCGTTGAAGTGATTACTCCCAATCCAAAAACCTCTGGCGGTGCACGCTGGAATTATCTGGCCGCTTGGGGGTACGCCGAAGAAAAATGGGGCAGCGAGGAAAAAGCACGTGAATTTGTTAGCAAAATCTACAAAAACGTACCGGTATTAGACTCCGGCGCTCGTGGTTCAACTAATACATTTGTTCAACGCGGAATTGGTGACGTATTACTGGCTTGGGAAAACGAAGCCTTTCTGGCAGTGAATGAACTAGGCCCTGAAAAATTTGAAATCATTGTGCCATCCGTATCAATCAAGGCAGAACCACCAGTAACCGTAGTTGATGGCGTGGCCAAAAAACACGGCATCTATGAAGTGGCTAATGCCTACTTGTCGTATCTTTACTCACCGGTTGGCCAAAAACTTGCCGCTAAACACTACTACCGCCCGGTATTGCCAGCATTGGCAAATCCGGAAGATCTGAAGCGTTTTCCAAACTTAAAAACCTTCACGGTTGATGAAACCTTCGGGGGGTGGCAAAAAGCACAAAAGCGCCACTTTTTGGATGGCGGCATTTTTGATCAGATTTACTCACCGCAATAATTCACAAACCTATCAAATTATTTAACCATCAACTGTGCCGGGCACTGCCCGGTACAAGGAGAAATTTATGACCATTAAAGCCATTAACGCTCGCAACCAGTTTCAAGGCACCGTTAAACACATCAAGCGTGGTGACGTCGTTTCCGAAGTAGAAGTGGATATCGGCCACAGCATTATTACCTCCATTGTATCTACGGGCTCGGTGGATGACCTTGGCCTGAAACCCGGCAGTCATGTCATTGCTTTGTTCAAATCCACTGAAGTTGCGCTGGCCAGTTTCGCGCCAGCCTAACCTTCTTTTTTCGAATCAGGGGGATCTATGTCACTTAACATTTTAATAGTGCCGGGCTACCACGGCAGTGGCGATGCACATTGGCAAACCTGGCTACAACAACAAATTCCCGGCGCAAAACGGGTATCTGGAATTGATTGGGAGCAGCCGATTGTTCACAACTGGGCTGAAGCTATTATCCGAGAGTTGGAATCCAGCAGCCATAAAACGGTGATCATCGCCCACAGCTTTGGTTGCCTTGCGAGCGCCATGGCGATTAGCAACCGGCCTGATCATGTCGCCGGTGCGATCCTTGTGGCGCCCGCTGATCCGCAGCGGTTTGGCTTGTTCGGTGCCCGGGAAGGACATATCGCCAGCTATCCGAGTATTGCTGAGCTGTTGCCCGATGGACCGCTAAATATACTGGGGTTATTGATTGCCAGCCGTAATGATCCCTGGATGAAATTTGGCCATGCTTATGCTTGCTCTAAACGCTGGGAATTGGCATTCCACGACGCCGGCGAGGTGGGTCACATCAATGTAGACTCTGGGTTTGGGCCTTGGCCATTAATTAAACTGTTCACGGATTCCCTGTACGACCTGCTGCAGGAAAATCTCGGTAAGTTAGCAAATGCGGATAGAGCCCGGACTGTAGTCGAGCATAAAGTGAATCCCTTCTTGCCGCGTCCCACCATCACTTTCAACCAGCAACACCTCTTATATGCCTAAAGGGGCAAGGAGTTTACGATGACACTAAGATTGGGCGACACTGCCCCAAATTTTGAACAGGAATCGACTGAAGGACGGATACATTTCCATCAATGGCTTGGTGACCAGTGGGGAATATTATTTTCGCACCCTGCTTATCTTAAATAGGCTGAAAATGAATGAAATTTGAATTGCTGCGTAAGCTATAGCATCTGGGACAGGTTTTAAACGAACGAATAGTTGTTTGCTTATTTTCTGGGAGTATAAGGGTACTTTGTAAGCCCCTAATCAACCACAAAAGATGGGTGTAGAACGCCGTTTGGTCGGGTTCGAAGCGAAATTGACGTATTCGGATGCTTCTCAAAGCCACTATCACCAAGGAGTCACCAAGGCATGATCCATGCGGACAGTCCAAGTGAATCAACAAACCTGCCTGTACCTCAAACCGTCAGCTTTCGGCAGGCGTTTTTGTTTTGGCTGAAGCTCGGTTTTATCAGTTTTGGTGGACCAGCGGGGCAAATCGCCATCATGCACCAGGAGCTGGTTGAACGCCGCCGCTGGATATCCGAACGGCGCTTTTTGCACGCGCTCAATTACTGCATGGTATTGCCCGGCCCCGAAGCCCAGCAGCTTGCCACCTACATCGGTTGGTTAATGCACCGCACCTGGGGCGGCATTGTGGCCGGTGCGCTTTTTGTATTGCCATCACTGCTCATTCTGGTGGTCTTGTCCTGGATTTACATTGCATTCGGTGATTTGCCTTTGGTGGCGGGCGTGTTTTATGGCATCAAGCCCGCCGTCACAGCCATCGTTGTTCATGCCACCCACCGCATTGGCTCCAGAACGCTGAAGAACCCCTGGCTCTGGTCCATTGCAGCCGCCTCTTTTGTTGCTATCTTTGCTTTGCATGTGCCTTTTCCGGCGATTGTGCTGGGGGCTGCATTCCTTGGTGTTATCGGCGGTCGCCTCGTCCCAGAAAAATTCAAGGCCGGAGCTGGCCATGCAGCGGTTGATAAGTCGTCCGGCCCCGCAGTCATTGCCGACGATAGCCCCATACCGTCACATGCCCATTTCACTTGGGCGAGGCTGCTAGGTATTGTCGTCATCGGCGCGCTTTTGTGGCTGATTCCCATGGGCGCTTTGACACTTGTGTGCGGGTGGGAGCATACCTTAACGCAAATGGCCTGGTTCTTTACCAAAGCCGCGCTGCTCACTTTCGGTGGCGCCTATGCGGTATTGCCCTATGTGTATCAGGGCGCTGTCGGCCATTATGGCTGGTTGACCCCCACCCAAATGATCGACGGGCTGGCGTTGGGCGAAACCACGCCGGGGCCGCTGATCATGGTGGTGGCGTTCGTGGGGTTTATCGGCGCCTATGTTAACGCCGTATTCGGGCCGGAGGCCGCTTTCCTCGCCGGAGCGGTGGCCGCCACGCTGGTGTCCTGGTTTACCTTTCTGCCGTCCTTCCTGTTTATATTAATTGGCGGCCCACTGGTGGAATCGACCCATGGCGACCTTAAATTTACTGCGCCCCTGACGGCGATCACCGCCGCCGTAGTGGGTGTGATATTAAACCTTGCATTATTCTTCGGCTATCACGTGCTATGGCCCGACGGATTTGCGGGTAACTTCGACGGGGTATCGGCACTGATTGCCCTGGGCGCCGCTGTGGCACTGTTCAGGTTTAAGCGCAACGTGATGCAGGTGCTTGCCGTGTGCGCGGCAATGGGCTTGTTATCGATGGCCTTTGCCAATTTTTCTATAAGCTTCTGAATTTTTGTTATTTCTCTACGATTAGCCAGCTCTATAGACTTCTCCGATCAATTAGTTATGGGGAAGCCTTTATGTTATATCGGAAAATTATATACCTTGGCATAACAGTTCTATTCAGCTTGGCGGCTGGCACTGCTGCACATGCCCAAGAGTCGCTACTCAACGTCTCTTATGACGTGTCCCGCGAACTCTATAAGGACATCAATCCCGCTTTCACGTCGTGGTGGCAAACACAGGGGCACCCCGCAGTAACGGTCAACCAGTCCCACGCCTTCAGTGTGGAAGAAAAACTCGGCGGCTGGGATGCGGTAAAACAAAAGCATTTTGCCGACGGCGCCTTGTTTGATCAGATCATGGTGAATCGCTAATGGCTACTGCTCGTTCATTTACAGTATTACCGGGCTTTGGCCTGTCACTGGGCTACACCTTGGTGTATTTGTCAGTGATTGTACTGATACCTATTTCTGCTGTGTTTATTTATACCGCTCAGTTGTCTTTTTCTGAATTCTGGTCGGTGGTGACGGCACCAAGGGTGATGGCTTCATATAAATTATCGTTTGGCGCTTCATTGATCGCCGCCGCCATTAATGCCGTGTTCGGATTGCTGTTGGCCTGGGCACTGGTGCGCTACTCGTTTACGGGTAAGAAAATAGTCGATGCGCTTATCGATTTACCTTTTGCGCTGCCCACCGCCGTGGCGGGTATTGCGCTGACAGCACTGTATGCCCCTAACGGCTGGCTCGGCCAATACATTGAGGGCGTGCTGGGCATCAAGGTTGCGTTTGCGCCCTTGGGCGTTCTGGTTGCACTGGTGTTTATCGGGCTGCCGTTTGTGGTGCGCACGGTACAGCCTATTTTGGAAGATATGGAAAGTGAGTTTGAAGAAGCCGCGGCCAGTCTGGGCGCCAGCCGCTGGCAGACCTTTCGCTTCGTAGTGCTGCCGATTCTGTTGCCAGCATTGCTCACGGGTTTTGCCTTGGCCTTTGCTCGTGCGGTAGGCGAATACGGCTCGGTCATTTTCATCGCAGGCAATATTCCCATGGTGTCGGAAATCACGCCGTTAATGATTATCACCAAATTAGAACAATACGACTACACGGGAGCAACGGCCATTGCCGTTGTCATGCTATTGGTGTCATTTGTGCTGCTGTTGGTGATTAACGGGCTGCAAGCTTGGACGGCAAAACGTACCGGGAGAGATCGTTAATGTCTAATACTATAACTAGGGTTTCAGCCAGTAATTCATTTTCTTGGACGACCGTAACTCGCTTTGAGAAAAACGTAGCCACTCAAGAATCTGTTTGGGTCAAGCGCACAATATTGATTACGGCTTTGTTATTCTTTGCTTTTTTCCTGCTGCTGCCTTTGGTGGCGGTGTTTGTCGAAGCCCTACGCAAAGGCGTGGCGGTTTATTGGCAAGCGCTGTCTGATCCAGATGCGTTGTCAGCCCTGACGTTAACCCTGCTGGCGGCGCTGATATCTGTGCCATTGAATCTGGTGTTTGGCGTGGCGGCGGCTTGGGCCATTGCCAAGTTTGAATTTCGTGGCAAGCACCTGTTGACCACCTTAATTGATTTGCCATTTTCCGTTTCTCCCGTGGTGGTGGGTTTAATGTATGTGCTGGTATTTGGTGTTAATGGTTGGTTTGGTGGCTGGCTGGTGGAGCATGATATTAAAATTATTTTTGCCGTGCCGGGCATTGTACTGGCGACTATTTTTGTGACATTCCCGTTTGTCGCTCGCGAGCTAATCCCTTTGATGCAAGCGCAAGGCAAGGAAGAGGAAGAAGCCGCTGTAGTGCTGGGTGCGCGCGGATGGCAAACATTTTGGTATGTGACTCTGCCCAACATCAAATGGGGCTTACTCTATGGCGTTATTCTCTGTAATGCGCGCGCCATGGGCGAGTTTGGCGCGGTATCAGTGGTATCCGGTCACATACGTGGCATGACAAATACCATGCCGTTACATGTAGAAATTCTTTATAACGAATATAACTTTGCTGCGGCTTTTGCTGTGGCCTCCTTACTCGCCCTGTTGGCATTGGTCACTCTAGGTATTAAAACCTGGGTTGAATACCGCGCTGAGCTTGCGCATGGCACACATTGAGAGCTGTTTTGATATGAGTATTCAAGTGAACAACTTAAACAAACGTTTTGGCGACTTTACCGCGCTGAAAGATGTCAGTCTGGATTTTCCGGCGGGTGAATTGGTTGCCCTCCTCGGCCCTTCTGGCTGCGGCAAAACAACGTTACTGCGCATTATTGCGGGCCTGGAACAGGCGGACCGGGGTTCGGTGATTCTCGAAGGCGAAGATGCTTCCGGAACCCATGTGCGTGAGCGTCAAGTGGGGTTTGTATTTCAGCATTACGCTTTATTCAAGCACATGACTGTGTTTGAAAACGTGGCGTTTGGATTAAGGATGCGCCCGCGCAAGACCCGTCCATCGGAAGCCCAAATCGCCAAAAAAGTGCATGATCTGCTGGAGTTGGTGCAGTTAGACTGGCTGGCCGATCGCTTCCCATCGCAATTATCAGGAGGTCAACGCCAACGTATCGCGCTCGCTCGAGCACTTGCCGTTGAACCACGGGTGTTATTATTGGACGAACCTTTTGGCGCATTGGATGCCAAGGTGAGAAAAGAATTGCGCCGTTGGTTACGCAAGTTGCACGACGAATTGCATATCACCTCCATCTTTGTCACCCATGACCAAGAGGAAGCACTGGAAGTGGCTGATCGTGTGGTGCTGATGGATCATGGCAAAGTTGAGCAGGTGGGTACGCCAGAGGAAGTCTACAACCAGCCAGCGACTCCCTTCGTGTACGGCTTTCTGGGTTCAGTAAACCTGTTTCATGGTCGTGTTGAATCTGGAAACCTTCTTGTGGGCGATGATCTTGTGCCTCATGCCCATGACGACGCGCAGCACGGCAGCGAGGTTTATGCTTTCGCGCGCCCACATGAGCTGGAGATTATCACTGATTCGAGTATCACTACCGGTATTGCCGCAACCGTAGAGCGGATTCTGCAATTTGGTAATAGCACCCGTGTGGAGCTGGATGGTGTTAATGGCTCGACTGGGCAGCACTTTGAGGTGTTGCTGTCCGCCGAACAGGCGCTATCTCTCAATTTGCAATCAGGCCAGCGCGTAAGGCTGCTGCCGTCCAGCCTGAAAATATTTCAGCGTGAAAACAAGGCAGATGGTGGAGCAGCTCAATGAACTTTCAACAGTTGCGCATCATCCGTGAAACCGTGCGCCAAGACTTTAATCTGACCGAGGTGGCCAATGCGCTGCACACGTCACAGTCTGGGGTATCCAAACATATAAAAGATCTGGAGGATGAACTGGGCATCGAGCTTTATGTTCGTAAGGGCAAGCGGCTGCTAGGGCTTACCGAACCGGGCAGACAGATGGTCAAAGTGGTTGAGCGGATGTTACTCGATGCCAATAACATCAAGAACCTAGCCGAACACTACAGTCAGCAGGACACGGGTCAATTGACCATTGCCACCACGCACACCCAAGCGCGTTATGTGTTGCCCAAAGTGGTCACCCAATTTAAAAAACAATTCCCCAAAGTCCATTTGAAATTGCATCAGGGCAGTCCAAAGGAGATCGCTCAAATGCTGCTGGAGGGCGAGGCCGATATCGGTTTGGCTACCGAAACGTTAGGCGATATTGATGATTTGGCGTCTTTTCCTGTCTACCGCTGGCACCACGCCGTGGTGGTGCCTCAAAAGCATCCTCTGGTACTGATTGACCCCCTTACGTTGGAGGCGATTGCCGAGTATCCGATCATTACCTATCACGAGGGTTTTACTGGTCGGTCACGTGTCGAAAAGGCTTTCAAAGCCAGCGGGCTTACAACGGATATTGTGATGTCCGCGCTCGACGCCGATGTGATTAAATCCTATGTCGAGCTGGGGCTCGGGATCGGTGTTATTGCATCGGTGGCATTTTCTCCTGAACGGGATACTGGTCTAAAACTATTGAAAGCGGATCACTTATTCCCGATAAACGAGACTAAACTGGCGTTACGTAAAGGCCAGTTACTGCGTCAGTACGCCTATCGGTTTATCGAAATGTGCTCACCCGAGTTGACAGAGCATTTTGTTATTCAGGAAGTCGCCAGTGGGTAATCTCCTAAGAGTCTATTCGAAAGTGCTATTTTGAAGCTTGGGGCGTATCTATCTGGTTGCTTGAGTTATGTATTCTTGCAGTATGTGGTTACACCGGACAATACAGAAATCGATTAGAGCTTCCGTATTGTCCTAGAACCCCTGAGCCTTGGCCGACTAAGGAGCGCTAGAGCTGTGACTACTCTTCCATTAACCGAATCCCTCACGGTCGAATTCAAAAGCGACCGCAAGCGCCTGCCTGACGATGAGCTGGTGCAACCCATCTGAATTTAACTGGCTTGCCGGGGTTAATTGCAGCGCGTACATCGCCTGCATTGCAGATCACAGTATATTAATCACGGCGAACAAACTAACGAAGTATATTTACGCGTCTTTCGAAATATTTTTGATAAGGCTGAGCAGCTTGGTCACTATAACATGATGACGGGAACTACCTCTTTAGCTGAAGAGCTAGATGATGATTCAGATGAAAGCTAACTTTATCAGTAAGTTATAAACCCCAAAGGAGATCAGGATTATGGAAGTAACCGATGTAATGACGCCTGAAGAGGTAGACGTTTTAGGTGTGAATGAAATGACCGCCGATCAGAAACAGGACTTATTAGCCTGGGGCTTGAGAATGTATTCACTTGGTCAGTATGCCGTGGGTGATATTGAAGATATCAAGTACGATGGTAAGTTGATCGTGCTCGACGATGGTAGTCGCTGGGTTGTAGATAGCTATGATACAGATACAGCTGATATGTGGGGTTCTTACGAAAAGGTTGTGGTGATCGATGGGGAAATGTACAAGCTTGATGAATCAGAAAAGATCTCTGTAGAGCAGGATTACGATTAGTCATACCTTGGTTGTTACAGGTGGTTCAAATTTTTGAAGGGATAGCAGAGGTAGCAGATGGATCAGACCGAAAAGCATGAACTAGCAATTAATCTGTCGATGTTGCAGAAAATCAACTTTGCTTGTCATCAAAGTTCATTTGCCGTTTTGCGCGAATTGATTGTAAAAAATCCCACCGATGATGATCTGCACGATCTTACCCTCAATCTTGTGTCATCTCCGCCGTTTCTAAAATCAAAAACATGGAAGATTGATCGGCTTATCGCGGGTGGCCAATTACCAATTCGTGATCGTGATATTCAGCTTGATGGTGGTTTCTTACTTGATCTTTCTGAGTCCATGAAGGGATTGGTGACCTTTAGTTTGCTCTCCGGCGGTGCATTACTCGCCGAGGAAGTATGTCCTGTTGAGCTACTTGCTGTTAACGAGTGGGGTGGTAATCGTTATATGCCCGAGCTGCTGGCGGCGTACTGCACGCCTAATGATCCTGTCGTTGATCGTATTTTGGGTGATGCCAGTAAATTACTACGCAAAGCTGGAAAACCAGATGCGCTTGACGGTTATAAGTCAGCGAGCCGTGAGCGAGTATGGGTGACGGCTTCGGCCATATATTCGGCGATTGCAAAAATGCAGTTGGGTTATGCGTTGCCTCCCTCCAGCTTTGAATTAAATGGTCAAAAAATTCGGCTTCCATCTTCAATAGCTGATAGCCGGTTGGCTACTTGTTTAGATACTACCCTTCTTTTTGCCGGAGCTTTTGAGCAAGCGGGTCTTAATCCGCTGATTATTCTTGTAGAAGGGCACGCCTTGGTGGGGTTATGGCTGGAGCCAGAAGATTTATCCGGAGTTATGATTACCGAGGCTGAGTTGTTACGCCAGCGTATTTCATTGAAAGAACTGATACTGATTGAAACCACTTTTGTTACTCAGAGCCCACCATTGTCTTTTTCTCAGGCGCTTGTTGCTGGCCAGAGAGTTATTGCTTTAGATAAGGATGATAAATTTGAGGCGGCTCTGGATGTTCGTCGTGCTCGGGGTCATCACATCAACCCATTAAGCTTGAGGTTGGTAACGAACAGTTCAACAGGAACTGTTGCTGAAGATGTTCAGTACGAGCCTATGCTGGAAGATGCTCCAAGCTTACCGTCTAACAATGTGTTTATTGAGGATGATCAGCCGGTCGAAACAGCTAAAGGTCGCCTTGATCGTTGGCAACGCAAGCTACTGGATCTTTCGGCACGCAATCCTTTATTGAATCAAAAACCAGGAAGAACCTCGCTTAATTTTGTTTGCGCTGATCCGGCATTACTTGAAGATATGTTAGCTGCGGGAGCGCGCATATCGATTGCAACATTTCCGAAATTGCAGGGTGATGAACAAGATACTGAAATATATGAACAACGCCACGGTGATGAATTAAAAGAAACCTATGCACGAGATGCGCTTTCTAAAAAGCAGTTGCTGGTCGATATTTCTCCACAGGAATTGGATAAATCGTCGGTAGAAATTTACCGTAAAGCTCAGACATCGTTAAAAGAGGGCGGCTCAAATACATTGTTTCTCGCCATCGGTTTTCTGCTTTGGAAACAGAAGGATAAAGCAGCGCGTAGTTATCGCGCTCCGTTGATTTTATTACCAGTGACACTTGAGCGTAAGTCAGTACGAAGTGGCATTCAATTAATAGCCAGTGATGATGAGCCTCGCTTTAATACCACATTGCTTGAAATGTTGAAAAAAGATTTTGGTATAGAGATTCGTGGATTAGAAGGTGCTTTGCCCCAAGATGATAGTGGTGTTGATGTTAATGGCATATGGAACCGAGTTAGGCATGCAATTAAGGATATCTCTGGGTTTGAGGTGATTGAGGATGTTGTGCTTGGGCACTTCTCATTTGCTAAGTATCTGATGTGGAAAGATTTAGTCGATCGGGCTGATGAATTACGAGAAAGTGCGGTTGTTCGGCATTTACTCGACACCCCAAGAGACCCTTATTCCTGCGATATAAAATTCGTGGAGGCCGTAGACCTAGATCGCTCCTTTGCACCGGCAGATCTCTTTACGCCACTCCCTGCCGACTCGTCACAGATGGCCGCTGTAGCTACAGCTGATCGAGGTAAGGATTTTGTTATTATCGGGCCTCCGGGGACAGGTAAGAGTCAGACGATCGGTAATTTAATTGCACACATGTTGGGCAAAGGTAAAAAGGTACTTTTTGTTTCTGAAAAAACCGCTGCTCTAGAGGTTGTGCATCGTCGCTTGAAAGAAATTGGGCTTGGTAGCTTCTGTTTAGAATTGCACTCAAATAAAGCCAAAAAAGCAGATGTCCTCGAACAGCTAAGAACGTCTTGGTCAAAAGCATCGCAGTCATCGGCTGATGAGTGGCAGCAAGAATCTGTGCGTTTGAAATCTCTGAGAGATCGTTTGAATGCCATGGTAAATACGCTTCATAAGCGGCATTCGAATGGAATGACAGCACATTATGCTATGGGCGTTAAAATTCGTGATGAAGACATAGCTACAAAGGTTAAGTTCAGCTGGCCACGTGCTGATTTCCATTCTCAGCAACAGCTTCAAGAGTTACGAGAAACAGTTGGGCTTCTACAGGTCCAGGCCTCTGTTATAGGTTCAATGAATGATCATCCTTTACAGGTGATCTCTAATACGGATTGGTCACCGCAGTGGCAGGAATCACTTACTGCTGTGGCTCGGCAGTTGGATGCTGAGGCGACTCAGCTTAATCGTCATGTGCAAACGCTTGAAGGGGCGTTGCGTGTCGAATTTGGAACTGTTTCTTTGCCTAAATTGTTGGCGTTAAACGAGTTCGGTCAAGTGTTGTTGGATTCTTACAGAAAGCACTCGTCGTTTGCGCTAGAGCCAGATGGCCCTGATCGTCTCGATGCTTTAGAAGAAGTGGTGACGTTACTAAAAGATTATATCAGTGCTCAGACTCGTTTTAGTTGCAGTTATGAATCTTTGGCGTGGCAGAAATTAGATGCCGCTTCTTTGCAACAGGCATGGACAGAGGCTAATGCAACTTGGTGGCCGAAACGCTGGTTTGCCAAGCGTCGCATCGTAAAGCAAATGCAGGCTGGTGGAGCTAAAGGTGAGCCCAATGTTGACCAAGATATTGAGGTGCTCGCTCAATTACGCCAGACAGGAAATCGTATCGAGCGATTAGAAGGAATGCTTAACGGCTTGAAGGGATGGGCGTCATACGATACTGATCCTGAAGTCATGGTTTCTTTAAGAGTATTGGGCTCGCGGGCCAGAGAGGCGATTGGTAAGTTGGCGCACGACTCTCAATCGTTAGCAGAGCTTAGATCTAAGATTCGTACTTTGATGTACGACGCCAATGATTTACTTGCGAGTGATGCTCCTGTTGGTCGTTCGGTTACCGAGTTTCATAAGTCTCTAGCCTCTTTTATGGATTTGAAAGGTCGTTTTGAAGCACTTTCTGGTAGAGCAGTCATAGCGAATATCGATAGCTCGCTCTCAGTATTGGATGAGACAAAAATCCTCTGTCAGGATATTACAAAGCATCAGGTTTCGTTGAAAGAATGGTGTTCATGGATGAGACGGCGTACTCAGGCGATCGATTGTCAGCTAGGGGCATTAGTCGATGCTATTGAGCAGGGTGTCGTTTTGTCCGAGGAAGTCTCTGAAGTTTTTGAAGCTGCTTACTGTACTTGGTGGTCGGCGGCTGTGATTGGTGAGGATGCGTTATTACGTTCGTTTTCGTCTGCTGAGCATGAAGATACGATCAATAAATTTCGCGAGTTAGATACCCGTTTTAGTGATCTGACAGCAGACTATATCGCCGCAAAATTATCAGGAAAAATTCCTGATCAAGATGAAATTCGTCGCAGTTCTTCATGGGGTGTATTACGTCACGAATTGCAGAAAAAAAGTCGGCATAAGCCCGTCAGGGAAATGATGGAAATTATGCCCGATGTTATTACGACATTAGCGCCTTGTTTGATGATGTCGCCACTATCGGTTGCTCAGTTTTTAGCGGCTGGGCAAGCACTGTTTGATGTTGTAATTTTCGACGAAGCATCGCAAATTACTGTATGGGATGCTGTGGGTTCGTTAGCACGTGGTAAGCAAGTCATTGTTGCTGGTGATCCAAAACAAATGCCGCCAACGAATTTCTTTGCTAGAGCTGATAACGACCCCGATAGTGATATGGATGATGAAGGAGATCTAGAGAGTATTCTGGACGAACTCATTGGTGCCAGTATTCCTCAGCAGGTTCTCAATCTTCATTATCGTTCTCGTAAAGAGAGCTTAATTGCATTTTCTAATAGTCGTTATTACGACAATTCGTTAGTAACCTTTCCTGCGCCCTTGCATCCGGATAATGGTGTCTCTTTGGTTAAACCGGAGGGGTTCTATGCCCGTGGTAAAGCTAGACACAATCAAGGTGAAGCAAAAGCAATTGTTGCTGAAATTTTGCGCAGATTAACGTCGAAGGATGACGCGCTGCGCTCTCAGTCGATTGGGGTTGTGACCTTTAACACTGAACAGCAAAGTCTAATTGAAGATTTATTGGATAAGGCTCGTGCAGATGATCCTTCGATTGAATGGGCATTTTCAGACGAAGTTTCTCTGGAACCGGTATTTGTTAAAAATCTAGAGTCGGTGCAGGGTGATGAGCGTGATGTGATCTTTTTTAGTATTACCTACGGTCCTGACGAAAGTGACCACATTACGATGAATTTCGGACCATTGAACCGTAACGGAGGTGAGCGTCGTCTTAATGTCGCTATGACCCGAGCGCGTTCTGAAATGGTTGTCTTTTCAACACTGTCGCCAGAACGGATTGATCTATCTCGCACAGCGTCTAGAGCCGTTGCTGATCTAAAACACTTTTTGGAATATGCAGAACGTGGCGCAGCAGCGTTAGGTGCTGCTGTGCATGGCTCGTTAGGTGATTTTGAGTCACCGTTTGAAATCGCCGTTGCCAGAGAGTTACAAGCTAAGGGATGGATTGTTCATACTCAGATTGGTGTTTCTGCTTATCGCATTGATCTTGGTATTGTTCACCCCGATCTTCCAGGAGTCTATTTAGCAGGTATCGAATGCGATGGTGCTATGTACCACAGTTCTGCATACGCCAGAGAACGGGATAAAATTCGTCAGACAGTTCTTGAAGGATTAGGCTGGAATATTTTAAGAATTTGGTCAGCTGATTGGTGGATTAATAAGGGTGCTGAAACTTCAACTATTGATCATAAATTACACGAACTACTTGAAATCGAACGGAATAAAAAATCCAATGAGTCATTGATTAATGACAGTCATGATGAGACTTATTTGGTAACCAATAAAATTGACGATATCGTTTAATTCGAATCTGCGACCTCTGCCTCCGGAGGGCGGGTCGATTTTCGACCTTAAACTACATTGTATTGATTTATAAGCACTTTTTTAATATTTAATCACCGTCCACGAAGTAACTTAATGCAACCTTACACAATGCAAGGTCACAAAAGTTGGATCGAATTTTCAGATTTTTTGACTTCTGCCGACAGTTACGATCATTTGGGCGCCAGATAAGCATAGTCAATTAACAGCATAGTAATTGAGCAGCAAAGCCGGAGCAATCAAAGTAGTGGTTATTCGGCTTCGTCCCCTTCAATTATGAATGTAAGTAATCGCTCACATTTGCTAGGTATTAAAGTGAGTGGCCAGTAACATATCCACGCATAGCTACCTTCTGGGTGACAGATTTGGCAAGATGTCAGTGAAAAAAAGGAGCGTAAGAACCATGAGCGAATTGATTTTATATCGGTCAGAGGATGGCCAGACTCGCTTGCATCTTCGTGTGGATGAAGGTTCGGTCTGGCTGAGCCAGCTTGAGATTGCTGAATTGTTTCAAACCACCAAACAGAATGTGTCGCTACATGCAAAGAACATCTTCGAAGATGGTGAGCTTTCCAGAGATTCAGTTGTCAAGGAATCCTTGACAACTGCCTCTGACGGTAAGAACTATCGCACTCAGCAATACAATCTGGATCTGATTCTGGCGATTGGCTATCGCGTGCGTTCCTCTCGTGGCGTGCAGTTCCGCCAGTGGGCAAGTGCTCATCTCAAGGAGTTTTTGCTCAAGGGCTTTGTGATGGATGACGAGCGTCTGAAGAACCCCGGTGAGTGGGACTACTTCGATGAGCTGCTCGAACGCATCCGTGATATACGCGCTTCGGAAAAACGCTTTTATCAGAAGGTCAGAGACCTGTTTGCACTGAGCGCCGACTATCAGGCCAACGACCAGACTTCCCACCTCTTCTTTGCTGAAGTGCAGAACAAGCTGATCTACGCCGTTAGCGGCCACACCGCCGCAGAGTTGGTGGTCGACCGTGCTGATTTGATTCGTCACAGCCGAATATGGCACTGACGAGCTGGAAAGGGGCAAGGGTTCGTAAGCAGGATGTGATCATCGCGAAGAATTACCTAAGCACGGACGAGATTGATACCTTGAATCGTCTTGTGGTGATTTTCCTCGAACAGGCCGAACTCAGGGTGAAACAGCGGCAGGATCTGACACTGAATTTTTGGCGCAACAACCTGGATAAGATGCTTGATTTTAATGATCAGCCAATTCTTGACGGCGCAGGCAAGGTTAGTCGTGAGCAGATGGAAGCATTGGTACATAAACGCTATGAAGAGTTTGATAGTCGACGAAAACAGCAAGAGCGATTAGACGCCGATGCCGATGATCTGAAAGAGATCGAACAATTGGCACAGAGCCTGAAACAATCCGGAAAAAACGGAGGAAGTCCATCAGACTGATTAACAATGAGCGGTTATGAGTTTTCTATGAGTATTAGCGCTCGTTAATAGGTTCTTTCAGCGCTTACAGTGTTCGTCTTGTTTTATTGAACACACCTATCATTAAACTTGCATCTGAATAAAATGAAACTATAATTTCATATAATCTATTTTTTTGAAGATATAGTGTCATGCAATCCAAGCAAAAACGTCAGGCTCTTGTCTTTCCCAAGGAGCAAAAGATTCTGCAGCAGCTGGGGGAGAACATCCGCCTTGCGATGAAAAGACGCAAAATCAATCAAACCATGATTGCCGAGCGAACAGGATTATCCAAGCCGACGCTTAGGAACATTGAACGTGGTGAATCTACTGTGTCGATTGGGCATTACCTGCGTGTGCTGGCGGTGCTGGGATTGGCGGAGGATTTATCGCGTGTCGCGCTGGATGATGAGATGGGGCGGAAATTACAAGATGTTGAACTATTGAAATCCAATATTAGAGCTACTGAACCAAGTCCAAGAGCTCAAAAGGCAGTCAAATCTGGATCTAAAGGGGCTAATGATAAGCAGCTCACACCTAAGGTAAATACGTCACGACCAAAATCCGCGTCAAATAATTCGCCCAACATAAAATCCCTTATGGCCCTAGCCAAGTCGCGATCAAACAATAAAGCCTAGCCGGTAATCGTAGCAATAATCTCTAAAGGAGGTGCCAAGTGAGTCGCGATATTTTTGTCTTTGCTGATTGGCTAAAAGATGGCCCTGCTTTAGTTGGCACTCTAACGGCAGACCAAGTTCGCGGCAAAGAACATTTCAGCTTCGAATACTCCGACGAATGGCTTCAACGAGGCGACTCGACGTATTTAAAAGTTGATCCTGAATTGAATCTATTTAAAGGCACTCAGCACAAAAACGACGATCATAATTTCCGGACGTTTCTAGATTCCTGTCCTGATCGCTGGGGTAAAATACTGATGCAGCGACGAGAAGCAGTGATCGCCCGTGAAGAGGGGCGCCCAGCAACCACTTTATTAGACAGTGATTATCTTTTGGGAGTATCTGATGAACATCGTATGGGAGGCTTGCGCTTCACAACAGATCTAAATGGCCCGTTTCTCGATAACGATCAACGCTTTTCAACGCCTCATATAACATCATTGCGAGAGCTGGAGCATGCGGCACGTGAGGTCGAACATAACCTTGATTATGATGACCCAGAAAGCAAGAAATGGCTCTTCATGCTGATGTCTCCTGGCTCCTCATTAGGGGGTGCCCGCCCCAAAGCCTCAGTATTGGATGAGGACAATAATCTCTGGATTGCCAAGTTTCCTAGCCAGCATGATGATCATGATGTGGGGGCTTGGGAATATCTGACTCACCAATTGGCCTTGGACGCTGGAATTGAAATGTCGGAATGCCGAGTTGAGCGCTACAACTCCAATCATCATACGTTTCTGACTAAACGTTTTGATCGAAGTGGCGATAAGCGCATTCATTTTTCCTCGGCCATGACCCAGCTTGAATATTATGATGGTGAGACGGGAGCCAGTTACTTAGAGCTTGCCGAGTTTTTAACGAACCACGGCAGCGAAACCAAGAGCGACCTCGCGCAATTATGGCGACGAATTGTCTTTAACATTGCGGTATCTAACGCTGATGATCATCTACGCAACCATGGCTTTTTATTTGACGGCAATGGGTGGCGTTTATCGCCTGCGTACGACATAAATCCAACGAGAGTGGCTGCGGGTTTGAATCTTAATATAGACGATAAAGACAACAGCTTGAGCTATGAACTGGCCTTCGAGGTCATCGATTTTTTCCAGCTTTCCATGGAAGACGCCCAAGAGATCTTCATTGAGGTCTTAGCATCGGTAGGAAGTTGGCAAGCGATTGCTAAGAATTTAGGCATTTCAAGAACTGAGCAAGAAATTATGAAATCTGCTTTCAGAACAGATTGATAATGAAACTATATTTTCATAAATATTCAGTAATGCAATTTATAGTTTTATTAAAAACTAAGTCCCACTAACTATCTAGATAATATTTATCCAATATGAGAAACGACTTTCAGAGCGAAGGCTTGGTCGTTCTCATTCATCCCCGCTTCTTTAACAATCGCCGGCCATTCCTGAATAGCTCCACAGACGTTCTCAATCACAGCGTTAGTGTCTGACGGCCCCAATCCGAAACAACGCTTCCCGGCCATGAGTGCGTCCGTCAATGAGGGCAGGTAGTGACTTCTCAGGCAGGAGAGCTGGTGCTCAGTTGCCATGTCCTCGTTGGGTACAACGTCGTACACAGGTGACAGTCTCCACCCCAGTCCGTCACTGATGAACGAAAAGTTCCTCAAATGATCATCAGTATTACGAACTGCCATGTTAATCAGCATCTGTCCGAACAGTGTTCGAAGATCGGCTTTCGGGGAGTCGCTGTAAAGTCGGATCATCTTTACTAGATCCTCATAACTGGCTGTTAAAGAGTCATCTTGATCGTGTTCGTTTTTAAGAAGCGAGTTGAATGTGAGCAGGTGGTATCGGCCTCCAGCAGCGCTAACATCGAATCTCTCTACCTTGAGGCCCATGCGACCGCTAGGCAGGGTTATGAATGCAGCACGAGGTACCGGCAAGCCCGCCCGGCGACAAAGCTCAAGGCAGGCCCATTCCATCCGGGCGTAATTGAAGCGGTCGGTGGATCGGTTGAACTTCACCAGCCAATTTATTTTACCGCTGTCAGTGCTTTCAGAAACGATCAGTTTTGGCCGGGCACCGCCCGCCTGACTGCCACCACGAATAACGATCATAAGCTCTGCTTCATTGACTTGAAGACCGGACAGTTCGCCATCCCATACACTGTCGGCAATATCAGAAAGGGTGGCTATATCCAGGCCCGTGTCCCACATGTTTCTGTTCGGGTCAGTCTGAGGCGGTAATATCTTCAGTGAGCCGAGGCTGGCGTACGGTCCGGCATTGGCAACAACATCAGAGAGGCTTAAAAAGCGCTTCTTCAGTCGGGCAGCGATGACCTTCTTCCCCCAGTCGTCCGGCAAGCAGTCGTCGATAAAACCGGGGAGGGCACGCCCATCACTATTAAACTGCAATTCGTTTACGGCAGGATCATGTCGGGGATCTAGACGGCGGGCATCTGGCGCGTAGTGAAATTTCACAGAGCGCAGTCGTTCGCCGTCGCCAAACAGCAGTGCGATAGCACCAACACCGGATATTTCGCCAGTACCGTCCATTTGCCATAGGACAAAGTATTTAGTCTCATCCATGTGGCGGCACCCTCAGAAAGTGTTTGTCGTTACCTGCCAAAGAGCCGGGATTATCTGTTCTTCGTTCGGCTATGGCGTTCACAAGGGTATCCAGTGTTTTATCAGCGTCTAGGTCAGCTTTGGTTTCTGTCGGGCTGAACAGATCGGCAAACTGGTCTTGGATGCCCAGCACTTCCGCAATGCTCAGATAGGTGTCGATTTTCCCCCCACCTGCACCCGTTTCAACCCGGTAGAGCGTTTTCCGACTGCAGCCCACCCGAGCCGCAAAGTCTTCTGCGGTGTCGCGGGGGTATTTAAGTTTGCGCAGTTCAGCGATTCGCTGGCCGTAGGCCTGCAGCAGACTATTTAACATATATGATCCTTCTGGGTATTAAATTACCCATTATCTGATAATTTTAATGTTAGTGGGAAATATATGACCCGTCAATATGGAGTAATGGAAAGTGCTGCGAGCAAGGTTTTTCTGCGAAGGTGGGCGAAGCTGCGTAGGCCGCTTTGCAAGTATATGATCCTCTTCAGAGGATTAAATTGATTTTATCCTCTTTGGGGTATAATGTAATTCTAATCCGTAGAAGAGGATAACTCATATGAAAGTCACCTCCATCGAACTACTCGCTAAAGCGATGAAACAAGCCAGAAAAGAGCAACAGCTCTCGCAGGCGGCAGCAGCCGATAGAATAGGTATCAAGCAAGCCACTGTTTCAGCATTTGAGAATCATCCAGACGGAAGTCGTTTAGACACTTTATTCAAACTACTGGCGGCCTTAGAACTTGAATTGCACATAACTAAGCGCGGTGATCCATCAGGTAAAACCCAATGGGATCAGGAGTGGTAAGCAATGGCTGAACTCACGGTTGCCCTTAACGGAATCCCTGTTGGTATTCTCGATAAACGTACGTCAGGTGCGCTCAGTTTTCGCTATCTAACGGAGTGGTTACAACGATCTGGTGCTCGACCCATTTCATTGTCACTGCCATTGTCTGATACTTCGTACCAAGGCGAAAAGGTTCTTAATTTCTTTGACAACTTGTTACCTGATTCGGAATCCATTCGAACAAGAATACAATCAAAATTCCGTGTTGCGAGCAGTCACCCGTTTGATTTATTGGCTGCAGTAGGGCGCGATTGTATTGGCGCTATTCAGCTTTATCCTTTGGGCGAAAATATTCCCGATGTAAAACAGGTGATATCTGCACCGTTAACCGATGCCGATATTGAAAACATACTGGCGGGTTATCAGCAGGCACCACTCGGCATGGATGACGACCATAACTTCCGTATCTCACTGGCAGGTGCCCAAGAGAAGACAGCCTTACTTTGGCATCAAGGCGGTTGGCAAAGGCCATTTGGAAGCACACCGACCAGTCATATATTCAAATTACCCTTCGGATTTTTAGAGCCTCGTAATATCGACTTACGCCTCAGTGGTGAAAACGAATGGTTGTGTCTGCAAATATTGAAGGAGTATGGAGTGCCAGTACCGAACGCTCAATTGGCTCAGTTCGGTGCTCAGAAAGCACTGATCGTCGAACGCTTTGATCGACGTTGGTCGTCAGACAAACAATGGTTAATGCGCCTTCCTCAAGAAGACTTTTGCCAAGCACTGGGTGTATCGCCAGCACTTAAGTATGAAAATCACGGCGGGCCAAGCATTCAAGACGGTATGAAACTGCTGCAAGGATCGCAATCCTCAAACGCCGACAGAGAACTGTTTTTCAAAGTTCAAATACACTTCTGGCTATTAGCGGCGATTGACGGTCATGCAAAGAATTTCAGTGTGTTTCTAGAACCCGATTCTGCTTATCGCATGACGCCCATTTATGATGTTCTGTCTGCTTACCCGTTAATGGCCCAAGGCAGTATACCTGCTGAAAAAGCAAAAATGGCCATGTCGCTTAAAGGCAAAAATCGTCACTATCATTGGGCAAAAATAGAACCTCGGCACTTTATCAGCACAGCTGAACAGGTTGGGTATTCAGCTAGGCGAGCAATGGAGCTGATGCGTGAAATCGTTAGTGTGACGGATCAGGTATTAGCTCGGGTTAAAGCAAACTTGCCCGAAGATTTTCCAGTGGAGGTGAGCCAATCAATTTTCGATGGCGTGACATCTCAGTCGCAACGGTTGAGCGATTTTAGTTTGAGTTTGTGATTTTAAACACGTTGTGGGTAGGTCTGTTGAGGTCAAAACAGTGTGTTGCAGCGAAAGAGGACAAATAGTTTGGCGCGATATATCTTCAACTCACTTTATTTAAAATCTGCTGCTTACGTTCTTCACTATAACTCGGCACAATTAAGCCTTAACGCCCCAACTGGTTAAATTTTAAGTAGTGACAACTATCCTGCCAGAGCGGGACCTCAAGCCCTTTACTGTTATGTCAATATTACACAGAGGGCAAAGGGTGTAGGATTTACTTTTGGTGCTTATGACGTTGCTACTGCTTTTACCCATGTAGTTACTCCTGCCGGATACATTGACAGTATCGACTTGTTCATAGAGTGTAAACCTTACTGTAGGTAGGATTTGGTCACTAAGGGCAGACATCAAATTTGCTGGTATTGAAAATAAAGCTTTTAGGGCATGGTCACCAAATGGTCACGGTTTGGTCACCATTGAAAATTTGTGAGTGATCACTTACTTGGGAAGCCCTAATTTAATGGCCCGCCCGGCAGAATTCGAATCTGCGACCTCTGCCTCCGGAGGGCAGCGCTCTATCCAGCTGAGCTACGGGCGGTTAGGGCGCTAATGGTATGTGTTTCTGCGTTTGGCGTCCAGTTGCTTGTTTTTACAGTGCTTTCTGGAAATCCTAAAGATTAGGCTTGAGGTCGAGTTTGGTATCGTTATTTTGTCATTCCTCTTTGCTATCCTCCCGCTAGTATTAAAAATTGTCGGTTTCTGTCGGTTGTTTCTACGCTGGAATAGGATGTTCCTTAGCCGCGGTCGCTTGTCGTTGTTGAAAAGAGTAACGTGTGCTCACGTCTTCAAAAGGAGGGCAAACCATGAATACACCACACACCGAACTATTAGATTATGGTTGGGGCTTGTCGTCGTTGGGCTTAATCCTAGTGGCGGGTTCTGATGCTGCTATTTGTGCAATTTTGGTAGGAGATGATCGTAGTTCTTTGCTTGAAGAATTGCAGCAGTCGTTCCCATCGGCGGCTGTGCGTCAAGATGGTGGTCGTTTAGCAAAGCGCATCGGTAAGGTTATTCGTTGCTTAGAGCAACCGCAGGATTTATCTGAAGTACCAGTGTTAGAAATGCGTGGCACTGAGTTTCAACGTCGTGTTTGGAGTGCTTTGCAGCATATTCCTATCGGTTCGACGGTGAGTTATTCCGCTCTGGCTGAGCAAATTGGTGCACCAGCGGCAGTGCGTGCTGTGGCGGGTGCTTGTGCGGCGAATAAGCTAGCGGTGTTGGTTCCATGTCATCGGGTGGTGCGTTCAAACGGTGAGCTTTCTGGCTATCGTTGGGGGGTGCAGCGCAAGCAGTTTTTATTGCAGCGTGAGCGCCAATGGGTGCAAGAGGCAGGTTAGTGTGTGTTGTTATTTTTTGGTGCTGAGTAGTTGTAGGGCTTTTTCTTGCTGTACCTTAATAATGGCTAGTTTTTCTCGTGCGTTTTGACGTTCTTCTTCACTTAGCTCTGGATCGATACTGTTTGCTTCGAGCTTAAGTTGCTTTTCTTTTAGCCCTTTTATGACTTGCTTGATGGCTCGGCGAGATACTCCGCGCGCGTCATCACTCATAAAATTCGCTATTTTCTGCACTATTTTTTCAAGCTTCATGATGTGGTTCCTCGTTCGCATCCGTGGCGAGAGTTTGGCGAACTTGGGTTACATCTTCGTCACTGAGCTGAATCATAGTTTGCGCTTTGGACGTCTGTGGTAGCTGAGCCAAAATAAGCGCCTGCCCCGCGTTAATCAAGCTTAAGGCTATTTGGCGCGCATAGCCTTGGTCATTCATGAGTGAGGTAGCTTGCGCGGGTGTCACTATGTGCTCACGAATCATGTGCTCGGTTTCACTATCGGCCCGTTCGTGCGCATCATCAAGACGTAATTTTTGGTGCTCTAGTTCCAATAAATAGTCATTAAGTGCACTGGCGGCAATTTGCGGATCGCTATCGCTTTTGGCGATAATATTTTCGAGCAGTGTAATCACCTGCTTAATATCTTGCCGCAAGGCATCATATGACGAGTGTAGGGCGTGATGATGACTGTGCAGCGCGGGGTATAAATTGCTATGTAATAAGCGCGCCGTTTTTACCGCTTCCACCATGTGGTAGGTTGCAGAGCGAAATTTCCTTAAGGACTCAAGTTCTGTTGTGCCGGGTGTTTTATGGGCAAGGCTAATGAAACGTACGATGGCGCTGTAGAGGATTTTAATTCGGTTGTGATAAGCATCGTCAATTTGTTTTTCTGTGAATTCTTTTGCTGGTGCTAATAGCGAGTCGGTATGAGTGCTGCGCGGCTCCCAATCTAATGAGCGTAAGACAATATCTAACGCATGGCGCGTTAGGCGTTGACTTTCTTGACGCGTAACGCTGGTGGCTGCCAAAGTCGACTCTAATGCTGCGTCGTTTAAGTAGCGTGGTATTTTTATTGAAATCGTATCTGCGGGAATGCGTTTTTCTAGCCATTTTGTCAGCCGTTCTAACTGCGGCAGCATGATGACGACGCCTAAGGCATTAAATACTGTATGGAATAAGGCGAGACGTAAGGTGTAGTTGTCTTGCGCTATTCCTAGGCCATTGCCGAGTAACTCGACAATGGGTATCAGGAGAGGGAGCGCGAGTAGTGCAACGATGCCGGTGACTAGGTTAAAGACTACGTGCCCTAATGCTAAACGCTTGCCGGCGGCATTGGCGCTGATACTGCCTAGGATTGCGGTAACGGTAGTGCCAATGTTTGCGCCGATGGCCACGGCAAGCGCATCGTTATAGTGGATTTGTTGATGGGCGAGGGCGGTGAGTATCAATATTAAGGTCGCGTGGCTGGATTGCATCACAACGGTGGCAATAATACCTAAGCCGGTGAATAACAGCAGAGCGGTAAAGCCTTGAAATGGCATCGCGGTTAATTGCATTTGGCTTTGCAAATTGCTGAAGCCGTCCTTCATGAATTGAATGCCAAGAAAAAGAAAGCCAATCCCTGTTAATAAGTGCCCAAGACTGCGCCATGAGGGGCGGCTTTGTAGTTGCAGTACGATACCGAACACCAGTAGAGGTAATGCAAGATCGGATAAATTAACTTTCAAGCCGAACCCTGCGATCAGCCATGCGCCAGAAGTGGTGCCTAAGTTAGCCCCAAATATGATTGCCAGCCCACTGCTGAGTGAAATTAACCCCGCGGATAAGAAGGAAATACTTAATAGGGATATCAATGAGCTGGATTGCATTAGGGAGGTGCTTACCACACCTAGAGAAATAGATTTCGCAGTGCTATTGGTTAGGCGTTGTAGCCAGTGTTCCATCCAGCCGCCGCTGAGGCTCTGAAATCCACGCTCCAATGACATCATGCCAAATAGAAAAACGGCTACACCAGCAGCAACGGTTAAAAAGGCTTCGCTACGCCAAAATCCTAAGCTTAGCCCGAGCAGGAGCACTGGCAGTGCTAGCCGTTGAAATTTCGTCATGCATAACCCTTTGTCTGAATATGTATTCAGTAAAGCTAATTGTCGCTGGACAGCAAGTTATCTGAGGTGATTAAGCCAAGTGCTGCTTGAGTGGTTCGTGTTGTTCAGCATTTAGGCGAGGCCCAAACTGGCTAACCACTTGCGCTGATGCAGCACTGGCTAAGCGACCTGCGGTAGCAAAATCATGGCCGTGAGTAATGGCATATAAGAATGCCCCTGCGAACATGTCGCCAGCCCCATTAGTGTCTACCGCCGTGACGCTATGCGCTGCAATGATGTGTAATTGCTCGCCATCAAAGGCAACAGCACCTTTCGCACCGAGCGTAATTGCAAAGGTTTTGGCGACTTTTTTTAGGCGTTCGATAGCTGCGTCAAGATGATCGGTGTTGGTGAATAATTTGGCTTCTTGCTCGTTGCAGAATAGCAAATCGACACCATTACCTATCATGTCGGTAATGCCTTCTTTGAAAAACTGTACCATGGCTGGATCAGAGAAGGTCATTGCAACCTTGACGTTATTTTGGCGGGCTAATTCGCGCACACGAATGGCCGCTTCGCGCGACAGTTCAGAGGTGACTAAGTAGCCTTCAATGTATACATATTCAGACTGCGCTAACGCGTCTTCATTAATGTGCTTTTGATGCAGTTCGCTGGTAATGCCTAAATAGGTATTCATGGTGCGTTCGGCATCTGGGGTGACCATAACTAAGCATTTCCCGGTAACGCCTTGGTCGCGTGTGCCATTCATATTGGTGTCAACACCGGCCGCTTGCAGGTCGGCAATGTAAAACTCACCAGCTTCATCGTTGGCGACATTGCAGGTGTAAAACGCTTTGGCGCCAAAGTAGCTGGCTCCAATAATGGTATTGGCAGCACTGCCGCCACAGGCGCGTTTCTTTAAGCCATACTCGGCTTGGAGTGTCGCTAACAGGTTGGCCAGTTGATCTTCTTCAATCAATGTCATCATGCCTTTTTCAACACCAACCTTAGTAAAGAAGGCGTCGTCAACTTCAAACTCTTTATCGACCAGCGCATTGCCGATGCCGTAAATGTGGTAACCCATGTGGACTCTCTATTATTGAAAAAATGTCTAATCGCGGCAGTTTAACTGATATTGGCCACAAATTCTGATATTGGCATGAATCTATGCCTAACTTGTTTGGTTTCGTATTGCTGCATCTATTCAATAGAAGGCTGAATTCTTGATTGAAGATGTGTTTACTCATGCCAACGGCCGAAGAGGTTTATTGGGCAATCAAGCATCATTGCAATACGTACTTAAAAGACGTTGAAAGATGAGAAAACCGCCTGACTTTACCGTATGGCGCTTTACCCTTGGTCGTAAATTGGGCAAACTACAGCCAAATTGTAACCTTATAACAGTTTTTTATGCCACCACGTCAATCCAGTTCCACTCTTGCGCTGATGCTTTGCATGCTGGTCATTGTGATGGCCAGTATGCAAACGCTGCACGAACAATTGGCGGGGCACGCAATCGGTGTTCATTGTGAGTTGTGCTCAACCTCTGCTGATGCCGGTGGTTTAATTCCGCTAGCCATCTCACTACCTACTTTAATCCTTGATCACACGCCTGAGCCTCTAGCGCCACTGTTGCCAACCTACGGCGAAGTGCGTGTTATTCCGCAAAATCGCGGACCTCCTACCGCCAACTAACGTCACGCTAGTTATTACATTCAAATCATTGACTTAGTTTTTTTAGAGGAAGACGCATGCGTCCTTTTTTCCGTGCTCCTGTTATTCATACAGTGGGCTTGCCTTTGCTATTGGCAAATTCTGTATTGGCTTATGCCGATGCCAATGCTCCTGATCGCGATAACGCCATCGAATTAGAAACCATTACAGTCACAGCATTGCCCAACAATGCTTCAGCCACCGATTCTGCGCAGCCGGTGTTTGTTTTATCTGACGATGATCTAGAGCGAGCTCGTGCAACGTCCTTGGGTGAAACCCTGAGCCAGCAGCCGGGCATTCATAACAGCAGTTTTGGTAGTGCGGTTGGGCGACCGGTTATTCGCGGCTTGGGCGGCGGCCGTGTGAGTATTTTGCAAGATGGCCTGAAAGCCGTGGATGCCTCAACGGTAAGCCCAGATCATGCCGTGGGTGTGCAAACTAATACTGCACAACAGATTGAAGTAATCCGTGGGCCTGCCACCTTGCTTTATGGTAGTGGGGCTTTTGGTGGTGTCGTTAATGTGGTCGCTGCTGAGCCGCAGGAAGAAGGCATCGAATCCGAGGTTAACTTGGGCTACAACACGGTTAATCGTGGTAAAGATATTCGTCTCAAGCAACAAGGTCGTCAAGGTGACTGGGGCTGGAACTTAGGCGCTGGGCAATTACGCAGTGACGATTATCGCGTGCCGAGAAAAGCTGGTGAAATTCATAATGACGATGGTGTGTTGGAATACCACGATGCTGAGTCGAGTCGTTTAGACAACAGCGATATTGAATACAACCGTCAGTTGAGTGCTGGTGGGCGTTATTTCTTTGATACTGGTTCGACCGGTTTAAATATCAGTCGTCTTACTAGCCGTTTTGGTTTGCCCGGGCACGACCATGGCGACGAGGAAGCGGTGCTTGATCCGGTAGCGGCCGAGGAGGAAGGTGTTGCTCGTGTGAATCTGGAGCAACTGCGTATTGCCTTAGACGCCAAAGCTAGTGATCCGCTTCCGGGGGTCACTAATCTTAATTTTGATCTGGCGTGGACGGATTACGAACATAGTGAAAGCCAAACCACCTTTGCTAAAGAAGCGATAGAGTCGCGCATAGCACTATCTCTAACGCCTATTAGAAGTGTCGAGCAGACGGTGGGCGTACAAGGTTCGCAAACCGACTTCTCAGCCATGGGTGAGGAGGCACTCGTGCCATCGACCCAAACCAACGAGATAGGGGTCTTCTGGTTGGCCGAACGCAACTTTGGTGCCGTTACTCTGAGTGCCGGAGCGCGCTGGGACCGAGTTCAGCACTCACCACAAACTCCAGATGACGTTAACAGTGTTTGCGGCTTTGGCTTAGACGCGTATCAAAATAAAACCTTTGGTAATACGAGCGCCTCCCTTGGTGCTCTGTACGATATTGATGCCAGCTGGCAGTTAGCGATTTCGGCAACATCGGCTTTGCGTGCGCCGGACGCTGAAGAGTTGTTTTCGTGCGGTGCGCATGAATCCACTCTGACCTACGAAATGGGTAATCCTGATTTAGATTCAGAGCACTCATATAATTTGGATGTTTCTGTACGTCGCAATGTCGGGCGTTGGACCGGAAGCGTCAGCCTATATCAAAATCGGGTAGACCAATTTATCTATCAGCAGGCTTTATTAACAGGTACTGATATCGTGCTGGTGGATGATTTACCGGCTTATCAATTTATCCAAGACGATGCCGTGTTGCGCGGTGGTGAAGTGAATATTGGTTACGCCATTACGCCGCAGTGGCAACTTACGGCGATGGCCGATCGGGTACGTGGTGAGTTAGTTGATGGTGGCAATTTACCGCGTATGCCCAGTGATCGAATCGGCACGGGGATTAATTATCAAGCCTTGCATTGGCAGGGTTTTGTTAATTGGCTGCATAATGCGGAGCAAAATCGTTTAGCCGATAACGGCGAAACCCCAACGGCTAGCTATCAGCTGTTAGATGCTGGTATTGGGTATCGCTGGTATTTGCCCAAGGTGGAGTATCAACTCGATTTAAAAGGTACGAATTTATTGGATGAAGTGGTGCGTTATCACACCTCATTCGTTAAAAACGCCGTGCCGCAACCGGGGCGTGGCTTTCAGTTAGCCTTTGCAGCACAGTTTTAATACGCATTGACGTGCTATGACGGCGACATGGATGTTGCCAAAGCAAACTGATTACTTAAATGAAGCGACAACCACTGCAACAGAAGAATAAGCATAGCGTAAGGTGTAACAAGCTTGTGTAATCAATCTGAAAGCGGCGCAAAGTTATATATGGTCTTATGCTCGTGCTGACATTTTGATTTTATATACTGCCGCGTACTAGAAAAGGATTGTTTCCATGTTAAACCTTCGTTCATTGTCGTTTGCACTATTCATTCCTGTCTTGTTGAGCTTGTATGGCTGTCAGGATGACAAATCAGAAGCGACAGCAACTGCTGGACAAATGTCTGTGCCTAGTTCAAACACTAAGCCGAGCGATCCTTCCCTGTACCAAGGTATGCCACTTGAAGTCGCCTTGATTGCCGAAGGTACTTATGACGACGGCACCGTACTAGCGGTCACTTTTTCTGCTCCACTTGATCCAAAACGTGATTTTCAATCGTTTTTACGTGTTAATCGGCTAATTAAAAATAGTAGTGATCAGGCCTCTGAGGCAGAGCATGTAGCTGAGGTGATCTCGGGCCAGTGGATATTAGCCCCTGATGCCCGTCATGCTTACTTTACTCAAATCGATCCAGATACTCGTTATCGGGTGACGGTGCAGCCAGGCTTAGTTGGACTGACGGGTGTTAGCTTGATGCAGCCGCATACGGCTGATATCGATATTGGCTCTATTGCACCGAGTGTGTCGTTTGCCAGTTCTGGCCACTTTCTCCCTTTAGGTTTGCATACCGGTTTACCTATTTATACTCTGAATGTCGCCGAAGCAAATGTGAGCTTTTTTCGCGTAGAACCGGGCAAAGAAAAAGCCATGATGGACTGGGTCGGCAATAGTGTTAGTCGCCCGTATTACTGGATGGATAGCATTTCTACATTTTCGTCATTAGTGCACGAAGGACGTTTTACGCTGACGACTGAGCGTAATAAGCGCCGTCAAATGAACTTACCGATTCAGGATATCGCTGCTCTACAACAGGCGGGTGTTTATGTCGCGGTGATGTCACGTCCTGGGCAGTATGATGGCCAATTTGCGATCACCTATTTTATGCTCACGGATCTTGGTGTTCATGTTCGCCAGTATAAAAACAGCTTTGATATTTACATTTCTGATTTAAATTCCCCCAGCCCGATTGCGGGTGCCGATGTGCGTATTTATAACGACAATGGTTCTGTTGCTTTTGATGCATCCAGTAGTGCTAGCTGCGTGGTGAATGTTGCTCAGTTGCCGAAGCATGGACAACTACTCGTAGTCACTAAAGGCGATGCCACCAGTATTGTGCCATTGAGTACCGCGGCACTGGATTTGTCAGAGTTTCATTTATCTTCACGCGATTATCGTGAAGAAGAGTTATTTATTTACACCCCGCGAGACATTTACCGAGGGGGCGACGAAGTTGTTTTATCGGCTTTATTACGTAACGACGATGGCAAACCATTAGCAGCTCGCCCACTGCAAGCCAGTTTATTTCGCCCCGATGGTCAAAAGATAAAAACCTTCGCATGGCAACCATCGGCACCGGGTTATTACGAATGGCGTTATGCTCTAGGTGATGACGCGCAAACCGGTAATTGGCGCTTAACGGTCGAGGGTGCCTCTGCTGCTCAGTCGTTCCAATTTAAAGTGGAAGACTTTATGCCTGAGCGGCTGAAAATTACTTATAACGAAGGCAAGCCAGCCAAACTGCTGGCTAAGTCGGATGATATGAGTGTTACCGTTTTGGGTGAATATTTATACGGCGCCCCCGCAAGTGGTAATAAATTTTCGGCAGCAATACGTATTCGTCCAGAGCCTCATCCATTTGCTGAATTAGCTGATTTCTCGTTCGGTAATGCGGGTACTGACACGGACCGAATAAATTTTGACTACGATGACAAAGAATTAAATAAAGATGGAAAACTGGATCTGGTTGTAGCGTCGCGTTGGCAGAATACTGCAACACCGTTAAAAGTCACGCTAACAGGCAGCCTGTTTGAAAGTGGCGGTCGCCCAGTCGTGCGTCGTTATAGTGCCAACGTTATTCCTGCCGATACCATGATAGGAGTGCGACCATTATTTAAAGATCGTGCTAAAGCCCGGACTTTGGCGCAATTCGAATTGATTCGTACAAACCAAGCCCAAGAGAAACTTGCTGCTACAGATTTGACCGTACGCTTAATTAATCGCACCCATCGCTATCATTGGCGTTTTTCTAGTAGCGACGGTTGGTACATGGACGACAGCGCCCAAGAATTTACCGAGTTAACGTTAACATCGGCGATTACTGCGGGTGCAACGACGAACATTGAATTCCCCGTCGATTGGGGGGATTACCGTATTGAAGTGAGTGATCCTGATAGCAATATTCTTACCAGCTATGAATTCAGTGCCGGCGATAATTGGTATCGTCGCTGGTCGCAAGCGAGTGATGCCGAGCAAGGTGCCGCGCCAGATCAGGTTGTATTGGCACTCGATCGCTCTGGTTACAGTGCCGGTGATGTGGCTAAGTTACGTATAGTGCCGCCAGCCGCGGGTCATACTTTGGTGATGGTCGAGAGCGATCATTTATTATGGATGCGCCGCCTCGAATCACCGGCCGATGGTACGACGGTAGATATTCCGATTAGTGCCGATTGGGCGCGTCATGATCTTCATATTACCGCGTTGCACTTGCAGTCAGCCGATGAGCAAGAACGCATTACGCCAACGCGTTCGGTCGGTATTATTCATTTGCCGTTGGATCGTAGCGCGCGGGAATTAAGCGTAACGCTTCCTGAAGATGCCTCTTGGTTACCAAATACTGAGGTATCTGTTGCTGTTGACGTGGCGGACAAACAGGGGCAGCCAATACAGCAAGCTTGGGTGACGTTGGCTGCGGTCGATGTCGGTATTTTATCTATTACTGATTTTAAAACCCCCGATCCATTTAAGTACTTTTTTGAACCACGCGCTTATCGTGTCGATATGTTCGATATGTACAGCCGCTTAATTGGCCTTAATAGTAATCCTTTAGCGCGTCAACGCTTCGGTGGCGATGCGCCAGCGTTAAGTCGCGGTGGCGATAAAGCGCGTGCAGAAGTGCAAATCGTCTCGCTATTTAGCGGCTTAGTAACCGTGACCGATGGTAAAGCCAATATTTCATTTACGTTGCCTGATTTTAATGGCCGAGTGCGCTTAATGGCCATAGCGTTTGATGACACTCGCTTTGGTATGGCTGAGCAAGAAGTGACAATTGCCGCGCCTGTCGTTACGCAGCTATCTATGCCACGCTTTTTAGCCATGGGTGATTTATCTCAAGTGGCATTAGATGTCAGTAATTTGAGCGGTAAAGATCAAACGTTTAAATTGCAATTAAGTAGCAGTGGCGCTGCGGTCGGCAATTCGATTCAGCGAGATCTGGTTTTGAGCGATGGCGCGCGAACGACCATTATTTTACCTGTGGAAGGCAGTTATCCTGCGGGTGCAATTGATATCGCTATGCAATTAACGGACGAATCCGGTGAGGTATTGCAACGTCATTGGCAATTAAATACTCGCGCTGCGAATCCGGCAAAAACAGAGCAATACAACCGGCTACTGAATGCTGGTGAGTCTTACCATTTATCACCTGCGGCTATGGGGAATTGGCTACCTGAAACCTTGGGTGTCAGCGTTAGCATTAATAATCAAATTAATTTAAACCCTAAGAATCAATTACGTGAATTATTCCACTACCCTTATGGCTGTTTAGAGCAGTCGATTAGTTCGACATATCCATGGTTGTATATTAGCGAGCAAAAAGCCGCAAAAATCATTCAGCCTTTACCTCAAGGGCAGCGTGAAAAGAGTTTGATCGAAGGATTGAGGCGAGTTGTGACGCGCCAAAAAGTGAATGGTGGCTATGGCTTGTGGTCGAGTAATGACACGTATGAGGAGCATTGGTTAACCGCTTATGCCGGTGATTTTTTAACCGATGCGATTGATCAAGGAGTGGACGTACCTAACGATGTTATGCAGCAAACACTTAATCGTTTGAAAGAATACGTGCGTGGTCGCGGCACGATGCAAGAGCGCTGGAGTGGACGTCCCGATTTATATCGCCCTACATATACTGCTTATGCCGCCTATGTTTTAAGTCGTCATAAACGTGCGCCTTTGGCTGATATTCGTCGTTTGGCTCAAGAACGTCCAAAAGATTTATCGTCCTTGCCATTACTGCATTTAGCTTTGGCTGCGGACGCTCAGGGCGATAAAGCATTAGCCGCTGAATTATTAACAGCGATGAAAAATGCGCCACGAGAAAGTAATTTCTATTTGGGTGATTATGGTTCGGATATTCGTGATGATGCGAAAATTGTAACCTTATTATTAACTCATAATATTGAGCAAAGTTACGCAATGACATTAGCTGCCAGTCTTGCTGAATCTGTGCGTAAACATCGCTATTTAAGCACCCAAGAGCGTAATGCTCTATTTATGGCCGCCTTGCAATTAGCGCAAACCAAAGGTGAAAGCTGGCAGGCAAGGTTGGAGCTGGCAGGCGTACAACGGACCTTGCAGCAAGTCGGTGAATTTGCTGAAGTACATTACGGACCGGAGCTGAGCGATGGTTTGGCGATAGTGAATAGCGGTGATAAACCAATACTTGCGGTAGTACAAACTCAAGGCATTTCGAATACCCCGCCAAAGCCAGAGGCCAATGGCAGTACGTTAGAGCGACGCTATTTTAGCTTAGCGGGTGAACCTATTTTTCCTGTCGACGGTGCCTTAAATATGAAAGTCGGCGACATGATGCTGGTACAGGTAGAGTTAACGGCACAAAAGCGCCATCCAGATATGCTGTTGGTCGATTTATTACCCGCAGGATTAGAGCTGGAAAATCAAAATCTCGCCAGCAGTAAAAAATTAGATGAACTCAGCTTACAAGGTAAGCCACTTAGTGAATGGCAAAATGCAAAGATAGTGCATGAAGAATTCCGCGATGATCGTTATGTTGCTGCGGTCGATTTGAATCACTATCGTACTAATCGTTTGTACTATTTAGTGCGTGCCGTTACGCCGGGTCATTATCAAGTGCCCGCGCCTTTGCTTGAGGATATGTACAATCCAAGTATTCGTGCGATTGGTAAAACTCCCGATATTTTAAATATCGAGCCTTAATGACGCGAAGCGATAAAGTAATTGCAGTAACTGGATTGAGGCGCCGTGCGTTAAAGCTCGGCGTATTAGTTTTCGCGATAGTTATTTTAATTGCGTTATTACTGGATCTATTATTTCCGATGGATGTTCCACGACTGAACGCTGCTTCGTTCGGTCAACGTTCGGATTTTGCGCAGTTGGTGGTTGATCGCAATAACCGCCCTCTGCGTGCCTTTGCTGATCACGACGGGGTGTGGCGTTATCCCATTGCTTTATCGGCAGTGTCGCCGTTGTATATTCAGGCGTTACTGGAATATGAGGATCGCTGGTTTTATTGGCACCCCGGTATTAATCCGGCGGCACTGTTGCGTGCTGTTTGGCAAAACTGGCGCTGCCATTGTGTGGTATCCGGTGGTTCCACGTTAACCATGCAGGTGGCACGACGGTTTTATCCCCATGATCGAACGGTACTCGGTAAAATGACGCAAATGCTGCGGGCTTTGCAACTGGAATGGCATTTTAGCAAAGACGAAATTCTCACTTTGTATCTTAATTACGCGCCGATGGGCGGCACCATTGAAGGTGTGGAAGCGGCGAGTCGCCAGTATTTAAATAAATCATCAGCCCAACTCAGCCAAGCCGAAGCCGCATTACTCGCGGTATTACCGCAGGCACCGTCGCGTTTACGTCCGGATCGTCACCCTCAGCGAGCACGCTTGTACCGCGACAAGGTGCTTAAGCGGTTATTCGATTTTGGTGTCCTAAGCACACAAGATTTGCAGCAAGCCATGCTTGAGCCGGTGCTTGCCGATACACCACAGACGCCGATGTTAGCGCCGATATTTTCGCGCTGGGCACGTTCGCAACGACCCAATTCAGCCATAGTACACAGCACCTTAGACGCTGAGTTGCAGTGGCCGTTAGAGGATTATTTGCAGGCGCTTATTCAAAGTTTTCCGAGTCAGCATTCTGCCGCCATTTTAGTGATGGATAATGCCAGCGCAGAAGTGCGTGCTTATCTTGGTTCGGCTGATTTTTTAGACAGTCGCCGCGTTGGCCAAGTGGATATGGTGCAGGCCCAGCGCTCGCCGGGATCAACACTTAAACCTTTTGTTTATGGCTTGGCGATTGAGCAAGGGTTGATTCATTCCGAAAGTTTATTGCGTGATGTACCAAGGCAATTTAGCCAATATCAGCCGGATAACTTTACCGGTACATTTTCTGGCCCAGTTTCAACTTCTGAGGCGTTACGTCGTTCACTTAATTTACCCGCAGTACAAGTAATGGAAGCGTTAGGCCCAAGTGTGCTTTACAACGCCTTGGCCAGTGCCGGTGTGCGCATAGAACTACCGGCATTTGCTGAACCTAATCTCGCCTTAGTATTGGGTGGTGGCGGTTTGTCCTTGTGGCAGTTGGTGCAACTTTACGGCGGCTTGGCAAATCAGGGCTTAGTGCGCGAACCGCAGAGCTTGCTGCCGTTAGCTGCGGATTCTTCGCGTTGGTTGTTGTCGCCCGCCAGCGCTTATGTGGTTGGTGATATGTTGCGCAGTCCACGCCCCGATCGTGCACGTAGTGATTCGATTGAAGGGCCGGGTCATCGCATTGCTTGGAAAACCGGTACCAGTTACGGCTATCGCGATGCTTGGGCTGTGGGTTTCACCCCGCGCTATACCATTGGTGTTTGGTTTGGTCGTCCCGATGGTACACCGTCGCCGGGCCAGTATGGTGCCATTACGGCGCTACCGGTATTGTTTCAAGTATTTGATCGCCTCGACCCGCATCCAGATACTTTCCCACAGCCAGTAGATGTTAGTGAGGCTCCTATTTGCTGGCCGCTGGGGCAAATGGCAGCGACGACACCCAGGAATCAATGTCATCAACAACGCGATGCGTTATTGGTGCGTCAGCAGGTACCGCCGACGCTCATCGACGTCACTGTGGATGGTTTTGCCCGCAATCCGTTAACGTTAGCGGTTAGCGAGCACCAGTTGCGGGTGGATGGTTATTGCGATGTCAGCGAGCGGCAGCAAATCGAAATAGCACTTTGGCCACGTAATTTAGAACCTTGGATTACGCCCAGCTGGCGTTATGCGCAACAAGTTCCGGCGCTTGACCCGCGTTGTTCACATCGTGTTCCTGTTTCGACCGCACCGCTGCATATTATTGGTTTAGAAGCCCACACCATCGTGCGCTCAAGTCGCCAAGGAGTGACTGGTGCAAGCTTAGTAATGCCCGAGTTAGACTTACAAGCGTTAGGTGGTTCTGGCTTACGCTATTGGTTTGTTAATGGGCAATTCATACGCACCAGCGAGGAACGTCACCCGTGGCGGTGGCAGCCCCCTGCGCCGGGACTTCATGAGATCGTGGTGATGGATGAGCAGGGTAGTTTGGATCGAATCGAAGTCGAAGTGCAATAAATATGGCTCTAGCGTCATGACGTCGGGTGCCGGTAGTTAGTCTCAATTTCTTGCGCTTTTGATATAGTCGGTTTTTATACAGATGGCAGCCAACAACTATGGGGATCGGCATGCTGAATAAATTATTGGCTTTACTGGCAGATGGTCAATTTCATTCGGGTGAGGAGTTAGGCGACGCGTTAGGTGTTAGCCGTGCCGCCGTATGGAAGCAATTAAAAAAGCTGGATGATCTCGATATTCCTTATTCATCGGTAAAAGGTAAGGGCTATCGGTTGCATGATGCCATTGAATTACTCGAACCAGAACGCATTCGTGGCAGCCTTCATCAACGCTTGGATATTCTTGATGTTTTGCTGGATGTGAACTCAACCAACTCTTATTTGTTTGAACGCGCTAGCGACCACATGGGTAAGCGCTATGCCGTGTTGGCTGAAAAGCAAACGGGTGGGCGTGGGCGACGTGGTCGTCAGTGGGTTAGCCCATTCGGTAAGAACATTTATTTATCTTTGCTGGTGTCATTTTCTGGCGGCATGTCATCGTTAGAAGGCCTTAGTTTGCTAACCGCGATTGCGGTTGAACGCGCTTTGCGGCGCTTAGGTATCGAAAGTATTGGCCTGAAGTGGCCGAATGATATCTATGCGGATGGACGTAAGTTAGCGGGCATACTTCTGGAAGTCACAGGTGAATACAATAGCCATTGCCAAGTGGTCATTGGGATTGGTTTAAATCTATCACTGAGCGAAACCGATGCCGCGTCTATTGATCAGCCTTGGGCCGAATTGCGCAGTCTCAATCCAAATTTATCACGCAATGATGTTGCAGCCACCTTATTGGATGAGCTGCTAAAACTGGTGGATGAATTTCAACGTACTGGTTTTGCTCCGTGGCAAACGTATTGGTCAGAGAGAGATATTTATCACGATAAAGAGGTCAATATCATTTCGCCATCAAACACTATTACTGGCTTGGTAAAAGGCGTAAACCGTAAGGGCGAATTAATGTTGAAAACCGAGCGCGGTATGGAAGTGATCAGTGCAGGAGAGCTCAGTGTCCGTCCTGCTCCTTGATGTGGGTAATAGTCGTGTTAAGTGGCGACTGACAACGCTAAGCGGCGAACGCTATTACGGTGACTGCGATGCTACCCATGTTGTATTGCAAACTTGGGTGGAGCAACCGCAGCGGGTAATGGTATCGAGCGTACGTGTACAGGCTGATTTACACACTCAGCTGGAGTTGATCTTCGGTCAGCGTTTGCAGTGGCTGAAAGAGCCATTGCCATCATGGCCCCAATTTAAACATTGCTACCCCGAGCCAAGCCGTTTAGGTGTTGATCGTTGGCTGGCTATGCTCGGTGGACGCGTTCAGCAGTCGGGCGATTTGTTGGTGGTAGATGCGGGAACCGCCCTAACGATTGATCTGTTTTCAAGCGATAATCGGCACCAAGGTGGCTATATCGTACCGGGCTTACGCATGGCGCAAAATGCGTTGTTTAGTGGGACTGATCGTGTGCGCGCCTACCAAGATGAGCAAGATAAGCAAGAAATTGCTCCAGGTAAGAACACGTTAAACTGCGTCGCTGCAGGGGTTTTGCGACAAAATCTGGCTCTGGTGCAATCCTTATTGGACGAGTACCCTGAGCACCAACCTCTGATCACAGGAGGTGATGGACAATTATTGGCCAGTCGTTTGGGACTTAGCTACAGCCCAGACTTGATATTTGATGGTATGGACTCCTTATGCGCTGGATCTTCTATAGTTTAGTTATCGCTAATATCGTAGTGGCTGGGTATTTCTTAGCTCAACCTAAAGGCGAATCTCTTGCCAACTCTGTCGCTGCAGCGCCTATTGTCGGCAAGACATTGCGTTTAGTTGGGGAGGCCGAGCAACCACTGGCGCCAGCCGCTAAATCGACATTCAGTTCAACACAGCGCCAACTTTGTTATGTGCTTGGCCCCTATAAAGACGATCTTGATGCGCGTCATGTTCAGGCTCGCGCTGCGGCATTGTCGTTAACGGGTATGATTAATAGCATTGCTGTTGGCGAGCAAACCGATATTGAATACTGGGTTCATGTACCACCCCGTATTGATCGTGCCGCAGCAATGGCAACGCTAAAAGAACTCCAACGTCGTTCCATTGATAGCTACATCATTACTCAAGGCGATCTTGCTGAAGGTATCTCACTTGGGTTGTTTCGCAGCCTAGATTCCGCTAAAAAACTTAAAGCTGAAGCCGAAACCTACGAATTTCCTGTGGATATTCTGGAGATGGGGAAACGTCAGCTTGAATATTGGGTAGAAATCCGCGAGGTTGCACAACTTACCGAACGTATGCGTGAACGCGTTCAGGCAGGGGACTTAGGGGTAGAGTGGAAGTTAGTTGAGTGTCTCAACTGAAGTTGACCTAAGGTTATCAGCTAAGTCGATAATAAATAAGCGAAAAGGAGTTGACAGCTAGCGGTCTCATCCTGATAATGCGCGTCACTTTGGTGGGGTTCCCGAGCGGCCAAAGGGATCAGACTGTAAATCTGACGCGAAAGCTTCGCTGGTTCGAATCCAGCTCCCACCACCAGTTTGAAATGATAAGCGCTTCGGCGATTATCGAAGTAGGCCGGAAAGCTATATAGCCGTTAGCGGGCCAGCCTGCTAGATAGGCGGGTATGGTACAATGGTAGAACCTCAGCCTTCCAAGCTGATGATGCGGGTTCGATTCCCGCTACCCGCTCCAAATATTCGCTGATATAGCTCAGTCGGTAGAGCGCATCCTTGGTAAGGATGAGGTCCCCAGTTCGACTCTGGGTATCAGCACCAGTATTGATACGACAAGGTAGGCCATGGGCCTGCCTTTTTGTGCATCTAAATTTTACACCACTGACAGAGAGATAAGGTCATGGCAAAGGCAGCGTTTGAACGCACAAAACCCCACGTAAACG
>AZIK01011593.1_pt1 | contig 96732 bp, 93 predicted proteins | sample 359131 | NCBI WGS metagenome assembly AZIK01 (sample SAMN02429715, study PRJNA222663) | marine sediment metagenome | biome: Sediment sample; isolation source: enrichment culture of sample MGS-ANC(AMM) from oil contaminated site at the... | place: Italy: Ancona | collected 2012-02-14 | depth 6 m m | reverse complement strand
GCAGGTGCGGTACCGTTAATGCACGGATCGCAAGGTTGTACTGCCTTTGCTAAAGTGTTTTTTGTCCGCCATTTTCGCGAACCTGTACCCTTGCAAACCACGGCGATGGATCAAGTTACATCAATTATGGGTGCCGATGATAATATCATCGAAGCGTTGAAAACCATCTGCGAAAAGAGTGCTCCGGCACTTATTGGCATAGTGACCACAGGTTTGGCCGAAACCCAGGGTGCGGATATTAAACGCGCTGTGGGGGATTTTCGTAAGAAATATCCCGAATTTAATAAAACCGCCGTTATGGCCGTTAATACGCCAGATTTTAGTGGCAGTTTTGAAAGCGGATTTGCAATAGCGGTTAAAGGCTTGCTCGAAACCTTAGTACCTACCGCAGATACGGATTCAGCCAATCGAGTTGGTTTTCGTAAGAGACAAGTTAACGTATTATGCGGCGCCAATTTAACCCCAACCGACCTAGAATATGTGAGCGAAAGCATAGAGAGTTTTGGCTTACGTGCGCTGCTCATCCCAGATTTGTCTGGTTCTCTCGATGGTCATTTAGAAGACAACCCATTCAGTCCGTTAACCACGGGCGGTGTCACTGTCAGTGATATTGCTACTGCTGGTGAGAGTATTGCTACCTTGGCCGTGGGCGAAAGTTTGCACGCAACCGCAGAATGGCTAGAGCAACACACAGGCGTGCCTGCTTATTGCTTTGGTCATTTAATCGGTTTAGACGCTGTTGATGAATGGCTGGCTTGCTTAGCAAAGCTGAGTGATTCACCCGTACCAATGCGCTGGCAGCGTCAGCGCCGGCAACTGCAAGACGCGATGCTGGATACGCACTTTATGTTAGGCATGGTGCGCGTCGCATTAGCATCTGATCCCGATATGCTTACTGGTTTTGCCAAATTATTAAAAGGCATGGGTGCCGAAATTGTAGCGGCGATTGTGCCTGCTCAAGGGCGTGCATTAAAAGGATTAGATGATATTCCTCTGCAAATTGGCGACCTTGAAGATTTAGAACTGTCGGCAAAAAAACAGGGTGCCCAGCTTATGCTAACCAATAGTCATGGCGTTGAAAGTGCTGAGCGCTTAGGCATTCCATTATTGCGAATTGGTTTCCCGCAATACGATTTATTAGGAGGTTTTCAGCGTTGCTGGTTCGGCTATCGCGGCACAAGTCACGCGCTATTCGATATGGCCAATTTAGTCATGAGTCAACAGCATGAAGTGGCACCTTATTATTCCCGATATGCCCAGAAATCCACCGAGCAGATGCATTTAAATGTCAGTCATTAAGTGTATTAAGGAGATCTAATATGGCGATTACACGGCAGCTACATGTAGTGGATGATGACGATGATTCCACTTTGCTGAACGTTGCATTTGCAACCTCTGATCGTATTAACCTTGATCAGCATTTTGGTTCGGCGCGTTCATTTACTATTTATGGCATTGATCCAGAACGCAGCAAACTATTGCAAGTCAGCGAATTTGGCGAGCTGAAGCAAGATGGCAATGAGGATAAGCTTGCTGAAAAAATAGCTATGCTTGAGGGCTGTATTGCGGTGTATTGCCGCGCTTGTGGTGCCTCGGCTGTGCGCCAATTAATGGCTCATGGTATTCAACCCGTCAAAGTGAACGATGAAGCTGAAATTGCAGAATTAATTTCGGCGTTGCAGTTTGAATTAAAACAAGGCCCTTCAAGTTGGTTAGCAAAAGCACTACGTAGCCATCAATTATCCAGTCCGTCACGTTTTGACGACATGGAAGCAGAAGGTTGGAATGAATAATTTTGAATTAAATAAGTGAGAATTGATATGACTGAAGTCCTAATTTCTGCCAACGATGAGTTATTAAAAAATCCTTTGGTTCGCCAGTTGGTGGTACAGCTCCGCGCCCAAGACAGTTACGGAACCTACGACACTTGGAGCGATGATCGTGTTATTGATCCTATGATTTTAAGCAAAGAGCGTCGTCGTGAAATCCCTGTTGTTGGTGATCCAGACGAGATAACTATTTCGCGCGTAAAGGCCTATTACAATGCCGTCTCAACCACAATTGAAAAAGAATGTGGATTGATGGCGACCCCCGTTATTAACATTAGCCATGAAGGTTTTGGCCGTGCCATGGTTATTGTGGGTAAATTAGTCGTGCTAGATAAAGTGTTACGCGATGTACACCGCTTTGGTTTCGACACGCTAGAGAAGCTAGTTGAAGAAATTGAAAAAGTGAGCAGTAAAGCGGTGGAATTAATTAACGCGCACGGCGACGTAGCACGTTTATAAGTGTGGAGGATGGACTATGACAGATGAAGAATTGAAAGAACTTAAAAAAGACGTCAGTACGAAAAAGCGCATCGCAACCGAGTGGGCATCGAAAATCCACGACGTCGTTGAAGATGGATTATGGACGGAATACTCAACGCTACCACAGTTAGCAAGTGACGCTGTGTCTGCTTGTGAGGCTTGGAAGTCGGCTGCAGCTGCTTACGAAGCTGCTGTAAAAAGCCTAGAGTCGGCATAAAGATATTCACTATTGTTTAGCTAACATAGGAGTAAACAATAGAAAACGGGAGCTATCACCATGAGTGATGAAACAATTAAAGGACGTACACGCGGTGGTGAGGAATGGATACCGCAATTTGTGACGGAACTAAATGCAAGTACGTGCATTGGCTGTGGCCGCTGTTACAAGGTTTGTCCTCGTGATGTGTTTGAATTGGTCGAGCGTACTGAATTAGTTGACGATGATGACGACTTCTATGACGACGATGATGAAATGATGGTGATGTCGATTAAGAATGCCGATGACTGTATTGGTTGCGTGTCATGTTCGCGCGTTTGTCCTAAAAATTGTCATACACACGAAGCACTAGCGGGGTAATTCCAATGGCTAAGCCAGAATATCATATATTTGTTTGTGCCCAGCAACGCCCAGATGGTCATCCTCGGGGCAGTTGCGGCGCCAAAGGGGCGGGTAATTTATTGCAGCATTTTTCTGAAAGATTAGTGGCTCATAACCTATTCAATAAGGTATCGCTTGTCGCCACTGGCTGCCTTGGCCCATGCCGAGCAGGAGCTAATGTGTTGGTTTATCCTGGTGGTGTTCTGTATATGGACATTAAGCCAGAAGATGTCGATAGCATTATTAGTCAGCATTTAGTTGCTGGTGATCCTTGGGCCGATAAGATAGCCCCTGATGAGGTCTGGCAATGAATAATGCGTCAATGCTAGAGATGAGAGACGATATAGAATTAAAGCAGCGTATGCAATTAAACGCTGCTCGTATTGAACGGGTTAAATTGGCTTTAAACGAAGAACTAAATAATTTAGAGCTTACGGTCTGCGGTCTATTTTCTGATTTTACCAAGAATGAAATTTGTCGAGATCCCTATGATCACAGTACCAGTTTGCTGTGTGAGTGGCGTGATCACCACAATAACTTATTGGGTTCATTACAGTTGCATGATAATGGCCGAGTATTTGCTGAGTATGATGTTCTTAAGCCGCATCCAAGCAAGCCGGATTGGTTTATTGAAGCCGTTACAGCTTGGGGTGATGACGAAAAACTGCGCTCAGAATTACGTTTACTGAAGATGTGTTGATTAGTCCAAATGGTGCCAAGCGGAGATAATATATGAGCCCCGAAGGCTACTCAGCAATTTATTCTTTAATAGAACAGGGTGCGCAGAGTAGTGGCAAAATATCCGATGCATTATTAGGATTGAGTTGGAGTAGTATAAGCGTCAATAATTTAAGCGCTGATGATCCTATGCTTTCAAGCACAGGCCTATGCTTCAGTCCAGTAGAGTCAGCGCGTAATATTTCTTGGTCTGGGCGCTTATGCGATAACGCTGCAAATGATCTTTTGCCTTGGATACATAGTTGGAATTTCAGTGAAGTTGTTGTCGGATTAGCAACCGCCAATGCCGTTCTGAATTACAACAATTCTTGCTTGCAAGAAAGCCAAGTCATAATGAATGATGCCCCCGCCAATTTGTCTGTCTTCGAACATTTTTCTGATCAACTTAAAGATGCCAATGTGGTTATCATAGGTCGTTACCCAGGAATAGAACGATTTAAATCAAAATTCCAGTTTACCTGTATTGAGCGACGCCCTAGTGGCGATGATTTGCCCGATGTCGCCGCTAATTTTCTCTTACCAAAAGCGGATTGGGTGTTTATAACAGCCAGCAGCTTAGCGAATAAATCACTACCACAACTATTATGGTTAGCGCGTGATGCGAAAATTGTCTTGATGGGGCCAAGTCTACCATGGCTATACGACTGGGCTGACTTCGGCATCAATTACTTGTGTGGTGTTGCGGTAAAAGACTATCCACTGCTTCATCGCATCGTCGCACAGGGCGGTGGCACTCGCATATTTGATGAGGCTGTGGAGTACCGCCTTTTTTCGTTTTAATAGCATTGTCGCATTAGCGACAATGACTTTGTTACGTGCTATTCACGACACCAAAAAAATCCAATCATATTTTATAACTTATTGATTTATAAGTTATTTTTAACTAAATCAAGCGTGGCATATCGCTTGCTAAATATACTTAGGTAAACATTCTTAGCCATCAATCTAAGCGGCAAATAGCCAGCATAGAATAGGCAGCTAGGCCTTAGGAGGCAGCATATGATCACACTAACGGATAGCGCAATTACCGCAGTTCGCCGTTTTATGGAAACAGCAGACGCATCAATCGAAGGTTTGCGCATTAAAGTGGAAGGTGGCGGTTGCTCGGGTATGAAATACGGCATGAAGTTAGAAAGAAATATAGAACAGGGTGATTCGGTCTTAGATTTTTCTGGATTAAAAGTTTTAGTCGATTCCGAAAGTGTAGCGCTATTAGACGGTGTGACGGTTGATTTTACCGACGGCCTTGATGGCACTGGATTTAAATTTGAAAATCCAAACGCGACCAAAAGCTGTGGATGTGGCAAATCATTTAGTTGCTAATTTTCAAAACATGAAATTGTTTTCTGTGACCTTGCATTAGGAGTAGAACCATGTGGGATTATACCGAAAAAGTTAAAGAGCACTTCTATAACCCGAAGAATGCAGGCGCAGTTGAAGATGCGAATGCCGTTGGTGATGTGGGCTCGATTAGCTGCGGCGACGCGCTGCGCCTAACTCTGAAAGTAGAGCCAGAAACCGAAATAATTTTAGATGCAGGATTTCAAACATTTGGCTGTGGCTCGGCGATCGCATCTTCGTCAGCATTAACCGAAATGGTTAAAGGAAAAACGCTAGATGAGGCATTAACCATTAGTAATCAGGATATCGCTGACTTTCTTGATGGTTTACCACCAGAGAAAATGCATTGCTCTGTTATGGGACGTGAAGCATTACAAGCGGCAATTGCTAATTATCGTGGAGAAGTTTGGGAGGATGACCACGAAGAAGGGGCGTTAATTTGCAAGTGTTTCGCCATTGATGAAGTCATGATCCGCGACACCATTCGTGCTAATAGCCTTAGCTCCGTTGAAGACGTTACTAATTATACTAAGGCCGGTGGAGGTTGCTCTTCTTGCCACGAAGGTATTGAAAATATTCTTGTTGATGAAATGGCACAGCGAGGCGAAGTTTTTGTTGCCGGTGGCCGTCCAGCTAAAAAAGCAGCTAAAAAATCGTCCGCTACGGTAGAGGCCTCGAATGTCGCGCCCGCCTCAACCACAGGTATGACGTTAGTGCAGCGTATTCGTAAGGTCGAAGAAGTTCTGGAAGGCTTACGTCCAGCACTGCAAGCGGATGGTGGTGATGTTGAATTAATTGATGTTGAAGGTCGCAATATTTACGTGAAGTTAACCGGTGCATGCAGCGGCTGCCAAATGGCGGCGATGACGTTAGGCGGCGTGCAGCAAAAACTCATCGAGGTGCTGGGTGAATTTGTGAAAGTGATTCCACACACTGAGCGTCCAGTAGTGCTAGAAGCAGGAGCCTAATTATGAACGATATCTATATGGATAATAATGCTACGACACAAGTCGATCCGGAAATTGTAACCGCTATATTACCGTATTTTACCGAACAATTTGGTAATCCATCGTCGTTACACAGCTTCGGTAATAAGGTCGGTTTTGCTCTTAAAAAAGCCCGTAAAAGTGTGCAGGAGTTGCTGGGTGCGGAGCATGATTCTGAAATTGTATTCACATCTTGCGGTTCTGAATCCGATTCCACGGCCATCATGTCGGCATTAAAAGCGCAACCAGAGCGAAAAGAAATTATCACCACTGTGGTTGAGCACCCAGCGGTACTCACACTGTGCGATTATTTAGCCACTGAAGGCTACACAGTGCATAAATTAACCGTTGATGGTAAAGGCCGCTTAGATTTAGATGAATATGCAAAACTACTCAGCGATAAAGTGGCTGTTGTTAGTGTGATGTGGGCCAATAATGAAACGGGCACTATTTTTCCGGTAGAAAAAATGGCTGAAATGGCCGATGAAGCGGGCGTTTTATTTCACACCGATGCGGTACAGGCAGTGGGTAAAATTCCGATGAATCTACAAGATACTAGTATTCATATGTTGTCTTTATCGGGTCATAAACTCCATGCGCCTAAGGGTGTTGGTGTGCTGTATTTGAAACGTGGTACTCGTTTCCGTCCATTGCTTCGTGGCGGCCACCAAGAACGCGGTCGTCGTGCTGGTACAGAAAATACCACGGGCATTATCGGTTTAGGGGTTGCCTGTGATTTAGCACAAAAGTATATGGAATATGAAAATACTCTTGTTAGCAAAATGCGTGATCGTTTACAGGAAGGTATTCTCGCACAAGTCCCGCATTCGTTTGTCACTGGTGATGTTAACAATCGCCTGCCCAATACGCTTAATATTGCCTTCGAATATATTGAAGGTGAAGCCATTTTATTGTTGATGAATAAAGTCGGTATTGCGGCATCCAGTGGCTCTGCGTGTACGTCAGGCTCACTGGAACCTTCTCATGTGATGAAAGCGATGGGTATTCCTTATACCGCAGCACATGGCACAGTTCGTTTTTCGCTATCACGCTACAACACGATGGAAGAGGTGGAGCGCGTGATTGCAGAGGTTCCTACTATTGTTGCGCAACTACGGAAGTTATCGCCGTATTGGGGAGCAAATGGACCAATCGAAAATCCTGAGCAAGCGTTCGCACCGGTATATGCCTAAGTCATCGTGGAAGTAAACGCGAAAGGAATACAATGATGAGTAAAAAATGCCCAACCGTTGTTATTGATGACACGACGCTGCGCGATGGCGAACAAAGTGCAGGTGTCGCATTTAGCCTTGATGAAAAGCTAGAAATCGCTCGTCATCTTGCGGCGATGGGCGTGCAAGAACTTGAAATTGGTATTCCTGCGATGGGCAGTGAAGAGCGTGAAGTCATGCAAGCCATAGTCGACCTGAAATTACCGGCTAGGCTACTTGCTTGGTGCCGACTAAGCACAAATGACCTAGAAGCCGCTCGCGGTTTGCGAGTCGATATGGTGGATTTGTCGGTGCCTGTTTCAGCGCAACAAATGGCCCACAAATTACGGCGTGATTCGGATTGGGTACTACAGCAAATTACCTCTCTAATAGCGCAAGCAAAAGATGACGGATTTGAAGTGTGTTTGGGCTGTGAAGATGCTTCGCGTGCAGATATGAACTTCTTAAAAAAGGTTGCCGAAGTTGCACAACAAGCGGGTGCGAAGCGCATACGTTTTGCTGATACTGTCGGCATAATGGAACCCTTTACTGTCCTAGATAAGATACGTTCACTGCGTAGCGCCTGTGATTTAGAGCTAGAAATGCATGCCCATAACGATTTTGGTTTAGCCACGGCCAATACGCTGGCTGCGGTATTGGGTGGTGCTACCCATATTAATACCACGGTAAATGGCTTAGGTGAGCGTGCAGGCAATGCACCGCTTGAAGAATGTGTTTTCGCATTAAAACATTTACACGGCCTAGATACGGGTGTTGATACTCACGCTATGCCAGCTATTTCCGCGTTAGTTGCAAAAGCCTCAGGACGCAGTGTGAGTTGGAATAAAAGTATTGTCGGTGCCGGGGTGTTTACGCATGAAGCCGGTATTCATGTTGATGGTTTATTGAAAGATCAACGCAATTACCAAGGTCTTGATCCTTATGAATTAGGACGCCATCATGAATTGGTTGTTGGCAAACATTCAGGCCGTCGCGGACTTATTCAAGCTTATAGCGATATCGGAATTCAGTTAAATACCTGGCAAGTCCCCTTGTTATTACAACAACTGCGTATTTGGGTTACTCGCACTAAGCAAATACCAACGGTTGCAAATTTGATCGAATTATATTCCGCCTTAGAGGTCACGAATAATGTCGTTGGAATGGAGGAGGCGTTATGCCAGTTGCATCCCATCGCCAGCTAAATTCATCCTTGTGGTCGCAGTGGCGTGAAGATATTTCGAGTGTATTTGAACGCGATCCCGCGGCTCGCACAACGTTTGAAGTATTAACAACGTATCCGGGTGTACATGCACTGATGTTGCATCGCATTAGCCATCGTTTATGGTGCCGGAATTGGCGTTACGCTGCGCGCTTGCTGTCATTTTTTGCTCGTTTTCTCAGTAATGTGGATATTCATCCTGGAGCCGTTATTGGTTCACGTTTCTTTATCGACCATGGTGCGGGTGTCGTTATCGGAGAAACCGCCGTTATTGGTAATGATGTCACGCTGTATCATGGAGTGACATTAGGAGGAACCAGTTGGCGTAAAGGTAAACGTCATCCTACGTTAGGTAATGGTGTGCTGGTTGGCGCTGGAGCAAAAATTTTAGGCAATATCACCTTAGGCGACCATAGTCGAGTCGGCGCTAATTCGGTTGTTGTGGAAGATGTTCCAGAGAGTTGTACCGTCGTCGGTATTCCAGGAAAAATCGTTAAATTACGAGAAGCTGGTTTTTTAAATCCTTATGGAATTGATCTTGATCACCATCTAATTCCTGATCCCGTTGGTAAAGCCATTAGTTGTTTGTTAAGTCGCATTGATGCACTAGAAGAAAAGCTGGATGGCCGCGACAAACTTAATCGCTATGAATTATGTGATGTCGACAATCAAATATGCCAAGAGGATTGTCCCGGCGGCGAAGCAATAAGTAAAAACTTGGGTAGAGGGTATTAATAATGGATTTGCAAGATTTTAAAGGGCAGATGATGTATTTCGACACACCATTACCAGATGGCATCGACGAGTTATTGAATCTCGCCTCGGAGTCTTACGGTGAGGGTGATGCCGAAGAATATTTACAGCAAGCATATCGTTTAGCGCCAAATAATATGACAGTATTAGTGGCGCTATATCGCTTCTTTTACTATCAGCAACGACTGCCAGAGGCGATTGATATCGCTTATCAGGTTATGGCGGGTGTTGCTCCTATTATTGGCTTTCCTGACCACTGGCGTAAATTACAGTTTAAACACTTGGCCTATGGTGTGATGGAATCCTTCACCTTAGTACGCTTTTATTTATTAGCAGTAAAGGGTGCGGCTTTTATGAATTTGCGCATTGGCAATATTGCTGAAGGTGTCGAGATGCTTAATAAAGTAGTGGAGTTTGACAGCAACGATCGTCTTGGTGCTCGTGCTCTATTGCAATCTGTAGGTCCAGCTGTGGTCGCGGTTAATACCACTACTCGGGTGGCTATCGAATCATAAACTAGTGGACGAGGGCGTTAGTATGGACTATGTAGATGAATTAAGCTTGGAAGATGCCTTGGATGAATTGGTATCGGCGGAAGACTTTCTAGAATATTTCGACATTACTTTTGATGCCAAGGTTGTGCATGTGAATCGCTTGCATATCATGCAGCGCTATCATGACTATTTAAGTCAAAGCGAAGCGGCATTAGAAGAAAATCTAGAAAATGAAAGCGCGTTAAAGGCGGTATATAAAGCACTGCTTACTCAAGCTTATCAAGACTTTGTTGAGTCTGATGCTTTAACAGAAAAAGTATTCAAAGTGTTTCGTATGCACGAACCACAAACTGGCTTTGTGCCATTGGATAGTTTGCTGTAACACGAGGAAGGAGCCATGAAACCAGCGTTTGAGTATGGCGATGAAGTTCGTTTAATCCGAAATGTTCGCAATGATGGTACCTATCCAGGTATGGAGGTTGGTGAGCTATTAATTCGTCGCGGTTCAGTCGGTTGCGTTTATGATGTAGGTACTTACTTACAAGACCAGCTTATTTATCGAGTCCACTTTCTTGATCAAGGCCGCACAGTCGGTTGCCGTGAGGAAGAATTAGTGTCTGCGGCTGAAGCTTGGGTTAATAATCGATTTGAATTTCGTGAGCCGGTTATTGCTCTAGTGCCGTTGAAGAGTGAAGGTCACGTCGTCGTTGAAGTTGGCGATACTGGTGAAATTGCACGAGTAATAAGAGACGATAATATCATTCTTTATCATGCTCGTTTTCACGGGCGAACTTTTCAAGTGCCAGAAGCGGCGCTTGATGCTGCTGTTGAAAGCGTCGTTGATGCGGATAAGCAGGAGGTATTATGAGTGCAATCGCGAAAAGGCAAGCAACAGTGTCGACGCATGGATATCGTTTAATTCGTATAGCAACTGAACATTTTGGTCGGGCGCTACACGAATTAGGAGATGAGCAACAACAGCAAGTTCAGAAAATTGCGGCCAATGAAATGGTGTTAGAGCATATGGTTCTCACCAGTCCTGAGGCCGGACAGGTCAGTGTGCCTGATAGTCAAGTCACAGAAGCAATAAAGCAGATACGCAGCCAGTACGATGAAGCAGACGATTACCATGAATCATTGGCGATTAATGGCTTAAACGAGGACATAGTGCGCGAGAGCTTAACTGAGGCATTGCGAGTAGAAGCTGTGCTGGATCTAATCGCCAGCCGCGGCCGAATTGTCGATGAAACCGAAGCGACATTATTTTATTATTTGCACCCAGAAAAATTTGAAAAACCTGAAGTCCGCGCCGCGCGTCACATTCTCATTACTGAAAATGACGATTATCAAGAAAATAGCGAAACCGAATCCTTTTTACGAATTCAAGCGATTGGCGAACGTTTACAGCAACATCCCAAACGATTTGCCGAGCAAGCATTAAAGCACTCCGAGTGTCCGACAGGATTAAACGGCGGCACACTTGGGCAAGTACCGAAAGGCGTTCTATATCAAGAATTAGATCGAGTGTTATTTACCATGAACGAAGGCGAAGTGAGCCTTCCTGTGCAAAGTGAACTGGGTTGGCATCTGTTATTTTGCGAAAAAATTTATCCAGCACATTCGCTTCCTCTGTTTAAAGTGCTTCCCGATATAAAACGCGAATTACAAAGTCGGCAGAATAAGCGCACACAGAAAATTTGGCTTAAAAATCGCGCCGTCGCCATTAGCCAGTAAGTCGACGAAGGAGACACACAATGAGTGAAAGTACTGAAACGCCAGTCTGTTCTTTTTGTGGAACGGAGAAAACACCACAAATGCCCCTGATTGCGGGTGAGCATGGCCATATTTGTGAGCCGTGTGTGAAATTAGCGTATCAGGTTGTCAGTAGTTGGGGTCGACGTCATGTACCAGTAGAGCCAGAATTAAAAACCCCCTTTTCAATTAAAAACTTTTTAGACGATTATATTATCGGACAAAATAGTGTAAAGAAGACCTTATCGGTTGCCGTCTATAACCACTATTTGCGATTGAAATTTCAGGATAAAGGCGAAGAACGGCTTTCGTTGTTGCCCGATCACCAAGATGTCGAATTAGAAAAATCGAATATTTTACTGGCTGGGCCATCCGGAACAGGAAAAACATTATTGGTGAAGACCTTAGCTCGAATTATAGGTGTGCCATTTGTGATTGGTGATGCTACCACCCTGACTCAGGCGGGATATGTCGGCGAAGATGTCGATAGCCTTCTAAAGCGTCTGCTTGAATCAGCCGAAGGTGACGTGCAACTCGCCCAGTGGGGAATTGTTTATATTGATGAAATCGACAAAATAGCAAAACGTGGCGGTGGTGGCTCTAGTGTCCGCGATGTATCGGGCGAAGGAGTTCAGCAAGCGTTATTGAAAATGGTTGAAGGCAATGAAGTTCGTATTGCCAAATCCGGTCGACGAGAAGGTGGTGAAGAGGTTGTACTCAATACACAAAATATTTTGTTTATTGTTGGTGGTGCCTTCCCAGGATTAACCGATTTAATCAGTCAGCGTTTACAGCCACCTAAGTCTGGAATTGGCTTTCATGTGCCAGCAGCCATTGATAAAGTCGTGGATAATGAGCAACTACTATCGGCATTACAGCCAGATGATTTATTGCAGTTTGGTCTTATTCCAGAATTTATTGGCCGCTTCCCTATTATTACCTTCTTGCAAGATTTAGATGTCGACAGTTTAAAACGAATATTGCAAGAACCTAAGAACGCGCTTATTAAACAATACAAGCAATTGTTTGCCTTCCAAAATGTTGATCTTGAATTTACCGATCAGGCACTCACTCACATCGCTGAACAGGCGGTGAAGCGTGGTACCGGTGCTCGTGGTTTACGGGCAATGTTGGAATCACTATTACTATCGACCATGTTTGAACTACCGTCGCGTCCGCAACTAAAGCGTTGTGTGGTAGAAGTCGAAACGCATGGCGACAATATTGAGCAATTGGTGGTCCGTGATGAATTGGATGAACGCTTAGTCGCTGCCGAGGCTGTAACATCTGAATCTGATGAATTAGCTGGCGTTGCAGCAGGAATAACCGTATCAACGTCATCCGCTCAGGGATGAGCGAATAGATACCCAGAAAATAGTTAATTATAAATAATTAATTACAAATAAAAAATCAATTAAAAATAAAATAAAAAGGCACAACCAATTCAGCGAAATGAGATTGGTTGTGCAAGCACAACGAAATGGTATGGCTAGACTGGAAGCCCAAACGTCGGCGCGATTAGTGTTAGCCATGCATTTAGACGTTCTTCGGTCAAACCCGACTGGTTATCTAAGTCCAGTGCCAAACCAACGAATTTTCCATCAATGATGGCTTCTGAATGTTCAAATTCATAGCCTTCATTTGGCCATGCACCTATCAATGTAGCGCCGCGCTCGTTAAAGAAGCTGTGCAGTTCGCCCATAGCGTCGAGAAATTCATCGGGATAACAGACTTGATCGCCAAGACCAAAGATAGCGATGGTTTTACCGCTAAAATCAATGTCTTCAATCTGGGGTAAAAATTCTTCCCAGCTTTCTGCGTCGCAATCTGACGACAGGCCCGGCAGTTCACCATCCCCTAAAGTAGGTGTGCCTAATAACAGGAAGTCGTAAGAGGAAAACTCCTCTGCTGTTGTGCGATTAACATTCAGTGGCGCTGCAACTAATTCGTCGTCGTACTTCTTCTTGATCATTTTTGCAACTTTTCTCGTTTTGCCGGTGTTGCTGCCGAAAAAGAGTCCGATTTTTGCCATAACTAATCCCCTTTAGTGACTGAATTCTAGCTTGTACTGCTACGAAGTTAATATTGTGAATGGATTGATTGCTAATGTATTGCAGAAGTTGTGCCACGGATTTTGTGGTTAATGCTATTTCTAACATCATGATTTTATTTGGATTTTTTATTTTTGATAAATAAATGTAGTAAACATGACAATAACTTTTTCTCATCTTATTGTCCTTGTCGTAATCGTGACAATGAATTTAAAGCAATGAAAAGCAAGCAACTGTTTTTTAAAGAATTTATAAATACAGCTTGAAGGTCTGTTTCTTGCTGGTAGGAAGTAGGAATACTTAGTTGATAGCACAAGATTAATATGTTTGCGGGAGATGGTCGCATGAAAAAATTCGGCTCAGTAACAGCATCAAGAATGGGTGAGTTGCTACAGAAACAAGATTCATTGTTGCTCGATTGCCGTAAATTGAAAGATTACAAAGACGGGCATATAGAGGATGCATTGCATGCACACGATGGCTTGGTTGAGTCTTTGATTAAGAAAGGTGAAAGAAGCAAATGTATTGTTATTTATTGCTATACCGGTCATAGCAGCGAGCATCTGGCAGAATTGTTTACTAGTTTTGGCTTTAATGATGTTTACAGTGTTGAAGGTGGGTACGCTAGTTGGCAACAGCTACGGGCTAACAAGTCGTAATATTCCGGTTACGATACTTGTCAGGAGGAACCATGAACGTCTGGTCTTTGCAAAAGGAAACAAAAATTAAAACCTTGTTGATTATTCTGCAAGAATATTTAGGCCGTGACGCCTTCGTTATTGATATGGATACCATCGTAAGTTGGGAGGCTATCTATATTCGCGCACCACACGACCATGATTTATGTGCTTATCTTTATACTTATGGTGAGGGAAGGGAGCGCTATGGCGTGCATTTAGAGTATCCAAAAGACGCCGAGAACTATAGCTATGACGTGTTCGAATCTTTATCAATCAAACGCGTTGCAGAAATGTTGGCCGTTCATTTTGATGTATGTTTGACCGGCTATTTTCATAAAACGGTAGAGGGTTTATAACATTTATCGTTTATTTGCATCGTTACGTTGCGGCAATGTTTGATAAAGACTCAGCATAGCGACGAAGATTGCGCCTGTCATTAATCCGGCAATAATATCGAAGGCAAAGCCTGCAATGAGCGCTAGTGTGTGGCCAGCGATCATACCCTCAATAGAGAGGGCAATATGATGGCTAAATTCACTGAGCGCGGGTACACCGTGTACTATGATGCCGCCGCCTACCATAAACATAGCGGCAGTTCCTACCACAGATAAAAGCTTCATTAACTTGGGTGCTAACGTCAATAATGACCCCCCCAATGTTTTTTGCAGTTTACCTAGTAAGTTTGGCTTGGCCTTTTCCGTTAAATACAAACCAACGTCGTCCATTTTTACAATACCCGCGACGAGTCCGTAAACCCCGAAGGTAAAGGCAATCGCCAACAGAGATACAACCAGCACTTGGGTAATAAATGGGGCGGCACTGACAGAGCCTAAAGTGATAACAATAATCTCGGCCGATAAAATAAAGTCGGTACGGATGGCGCCGCTGATTTTATCCTTCTCGAATTCAACCATATCGACATTACCATCGGCGAGCGCATGATGCAGGGCGGCTTTTTCATCATCAGAAGTTTTATGCAGCCATGAATGAACCAGCTTTTCTACGCCTTCAAAACATAAATAAGCACCGCCTAACATCAGTAGCCAAAGAATTGCCCATGGAGCAAAGGCACTTATCAGTAGTGCTGACGGCACTAGAATCAGTTTATTTTTTAACGAGCCTTTGGTCACCGCCCAAACAACCGGTAGCTCTCGTTCTGCCCGAATCCCTGATACTTGCTGAGCATTTAGCGCAAGATCATCACCGAGTACGCCAGTGGTTTTCTTGGCCGCCATTTTAGACATAAGGGCAACGTCGTCGAGAACGGTTGCTATGTCATCCAGTAACGCGAGTAAGCTGCCAGCGGCCATTTCAGTTCCTATTAATAAATATGAATGTAGATATTAGTCACGTTATTTCTGTAAACGTGATACGCCAATCATCACCAGTGCCATGCCAACGACCGTCATCCAGCCAAAGGGTTCGCCTAAAAATACCACCGCCATAAGTGTCAACATCACAAACCCGTTTGTTCAGGATATGAAAGACATGAACCTAACAGACGTAAAAAGCGAAGAAAAGCATCGAATGAATTTACCCAGTAGGCCGATTCTGGTAACCTGCCCTCCCATCTTGAGTGAGGGTTCTACCGGCGGCTCGAAACGCGACCGTCAAGGCCAGAACTCTCCAGATTATACTTATTTATCTCTGCTCGCGGACCTTCTATGACACGTTTTATCTTTGTCACGGGTGGTGTTGTTTCTTCTTTGGGGAAAGGCATCGCTTCTGCATCTCTGGCAGCCATTTTGGAAGCCCGTGGCCTAAAGGTCACTATGCTCAAGCTAGACCCGTACATCAACGTGGATCCGGGCACTATGAGCCCGTTCCAACACGGTGAAGTGTTCGTTACCAACGATGGTGCGGAAACGGATCTCGACCTTGGTCACTACGAACGCTTTATTCGTACCACCATGTCGCGTCGCAACAACTTTACTACCGGTCGTATTTACACCGACGTATTGGCGAAAGAGCGTCGTGGCGATTACTTGGGCGGCACTGTTCAGGTCATTCCACACATCACCGACGAAATTAAACGTCGCGTGTTTGAAGGTGCGGAAGGCTCAGATGTGGCCTTGGTTGAAATCGGTGGCACCGTAGGTGATATTGAATCCCAGCCCTTTTTAGAAGCCGTGCGTCAAATGAAAGTAGAGCTAGGTTCTAAACGTGCCTTGTCTATTCATTTGACCTTAGTGCCTTACATCGCCACCGCTGGCGAAACCAAAACCAAGCCGACTCAGCACTCAGTTAAAGAGATGCGCACCATCGGCCTGCAGCCAGACATCTTAATTTGTCGCTCAGATCACAAAATTGAAGCCTCAGCGTTGCGCAAGATCGCCTTGTTCACCAACGTAGAAGAGCGCGCGGTCATCCCGCTAGAAGACGCCGAAACCATCTACATGATTCCGCGTAAGCTACACGATGCGCATCTAGATGATTTGATCGTTGAAAAATTTGATCTTACCTGCCGCGAAGCCGACTTATCTGAGTGGGATGCTGTGGCCGATGCCAAGCTGAACCCAGAAAAAGAAGTCACCATTGCCATGGTGGGTAAGTACATGGACTTACTCGATGCCTATAAGTCATTGATCGAAGCCATCGACCATGCCGGTATCACACACCGCGCGAAAGTAAAAGTTCGCTACATTGATGCGGAAGACGTCGAGCGTAAAGGCATTGAAGTACTTGCGGGCGTTGACGCCATCCTAGTACCGGGTGGCTTTGGCAATCGCGGTGTGGAAGGTAAAATTCGCACGGTTCAGTATGCCCGTGAAAACAAAATCCCATACCTAGGTATTTGCTTAGGTATGCAGGTGGCGGTCATCGAATACGCCCGTAACGTTGTGGGTTGGAAAGATGCACAATCAACCGAATTTACTCAAGAAACCACACACCCAGTGGTTGGCTTGATTACCGAATGGACAACGGCCGAAGGCACAACCGAAGTGCGTTCAGCGGAATCTGATTTGGGCGGCACCATGCGTTTGGGTGGCCAGGAATGTCGTTTGACTCCTGATTCATTTACTGCAAAAGCTTACGGTAAAGACATTATTACTGAGCGTCATCGTCATCGTTACGAAGTGAACTCCTCACTCGTTCCGAGTTTAGAAGAAGCCGGTTTACGTATTGCAGGTCGCTCGATGGATGGTGAACTGGTAGAGGTAGTTGAAGTTCCGGATCACCCATGGTTTGTGGGTTGTCAGTTCCATCCGGAATTTACCTCCACTCCGCGTGATGGTCATGGTTTATTCTCGGCGTTTATTGCCGCCGCGTTAGATCACAAGAAATAGACCACAAAAAATTTAATTAATAAGACTTAAGCCTCTAATGATTGGAGACACGCATGGCCAAGATTATCGATATTAAAGCACGCGAAGTGCTGGATTCACGCGGCAACCCAACGGTTGAAGCAGACGTTACCCTCGAAGGCGGTTTTTTTGGAACGGCTTGTGCGCCATCCGGCGCATCGACCGGTACTCGTGAAGCACTCGAACTGCGTGACGGCGATAAAAGCCGTTACCTAGGCAAAGGCGTATTAAAAGCCGTTAGCAACATCAACGGCTCAATCAAAGGCGCCTTGCTAGGACTGGACGGCTTAGATCAGCGTGCACTTGATACCGTCATGCTCGAACTCGATGGCACCGACAACAAATCTAAGCTTGGCGCAAATGCCATTCTTGCTGTGTCTTTAGCCGCTGCCAAAGCCGCCGCCAAAGCCAAAGGCGTAGAGCTGTATGAGCACATTGCCGACATCAACGGCACGCCTGGCCAATACTCAATGCCAGTGCCTATGATGAACATCATCAACGGTGGTGAGCACGCTGATAACAACGTCGATATTCAAGAATTTATGGTGCAGCCCGTGGGCGCGCCAACGTTCGCTGAAGCATTACGTGCCGGCGCGGAAATCTTCCACAGCCTGAAAAAAGTACTCAGCGCACAAGGTTTAAATACTGCCGTGGGCGACGAAGGTGGTTTTGCGCCTAACCTAGCATCCAACGCCGACGCACTCGCTGCGATCAAAACCGCCGTCGCCGACGCCGGTTACGAACTGGGTAAAAACATTACCTTAGCATTGGATTGCGCATCATCTGAATTCTACAAAGATGGTAAGTACGATCTAAAAGGCGAAGGCAAAGTATTCACTGCCGAAGAATTCTCTGACTACCTGTCTGAATTGTGCGACCAATACCCAATCGTCTCCATCGAAGATGGCCAAGACGAATCGGATTGGGCTGGCTGGAAATACCAAACCGAAAAACTCGGCAAGCGCGTTCAATTAGTGGGCGACGACCTGTTCGTAACCAACACTAAGATCTTGGCCGAAGGTATTGAAAAAAATATCGCCAACTCTATCCTTATTAAGTTCAACCAGATTGGCTCACTAACCGAAACGTTAGAAGCCATCAAAATGGCGAAAGACGCAGGCTACACCGCCGTGATCTCTCACCGTTCTGGCGAAACTGAAGACACCACCATTGCCGACCTCGCCGTTGGTACATGCGCAGGCCAAATCAAGACTGGCTCACTATGTCGCTCAGACCGCGTTGCTAAGTACAACCGCCTGCTGCGCATTGAAGAGCAGTTAGGTGCTAAGGCTCCGTATAATGGTTTGAAAGAGATTAAAGGGCAGTAATACCTGCTGTGCTCGTGACGCAATTACGACTGTTAGATCTTTGATTATTAAAGCGCACCGAGGTGCGCTTTTTTGTGGGCGGAAGATGAATACGATAGCGTGAGCAATAACAAAAATTGCTAATGATCGTTAAAGATTGCTAATCCAGACCTGTTTTAATCTTTAAAAGCAGGCTCAAATTATGAATGTTTCGCTTACACCTCACCTAGAAGACTATGTAAAACAAAAGGTTGCGGCCGGAATGTACAACTCCGTGAGCGAAGTTATGCGCGAAGCGCTTCGCTTGCTAGAAGAGCGTGATGCACTAAAAGAAATGAAGTTAGCAGCACTGCGACGTGATCTCCAAGAAGGCATCTCTACACCACAAAAAGAAGACACGACACATTAACGGATTTTTATTAAGTCTGCGGTTAAGGAGCAGTTCGAAATTCAAGAAGTCTGAGTCAAATATCACTAAGTTAAGGTCATTTTCCACTGAAGTTCGATGGTAAAATAGCTCTCAAATTTAGATAAGCAAAGCTACTAAAATGACTCCTATGTTTTCAAGTTAGCAACTGTCAACTTTACAGAAAGCCTAAAACGAATATTAAAAACCTAATCGATATTAAGAACGAAGTTTACAGTATGTCTTTCAGCAGTTTAGGTCGATAGCCTTAGAATTGTTCTAAGGCTTATTCTTTATTATTGCCACAGGCTAAAACAACTTTATTTCTCCCAGTTTCTTTCGCTTCGTACAAAGCTTTATCGGCCGTTTTTAATAAGTCACTCATGCTGCTCACTCCGTCCGAAGGGTAGCAGGCCACGCCGAAGCTAGCAGTTACTTCAATGGCCTGTTTATCAATGTTTATTTTGGTTTCGCTAATCTTCTGACGCAATCTTTCAGCAATGCGAGTTGCCGTTTTGATATTAGTATTTGGCAGCAGTACCGCAAATTCTTCACCGCCGTAGCGGCCAACTTCATCATTTCTACGTGCGTTTTCCATCATGATTTTCGATGCGGCAACCAGCACTTCGTCACCGGCGTGGTGTCCCCATGTATCGTTGATGCGTTTAAAGTGATCTAGGTCGATCATGATACAGGCTAGAGGAGACTTTGATGATGTGTGTTGTTTTTGTGCGCGTTCTATTTCTTCTTCGCCGCGGTTAATAAATGAGTTGCGGTTAGAGAGGCGTGTTAGGCCATCAATGGTGGACATCTCTTGGTAAAGACTTTCTCGCTCAGTCCAACGCTTCATGGCAAGAATGCAGAGGTAAATAAGAGATAACAGGATAAAGACAATAAGCGCACGGACAATCAGCCAGCCGAGTACCGGGTGTCCATCGGGTAGGATGGGGGATTTTTCCAGCAGGATGGCATAGGGCACGTTCGGCATGAAATCGGTTACACCCATAACAAACAGTGCAGGCAAGACTAGCCAGTAGCAAAACCGAATTTTATTAACACTGGCTAAGGTGCAGGTGATGTTGACGCCAAGAAAGATGAGTAACAGACCTTCAGTGAAATGGCTGCCGGTAAGGTAGCCACTGATCAATATCACGACGATGTAACTGCCAATGATGAAGTTTTCAAAGAAGGGCCAGTCGTCATTGTGCTGACGTCGATGAAAGGCTTCCACGATAAGCCCAACAAGTACAAGAATATGGATGCCATATAGCCACAGCATATAGGGGACTAACGTCTGGTTTAGGTATTCTGGTGCTAGAATGTTGGTTATCCATAGGGATGTGCCAAAGCATGTGGGCGCTAACAGGACGAAGGACGCTAGAAGAATGTAGCGGTCGATGGCCCGCCAATCCATTGGATTAGAGATTGATCGGTTGCTCAGTCGATTTGCGCAGTCAACAATACTACTTAGATTCATGCTGTATTCTTCTTATTTGATAGGTTTTGTTAGTCGTTTGTTTTCGTAGCAGTTTCTCTATCTGCATCTGGTACGAAGTACTATTCAATGGCTGAATTAAGTATAGCCACTTTTATGGGAGTGCGACTGAATTCACTGGGATAGTCATTTGGTTGCAGCCTGAGTCTGGTTTATCATGGGCAGCGGAAATTTGTCTTTCCAGCTAAGAATTAACCACAGATAAGAGCAACGGGCCATGGCGATTCGCCTGAAGTACATTTGGACCACAGTTGCAGTGCTTTTGCTGCTGCTGCTTCAATATCGTCTGTGGTTTGATGATAGCGGTGTTGTTGCTAGTCATGAGTTGCGACGGCTAACCGAAACCATGCAGCGCCACAATCTTCATCAGCAACAAGTGAATCGCGATTTGATGGCCGAGGTGCATGATCTAAAAACCGGCACTGCGCTGCTTGAAGAAACCGCGCGCGAAGACCTTGGTCTGATTCGCGATGGTGAGACCTTTATTCTTTTCGTCGATCCTAAATAATGGCAGCTAACCGCTAATGTCACGTTATTGGCCAATTCTTCCTGCTGCGGGAGTTGGGCGTCGCATGCTGGCGGATCGTCCAAAGCAGTATCTGCTATTGCAGCAACGTTTTTTGCTCGACCACACGTTAGAGTGCATGCTCAGTTACCCTCGCTTTGAACAGGTGGTGATGGTGTTGTCGGTAGATGACCCCTACTGGCCACAAAGTGATTTTGCTAATGACCCCCGTGTTATTCGTGCCAATGGTGGTGCTGAGCGCTGTCATTCGGTACTGAATGGGTTGGCGGTGCTGGATGGACTAGCCGCAGATGACGACTGGGTGGTGGTGCATGATGTGGCTCGTCCTTGTTTGCGCCATAGCGACCTCGATAAATTATTTGCCGAGCTGGTAGCGCCGGGGGCGATATTGGCGACACCGACTCGCGATACTATGAAGCGTGGCGTACAAGTGGATAACTCTGGCCGAGTGCGAATCGATCATACAGTAGATCGTGTACAGCTTTGGCATGCGCTGACGCCACAGGTATTTCGCTACGCTGAATTACGCGCTGCATTAACGACCTGTTTGGCGCAAGGGTATGAAGTAACGGATGAAGCGTCGGCAATGGAATACTGTCAGCAATTTCCGCTATTAGTGGAAGGTCGGGCTGATAATATCAAGGTCACACGCCCAGACGATTTGGCGCTGGTCGAATTGTTTTTAACTCAAGATAAATAGACTCGCTCAGGAGCGTAGTATGCGTATTGGTCATGGTTTTGATGTTCATGCGTTTGAAGACGGTGACTTTATTACATTGGGTGGTGTGCAGATTCCGCATAGTCACGGCTTAAAGGCTCACTCTGATGGTGATGTTGCCTTACATGCGTTAGCGGATGCGTTATTAGGTGCGGCTGCGTTGGGCGATATTGGTAAGCACTTTCCTGATACCGAAGAGCAGTGGGCCGGTGCGGATAGCCGTGGTCTGCTGCGTCATGTGGTTAGCCTGATTGATAACAAAGGCTATCGTGTTGGCAACGTTGATATCACGATTATTGCTCAAGTACCGAAAATGGCGCCGCACATTGAAGACATGCGTTCAGCGATTGCGGCGGATTTATGCGTACGCATCGACGACGTAAACGTGAAAGCAACCACGACAGAAAAGCTTGGCTATGTCGGCCGTAAAGAAGGTATTGCCGTGCATGCGGTGGCCTTACTACTGGACTCTCGGGTACGTTAAATCCGAGCGCCAATACAGAGATGAATTGCAGTGACTGAAACTTTATTGCCGAGCTGGCCTAACGCCTATCCAGAAACCGGTGCACACGGCTGGCTGAAACTTGAGAATGCCGATTTTCGGGTTGATGAAATTCCTCAAGAAATTCCTACTGGCGAAGGCGAGCACGTTTGGCTGCAGATCGAAAAGAACGGTGCGAACACGGCATGGATTGCGGGCCGTCTAGCCGAGTTTGCCGGTGTACGGGATATGGACGTTGGCTACGCTGGCATGAAAGATCGCCATGCGATTACACGTCAGTGGTTCAGCTTGTATCTACCACGTGTTCAAGAACCGGACTTCTCTGCACTAAATAACGAAGAGATGACAGTGCTAAACCAGACTCGTCATGCACGAAAATTGCGTCGCGGCGACTTGTTGGGTAATCGTTTTACGCTGGTGGTACGCAAGGTTGAAGGTGATAGAGCCTTGCTTGAAGCCAACCTCGAGGCCATTAAAGAACATGGCGCGCCCAATTATTTTGGCGCACAGCGCTTTGGCTATGGTGGTGGCAACATACAATCGGGCCGAGCCATGCTGGCCGGTGATTTACGCGTTCGTAATCGCAACAAAAAAAGTATCTACTTATCGGCTGTGCGCTCTCTCGTCTTCAATGATGTATTGGCAGAGCGTATTCGACTTGGCTTGTGGGGTAAAACCTTAGCGGGTGATTTGCTCGATGAGACAGGCACAGTAACCGGCCCTTTATGGGGGCGCGGACGTTTAACATCCACTGAAGATGCGCTGGCGCTAGAGACGTCGATTGCGCAGCAACATGCAGACCTTTGTGATGGTATGGAGCATGCGGGTTTAAATCAAGAACGCCGCGCGTTATCAGCCAAGCCCGATGGTATGCGCTGGCAATGGTACGAGAATGATGATGGCACTGTTGATTTAACACTCACCTTTTCTTTGGCTGCCGGTTATTATGCGACCTCGCTCATGCGAGAACTTATGCAGGTGGATGAGCCAGAAAGGCGATCGTTGGATGAACCAAGTCCTGACTCCGCAGAATCATGAGTAAATTTTATAAGCAGGTTTGCCAATGACATTGATGCTAGCGAATGATGATGGTGTCCACGCGTTAGGTTTACGAACCTTAGCAGACGCCCTTATGGCTATTGGTCATGAGGTCTGCGTAGTTGCACCCGATCGTGATCGCAGCGGCGCGAGTAATTCGCTAACGCTGGATCGCCCGCTTCATCCGGTTCATCTCGAAAATGGCTTCATTAGCTTAAATGGCACGCCAACCGATTGCGTGCATCTGGGGGTGAATACTTTCTTTGCGAATCGTTGCGAGCGGGTTATCTCGGGTATCAATAGTGGCGCTAATTTAGGCGATGACGTCTTATATTCGGGTACGGTTGCTGCAGCGATGGAAGGACGCTTTTTAGCGAAAACGCCGATTGCAGTGTCTTTAACCGGCCGCACTCACTTTGCGACAGCGGCGCGAGTATTGATTGAGCTACTGCCGAAATTAGAGAAGCTGTCGTTGCCGATGAATTCGATTATTAATATCAATGTACCTGATCGTCTTTACGACGACTTGAACGGTTTTGAAGTGACGCGCTTGGGTCACCGCTTAAGTTCAGATAACCCAGTATTAACCACCAATCCGCGTGGTAAAGAATGCTATTGGATTTCTGCAGCAGGAGCCGCTGCCGATGCTGGGCCGGGCACAGATTTTTACGCCATTGAACAAGGGCGTGTATCCATCACTCCGATTCAAATGGATATGACACTGCACAGTGCTATCGAAACGTTGAGTACGCAGTTGCGTTAATAGGAATAGGCGTGAACGAACAGCAGTTATCGGGTATTGGTATGACGTCGCAGCGCACGCGTAACCGTTTGGTTCAACGTCTACGTGATGTCGGCATTCAAAGCGAAGCTGTACTGAGTGTGATTGCGATCACGCCGCGACATCTTTTTGTTGATGAAGCGTTAGCCCATAGAGCCTATGAAGATACCGCGTTACCTATCGGAAATAATCAAACGATTAGTCAGCCGTACACAGTCGCTCGCATGACCGAAGTTTTACTGGCGGCAGGGCCATTAAATCGAGTGTTAGAAATCGGCACAGGTTCTGGTTATCAAACGGCGGTACTCAGCCCTTTGGTGAAGCAACTTTATAGCGTTGAACGTATCGAACCTTTGCATCTGCGTGCGCTAGAACGTTTACAACGGCTAGGATACGACAACGTGCGGTTATCGTTGTCGGACGGTACTTGGGGCTGGCCAGAATATGGCCCCTATGATGGCATCTTAGCCGCGGCTGCGCCTGAAGAAGTACCCGAGTCATTACTCGCGCAATTAGCCGATGGTGGGCGTTTGGTGTTACCCGTCGGTGGCGCTGAGCAAAAATTGGTATTGATAACCCGTCATGGTGACCATTTTTCGCGTAAATCGTTAGAGCCTGTGCGTTTTGTGCCCTTTTTGCCGGGCGTACAGCGTTAGTTCTTATTCAATACTTAGGACGCGACCTCGCGTCCTTTTTTACGCTCAGTTAAATTGATGCAAGAAAGGAGTGTCACGGAGTGAATATGTCAGCGGTATGGTTATTTTTAAAAGGCGTTGCGATGGGCGCTGCGGATGTTGTGCCGGGTGTATCGGGCGGTACTATCGCCTTTATCACGGGTATTTACGGCGAGTTACTCGATTCGATTCGTAGTATCAATCTTAATGCGTTGAAAACGCTGTTTCGTGACGGCCCTAAAGCCGCATGGAAAGCCATCAACGGTACCTTTTTACTGACATTAGGGAGCGGTATTTTACTGGCACTGGTGTCACTGGCTCGGGTTATTCACTATTTATTATTGCATTATCCTGTTTTGCTGTGGGCATTCTTCTTTGGATTGATCGTTGCGTCATGCTGGCATATGGGTAAAACCATTGCGCAGTGGCGTTGGCAAGAGGTGCTTGCTCTGGTGAGCGGTGCTGTGATTGCCGCTTTTATTAGCTTGGCTTCGCCAACGTCGATAGAACCAACCAAGCTCATTATCTTTGGGGCGGGCAGTATTGCTATCTGCGCCATGATTTTACCGGGGATTTCAGGTAGTTTTATTCTTCTACTGATGGGCTTATACGAACCCGTATTGGGTGCAGTTCGCTCTGGAGATATCGTTCTTTTGGGTACGTTTGCTGCGGGTGCTGGGCTTGGCCTTATGTTGTTTTCCAGAGTGTTGAGTTGGCTACTGCACCACTACGAACACACATTAATGGCGTTGCTGACGGGATTTATGGCGGGGTCTTTGGTTAAAGTTTGGCCTTGGAAAGAGACCATCAGTACACGAGTAAACAGCAAAGGTGACGTTATCCCCTTTATTCAGCAAAATAGTTTGCCTGTTGCGGATGATATGCTCGGAACAGTATTGGTTTTGATGGTGATTGGTGCGCTTATTGTGCTGATTATGGAGCGAGTGGCTGTCTCTCATAAATAACAAAGAGGACATCAAGCTCAGCACATGATCACAAAAGCGGCCACCTCGTTGGCCGCTTTTTTTTGTCATATCCCAGTAAGTTCCTGTATACAGTGACTAATATGAAAAAATTCCCGTTTTTTTAGATTGTTTGGGAATAAATAATGAATTTTAAAGTTCAAAAAGTTAGTTATTGACATAACTTTTCAGCATTGTAAAAAACCGTCATTTTGCAGTGTCAAAAAACAACCACTTACGGACAACCATGAAACTAGCGGCCACTGTCATATTAGTCACATTAGTAACACTCGTCTCAGGGTGCCTTTCTAATCGCGAATTTGTCTCAGTTGAAGAGAAGTTCACTAAAGGAGAAAGAGCGTCGGGTTTCCATCAGGTTCGTCGTGGCGACACACTGTTTTCTATTGCATGGCGCTATGGATTGGACTATCGGGAGTTGGCGAGTGCTAACTCAATCGCTAGCCCTTATGTTATCTACCCTGGTCAAAAAATTGACATATCGTATCCGCCATCTCAGGCACGTCAAGGCGTCGTCGCAAGCGTCGAAAAACCGTCAAAAGTACCATCGGTCAAGGAAAACGTTTCTAAGCCTAGTGTTCAAACAAGTCATAATGCGCCTATTTTACCTGAGGCTACAGTGGAAACTGACTGGAGGTGGCCGAAAAACGGCCGTTTGATTGGTTACTTTTCAGCCAAAAAGCCGGTAAACAAGGGGATTGATATCGCCGGTTCTTTAGGTGAATCTGTGTTGGCAGCAGCGGCCGGATCGGTAGTGTATGCGGGAACTGGATTACGCGGTTATGGCAACTTGGTAATCATTCGACACAACGAAAAATTCCTAAGTGCCTATGCCCACGCTAGCCGCATTGTGGTTCGAGAGAACGAAAGTGTTAAAGCGGGGCAGAAAATTGCCGAAATAGGATCTACTGGTACCGACAAAGTGAAACTTCACTTTGAGATCCGAGAAAACGGCAAGCCGGTTGATCCGCTGAAGTTTCTTCCCAAAACGGGTGGCGGCAGCGGATGAAAGTTAATCAATCGTTCTGGCACAAAGTCTGTTTCGGTTCAGATTCAGGGCGATAACAAAAATAGGCGGGAATGAACATGGCAGTACAACAACGGGAAATTCGTGACGAAGACGTTTTCGATGATGTCGAAGCGATCAATGAGCAAGTTGAAGATGCCGCAAACGTTGAAGAGGTAGAAGAACGTTTTGCTGCGGATACTTCGCATAAAGCTCTGGATGCTACTCAGTTGTATCTCAATGAGATTGGGTTCTCGCCTTTGCTGTCAGCAGAAGAGGAAGTGCATTACGCTCGTTTAGCCCGTAAGGGTGACGAGATGGGCCGCCGTCGCATGATTGAGAGTAACTTACGATTGGTAGTGAAGATTTCACGCCGTTATGTCAACCGTGGGTTGTCGCTGTTAGACCTGATCGAAGAGGGCAACTTAGGCCTGATTCGAGCAGTAGAAAAATTTGACCCAGAGCGTGGCTTCCGTTTCTCGACTTACGCTACTTGGTGGATTCGGCAAACGATTGAACGTGCCATCATGAACCAAACGCGTACCATCCGTTTGCCGATTCATGTGGTGAAAGAATTAAACGTCTATCTACGTGCTGCTCGTGAGCTTACTCAGAAGTTGGATCACGAGCCAACGGCTGAAGAAATTGCAGCCTTGCTCGAGAAGCCCGTAGAAGACGTAAAACGCATGCTTAAGTTAAATGAGCGTGTGACATCTGTAGACACGCCTTTAGGTCCCAATTCTGACAAGTCGATTTTAGATACCATCGCTGATGAGCGCGTATCGGATCCTGGTGAAGAGTTACAACGCCAAGACATTCAGTCGAACTTGGATCAGTGGATCGAAGAATTACCAGAAAAACAGCGTGAAGTCTTATCCCGTCGTTTTGGCTTGCGCGGTTATGAAACCAGCACCCTTGAAGATGTGGGCCGTGAAATTGGTTTGACGCGTGAGCGTGTACGTCAAATTCAAGTTGAAGCCCTGAAGCGTTTACGTGAAATCATGGAAAAACAAGGTCTGAACGCTATGACCCTGTTCGGTGAAGCGTAAGCAATTCGAAGAACACATTCCTGATCAAATAAAAAACCCAGCAATTGCTGGGTTTTTTATTGGCCGCTAATGAATACTAGCGGCGGTGTTATTTCTTGATGAATTAAAACGGAATATCGTCGTCAAAATCATCAAAGTTATTGCTTGGCTGTGGCGCTTGAGCAGGCTGCTGATAACCACCTGGTGCCGGATGACCTTGCGGTGCGGCTTGCGGATGAGCGGGTTGCTGGTAGCCACTATGCTGTGGTACTGCTTGTTGTGGCGCATACTGCGGAGCCTGTTGAGGAGCACGTTGCGGCGCTTGTTGTGGTGCTTGTTGTGGTGCGTGCTGAGGCGCTTGCATCGGTTGTTGATAGCCGCCAGCTTGCGGTGTATTCATTCCACCCATACCGCCCATTGCTGCCGCGGCGTTGCCGGCCATTGCCGGAGCAGAAGACATGCCATCACCGCGTCCATCCAGCATCATCATATCGTTGGCGATGATTTCAGTGGTATAGCGTTTTACGCCGTCTTTTTCCCATTCACGCGTACGTAACTTGCCTTCAAAATAGGCTTTTGAGCCTTTCTTCAGATATTGCTGAATGATTTCAGCTAACTTGCCGTAAACGGTAATACGATGCCACTCTGTTTGCTCTACCTTCTGGCCCGTCTGCTTGTCGGTATAGCTCTCGTCAGTAGCCAGGTTGACGTTAGCCACGGCATTGCCATTTGGCATATAGCGAACCTCTGGATCGCGGCCCAATGTACCGATTAATGTTACTTTATTAACGCTACGTCCCATGATTATCTCCTGTGGAATGAATTATGGCAGAGGCCTGATTACGATCAAAGACGTCTGCGCTCACTTTTAAATAGACGGCGCACTCATCGGCTAGATGAAGTACTTCAGAAACGCCGGATAATGACATTAAGCGGGTAAGCTGCTGCTCAGAACAGTTGCCGTCGGTCGTCAGGCGGACACTGGTTAGATGTTGAGGTGCCGAAGACTGTCCAATGACGATCGTCCAAAGTATCACTAAGACCCCTAATCCGACAAATAGTACGCTAACGCCATGATTCTGTAAGACCCAACCACCAAGGCTTCCACCGACGAATGCGCCCATAAATTGCATGCTGGAATAAATGCCCATTGCACTGCCCTTGGCGCCGGCCGGCGCTATTTTACTAAGCCATGACGGCAAGCTAGCTTCCATCAAGTTAAAGCCCCAGAAGTAGAGTAATAACAAGCCAACCCATTGCCAAAGTTGATGTGCTTGGCTCATACCGAGTAAGGCCGCGGCGATAATAATGGCGGCAATGAGTACAACATTTTTCATTTGCCGCTTTTTCTCGGCAATGATGATCAGTGGCACCATCAAAATAAAGGCGACACCTAAAACGGGTAGATAAAGCCAACTGTGATGATCAGGCGTTAGTCCGGATAGTGTTAGCTGACCTGGGATTGCAACGAAAATGGCAACCATTAGCGCATGTAGCAGAAATATGCCGAGATTCAGCGGCCATAGCCGTAAGTTACGTAATTGTTTGCCGACCTCTGTCCATACCGCCGTGGCATCGCGATGAGGCCGGGCTGGAGGATTTGGAATCACCCACAAAGTAACCATTAGGCCGCCAATAGCCAATGCCGCTGTCAGGCCAAATATCAAACTTAAGCCGCCCATGCCCGCGAGCCAAGGGCCGAGCACTAAGGCGACGGAAAATGACAAACCAATGCTGGCGCCGATAGAGGCCATGGCCTTCATGCGGTGCTCTTCGCGAGTTAAGTCGGTTACCAATGCCATGATCGCACTGGCAATTGCGCCACAGCCTTGGAGTGCTCGACCTAAGATGACGCCGTATACCGAGTCAGCACTGGCGGCGATAATGCTACCTAAGGCAAATATGACTAAGCCGCCAATGATGACTGGCTTGCGCCCGATACGGTCAGATAAAGCACCTGCTGGGATTTGCAATAAGGCTTGGGTTAGTCCATAAACCCCCATTGCCAAGCCCAATAGCTGCGGTGTCGCTCCTGATAGCGACTGGCCATGAATCATCATAACCGGCAAAACCATGAATAAGCCGAGCATGCGCAAGGCATACAAGGATGCTAGCGAGGCGACGGCACCTTGTTCGGTGCGAGTGATGGCAGACGTAGTCATTGCGGTCGGTAATATCCGAGTATTGTCAAAAGGGCGCCAGTTTAGCAGTAATGTTGCCGCTTGATTAGGTCATGGTGCAGATTGATTCATTTATCGCCTTTTAAAATCGTCATATGACTTGAATCGGAGGAAAGCCAGTTACAACAATGAGAAAAAAACAATCAGTAGAGTGGTATTTCGAGTTGGAATACGTACACTCTGGTCAGGGTTTGATGAGCCTTCACGGATGATAAAAAAAGACATAAAGGAGCTATGCTATGGGTAAAGCAATGAATGCCGCTGATCGTCGCGTAATCTTGTTTGGTCAACAAAATCTGCAAAATTCTATTCTTATTGGTTTTATTCACCAGCGTACTCGCGTCGACTGCCAATTGGTTAGCGTACCTGAGTGGCGTGGTGAGTGGACAAGCAATGCCAGCCAAACGCTTGCACTCATTGATGCCGATAGTGCTCGCACGGATCGAATTCAGGAATTGCTTGAGCAAGTGCATGATCAAGAGGCCGATATCTCGGTTGCTTTCTTTAATACCAGTCCTAGTCATCCTGTTGAACGCATGATCGTTTGGCCTATGGTCAACGGCTTGTTCTATCGTGAGACGTCACAGCAGCAGTTAAGCAAAGGCATTCTTGGTATCTTCGATGGCGAATACTGGCTACCACGACATTTGATGGCGCAGTACTTAGAGCGTAATCGGCATAAGCCTAAGAGGTTAACGGCGTTTGATGATTTACTGACCAAGCGCGAGAAGCAAATTCTGCAATTAACCGCTACCGGTGCTACGAATACTGAGATTGCGACATCGCTGAGCGTCAGCATGCACACAGTAAAAACCCACATCTATAACTTGTTTAAAAAGATCGGTGTGAGCAATCGCATTCAAGCGGTGAATTGGGCGCAAGAGAATATGGATGAGTTGTTGCACGAGCGTATTGAATAAGCGGCTGAACCCGCGCCTCGCTTGCTCTACAATGGTGGCTTTCTCATAAGCAGTGATCGCCATCTATGGATAAGATTCAGGTTCGCGGGGCCCGTACCCATAACCTTAAAAACATTGATATTGATATACCACGAGATCAGCTAGTTGTGATCACAGGCCTTAGTGGTTCGGGTAAATCATCGTTGGCGTTTGATACACTCTACGCAGAAGGCCAGCGTCGCTACGTTGAATCACTTTCAACGTATGCTCGCCAGTTTTTATCTATGATGGAAAAGCCTGACGTCGATTTGATCGAAGGCTTATCTCCAGCCATTTCGATCGAACAAAAGTCTACGTCGCACAACCCGCGTTCTACTGTGGGGACTGTGACAGAAATCTACGATTATCTGCGCTTGTTGTTTGCGCGTGTTGGTATTCCACGCTGTCCAGATCACGATGTTCCTTTAGAGGCACAAACCGTAAGCCAGATGGTGGATGCGATTGTTGCTTTGCCTGAAGACAGTAAACGTATGATCTTGGCCCCCGTTATTCGCGATCGCAAAGGCGAGCATGTGCATGTGTTTGAAAGTTTACGTGCACAGGGATTTATACGCGTGCGTATCGACGGCACGGTATGCGATTTGGATGATACTCCTGACCTTGATAAGCGGCGTAAGCATACGATCGAAGTGGTGGTTGATCGCTTCAAAGTCAAAGATGGTATTCAGCAGCGTTTGTCTGAGTCAATTGAGACCTGTTTAGAACTAAGCGGTGGGCTGGTTATCGTCGCTTCTATGGAAGATGACAAGGCCGAGCCCTTGTTATTTTCATCTCAGTTCTCCTGTCCTCATTGCGGCTATAGCTTGTCGGAATTAGAACCGCGCTTGTTCTCCTTTAATAATCCTGCCGGCGCTTGTCAAAGTTGTGATGGTCTAGGCGTTAAGCAGTATTTTGATCCCGAATTAATCGTTCACAATGATAGCTTAACGATTGCTGAGGGCGCGATTCGCGGTTGGGATCGTCGCAGCATTTATTATTTTCAGATGCTAACGTCGGTTGCAGAGCATTATGGTTTTGACCTTAACCAAGCGTTTGCCGATTTATCACCGGAACAGCAGTCGTTATTGTTAAACGGTACTGGCGAAGATGATGTTAAATTTGTGTACGTGAACTCTCGTGGTGACCGGATGACGAAAGAGCATCCGTTTGAAGGGGTCTTGCCAAATTTTGAGCGTCGTTATCGCGAAACGGATTCACAAATGGTGCGCGAAGAACTCGCCAAATACTTAAGCGTGCAACCATGTCCGGTATGCGAAGGCTCGCGTTTGCGTCGTGAAGCTCGCAACGTTTTTATTGGTGATAAAACCATTCACGCGTGTACTTCATTACCGATTGAAGATGCCTACAAGTATTTCTCCGAACTGACATTGGATGGGCATCGTGGAGAAATCGCAGAAAAAATTGTTAAAGAAATCCGCCAGCGTTTGCAATTTTTGGTGAATGTGGGGTTAGAGTATTTAACCTTAAACCGTAGCTCCGATACCTTATCCGGTGGCGAAGCTCAGCGTATTCGTCTGGCCTCGCAGATTGGTGCTGGCTTGGTTGGCGTTATGTATATCCTTGATGAGCCATCCATCGGTTTGCATCAGCGGGACAATGACCGTCTTCTTAAAACGCTATTTCATTTACGCGATCTTGGTAACACAGTGATCGTGGTTGAACACGATGAAGATGCAATACGCAGTGCCGATTATTTAATTGATATTGGCCCCGGTGCGGGAGTACACGGCGGGCAGATTATTTCTCAAGGCTTACCAATCGATGTGATTAATGATCCGGCATCGGTAACGGGGCAGTTTTTATCGGGCAAACGTCGCATTGAAGTACCGAAAAAACGTACGGAGTTTGATCCGAAAAAAGTGCTTAAATTAACGGGTGCTCGTGGCAATAACTTAAATAATGTCGATTTAACCATTCCATTAGGTGTGATGACCTGTGTGACGGGTGTGTCGGGTTCAGGTAAATCGACACTTATTAATCGCACTTTATATCCCTTGGCGGCGACGGCGCTGAATGGCGCGACGACACTAAAAGCAGCAGAATACGATGAAATAAGTGGATTAAATAAACTTGATAAGGTTGTCGATATTGACCAGTCGCCTATTGGTCGTACTCCTCGTTCTAACCCTGCAACCTATACTGGCATATTTACTCCAGTACGTGATTTATTCGCTGGTACACAAGAGGCGCGGTCGCGTGGCTATAAGGCTGGACGTTTCTCTTTCAACGTCAAAGGTGGTCGTTGTGAAGCTTGCCAAGGTGATGGTGTTATTAAAGTAGAAATGCACTTCTTGGCTGACATTTATGTGCCTTGCGATGTGTGTAAAGGTAAGCGTTATAATCGCGAGACTTTAGATATTCGTTATAAAGGCAAGAATATCCACGAAGTTTTGGATATGACGGTTGAAGATGCTCGTGACTATTTTGAAGCAATTCCAGTCGTTTCGCGCAAACTACAAACCTTAATGGATGTTGGGTTGAGCTATATAAAATTGGGTCAGGCAGCCACGACCTTATCCGGCGGCGAAGCTCAGCGGATTAAGTTAGCGAAGGAATTATCCAAGCGTGATACGGGTAGTACCTTGTATATCTTGGATGAGCCGACCACAGGTTTGCACTTTCATGATATTGAACAGTTGCTGGTGGTTTTACATCGTTTGCGAGATCACGGTAACACTGTTGTGGTTATTGAGCATAACCTTGATGTGATTAAAACAGCAGACTGGATTATTGATCTTGGCCCAGAGGGTGGCTCTAAAGGTGGTTATATTATTGCCGAAGGAACACCGGAAAATGTGGTTAATATCAAAGAATCGCATACGGGTCACTTCTTGAAACCTTTGCTAAAACAGCGGTAATTAAAGGCTTTCGCCGCCGTTTAGCATAGGTAAATGTTTACCCAGGGATGGTTGTGTTGCAAAAATAAATTTTAAAATAAAAACGCCGAACAAATCGGCGTTTTTATTTGAATATATTTACTTAAAAACTATAAATTACTTTTACAGAACTATCGACAGCCGAGCTGTCAATATAACCAATGAGATTGGGATTGTTGGCTACCAGTGCTTTTACATCTGCATCGCCACCGCTTTCTTTTGGCGGTGTACCTTTGCCAGTAAAAATCAAGCGAGACCAATACGCTTTTAGCTGACTTGAACTTTTACCCAGTACCTTTTCGTTAAAACTTTCGCGCGCCACCGCGCCCTCAGTTTGATCGACGGGAATCGCTTGATTGCCATCCGGGAAGTTTGAAGTTTTACCTAAAAATATTCGTGATAAGGTATCTGTATCAATAGTGGTATTGGAATTTTTAGCGCTTACGATAACAGCGACTTCAGCATAGGTATTCGTCCCTAAAAATACACAAAGACACAGTAAGAAACGAGCTATTAAATTAAATTGCATCATATTTCTCCTTAAAATACTAAGTCAATTGCTGCTGAGTACAACATACCCGATTCACCATCGGTGCCTTGAACGGTTTTTTCATCTTGGTATTGAAGTTCAAACTTAAAGGCTGTACCTGTGTCGTAATCATAGCGCGCGCCCAATATGTAGGCTTGTTTATGTAATTGAGCCATCTTTTTTAAGTTTTTTTGGATGGCATCACCTTCGATTAAATCACGTTTTGATGTGTATGTGGCATGCACGGTTGTGGTTCCAAACCGTTTTGCACCGGTTAGCAAGAAGGCATTATCGTCTAAAACGGATTCAGTTTCTTGGCGTAATGCGGTGTATTCGGCCACAAAAGCATATTCACCGTTATCCCAAGTGCCAGCAGCTCCCATGAACTGTGCAGTTTGTCCTGAGATATCAAAGTCATCGCCTCGGCCATACGAGGTTGCTGCCGCCAGTAAAGAGTCTAGAGTTCTACTGCCCGCAGGATCTAAATCAGCATAAAGATCAGTACGATGGTACGACAGGCGCGTACCAAAATTACCACGGTTAAGATTTAATACGATCCCGCTGATGTTTTTAGCTTCAAACTCATACTTTTCGTCACCAATGGTATACGGAGCATTAACACGGCCAAAATAGGTTTGCACTGAGCCGTCGGTCGATCCCATGCTAAAACGATGAGTAACATCAATCCCATTCACGGAAGAGAATGCGTCTAAACGATAGACTTCTTCCGGCGGCCGCACCCAGTTATAAGCATAGCCTACTTCCAGAAAGTCAGAATAATAAAAGAATGGCGTACGTAGACGGCCAACGCGGACGTCGGTGTCATTATTGATTGCGTAAGAAATGTATGCCCAAGTTGCATTGGTATCATATTCTTCACTGCCTCGTGATACTAACTGAGTCGTTGCTGATGTTGTTTCATTGATTTGTTTACTGATTTGCAATGCAATGACGGTGTCGGTAGAGAAGTTTGCATCGGTATCAAAGTCTGAGACGCTAATATCATCGTTAGATAGCATACCCATACCAGCAGACATGAAACCATTGATGCGTAAATCATCGTTATTGGCGGAAGCCTGAGCCGATGCGACAATCGCGACGGCTAGTAATGTGAACTTAATTCGAAGCATGAACCCTATCCTTATTTTTGTTGAGTTAGTACAACGATAGTAAACAAATAAGGAAGATCAAATTTTTCAGGTTGATATTATATCTTTGTGAGGGTTAGGCGTTTTCTGCCATAGAGACGATGTGTTTAATTTGACGCTGAATTAACGATTCGGTTTTTTCAGGCAATTCTTTTAGCCAATAAGTGATTTGCTCACGACCGTGTAGGTCGGAGACTAACGGCCCTTCATGCCATGCGATGCCTAAATCATTATCAATATGTTCGACTAGCGTATGGCTGACCAGAATTCGATTTTCTTCGCTTTGGTTGGCGAGATGCGATGCCCAGTGCACGGTATCGCCAATTAAGTTGCATTGGGTGTGGTTATCTTCTTGCAGTGGTGCCATTAATACCGGCCCCCAATGTGCCGCTATATGGAATTCGAGTGCCAGTAGCTGGCTATCATGTTCACGCAGATAATTAACTAATCCAGAAAATAAACGTGCGGCATACAAACAATGTAGTGATGCATTGCGATCGTTATTGGGTATGCCAAATATCATGACCACGCCATCGCCAAGGTAGCGATCCACTTTACCGTTATAGAGCTTCGCCGCTTGGCTGAGCAGTCGGTGATACTGGTTAAGTGTTTGGGTTAATTCAGCGGCACTGAGGCGATTTTGTAAAATTTCGAGATCTTGGATTTCAATAAATAGCAGGGCAGCATCATAATATTTAAGTGGGTCTGGGTAGGGCGAGTCGCTGTGCGACATAAACTGACCTAGTGCTACATCCATTGCGCGCTTTTGGCTCTCACGGCGTGCGATTTTTTCTAGAGTAAGATGTAAGGCTAAGTTATCAGCATCACGAGGTTTCGTTGGTAGCGTTAGATCTTCTCCTTGTTGCCACAGCAGCATCTGTTGCTGTAAACGACGAGTATAATATGAGTGCCGTTCGCCAAACTGATAGGCGATTAGCGCACCAAGTAAGGCCAATACACTGCTAGCGATTAAGCCTATCGAAAAGTAACGCTGTGCGAGCTGAGTAGCAGCATCGGTATTGGCAAAACCAATAATCGCGCCGATGTTTTTACCATCCTGGAGGACAGGCACTGCTATTGTTTGATTGCTTGTTTGTTCTTGGCCGCGCTCCGCGAGAATTTGTTGCTCGGTATCTAAAACTCGAATGCCGTCAAGCGCATTGCCGCTATCCCAGTCGTTCAGGGTCAAGTTCAAACTGATGCGATCTTGACGTAGCAGGCTTGGGGTCAGGGCGACACTCAGTTGGCGTAGCTGGCGAGAACTGTCTTCAATATTGGTATTCCGTAGTTGCGTACTTAAGTGGCTGTATGTCAGTCCACTGACGACTAGACCGGTAACTAAGATCATTAAGGCTGCAGTGAGGCCGATAATCTGACTGGTGTTCAGTTTTTGTTGACGTAAGCGTCTTAACAGCATGATACGACCTAAAGAATCGAAGATTTCCATAACTTTAATGGTATTATATGCGCCGCCTGCAGTAACGCCAGCGCCCAACAGGCAAACTTGAGCGGTGTTACACGATATAAACCGGTTAATTTGTATGAGGAAACACCATGAGTGATGTGAAGCAGTCTCTTCAAGATAAACTTCAGCAACTGGAAAAAGGCCTGTTCCTGATGAGTCTTGATCGTGTACGTGCTCTGTCTGTGCATGAGACAGTCGAGCTGATCGAAGATTTGCGTGCCGTCGTGGCCGCTGCAAAAGCAGATGCCGATAAGCTGTAATCGTTAACAATCGAGATTGATACAGGTGAAGTCCGTGACGGAATTGGTTCTAATCCGTGTGACAGGGGCCGATAAGCCCGGGTTAACCTCAAGCATCAGTGCCATCTTGGCACAGTATGGTGTGACGATTCTCGATATTGGTCAGGCTGAGATCCACGACACCTTGTCGCTTGGTATTTTGGCCGCCATCCCTTCGCGGGCTGAATCAGCACCGGTATTGAAGGATGTATTGTTTAAGGTGCACGAGCTAGGGTTAGACGTTAGCTTTGCACCAGTAACCCCCGAAAGCTACGACCACTGGGTATCCGGCCAAGGTAAGGCGCGCCATATTATTACCTTGTTGGCTCGTGCTATCGAAGCTGAAGCCATTTCGCGTATTACCGCAATTGTTGCTGAACATGGTTTAAACATTGATCAAATCAATCGTCTGTCTGGACGTGTTCCATTAGATAAGCGTTCTGAAACGACGCGTGCCTGCGTTGAGTTTTCGGTACGTGGTGTTGCAGATCAAAAAGCCATGCGTGCGCAATTCTTAGAAGTTGCTAACGATCTCGGTGTTGATATCGCCTTCCAAGAAGACGATGTTTATCGTCGTACTCGCCGCTTGGTATGCTTCGATATGGATTCCACGCTAATCGAAACCGAAGTCATTGACGAATTAGCACATGCCGCCGGTGTGGGTGAGCAAGTGGCAGCGATCACTGAGCGAGCGATGCAAGGCGAGTTGGATTTCACCGAGAGTTTTCAGCAGCGTGTTGCTTTGTTAAAAGGCTTGAGTGGCGATGTGCTGCAAGGTATCGCCGAGCGGTTACCTGTGACCGAAGGTGCTGAGCGGTTAATTAGCAATCTCAAGGCCTTAGGCTATAAAACAGCGATTCTATCCGGCGGATTCAACTATTTCGGTCACTATTTACAGCAAAAGTTAGGTATTGATTACGTCTTTGCCAACGAGCTGGAAATGGAAGGCAATGTGGTCACTGGTCGAGTTACTGAGCGCGTTGTTGATGGTCAACGTAAGGCTGAGCTATTGCGCGAGCTGGCCGAGCGTGAAGGCATCCGCTTAGAGCAGACTATCGCTGTCGGTGATGGTGCGAATGATTTACCGATGTTGAGCATTGCTGGTTTAGGGATTGCGTTTCGTGCTAAACCTTTAGTACGTGAAAATGCCAAGCATGCTATTTCTACCTTGGGTCTCGATGGGATTTTGTACCTGCTGGGTTACCACGACCGCGATATTAATTGATCGCTGAATGACTCAGCTTCTGCACGCAGAGGCTTAGTCATTCTAGTCTATTAGGCTGTAGAAGCCTCATCACTGAAGTCATACGTCATGCCTGCTTGTGGGCCTTGTACGTAAAATCCCTGAATAAAATGCACCCCCATTTGCCAAATGGAGGAAACCGTTGACGCATTTTCAACGAGCGGCACAATGCTGATCTTTCCGGCAGTGTGAATATTTTCTAGCAGTGCTTTAAGCTGTTTTTGTGCCTCTGAATTTTGCGCTAATTCTTGCGTGAAGGAACCATCGACTTTTACATAATCAACGTCGATATGCTCAAGAGTTTGCATTGGTACCAGTGCGCAACCGAAACGGCTGATCGCAGTCAGCATACCCTGGCGACGCACGCCGTAAGCGAAACGTTTCGCTTGGGCTAAGTGTTGGCCAGCAGCATCTTCATTAAATTGGAATATGATGGATCCCGATGCTAAGCCGGCGGCTTTCATGGCTACGACTATCCAGTTGGTAAAAGTATCATCACGCAATGATGCCGCGGAAATATTGATAAATACCCGAGTTTTATGTCCCTTGCGATGATGCTCAGCGAGCAACTTGGTCGTGTGAATAATCACCCAGCGATCGATTTTACGTTTTAGCTCATCACTGATGTGTGGTGTGTTGAGGAACTCGCCTGCTGCAATATCCTCACTTAAATTAGTCGGTAAACGCAGTAAGGCTTCATAGTGCTCTAGGTCTTCACCACGTAAGTTAATCAGTGGCTGGAACAATAAGCGCAGGTGGTTTGCACGTAGAGCTGAAGCTAATTGTTGCTCTAATTGTGGTGGTCCGGATGGGGTTGCTTCGTCATGCAACGTGAATAAGCTAACCCCGTTACCGTGTTCGTGCCCTGCTTGTTGGCGCACAGCATCCGCAGCAAGATGCGCTTGTTGTAGGGCATCTTCGGGATTTGGACTATTACTATTAATTAGCGTGATGCCGATACTGGTGGTGACTTGCACCGTTCGCTGGTCGACTTCAATTAGGCGTTCTGCAATGGTGTGGCACAGTTCCTGCGCTAGTTTTTGCACAGCCTCTGGGTTTGATATGGGGGTTAACCAACCGAATACATCTTCACCGATACGAGCGACGATATCGTCATCGGTCATATGTTCTTTTAAGCAGTCTGCGACTGCGCAAATCACATCGTCGGAATGCTGAATACCAATATCGCGTTTGACCCGTCCAAAACTGTCGACATTAATGTACAGCAGAGCACTGCTTTCATTGAGCATGACAGCGCGGTCGATTACTGAGGCTAAGCTATCGGCAAGATGAGGCTTATTATATAGGCCTGTCATTATGTCACGGATGCGCAGCTCATCAATTTCCGCTTCGAGTACTTCGTGTTTTCCTTCCTGTTGAATAAGGACTTGAGTACACATTTCGTCGGCATACATTGCCGCACTGAACGTCATTCCCATAGGGAACTCTAGCCCGTTAGGGTCAATCCCTGTGGTGTGCAGCTCGTTATTGTTTAGCGGGTTGGTCTGATAACTTTTTAAGAAGCTTTTAAAGGTCTTTTGTTCATTGCCTGCAACCATATCCATAATGGGCATGCCTTCGAGTTCTTCGACAGAGTTATAGCCAAATAACTCTAGATAGGCTGTGTTAGCGTAGACATGCATGCCATCGTAGATATAAGCGATGGCATCTTTTGAGCTTTCGAGTAGGTTTCGGCAGCGTTTTTCTGTTTCGCGTAAGCGCACTTGCAGGATGCGTAGGTCGCGCCGACACATCAAATTATGAAGCTCGCGTTGAATCGTGAGTATGATGATATTACTTTCAGCAAACGGCACCACGGCTGCGGCACCGCGTTGCAAGGCTGTTTCTAATTGCACCGGGTCAGAATCGCGAGGAATCAAGATGAGCGGTAGGTCTTTGTTCAGGCGCTGAATCTGGATCAATAACTCTTCGTAGGTGATACCGCAAGCACTTGGCTCTGCGACCACGATGTCCCAGTTTTTTTCTTGCATTATTTCTGCAAAATCAGCGAGAGAGGTAATGCTTTTAGCTCGGGTGGCGCTGCCGCTGTTGCGGATTAAGCTAACTAAACTCTCGGCATCATTTTGCGTGTTGGTTAATAGCAACAAATGTAGCGTATCGCGACTCAGTGCCATGAAAACCTCAGAACTCTAAAATACCAATTATAAGGCTCAAGTGGAAAAATAAAATGTCTGAAATTGACAAAAATAGCCAGTAAGCAAATTAGCGTTATAAAACCTCTCCATTGAGAGGCTATTGATCAGAGTTTATTCCAGATTGAGTCAAAATCGTCCTCGATCCATTCTGAACCCACTTGAGCAACATCGCCGCTATTCGATTTTGTAGCACCAACCGAGCGGAACTGAAATTGACTAAAGCTACTGGTCGAGGCGAGACGGCGGGTGAGTTGGAAGCGACCGCTTATTTCAGTGTGCAGTAGCTCGATTTTATTGCCCGTGCGGAATGGAATGCGCGGCAATAGCAAGGTTGTAGGTTGGGCAATGGCTTTAATTTCGGGCAAAATCAAAGCCCGCATATGCGGGCCATTGGAGCCTGTTTTCTGCAATAAACGTGCGATACCAACTTCTGCTTTTGGTGCAAGTAGCTCAACACCTAGCTGGGTACCTTGATCGCGCAGATGACGAATCCAACGAATGATCCCTACAGACCACAGCTTAACGCCGTTTTCGTGGATACCGATGAGTTCCCCTGCTTGGATGCTGGCGGGAATGTTCCCATGCCAATGTAAGCAGTAGCCACCGGGACTCGTGTTTACTAAATCAACTTCATGGGCATGATATTTTGCCGGTACAGATGCGTTAGTTTCTTCCCTTTTATGCTTATTGATAAATTCAATAGCATCTAAGCTCATCCCCGTATTCTCAGGCATGCGAACACCGCCGACATCAAATGCATCGGCCCAAACGTCGTCTTGTACTGGTCGGCCAGTATCGACAGCATGGATACCACTATCCCCATCCACTGCGCTTGGTTTCATGGTGAGGATGACTTGTTCGAATTCTCGTTGCCCAGCAGTAAAGTAATGCAGTGCTGACAAACCGATACAGAGCCTTAGGCTCCCTTGCGATCTTGCTCTACGGAATGAACGTTGCCAATGAACTCCCCAAGACTGAATCGCATGCGATAGCAAGGTATCGCTAAGCTTTCCGGGAATGGTAATGGTGTGCTTGTCATTAGGGTTCGCGGCCCAATACTTCAGTGCTTGTATCAGTTGGGTGGTATTTAAGCTTCGATAAGATGGCTTTTGTGCATCGCGTAAATGTTGGCGATATTGACCCGGGCGATCACGATGTAAGTTGATGATAAATAAGGCACTTTCATCATCAGCTGCGGTTAAATCCACATGTTCAACCCAGAGTTCGCTGGCATCATAAAGTAAGGCTAAATCTTGCTGACGTAAGTTATTAGGTTTCGCTGTTCCTAGTAAGTGGGCGCGCATGAAAACATCTTTAATGGATGATTCTGATAAAAACCGTGTTTCAGGGTTATCCATGCGGTAATTGGCAATCTTGTGTATTTCTGCTAGTAAATAAAGCTGATTTATTTCTAACCAAGCTCTCTCTGGTGGCTGGCAATAGAGTTGGAAGGCGCGAAGTATGGTTTGACTGGTATCGGTAATGGCGCGATGAATCGCCTGAGTCACCACTTTACTTGGTTTTTCTGTCGGCGCTAATCTAGCCAAGCTATGAGCTACAACCATTTTATAGCCAGTGGCCAAATGCCCTTGCAAAGCTTGGCTTAAATTCGCAATTTTTAACTGCTTGTCATTTAAAGAAATAGACGATTGCAAAAAATGTTTATTCAGCTGTTCACAAACTGAATATATGTACGGACGTACTATTTCTAAAAATTGATAGCGCAGTACTGGTGCCGCGTCGAATTGATTGAGTTCACGGATGGCCAAATACAAGCGACGAGAGGCTTCACCTGTATTGGCCATCGGTAATTCGTTGGCCCACTTGGATACGCCTTCAACGGTTGCTGTGCAAAAAGTCAGCTGACTGATGGAGGTTATCGGTATATGTAGTTTTATTGGCGTATTCGGGCTTTCCATGCGTTCCTGCTAATAAAAAATACTATGATAGTTCGGTATAGACCTGATGGCGTGATTTTTCCACCCAACAACACAATTTAAACGTGTATTTACAATAAAGGGAACAATATACGAAAGAAGGTGTGACTAACGCCTCAATATTGGCCTGTTATGGAGGACCTATTGGTGATTTATGGGCCTCTCCGGCTAATTCTCTCACTAGTTTTGGCACTAAATATCCAGGTAGTCGCGCTAATAGTTGTTGGTATAACTGTTGAGCTTCGTGCTCTGGTACATCAAAGTGGTGTGCTCCTTTCACTGGGTCAAGCAGATGAAGATAATAGGGTAGAACACCAAATTCAAACAGTAGTTCGCTTAAATTGGAAAGAATCTTGAGTTTATCGTTAATATTTCGTAATAAAACAGCTTGATTAAGAATCAGTACGCCTGCGCGCCGTAATTCTTTGAATCGATCTCGGTGTAATTCAGATAGCTCCTGTGGGTGATTGATATGCATCACAATCGAAGAGCTGAGGCGCGAATCACCTAAACGCCTTATTAATTCAGCTGTTAAGCGCTGCGGGATGACAACGGGTAGACGAGAGTGAATGCGTAAACGTTTTACGTGAGGAATGTTTTCTATTTCGGCCATTAATTCAAATAAAGCCGAATCTCGCAGCATTAACGGATCGCCACCACTTAGAATAACTTCTGTAATACTATTATTTTGTCGTACGTAGTCTAATGCTTTTTTCCATTCTTCACGGCTAATACGATTATCTTCGTAGGCGAAGTGACGACGAAAACAATAACGACAGTTGACCGCACAGCCCGAGGCTGCAAGCAGAAGCACGCGACCGTGATACTTATGAATGATGCCGCGATTTACGTTCGCGTGTTTTTCTGCCAGTGGGTCGGTGATGTAGCCTGCAACGATTTCCGTTTCTGCGGCGCGTGGCAATACTTGTAGCAGCAGTGGATCATTGGGATTACCAATCGTCATTTGTTGCAGAAAAGGCTCGGGCACTAAGATCGGAAAGTCGAGGGCTGCTCGTTGCTGCGCTGGCAGGTCTTCAGGGCTGAGATTTAGCCGCTGTAGCAGCTCATTAAGATCTCGAATTGAGCTAGAGAGTATCTGTCGCCAGTTCTTCGGTTCAACTGAGGTGTCAGTTCGCGTTATGATGCGCACCTTATTTTGTATTCCTAAAAAAGTGATTGGATATCGACATGGCAAATTATTCTACCAATGAATTCAAACCAGGTCTTAAAGTCATGCTAGACAATGAGCCCTGTTCGATTATTGAAAACGATTATGTGAAGCCAGGTAAGGGACAGGCCTTCAATCGAGTGAAGCTGCGTAATTTGCGCACAGGCCGCATCTTGGATAAGACGTTCAAGTCGGGTGATTCGTTGGAGGGGGCGGATGTTATCGAGTTGGATATGGAGTATCTCTACAACGATGGTGAGTTTTGGCACTTTATGGCAACGGATGGTTCGTTCGAGCAGCACGGTGCTTCGGCTGAAGCCGTGGGCGATACGGTTAAGTGGTTGAAAGAGCAAGAAAAATACGTTGTTGTCTTATACAATGGTGCGATTTTAACGGTGGCACCACCCAACTTCATTGAGTTAGAAGTAACGGAAACCGATCCGGGTGTTAAAGGTGATACGGTTCAAGGTGTCTACAAACCGGCAACACTTTCAACTGGTGCTGTTGTGAAGGTGCCTTTGTTTATCAATATTGGTGAGACGCTGCGCATTGATACTCGCTCGGGCGAATACGTGAGCCGCGCTTAATATGGGTAACCAAGATGACGCTCTGGCAGCCTTCCGCTTCGCGCACAGCTCTGTTAGCGCGTCAGTCGCTCTATCAGACTATCCGCCAGTTCTTCGCTGAGCAGGGAGTGTTAGAAGTCGATACGCCCATAATAGGTCAAGCACCTGTGTCAGATCCGAATATCGATGTGATGAGTATTGATCTTGTTCATACTGGTGCTCAGCGGTATCTGCATACCTCTCCTGAATACGCGATGAAACGCCTGTTATGCGCGGGCAGCGGTGATATCTACCAAATCTGTAAAGTATTTCGCGCCGGTGAGGCTGGGCAGCGACACAATCCTGAATTTACGATGCTGGAATGGTATCGGGTGGATTGGAGCCTGTCTCAGTTGATGGGTGAAGTCGCCACTCTTGTGCAGCAAGTACTGGTGGATCGTTGGCCGACGCTTCCAGTGGTGCATTTTAATTATGCTGAAGCCATGCAACAGTTTGTTGGTATTGATGTGCATCGGGCAACTGACGGCGAACTCATGGCCATCGGTATTTCTTTGGCGGGTCAAAATTTAGGACTGGGCCGCGATGGTTGGCTGGATATTATTATGAGTCATCAAGTTGAGCCCGCCTTGCCGCAAGATACGCTGGTGTTTATTGATGATTTCCCCGCATCCCAAGCCGCTTTGGCGCAGATAACTACCAATGCGGCTGGTGTTCTCGTCGCGCAACGCTTCGAGTTATTTTTCAATGGCACTGAACTGGCCAACGGCTACTTTGAACTCACGGATCCTGCTGAGCAACGTCAGCGTTTCCAGCAAGAGCGGGAGCGCGGCACACTCGACTTCGAGCGCCCGTTAGACGAAAACCTATTAGCCGCCTTGGCTTCGGGCTTGCCTAGTTGTGCTGGTGTAGCCATGGGATTGGATCGCCTGCTGATGCATCAACAGCAGGCGAGTTCAATTGCAGAAGTCCTGAGTTTTGATTGGACGCGAGCTTAAACTGTCGCTGTCTTTCGTTATCGACAAGAGTCGATAGTTAAGACTTTGCGATTTACTCCATCGTCATGGCAATGGCTTCACCCATACGTAGCGGAGTCCCTGCTGTCTGAGTTTCTAACCAATGCATGGTGTCTTTCGGGAAGCATAAAATTACAGTTGAACCCAATAGGAAGCGTCCCATTTCATCACCTTTTTCAATGGTAATGTTTTCTGGAATACCGTAGCGAGCGACACGTTTTTCACGCTTTGGCGGAGTGACCAAGCCGTGCCATACAGTTTCAATCGCCGCCACAATCATAGCGCCAACTAATACCATCGCCATAGGGCCACGAGCGGTATCAAAAATCGCGACTACGCGTTCATTGCGAGCAAATAAGCGTGGTACGTTTTCAGCCGTTGTTTGGTTTACCGAGAATAAATCACCCGGTACATAAATCATTTCACGTAGTGTGCCTGTGATCGGCATATGCACGCGGTGGTAATCTTTTGGCGATAGGTAAATGGTTGCGAATTCACCTTCTTGAAAGGGTTGTGCGCGTTCTTCATCGCCCCCCAGCAATTCTACTAGCGAGTAATCTTGGCCTTTAGCTTGAAATACCCGTCCGCCTTTAATTGGGCCTAATTGAGATACAGCACCATCGGCAGGAGAGGTGATGACGTTGTCTTCTAGCGCAACGGTACGTGCGTCGGGTAATAACTCACGAGTAAAAAAATCGTTAAAGCAGCTAAACTCTTCCGCTGTCTGGCGTTTTGCTTCAGCCATATTGACGTCGTACTGTTTAATGAATGCGCGAATTAATGGGTTTTTAATCCAGCTTACTTCGCAACCAGCAAGCCAGCCGACACAGCGAGAAAGTAAATGCTGTGGTAGTAAATGTTGGGTAGCGATAAATAATTTGTCGGTATTCACAGATAATTCCTTATGGCTTTTTGCCAGTGGTCACGGGAGTCGTGGTGTCACTTCCCCATTCAGCCCATGAGCCAGCATAAGCGCGCATGGTGAGACCTAAAATTTTTCCGACTAAATAGGTAAAGCCGGAGCGGTGATGCGTTTGGCAGTGAGTGGCAATAGTCTTGCTTTTATCCAATCCCATTTCAGCCAACTGCGTTTTAAATGTGTTTAGCTCTTTAATACGAAGTGCGCGGGATTTATCCATACCCAAGGTCCATTCGTAATTAACGGCGGTAGGAATATGTCCGCCGCGCGGCGAAATTGCTTTTTCGCCCGAGTATTCTGCCGGTGAACGTGCATCCCAGATTGCAAACTTAGATGAGCCTAAAGCGGCTTTTATTTGTTCTTTGGTAATAGATACGCTCTGGTCAATATGATCAACCACATATTCAGATGCTGTTGGTATGCTGGCACCTGACTCGGTCGGTAATCCTGCATCCAACCAAGCAACAATACCGCCGTTTAAATAGGAGTATTGTTTATGGCCAATGCTATCTAACACCCAAATTAAACGGCCTGCCCAACCGCCACCTTCATCATCGCTGCATACCACGTGAGTGTCTGGCGTTAGGCCTAGTTCACTGAATACCGCGCTTAAATCGGCATTTGATGGCAGTGCGCCGGGCGTGGGTGCTATTCCTAATTGCAAACGTTTGAAGTCGAGATGAACTGCGCCCGGAATGTGGTGCTCTAAAAAAGTCTCCGCTTTGCATTGATCAATAATCAACACGCCATCTAGCGGCAGTAATTCCGCTAGATCTTCGGGCTCTAATAATAATGGCAAGGTATGAGAGGACGATGTCGGCATGGTAAGTCGCTTTGATCAGAAAACCGCAAGTGTATCTGAGCGGCTGGCGTCTGTCAGGTTCCGGATGAGCGGACGATTTGTGTGACCTCTACCTTTACTTGTTTAGTCTGATTTGCTCGCAGTGCCGCAAGGCTGCGGCTTGTCATGGTACATAACTGCCTAAACGCCTCGTACTGCTCTGCTTTGATCATGCCTTTGCCTTGTTTACTGCAGGCTAGAACAATTCCGATAGGGGCATTGCCCGCTGAAATCGACATGATTGAAACTTGCAATGGAATCAGTTCGGCAATCGCTGTTGGCATACCTCTTAGATATTGTTCGCGATTCGATTCAGTTAGCCGCAAACAGGCATTCTTTTTAAGCAGTTGGCGGAATAAAGGCGCGCTGTCCAACGGAATTCGAACCTGAGCCAGCGCTCCCAGTGCTTCAAAGTTTTCGCTGTATACCATACGCAAGCGTTGGCGATCGCGATCAAGCAGCATGACACTGGCATGCTCTAAGCCGACGCCGCGGCAAATCCCCTTCAATACTCCTTGCATTAAAGAATGCCAATCGCCAAAGCTACTAGGTTCTTGCTGCAGTTGACGCATTAGCTTGGCTAAGTACGCCTGGCCGTGATCAGAGGTCTCTGTTTGCTTTGATTTCGAGGGAGGGAGTTCTGGTGTGGGGGTCGAGGTTGCCTTGATTCGTATCGGTTGTTTGGCTTCTGGCTCAATATTCGTCGTTGAGACGTCGGTTGGCATGGGAGTCGCAACTGCCACGGACGCCACTGGTTTTTTTGGTGTTTGAACGACCAGCGATGGTAACGCATAAATAGGGTATTCGCGGCTGGTCGGCTGCGGGCTCGCCAGTAGCGATAAACCTGTTGCCAAGCCGCAGTTCTGTTGATGACTGATGTCGACTTGCGCACGACGCGCGTCTTGTTGAACTTGTATTAGCGGTTTGCCCAAGCCATGACTTGTCAGTGTTAGCCAGCGTTCTGTATGACGACCTTCGGGTGCCATATGCAGGTGCCAAGCCATAGAGCTTGCCAGCATGGCTGTCATTGCCGGAGTTTGGCATTGATGAATGAGTGCCCGCTGTTTGTTGTTATTGCGAGGATCTTGGCGGCGTAACGATTGCCAGTCATGAGCATTAGGTAAGGATTCTTGGCGGAATAAATCCAACGCCATACGCGGCAATTGGTAGCGTTTAGCAAGGTGCTGCCAGTTGCGGCTATCGGCTCCAAATATGACTTCGGTAGCCGGTGTTAAATCGCATCCTGTGCTCACACAATGCAACCAATTGCGGGCATTGCCATGCAGTAATAGCCACGGCCAAAATACCGAGTGGGCGAGCATGGTGCTCCACTGGGCATAACCTGGGGCGCAAGTGCCTTTGTCTTTTGCCCACCGAGCGGCAAGGTTGCCCGCAAGACAGGCGGTGATCAGCGCCTGTCGATAGAGGCGATCCCCTTCGTCTTCACTAGCGAGAGCAACGACTTTCAAGTGTTTCACTAGCCGCACAAGTTCTTGCATACCTAATAGCGATAGGCAGCTCAAAGCACCCGATAACTGTTCTTTGCTATCGGGGTGTTGTTGGCTGGCCGCTTGCAATAGATGCCAGCACAAGGCTGGGTCTTTATCCACTATGTGGATCAAATCATCAAAGTTTACTTGCGGATTTTTCAGATGCAGGCGCAGTTGTTCACGCGTTTCTTGCAAGATCGGAAAGTCCGTAAAGGCGAGAATTTCTCCCCATTGACTGGCGCTAGGATGCGTAAAGCTTATCTGTGTCATGTCTAAGTTTGTGTAACTGCTGTTTGTGACCTTTACTTACTATAGTCGGCTTATGAATTTTGCTTGGACAGATGTGTGACAATTTCGTCACTGGCGTTACTGAACATTTCTATATTGTCAGATTTTGCTGCAAGGATCGTATTGAATGCTGTTTATTGTGGGGCTGTTGATTGTATTCGGCAGCGTGCTTTATGGCTTTGTGATGTCGCACGGCCAGCTGTTAGCGCTGTGGCAACCATTTGAAATTTTAATTATTTGTGGTGCGGCATTTGGTGCCTTTGTTTTATCGAACCCGCTGCATGTGATTTTGGAATGTTTTCGTATGATGCCTCAGGTCATCATGGGCAGTCGTGTTAATAAAGCCATGTACATGGATGTGCTTGGTTTAATTTATGACATCCTCAATAAGGCGCGCCGAGAAGGCATTATGGCGATTGAAAGTGATGTTGAAAGCCCATCTTCCAGTGCCGTGTTCTCGCGCTATCCGGCTATTCAATGTAATCAAGAACTATCGAATTTTATTGCCGATTATTTTCGCATTATCGCCGCAGGAAATTTGACCTCGTTTGAGCTTGAGTCCTTGATGGATCAAGAAATCGAAGCGCGTTTGCATGAGCTAGAGCAACCAGGAATGGCGGTGGGTAAAGTTGCTGATGCATTACCGGGTTTTGGTATCGTCGCTGCGGTACTCGGTATTGTGATTACCATGGGTGCGATTGGCGGCGAAATGAGCGAAATCGGTGGTCACGTTGCGGCGGCATTGGTTGGAACTTTTAGTGGTGTGTTTCTCGCCTACGGTATGGTTGGGCCGATATCGGCCACAATGAAACATCTCGCCGAAGATGAAATTAAGCTCTATGAAGCGACCCGAGCGTGCATCATAGCCTCACTTAATGGATTGCCGCCGGCGCTTGCGGTTGAGTTTGGTCGTAAGTCGCTCTTCACCCATGGGCGTCCGAGTTTCGAAGAGGTAGAAAGCAAGGTGCGTGGACGCTAATGGAAAATCTTAGCCCCCATCAAAACATCATTGTTCGACGCTACAAAAAAGCAAAGCACGAAGAGCATGGTGGCGCTTGGAAAGTCGCTATGGCCGACTTTGCCTTGGCGATGATGGCGTTATTCTTGGTGTTGTGGGTGATTAACTCGTCAAACGAACAACAATTAGAGTCGATTTCTGGTTATTTTCAAGACCCTCTCGCGTATCAGGATGGCAAAAGAGTCCCCTCGAAATACGTGATTGATCTCGGTGGCTCGCCTTCTCAAGCTGATAATATCGCCATTTCTGAGTCCATCGACCCTGAAAAAATATTGCAAGCAGACGAAATTGAAAGCCTTGCCGATGCCATTGAACAAAAACGTTTGGAGGAATTAAAAGCGCAGATTGAACAGCGTATTGATGCTAGTCCGACACTGAGTCCCTTTAAAAATCAGCTGCTATTAGATATCACAACAGAAGGCCTGCGTCTGCAAATTGTTGATCAAACTAACCGTCCTATGTTTGATCCCGGAAGCGCCCATTTGAAATATTATTCCGAAGATATTCTGTGGGAAATGGCGCCTATGCTGGCGACGTTAGATCATCGCTTGTCGATTACCGGTCATACTGATTCATCACGGATGGGGGGGCAGCGTGATGAGGATGATGTGAACTGGAGTTTATCGTCAATGCGTGCCGATGCCGCACGCCGAGCGCTGATGGAAGCCGGCGTGCCAAAAGAACAAATTGCGCAAGTGATCGGTATGGGAGATACCGCGCCATTGATCCCCGATGATCCTTCGGCGTCGGTAAATCGTCGTATTGCCATTGTGGTGCTTAATCGCAAATCAGACAAGAACGTCAGTGAGCGCTCGGGAACAAAAGCAGAAGTCGAATTTATTAACGATGGGCCGCCGCCAACAGATGCGCGTAAGCCAGTATTAAACAAAACCGGTAGCTTGTTAGAGAAATTACAACAAGAGCGCGAGCGCGTAGACAATAGCTATGACAATCCGCCAAACAAAGATGAAGTGTTTTGGTAAGCGCTGGATTACAGCTCGGTCAGGGTTTGTAGAATACGACGGTAGCTTTGGAAGCGAGCTTCACTAATGCGTCCGGCTTTTAATGCTGCGAGTATGGCGCAGCCCGGTTCTTTTTCGTGGTTGCAATCGCGGAATTTGCAATAACCGGCTTCTGGGCGAATTTCTCGAAAGCCATACAGCACTTCGTCTGGTGACATGTGCCATAAACCAAATTCACGAATCCCAGGTGAGTCGATTAAATCGCCCCCAGCTGGGAAGTGATATAAGCGTGCTGTTGTCGTGGTGTGTTTTCCTTTGCGAGTATTTTCCGACAATGCTCCAACGCGTAGTTCTTCGCCCGGTAGTAAGGTACCGATTAAAGATGACTTACCAACCCCCGACTGGCCAACGAACACACTAATGCGTCCGTTTAAGAACTCTTTAAACTCACCTAAACTGCTATCATCGTGGCTGCAGACACGCAGCGTGCGATAGCCTAGCTTTTCATAGCTTGCGAGCAGAGCGGCATAACGCGGACGCGTTTCTTCGGTTAATAAATCGATTTTATTGAACAGGATAATGGGTTCAATTTCGCAATTCTCAGCAGCCACTAAATAACGGTCGATCAAATTCGCATGGGCTTCTGGCTCGGGCGCAATCACTAGCACAATAAAGTCGATATTGGCGGCAACGGGTTTGATTTCGTTGTAGGGGTTGGGGCGCGATAATTCGGACGTGCGTGGCAATACCATTTCGACCACACCGGTTTTTACTCCCTGATTGTCAGCACCGGGGCGGAACACCACACGATCGCCGGTGACCAAGGACCCTAGGTTAGCGCGCAGAAAGCAGCGGTAACGATCTTGGGATTGCTTATCTTCTACTTCGACTTGGCTGCCAAAGTGAGCCATCACTTGGCCTTCGGATTCATCACCCAGCTCTCCGGCAGTCAACTGCTCCGCAATCACATCTTCTTTTTGCGTGGCGCGTTTGGCTTTTTCTTGCTGAATTTTTTCCACGCGCCAAGTTTGGCGCTTATTCAGTTTGCGTTTTGACATGCGAATGCGTTACCGGATTTAAGACGTTGGCCATTGTCCGTGTTGGCCGTGCATTACACAAGTTGCTAGACTGGCCATATTTCCTAATGAGTAACCGTTATGAGCCAAAGCGACAACCTAGTGTGGATGGATCTAGAAATGACCGGCCTAGAGCCAGAGCGTGACGTCATTATCGAAATTGCCACCATAGTCACCGACAGTGATCTCAATATCATCGCCGAAGGCCCAGTGTTTGCGGTTCATCAGCCGGATATTTTGCTGGATGGAATGGATGAATGGAACACTCGTACTCATGCTAGTTCCGGGCTAACTCAGCGCGTGCGTGATAGCAAAAGTAACGCTCGCGCTGCAGAATTAGCCACGTTAGAATTTTTGCGTGCACATGTAAAAGCTGGAGCATCGCCTTTGTGTGGTAACAGCATTCATCAAGATCGTCGTTTCTTAGTGAAATACATGCCTGAGTTAGAAGCCTTCATGCACTACCGCAATGTTGACGTCAGCACCCTGAAAGAATTGGCCAAGCGTTGGAAGCCAGAGGTTGTGTCGTCGTTTGAGAAAAAAGGTACACATCAGGCGTTGGATGATATTCGTGAGTCGATTGCTGAAATGCAGCATTATCGTCAGCATTTTTTGGCGGTATAAGTTTGTAGCTGCTGGCTTGTTTTCCTCTTTTGTTGAAAACGCCTTATTCAAATGCAAGGTGTCTCTTTTTGTAAGAGCGGATCTTATCCGCGAAAGCCGTTAAAGCTAATTCAGCTCTTTAATTGGTAACACTTTCGCGAAAAAGTTTCGCTCCTACCATCTTCCGTCGCCCAAACCTAACCTTGCCGCAATGCCCATTCAATATGCTCATCCAGTAACGCCGATTCCCCCAGTCGAGCCTTCAATGCCTCAACAATCTCAATGCTCTTTGGTGCATTCCCCAAGGCCACAGCAATATTGCGCCGCCAGTTTTCATAGCCTGTGCGACGTATCGGCATGCCTTCGGTTTTGGTTAAAAACTCGGCTTCGTCCCATGCCCATAATTCCAGCAAGGTGGCTTTGTCGAGTTGGTGGCGGGGAGTGAAGTCGGTTTCGCTGGTGGCTGTGCTAAAGCGGTTCCACGGGCAGCCAATTTGGCAGTCGTCACAGCCGAAGATGCGGTTACCCATGCCTGAGCGTAGGTCTTCAGGAATCGGGCCATTAAGTTCGATGGTGAGGTAGGAAATACAGCGTCGTGCATCGAGTACGTGCGCACCAACAAAAGCTTGGGTTGGGCAAATATCTAAGCAGGAAGTGCAGCGTCCGCAGTGGTCCGATTCTGGAATATTATCCGCCGGTAACGGCAGGTCAGTTAGGATTTCTCCTAAGAAGAAATACGATCCAGCTTTGCGGTTAATCAGCATGGTATTTTTGCCGATCCAGCCTAGGCCTGCTTGCTCTGCTAACGCCCGTTCGAGAACGGGAGCGCTGTCGACAAAGGCTCTAAAGCCAAGTTGACCTGCTGCTTGTTCAATACGCTTGCCCAGCTCGGTTAAGCGTTTGCGAATCAGTTTGTGATAATCGCGCCCCAAGGCATAACGCGATACGTAGGCTTTATTTGGATCACCGAGTTGCTCGCGCATGTTGCCGTCGGGGGGTAGGTAATCCATGCGCACGCTGATGACGCTTAGAGTTCCGGGTAATAACTCAGCTGGGCGGGAGCGCATATTGCCGTGGCTGGTCATGTAGTCCATTTCACCGTGGTAGCCTTGCTCAAGCCACTGCTTTAGTAAATCTTCATGCTTGCCTAGCTCCACGCCTGCTATCCCAGCTTGTTGAAAGCCAAGCTCGTTGGCCCATTGACGAATATCGTCGCGAAGGGTGGCAAGTTGTTCGGCGGTCAAGGATGTGGTGGCGGTTTGATTCATGCAGTTTAATTCGCGTCGAAAGAAGCTGTCGTTGCCATTAACTCCTTATGGCGTGGGACTTAGCGGCGGCTTCCTATATAATTTCGCTCAATGTATCACATTCAGAGACCTTCATTGTCTCAATATCCTCGATTGACTATGGCAGGCCCCTTGCGATGAACCGACCGTTTTCAGCCAAAGACCACTTGCCCGCACCTTTGTACAGTGTGGCGCAAATTCGTGAGTTGGATCGCCTGACGATAGCAGCTCAGGGTGACGATGGTTTTGCTTTGATGTATGAAGCGGCAACGTCTGCTTTGTCGGTATTGCAGCACCACTGGGTCGATGCCAGAAAGATTACTGTTATCGCCGGCCCTGGTAACAACGGCGGTGACGCATTTATTTTAGCGGCATTGGCATTTGAGTGTAGTATTCGGGTGCGCGTTTTTACGATTGGCGATTTAACCAAGCAAACGTCGGCTGCGCAAAAAGCTCTAAACATGGCCGTGCAAGCCGGTATTGCCATCGAGCGTTTGAGCCCCGCAAGCGATCTTAGTGGTGATGTGCTGGTGGATGGTTTATTGGGCACAGGACTAAGCAGTGAGCCGCGTGAGGAGTTTGCACAAGCGATTGCAGTGATCAATGGCGCCGATATGCCGGTATTCGCTTTAGATGTTCCTTCGGGATTAAATGCCGATTCGGGTGTCGTTTATGGCCCTGTGGTGAATGCCGATGTCACTATCACCTTTATCGGGGTGAAGCGCGGCTTATTAACGGCATCTGGCCCTGATGTTTGTGGCGCACTTGAGTTGGCCGAATTATCGGTTGATAGTGCACACGCGAACATTATTGCGGATGCGGAACGAATTAGCTGGGCTCGTTTCAATGACGAAAAGCGAGGATTAGCACCGCGTCGCGGTAATGCTCACAAAGGTGACTTCGGTCATGTGTTAGTTATTGGCGGTGAATCTGGCTTTGGTGGTGCTGCCATCATGGCGGTCGAGGCCGCTGGACGCATTGGTGCGGGTCTTGTGAGCTGTGCGACACGACCTGAACACGTCTCGGCGCTCTTAACCCGTCGTCCAGAAGTCATGGCTTTGGGCGTTAATTCAGGTTTAGAGCTGGCACCGGCTATTCAGCGGGCGACGGTATTAGCGATAGGCCCCGGACTCGGCCAAACCAGTTGGTCAGAGCTGTTATTGCAACAGGTGTTAGGTGCTCAGCAGCCGGTCGTGTTGGACGCCGATGCGTTAAATGTATTAGCGTCCCCTGGTTGGCATTGTGAATTTAGCAAACGTGTTGCGGTATTAACGCCGCATCCCGGTGAGGCTGCTCGCATGCTCGGCATGACGGTAGCCGCAGTTCAAACTGATCGTTTTGCCTGTGTGCGACTGCTTGCTCAGCGTTATCAGGCGGTTGTTGTATTAAAAGGCCAAGGCTCATTAATTGCTGATCCTAGCGGTCGCGTTGCCCTTTGCACCGATGGTAATCCGGGAATGAGTTGCGGTGGTATGGGCGATGTTCTTACTGGCGTGATTGCAGCTTTGTTAGCACAAGGGTTAAATGCTTGGGATGCCGCCTGCTTCGGGGTTTGTTGTCACAGTGCTGCGGCCGATGTAGCCGTTACTGATGCCGGAGTACGCGGTTTGTTAGCAACGGATTTAATGCCGATATTACGAGAGTTGATAAACTAATGGCTATTCGAGTCGTAGGTGAAGAGGGCATGTTGCGCTTTGCTGTAGGGTGCGCCTCTATTTTAAAACAAGGCGGCCTTGTCTTTTTAGAAGGGACTCTAGGTGCTGGTAAAACGACGTTTAGCCGTGGCTTGATTCAAGCACTGGGACATCAAGGCGCGGTAAAAAGTCCGACCTATACTCTGGTAGAAGAATACCAATTGGGCGCAGCCCAAGTGAACCATTTCGATCTCTACCGACTCGGAGATCCAGAAGAGTTAGAGTACATGGGCATTCGCGAATACCTAGAATCTGACATACTGAATCTGATTGAATGGGCCGATAAAGGTACAGGAGTGCTGCCCAAACCAGATTTAGTGCTAGCAATTTCGGGAGATGGTGATTCTCGCGTGCTGGATTGGCAAGCGTTTAGTGATCGCGGCGCGCAATGGTTAGCACCTTTAGCGCTACTCGCTTCTGAGTTTGAATGCGTGACGGCTAGCCAATAATTATGGTTGAAACAATGTTGCGTGAGAGCGTATGACACAGGAGCACGACAACGCATGAGAGCGTTACTCATTGCCATCCTATTGGGTACGACAGTGATATCAGCCTATGCGGATGTGAAAGACATTCGGGTGTGGCAGTCGCCGGACAGTACGCGTTTGGTTTTTGACCTTTCTGAGCCTACAGAATATCGGATTTTTGATCTGCCGAATCCTTACCGGATTGTGATAGATCTTAACGACGCTGATATGAAGAAAGACCCTGATCAAGTCGATATCCATTCGACAACGGTAAAAAGCATCCGTAAAGGCAAGCGTAATGGTAAAGATCTACGCATTGTCATTGATGTGAATGAAGCGCTAGAACCTTCGAGTCAAATACTACCGCCCAACGATACCTACCCGAACCATCGCTTAGTGGTGGATTTAAAGCCGAAAGAAACCGCACAGGTGGTGGTACCGATCAAGCGAGCGGAAACCTTCGATGCCGTGCAGCGTAATATCATTATTGCCATTGATGCCGGTCACGGCGGAGAAGACCCAGGAGCGATAGGGCATGGCCGCACAAAAGAAAAAGAAGTGGTCTTGTCCATTGCTAAAGAACTACAAGCACTATTAAACGACGAATCGGGATTTCAGCCCTTTATGGTTCGTACCGGCGATTATTATATTGGTTTGCGTGAGCGTACCGAAAAAGCACGCAAAGCCAATGCCGACTTTTTTGTATCTATTCATGCCGATGCGTTTAAAATTCCCCAAGCCAGCGGTAGTTCGGTATTTATTTTATCGGATCGTGGCGAGTCGAGTGAAACAGCTCGCTGGCTAGCCGACAAAGAAAACAAATCGGATTTAATTGGTGGTCTCAGCCTTGAGGGGCGAGAAGATCACTTAGCCATGACCTTGCTGGATTTATCCATGACCCACAAACGCGATGCCAGTGCTCGAGCTGGGCGCAGTATCTTGTCGCAAATGGGGGCTATCACTAAGTTACATAAGGCGAATGTTGAAGAGGCTGCCTTTGTGGTGCTAAAAGCGCCTGATATTCCTGCACTGTTAGTCGAGACGGGTTTTATATCAAATCCTAGTGAATCGAAGAAACTCGCCGACCGTCATTTCCAAAAGCGCATGGCTAAGGCAATTTTCACTGGAATTAAACAGTATTTTGAAACTTATCCGCCGACAGGTACCTTATTGGCAGCGAAACGCAATACCGGGAGTCAGTTTGTTTCTTATACTATTCGCCCCGGTGACACGCTTTCTGAATTGGCCTCCCGTAGCGGCATGGAGATTCAAGAGTTACGTCAGCTTAACGGCCTCAGCAGTGATCAGCTGAAAATCGGTCAACGCATCAAAATTCCCAGTTCGTGAACACGCTTTTAGCCAAGTTCACCGACGCCAACAGGACACGCAAGACTGACTATGAGTCGAATTCATTTACTTTCTCCCCGATTAGCGAACCAGATTGCCGCCGGCGAAGTGGTCGAGCGGCCAGCCAATATTGTTAAAGAGTTGGTGGAAAATGCTCTGGATGCGGGTGCGCGTCACATTGATGTTGAGGCCGAGCAGGGCGGTATTAAATTATTACGGATTCGTGATGATGGCTGCGGCATTGATAAAGACGATTTAGCCTTGTCTTTGAGTCGTCATGCCACCAGTAAAATTACTACACTGGATGATTTAGAAGCCGTTAGTAGTTTAGGTTTTCGTGGTGAAGCGTTGGCCAGTATTAGCTCGGTCACGCGGTTAACGTTAACCTCGCATGAGCAATCCGCTGATACAGCATGGCAAGTCAGTGCCGAAGGTCGCGATATGATTGCCAATATTAGCCCCGCGGCCCATCCTGTCGGCACCACGGTTGAAGTTCGTGACTTATTTTTTAATACCCCGGCGCGGCGTAAATTTTTACGTACGGAAAAAACCGAATTTTCGCATCTGGAAGAATACCTAAAACGTCTAGCGTTGAGTCGTTACGATGTGGCCTTTAGTTTACGCCATAACCAGCGCACCATTCATTCGTTGCGCCCTGCCACGCGTCCGCTTGATCGCGAAAAGCGTGTCGCCGCGTTATTAAGCCCGCAATTTATTGACAACACAGTGCATGTTGAGGCCGAAGCAGTGGGGTTGCAATTACAAGGCTGGGTCGGTTTGCCGACCTTCTCGCGTTCTCAAGGCGACATGCAGTATTTCTTTGTCAATGGTCGTGTGGTGCGAGACAAATTAGTCGTGCATGCGATTAAACAAGCCTACCGCGACGTGTTGTATCACGGTCGTCATCCCGCGTTCGTGTTGTATTTGTGGCTTGATCCTAAGCTGGTGGACGTAAACGTACATCCAACTAAACATGAAGTGCGTTTCCGTGATGGTCGCTTAGTGCATGATTTTCTCTTCCGTACTTTGCACAAAGCCTTAGGTGACGTGCGCCCAGATAATCAACCGAATGGATCATCGCCAAGTGAGACGGCGGGTGGTTTAGCATCATCTTCTATGCCGATAAGTGGTGTTGCGGCTGGTGAATTCAGCGAGCAAACACGGCTTGATTGGCCGTCGAATCGACCGGCAGGGCTGAGTTCTTCAGCAACACCTCCATGGTCATCAATATCAAGCAACTTCACCAATCAAGCGCCTGCGCGCGCCGATCTATCTCGTGCTGATATAGCCGAGCAGATGAATGTTTATGGGGCGATGAATCGTATCGCCTTGCCAGAATCCCCCAGTGCCGATATGCCGCCATTGGGTTTTGCTATTGCACAATTACACGGCATTTATATTTTGGCGCAAAACGCAGGTGGTTTAGTGGTGGTGGATATGCACGCAGCCCACGAGCGCATTACCTATGAGCGGTTAAAAATCGCTGTCGATCAGCAAGGCGTACAAAGTCAGCCATTGTTGGTACCGGTGAATTTAAGCGTGAGCGAACGCGAAGCGGATACCGCTGAGCAGTTTGCCGAAGAATTTCGCACCTTAGGAGTTGAGCTAGCGCGAGTTGGCCCAGAAAGTTTATTAGTGCGCCAAATTCCCGTGTTGTTGCAACAAGCGGAAGTGCCTCAACTGATTACTGATATGTTGGGCGATTTAATTGAACACGGCAGCTCGGATCGCTTGTTATCTCATCGTAATGAGTTGCTCGGCACGATGGCGTGTCATGGTTCCGTGCGCGCTAATCGCCGCTTGACCATACCTGAAATGAACGCTTTGTTGCGCGATATGGAAGCGACAGAGCGCAGTGGCCAGTGCAATCACGGTCGGCCAACATGGACGCAAATGACCATGCCCGAACTCGATAAGCTATTTTTAAGGGGACGCTAAGCGTGTCGAACACTCAGCACTTAGCGCTACAGACAGACTTACCACCGGCTATTTTTTTAATGGGTCCAACCGCTGCGGGTAAAACCGCTTTGGCTTTGGAGTTAGTGGCAAATCACCATTGCGAAATTATCAGCGTTGACTCGGCACTTATTTACAAAGGTATGGATATTGGCACCGCCAAACCGGATGCCGCGATGCAAGCGCTTGCTCCTCACCGTTTGATTGATTTGATCGACCCAATAGACGTCTATTCTGCCGCTCAGTTTCGCGAAGATGCTCTGCGTGAGATGGCCGATATTACCGCAGCCGGTAAAGTGCCTTTGCTGACCGGCGGCACTATGATGTACTTTAAATTTTTACGCGATGGCGCGGCGGATTTGCCTCAAGCCGATGACGTCATTCGCCAGCAATTGCTCGACGAAGCCAAACAGCTCGGCTGGCCCGCCATGCATGCACGTTTAGCCGAGATTGATCCTGAATCCGCCAAGCGTTTAAAACCGATGGATTCCCAGCGTATTCAGCGCGCGTTAGAAGTGTTCTTAGTGTCCGGTAAAACATTAACAGAACATTGGGCTGCGCAAGGCGCTCAGCCCTTGCCCTATCATGTTGTGAATCTTGCTATTTGCCCAACAGAACGTAGTCGGTTGCACGAGCGTATTGCGCAGCGATTTATGCAAATGATGGGACAGGATTTTATTGCCGAAGTACAAGCGTTATACGACCGAGGAGACCTCAATACTGATATGCCTTCCATTCGTGCAGTGGGTTATCGACAGGTTTGGGATTACTTGGAAGGTAAATATGATTATGACGAAATGGTGGAGCGTGGCATCATTGCAACGCGTCAATTGGCCAAGCGGCAAATTACTTGGCTCAGAAGTTGGCCGGACCTGCACTGGTTAGATACCGATGATCCCTATCTTCTGCGAAATGCCTTGAAAATACTGCATACGAACGCCATATTTAACGCATCGTTCTGAATTCGCAGTATCGCACTCGGAAATTGGTCTTATTTTAAACCCGATTTTCTTGCAATGTCGCCAGTCCAGACGACGCTTGGGGCTATTACTTTCTATTATTCGCTGTCCCCACATTGGATGGCACTTTTTTTTGTTAGGAGATCACTATGTCAAAAGGGCATTCCCTACAAGACCCTTACCTGAATCAGCTGCGTAAAGAGCGTATTCCGGTGTCTATCTTTCTTGTCAACGGTATTAAGTTGCAAGGGCAGATCGAATCATTCGATCAGTTTGTTATTTTATTAAAAAATACTGTATCGCAAATGGTATATAAACACGCCATTTCGACCGTTGTTCCATCGCGTAATGTGCGCTTGGCGCCATCGCCTGAGTTCAACGAAAACGATGACGCAGACGAGTAATTGTAGGAGCTGCATTCGTGTTCTTTGACCGCCCTAATAACGGCGGCGAAACCGCAGTACTGGTTCATGTGAATTTCCCCGAAGGGGCAAATCGAGAAGATCTGAACGAATTCCGTGAACTGGTCATTTCGGCTGGCGCCGATCCGGTTGGACTGGTAACTACCAAGCGTCCAACGCCTGATGCAAAAACCTTTGTTGGTCGTGGAAAAGTCGAAGAGATTGGCGACGTCGTGCGCTTGCACGGTGCCGAACTCGTGATTTTCAATCACTCATTGTCTCCCAGCCAAGAGCGAAACTTGGAGCGGGCATTACAATGCCGTGTGCTCGACCGAACGGGTCTTATTCTCGACATTTTTGCGCAACGAGCGAGAACTCATGAAGGTAAGCTTCAAGTTGAGTTGGCACAGTTGCAATATCAATCCACGCGTTTAATTCGTGGATGGACTCACCTTGAGCGTCAAAAAGGTGGTATCGGTATGCGCGGGCCGGGTGAAACTCAGCTCGAAACCGACCGTCGTTTATTACGCGAACGTGTGAAAAGCATTCACTCGCGCTTGGAGAAAGTGCGTGCTCAGCGTGATCAAGGACGTCGTTCGCGTAAGCGTTCGGATGTGCCGACCATCGCGATTGTCGGTTACACCAACGCTGGGAAATCGACCTTATTTAACGCGTTAACCTCGTCTGAGGTGTATGCCGCAGATCAAATGTTCGCAACGCTTGATCCGACCATACGTCGTTTTCACGTCGGCGACGTTGGTGAAGTCGTATTGGCGGATACGGTTGGTTTTATCCGCCACTTACCGCATAAATTGGTGGAATCGTTTCGTGCTACTTTACAAGAGGCTGCAGAAGCAACCTTGCTGATGCACGTAATCGACTGTGCTGCAGAAGAGCGCGACGGCAATATTCGCCAAGTTGAATTGGTGTTAGGTGAGATTGAAGCCGACGAAGTACCGCAGTTGCGTGTATACAATAAAATTGATTTGTTAGCACACGGAGGCGAGGCACGTATTGATCGTGATGATTTGGGTGTACCTACGGCCGTTTGGTTGTCGGCTCAACAAGGTTTAGGCTTCGATTTATTAAATCAAGCCGTGGGTGAGCTACTTGGCGAAGATGTATTTGATCAAGAAATCAGCCTGCGTCCTGCCGAAGCTAAATTACGCGCCATACTTTACGAATTTGGCGCAATACGTAACGAAGCCTTTGCCGATAATGGCGATATTATTTTGAATGTGCGGATGCAACGCCACGACTTTAAACGGGCGTTAGCGCGAGCTGAGATTGCAGAACAACGATTTATTAAACCCGTGCAAGAGGCATGGCATTAAGCCGGATCGTAAGATCCGGTTTTGTTATCCTCTGTACGGTAGTATGTAGGCGATTAAATTCGTTATCATTAGGTGTCACGTATTTACACACCTAGCAGCACACACAGACTGGAGTGATTTATGGCCTGGAATGAGCCTGGCGGAAGCGGAAAAGGCAATCCCAAGGATCCGTGGGGAAATAATAACCGCGGCAATAAAAACGGTGGCGGTAATCAGCCACCGGATATCGACGAAGTTCTTAAACAGCTAATGGACAAAGTTAATGGTCTATTTGGCAAAAAGGGCGGCGGTAACGGTAGTAATCAAGGTTCGGGCGGGAATGACGGATTAGGCGGTTTGTTCGTCATCGCTGCCATCATAGGTGTCGGTCTATTGGGCTTTAATTCGTTCTACACCTTAGACGAACAGGAACGTGGTGTTGTACTTCGTACAGGACAATTTAGTTCGATCGAAAATCCAGGTTTGCATTGGAAAATTCCAGTGGTCGACCAAGTGATTCCGGTTAATATCACCAAAGTACGTGAAGCCGAAATCAAAGAGCGTATGCTGACCGAAGATGAAAACATCGTCGAAGTAGAGTTGAACGTTCAATACCGTGTGCAAGATCCACAGACATTCGCATTACGTGTAGAGCAGCCAGAAGTTAGCTTAGTGTCTGCTGCGGAAAGTGCTTTGCGTCATGAAGTGGGCTCCACCGCGATGGATCCAATTTTGACTACCGGCCGTGCGGCATTAGCCGATGCCGTGAAGATACGTTTGCAGGATTATTTAGATCGTTACCAAACCGGTATTCAGCTAACAAACGTCAACATTAAAGATGCTCGTCCACCACAGCAGGTGAAAGAGTCTTTTGATGATGTACAGCGTGCGAAGCAAGACAAAGAGCGTTTTATCAACGATGCAGAAGCGTATGCGAATGCCATTGTTCCTGAAGCTCGCGGTCGTGCACAGCGTCAGTTAGAAGAAGCATCTGCCTATAAAGAGCGCATTGTTGCACGCGCACAAGGTGAGGCGGCTCGTTTCGAGAACCTTCTCTCCGAATACAAAAAAGCGCCCCAAGTAACCCGTGAGCGTTTGTATATTGAAGCGGTTAGCGAAGTGTATCGCAACTCCAGCAAGGTCTTAGTTGACGTTGAGGGTGGTAATAACATGATGTACTTACCATTGGATAAAATTATTCAAGGTATGCCATCTTCACAATCAAAAGATCAGATGAGTAACAGCGACATGTCGACGATTGCTGATCAAGTAATCAATGAGATTCGTTCGCGTCAAAACTCCACTAATTCAGTTCGTAGGGAGGGTCGCTAATGTCTCCGAAATCTACCATTCTTTTGATTTTGATCGCGGTTGTCGGATTAGTCGCGAGTCAAAGTATTTATGTGGTCAATGAAACTGAACGGGCAATTAAATTGACGTTTGGTGAGGTGGTCCAAGCGGATATCGAACCGGGTTTGCATTTTAAAACCCCGTTTATCGATGTGGTCAAACGCTTTGATGCACGAGTATTGGCGCTTGATACTAGCCCATCACGCTTCCTAACCTCAGATAAGAAATACGTGATCGTGGATTCGTTTGCTAAGTGGCGCATCAAAGATGTGAACGCCTACTACAAAGCGGCTTCGGGTAATCGTATGCAGGCAGAAAACTTGCTGGCCAACTTAGCGAATAAAGGCCTGCGTGACGAAATCGCGGCGCGTACTTTGCACGAAGTGGTATCCGGTAAGCGTGACGAGTTGATGACTAAGTTGACGACCGCCCTGAATATCGAAACCCAAAAAGAATTGGGCATCGAAGTATTGGATGTACGTGTTAAAGCGATTGACCTACCGGAAGATCTGAGTAACTCAGTGTATAATCGTATGTCGGCTGAACGTGGTCGCGAAGCGCGCGAGCATCGCTCGCAGGGTAAAGAGCTGGCCGAAGGTATTCAAGCAGATGCCGATCGTCAAAAAACAGTTCTCGAAGCTGAAGCTTACCGAGATGCTGAACGCACTCGTGGTGAAGGCGACGCCGAAGCTGCTCGAGTATACGCAGCGGCTTACAATCGTGACCCTGAGTTCTATGCGTTTACGCGTAGCTTGAAGGCGTATCAAGAAACATTCCGTGAAAACGATGTGATTCTGATGAAGCCGGATAGCGACTTCTTCCGCTACTTTAAAGATTCGAAGGGCAAATAGTCTTCAACGAATGGTAAGTCAGCGGATTACCAACTGGCCGTTACCGGCCAGCTTTGGTAGAATCTTGCAACCGGGCCTGGTGCCCGGTTTTTTTGTGCGATCATTTATTGGAAGGCCATTCGTTGCAACCGGATTTTTGGCATGTTCTGGCGCTTGCTATTTGCCTCGTTTTTATCATTGAGGGCATAGTGCCGTTTTTGTACCCCGCGCGGTGGCGTCGGTTGGTGCAGCAATTGGCGGCGACGGATGATCGTACAATGCGTATGACTGGGCTATTCAGCATGTTGCTGGGACTCGGTCTTCTCTACCTGATCAATGTATAAAGGCTGGATCATGACAAGCGCTGACCGTTGGTTACTGCCGGATGGTATTGATGAAGTACTGCCGCCCCAAGCACGGCAAATAGAGCACTTACGTCGCCACTTGCTCGACTTTTTGGATAACTGTGGTTATGACCTCGTTATTCCACCAGCGTTGGAATATCTTGATTCCTTGCTCACCGGCACAGGGAAGGATCTTGATTTGCGCACTTTCAAGGTCACCGATCAACTATCGGGTCGTTTGATGGGTTTAAGCGCCGATACAACACCGCAAGTTGCACGCATTGATGCGCACAGCTATGCCCAAGATGGCATTAGCCGTTTTAGTTATTGCCGCACCGTGTTTCATGCGAAATCCAGCTCACTATTAGCCAGTCGTACGCCAACGCAAATTGGTGCCGAGCTTTATGGCGAAGCGGGTTTAGATGCGGATGTTGAGATTATTAGCTTGATGTTAGCTATGCTAGAGCAGGCTGGTATGCAGCAAGTGCATTTGGATTTAGGAAATGTGGGTGTCTTCCGTGCCTTGGCTCGTCAAGCAGGCATCAACGCTGATCTGCAAACGGAATTGTTCGCCCTATTGAAGCTTAAATGTGCCTCCGACCTAGCGGTTTGGGCTGAGCGCAAATTGAGTGATGCAAATATGGTTGAAGCGTTTACGCTATTGGCCCTTTTGCAGGGGCAGGGCGGCCACAAAACAATGCATACGCAATTTGCGCGTATGGCGGAATTGGTTCCGGGCGCAGCAGACGAGTTAGAGCACGTAATGAAAGTAGCGGAGCACGTTGCCAAGCGTTTTCCGAATACTTCTATGATGTGCGATCTAACCGAACTCCGCGGCTACGATTATCACACCGGTTTGGTGTTTGCGGCCTATGTACCGGGATATGGCGATGCTATTGCCCAAGGTGGTCGTTACGATGAAACAGGTGCTGTATTTGGCCGCGCTCGAGCAGCGACCGGCTTCAGTTCCGATTTAAAAGTACTCGCCCGTCTTGGCGACGTTAAAATCGACCGCAAGCTAACCGTGGTCGCGCCTAGTTCTGACGATCCAGCGCTATGGCAAGCAATTCAGCAACTGCGCAGCCAAGGCATGCGCGTTCTGGTGCAATTGAATCACGATGAGGTTCTGGCGGATTCGCGTCTGGACTACTTGGATGGCCAGTGGCAACTGGTCGAAGCTTAATTCTGTGAGTGAAAGATTCCGCGATGGGTAAATGCGTTGTAGTTTTGGGCACCCAATGGGGTGACGAAGGTAAAGGTAAAATAGTTGATCTGCTAACCGAAAAAGCAGCGGCTGTTGTACGCTTTCAAGGTGGTCACAATGCTGGCCATACGCTGGTAATTGACGGTGTTAAAACCGCTCTGCACTTGATTCCTTCTGGTATTTTGCGCGATGGCGTTATCTGCGTTATCGGAAACGGTGTGGTATTGGCCCCAGATGCTTTATTAAAAGAAGTTCGTGCGCTGGAAGAGCGTGGCGTGCCCGTCATGGAACGTTTACGTATCTCTCATGCTTGCCCACTGATTTTGCCTTATCATTGTGCACTGGATCAGGCGCGTGAAATTAAGCGTGGTAACGATAAAATCGGCACTACCGGTCGTGGTATCGGCCCTGCCTATGAAGATAAAGTTAGCCGTCGTGGTTTGCGCGTTGGTGATTTGTATCAGCCAGAGTTTGCCCACAAGTTAAAAGAAGTGATGGAATACCATAACTTCTCGCTGAAGCATTATTACGGTGTGGATGAAGTGAGCTATGAAGAAACCTTAGCGTCATGCAGCGATTGGGCCGCACAGATCAAAGACATCGTTGTCGATGCCGTTGATTTAGTACACAGCGTGCGTGAAAGTGGTGGCGATATCATGTTCGAAGGTGCTCAGGGCACGCTGCTTGATATCGACCATGGTACTTATCCATTTGTAACCTCTTCAAATACTACCGCAGGCGGTGTGGCGACAGGTTCAGGTGTGGGTCCTTTGTACTTAGATCAGATCTTAGGTATCACTAAGGCATACACCACTCGTGTCGGTTCTGGCCCGTTCCCAACGGAATTATTCGATTCAGTCGGTATTCACTTGGCGACTGTTGGTAAAGAAAAAGGCACCACGACGGGTCGTGATCGTCGTTGTGGTTGGTTCGATGCCATGTTGGTTAAGCACGCTATCCGTGTGAACTCAATCAACACCATATGTCTGACTAAGCTCGATGTACTGGATGGTTTAGAAACCATTAAAGTGTGCGTTGGTTACCAAGACGAAAACGGCAATGCGTTAAAAGTACCGGCCAGTGCAGATCAGTTCTGTAAGCTAACGCCAGTGTACAAAGAGCTACCCGGTTGGACGGAATCAACGTTCGGTGCAAAAACCATCGAAGAGCTACCAGAAAACGCGCGTAATTATATCCGTTTTATCGAAGAAGCGATTGGTGCGCCAATCGACATCATTTCTACTGGCCCAGATCGTGTAGAAACCATTGTATTGCGTCACAGCTTTGACCTGTAAAGCAATCAAATGAAAAAGAGCCCGGCCTATGGTCGGGCTTTTTTTGTTTTGAAGTTATCCCCCTCGTGATCGTCGTCACGGAAAATTGACGATTTTGTGATCTATTTTTTGGCGCATGGCAACGCGAGGCGTTTTTTTGTCGGTAATTGACAGTGTCTTGCCCTGTATTGGTCTTAGAGTCGTGTTTGATCTGTTTCTAATTTCTATTGGAATTAATAAATTATCATTAAAAATAAATAAGATTTATTGGACATTCTGGCTAATTTGCTATTTATTCGGCCTAAGCGAACATATTCCGTACTGCTTATAAATTTATTTAAAAATCAGGCATGCTCGTTGCTCTTGCTGAATGACTGGTCGATTTACCTAATTATCGCCAGTCTGTTTAGAGCCTGTTGGGAGGTTTTAAACGTGTATCTCAGCAATGAAATTTAGGAGCGATTATGTTGGATTTATATGATTATCCAGTTGTTGTAGAACTACCCGTGGTGTGGGGAGAAATGGATGCCTTTCAGCATGTTAATAACGCCGTGTATTTTCGTTACTTCGAAAGTGCACGCGTGAAGTATTTCGATAGCCTTAATATCCTTAATTATATGAATAATTATGCGCAAGGCCCTATTTTGGCACAAACCAATGCCAAATTTTTAGCACCATTGAAATATCCAGACACTATTAGTGTGGGTATTAAAGGCGTTAAATTGGAGTCTGGTCGTATTCTGCAAGAGTATGCGGTCTGGAGTCATGAAACTGCTCGTTTAGTCGCTAAGGGCGAGAGCCTGTTGGTGTTTTTTGATTATAAAGCGGGACGTCCATGTGACATTCCAGAGGGATTGGTGGAAAGCATTCTGACATTAGAGCCACACCTTGCTGAAGCCAATAAAGAAACAGCTAAGGCGTGATGCTAATTAATTCCTAATAGCGATGGGGAGCGCTACCCATTCGTTAATTAGATATTAATACGTTTTTATTTTTTCATGATAACGTCATAAAGATCTTTGCGGCGATCTTTTAGATTGCGCACAGAGCCTTCGTTATGCAGTACCCGTAATTTATCCATATCTAAATCGGAGAATAATAGCATCTCGGTATTTGATGTTGCCTCGGATAAGGTGGCATCGTGCGGGAAAGGGAAGTCGGAAGGTGTTAATACCGCCGATTGGCTGTATTGTACATCCAAGCTTTCAACCTCAGGTAAGTTGCCAACACTACCGGCAATAACCACATAGCATTCGTTTTCAATCGCTCGTGCTTGAGCGCATAAGCGCACACGTAAATACGCATTTTTGGTATCGGTCCAGAACGGTACAAATAAAATTTCTAAGCCTTGCTCTGCCATCATACGGCCAAGTTCAGGAAACTCGACATCGTAACAAATTAAAATACCAACACGGCCGGCATCGGTTTCAAATACCGACAGCTCGTCGCCGCCGCGAATGACCCAGTCATTTTTTTCGTGGGGAGTGATATGAATTTTACGTTGCTCATCAATTTTGCCACTGCGATGACATAGATAAGAAATGTTATAAATAGTGCCATGTTCATTAATTGGCATAGAGCCAGTAATAATGTTGGCGTTGTACTCCACTGCCATCCGCGACATAGCATCGCGAATATCGGTAGTAAATCCGGCTAAAAATCGAATAGCTTCGGTTTGATTCGTTTGCGTACCTAGTCCCATTAATGGTGCGTTAAAGAACTCAGGAAAAACAATAAAGTCACTTTGATAATCAGAAACCGTATCAACAAAATATTCGACCTGTTTTAACAATTCATCAAGCGAGCTAACCGAACGCATTTGCCATTGCACAGCACCTACGCGTACGGTGGTTTTACGCGATTCCAATACGGTATCGGTGGGCTCGTAAAAAATGTTGTTCCACTCTAATAGTGTCGCGAAACCTACCGATTCTTCATCTTCTGGCAGGTATTTCTTTAGTAAACGTTTTACCTGAAAATCATTGGCTAATTGGAAGCTTAAAATGGGATCGTAAATTTCTTTATGGTCGACTTTTTCGATAAATTCAGTCGGTGTCATTTCATGGCGATAGGTGTGATAGCTAGGAATACGACCACCTGCCAACATGCCTCGGAAATTGTACTGACGGCATAATTCTTTGCGCGCGTCGTACAAACGACGGCCAATACGCAGGCCACGATGGGATTTTTTAATTACCATATCAAGGCCGTACATGGTATCGCCTTCGGTGTTATTCGATACCACGTCGTTGCTATCGACGATATCTTCGTAGGTGTGTGGGTTGGAATAACGCGCGTAATCAACTTGCACGCTGAGTGCTAGGCCAACTAATTCATCGCCATCGATAACACCAATTTGGCCTTCGGGAAATTTTTCAATCAATAGCGATATGGTGTGTTCTGGCCAGGCGCCACCTAGCTCTGGATAGGCCTCATCCATAAGCTCTTTAATTAAAGGGTATTGGTCGACAGTTAAGTTACATATTTCTAAACGGGTTTTTTCTGAAGACATAATATCCACTTTAAAAGTAAGGTCGCGTTCTCTTGCTACAATGCTTAGTGTCGGTGAATTGAAGATGTTCTACAAGATAGTCGATTAACATGTACACTTTGGGAAAGTGTTGTCGATGAGGTGGATGACGCTCTAGAATTCTACCACGCCTTGCCAATTTGCCATTGTTACCTCTGAGTAATAGAGATTTTACAATTTGACGTATTATCTCTTGTGAGTAAGCAACTAGAATAGCGATCAACTTTAGATTCTCGTTGGAGCACATTATGACCGGTATTATTAAATCTCGCGCTGCGATTGCTTGGGGGCCTAATCAGCCGCTTTCTATTGAAGAAGTGGATGTTATGCCGCCGCAGAAGGGCGAAGTGCGTGTGCGTATTGTGGCGACTGGTGTGTGTCATACTGATGCGTTCACGCTGTCAGGTGAAGATCCCGAAGGTATCTTTCCAACGATTTTGGGCCATGAAGGCGGTGGTATTGTTGAGTCTATTGGTGAGGGCGTGACCAGTGTTGCCGTCGGCGATCATGTGATTCCGCTGTACACCCCAGAATGCGGCGAGTGTAAGTTTTGCTTGTCGGGTAAAACTAACCTGTGCCAAAAAATCCGCGCAACCCAAGGTAAAGGCTTAATGCCTGATGGCACTACGCGTTTTTCCATTAATGGCGAGCCGATTTATCACTACATGGGCTGCTCGACCTTTTCTGAATACACCGTATTACCAGAAATTTCATTAGCGAAAATCAATCCAACCGCACCGCTTGAAGAAGTGTGCTTGCTTGGTTGTGGTGTTACCACCGGTATGGGTGCGGTAATGAATACCGCGAAAGTAAAAGAAGGCGATACCGTTGCCATTTTCGGTTTAGGCGGTATTGGTTTATCGGCGGTGATTGGTGCGGCGATGGCTAAAGCCTCACGCATTATCGCCATCGACATTAACGAAAGTAAGTTTGAACTGGCGCAGCAACTGGGCGCAACTGACTGCATCAACCCAAAAAACTACGACAAGCCAATTCAAGATGTGATTGTTGAATTAACCGACGGTGGTGTGGATTTCTCGTTTGAATGTATTGGTAATGTCAATGTGATGCGTTCAGCATTAGAGTGCTGTCACAAAGGCTGGGGTGAATCGGTCATTATTGGTGTTGCCGGTGCAGGACAAGAAATTTCGACCCGTCCATTTCAATTAGTCACAGGTCGAGTCTGGCGCGGTACGGCATTTGGCGGTGTTAAAGGCCGCAGCGAATTACCGAATTACGTTGAACGATATTTAGCCGGTGAATTTAAGTTGAGCGATTTTATTACCCATACTATGGCGTTGGATAAAATCAACGAAGCGTTTGATTTAATGCACGAAGGCAAAAGTATTCGTAGCGTTATTCATTACTAAAATCGAAAGATAATGGGCGTTATGAAACTTGAATTAGTAAGCCAAAATAAAGTTGCCAGTGGCCGGTATAAGCAATATACGCACTATGTTAAAAAACGTAATTTTTGTTCTGATTGACACTCGCGGTCATTACCGTAGGGTGAACGCAGGCGTTAAGTTTTTTCGCCTTCTACTGAAGGATTTAGGCTATGTGGTTACGTATTAGTTGTGATCTGACGTTCAATATTACAGTTCCGACTCCTTTTATTGTGATGCTGCGACTTCGCAGTGGTGCGCAGCAATGGATTGCCAATGAGGAGTACGGACTCAAGCCAATGGTGTCTGTTCTCGAATTTACCGATAATTATGGCAATCTTTGTCAGCGGTTCATTGCGCCTGTCGGTGCTTTTGCGATCCATACCTCGGTTGCTGTCATGATTGCCGATCAAGTTGATCAACAGCCGGGTGCGCCATTTGTCGACATTGAAAATCTACCTGAGGCCGTACTCAGTTATTTACTGCCCAGCCGTTATTGTGAATCCGATCGTTTTGGCGACATGGCCACAGAAATTACAGCGGGCCAAAACTTAGGTTACGACCAAGTAAAAGCCATTGAAACTTGGCTGCGCAACACCATTCGATTTGAGCCGAGTGGTAGTGATGAACTGGTATCTGCCGCCGAGGTAAATATTCGCCAGTGGGGGGTTTGCCGTGATTTATCGCATCTTGGCATAGCCCTTTGTCGAAGCCTAAGTATTCCGGCGAGATTAGTCGAAGGTTATTTATATGGCCTAGAACCCATGACCTTTCATGCTTGGTTCGAGGCTTATGTTGGCGGCCGCTGGTATACCTTTGATGCAACGCAGGCTGACATTAAAGGCGGTTACGTTGCCATCGGCTATGGCCGCGATGCAGCTGATGTCGCTATTTACAATCAATTTGGCCCACCGGTAAGCCCGACTTCTCAGAATGTATCCGTAGAGTTGATTGACGAGAGTGATGTTTAACGGCTTGTAGGGAGATAATTTCATTATTTCTTTCGTTGGCCGATGACCCATTTTGTAAAAAACCTCACAAAAATTCCCACTCAGACATTCTCATTGTCTTAAACACGACACTTAATTTTTACTTCAATTAATTCTAACTCATTGAATATTATAGATTTTATATTTTACAAGCGAATGCCTATATGGCCCACATTTTGCGATAGGGTGTTTTACATCGATAACGTTAACGCAAATGAGGGTGCTGAAAATGTCGGTTGAAGCGATTAAACAATTTTCTGAAAAAGCGAAGAATGATCCAGCATTGGCAGAGAGCTTAAAGGCGTGCCTAAAAATGAAGGAGTTATTTGCTCTGGCACGCGAGAATGGTTTTGAGTTTGTGGAAGATACTTTGTATCCACCGAACGAGCCACAATTCACTGAAGAGCAGTTGTCAGAGCGTCTTGCTAAGGCATTGTTGCGCGTATAGTGATGTGTTAGCACTTGAATAGATGAAGGGATAAATTTATTCAGGTGCTTTCTATTAAATAAATTGTGATATCTGCCAATCACTCATATCTTTGTGATAATTAAAGTTGGTTTTAGTGCTTAGCCAGCAGAGCTTTAAGTTAAGATATGGATGTCTGAATATAATACTTATGCCGTTATTAAATGTTTGCTGATTTCGAATTGCGTAAAAACATGCGTTCGAATTGTTTAATGTTTTGCTGAATATATTCAATAAACGCGCGCATGGCAGGAGTCGGATGTCTGGCCGCAGGATACACCACGCACCAGCTGCGGCGCAGAGGGAAACCCTGCACGTTTGGGGTGACGAGCGTACCGAGTTCTAGCTCAGGTAAAATGCTAAGTTTAGGAAGAACGGCGACACCGAGCCCAGCCAGCACGGCATGTTTTACGGCATCATTTGATCCTAACTCCATCCCTTTGGGCATTTTAAAGCGCTTATCTTGGCAGTGGAGTTCTAGCGCTAAGCGACTGCCCGACCCGGATTCCCTTAGTAATAATTCGCTATCCAAAAACTCTTGTGGTGTTACCACTTCTTGTTTTAGTAGTGGGTGTCCCGCTGGCACGACCGGAACCAGTTCATTATCAAGAAAGGGGAGTGACGTTAAAGGTTTCTCGTCGGGCACCATCCCCATAATGACTAAGTCATCGCTATTTTCACTGAGGCGTTTTACTGCCGTGGCGCGGTTAACCACGGTTACACTGATATTGATATCTGGATGAAGATTGAGGAAGGCTCGGAGGAGATAGGGGACGACGTATTGGGCGGTATTGACCGCGACGATTTTAAGCTCCCCGGCAACGGTTCCTTGAATTGTTGCAAGATCTGTTTGTAAGTCTTTTAGGGTGCTAAAAATGTTTATTACCGCTAGGTATAAGCATTCTGCCGCCGCTGTGGTGTACAGTTTGCGTCCAACGTACTCAAATAGAGGGGTGCTGAGTGCTTGCTCAATCAGTCGTATTTGGCTACTCACTGCGGGCTGGGTCAATCCTAATAGTTCACCCGCTTGGCTGTAACTCGATAAATCATACACTGCCTTAAATACCTGTAACTGGCGAAACGTGAGTCTACTGGCTATTTTCTGTACGGATAATGGCATTGTAATTGGCTTTTTGGCTTGTCTATAAGTTATAAGTTATAGATAAACTAAGAAATATCAATTATTACTTTGGTATTGACTGGTCTACTGTTACTTCAGTTTTCAAGTCCGTAAAAAGGGGCTGTCCTATGTTGAAAAAAGTTTTAATCGCTAACCGTGGCGAGATTGCCGTGCGTATCGTGCGCGCCTGTGCTGAAACCGGTGTGCGCTCGGTGGCCATCTACACTGAACCTGATCGTTACGGTTTGCATGTGAAGCGCGCCGATGAAGCCTATTCGTTAGGTGACGATCCTATTGCCGGCTATTTAGATCCGGCGCGTATCGTCAACCTTGCGGTAGAAACCGGCTGTGATGCCATCCATCCAGGGTATGGCTTCTTATCCGAAAACGAGAGTTTCGCGCGTTTATGTGAGGAGAAGGGCGTTATCTTTATTGGTCCAGCTTCTGGTGTTATTCATAAGATGGGTGATAAAACCCAAGCGCGAGACAGTATGCGTGCCGCAGGTGTGCCTATCACTCCGGGTTCTGAAGGCAACTTGGCGGATCTCAGTGAAGCGTTAACCTTAGCGGGAGAGATTGGTTACCCTGTGATGCTGAAAGCGACATCGGGTGGTGGTGGGCGTGGCATTCGTCGTTGTGACACGCCTGAAGAATTAAAATCTCAGTACCCTCGAGTTATCTCTGAAGCCACAAAAGCTTTTGGTTCTGCTGATGTCTTCATGGAAAAATGCATCGTTAATCCGCGTCATATTGAAGTGCAAATTCTCGGTGATAGTCACGGTAACGTTATACATTTATTTGAACGTGATTGTTCAATCCAGCGCCGTAACCAAAAGTTGATTGAAATTGCCCCTAGTCCCCAACTAACACCAGAGCAACGCCAATATATCGGTGGTTTGGCGGTAAAAGCAGCGGAAGCAGTTGGTTATGAAAATGCGGGTACGGTTGAATTTTTATTAACGGGTAATGAAGTGTATTTCATGGAAATGAATACTCGTGTGCAGGTTGAGCACACCATTACTGAAGCCATCACTGGCGTTGATATTGTACGTGAACAGTTACGCATTGCCGCAGGCTTAGCGCTCAGTTATCGCCAAGAAGATATTCAATATCGCGGCTACGCTTTGCAGTTCCGTATTAATGCGGAAGATCCGAAGAACGACTTTTTACCCAGCTTTGGTCGTATCAGTCATTATTACGCACCGGGTGGGCCGGGCGTACGGGTTGATACGGCCATTTATACCGGATACGAAATACCGCCGTATTTCGATTCCATGTGTTTGAAATTGGTGGTTTGGGCACTCACTTGGGATGAGGTGATTGCCCGTGGTCAGCGCGCCCTCGATGACATGCGCTTACACGGTATTAAAACCACCGCCAATTATTATCAGCAAATTTTACAGCACCCTGATTTTAAAAAGGGCAAGTTTGATACCAGCTTCGTACCAAACCATCCCGAATTAATGAATTACTCAGATAAACGTCATCCAAGCGAAGTTGCTTTGGCCGTTGCTACTGCCATTGCAGCCCATGCGGGTTGGTAAGTCACAGGAGAAAATACATGATTAATGCCAAGAAAATTGAAGTAACCGATGTGATTTTACGTGACGCCCACCAGTCATTAATTGCTACGCGTTTACGCACGGAAGATATGCTGCCGATTTGCGAAAAGCTGGATCAAGTGGGTTACTGGTCGCTGGAAGTTTGGGGTGGCGCGACGTTTGATGCCTGTGTGCGCTTTTTGAAAGAAGACCCTTGGGAGCGTTTGCGGCAGTTACGTAAAGCCTTGCCGAACACGCGTTTGCAGATGTTGCTGCGTGGTCAAAACTTATTGGGTTACCGTCATTACGCCGATGATGTGGTCGAGGCGTTTGTGCAAAAAGCCGCAGATAACGGTATTGATGTGTTTCGTGTATTTGATGCGTTAAACGACATGCGTAATATCGAAACGGCGATGAAAGCCGTTAAAAAAGCCGATAAACATGCTCAAGGTGTGATTTGTTACACCACGAGTCCGGTGCATACAGCGGCTTTATTTGTACAGCAAGCGAAAGACATGCAGGCCATGGGCGCAGACTCCATTGCAATCAAAGACATGGCGGGTTTGCTAACACCTTATGGTACATACGATTTGGTTAAAGCGATTAAAGCCGAAGTCGATTTGCCGTTGGTTGTTCATAGCCACTCGACGTCTGGCTTAGCACCTTTGTGTCAGTTGAAGGCGATTGAAGCCGGTGCTGATCGTATTGATACCGCTATTTCTTCATTTTCGTCAGGTACAAGTCACCCAGCCACTGAATCTCAGGTCGCGGCGTTAAAAGGTACCGATTACGATACTGGGCTTGATTTGGTCTTGCTGGGCGAAATTGCCGATTATTTCCGCGAAGTGCGTAAAAAGTATCATCAGTTTGAGAGCGAATTTACTCGCGAAGACGTATCGGTGCAGATTAGCCAAGTGCCGGGCGGAATGATGTCGAACTTAGCGAACCAGTTAAAAGAACAAAATGCATTAGACAAAATTCGCGACGTATTTGCCGAAATTCCACGCGTGCGTGAAGATCTAGGTTTTCCTCCGTTGGTAACGCCGACGTCGCAAATTGTTGGCACCCAAGCGGTGTACAACGTGCTGGCGGGGCAGCGCTATAAAACCATTACCAATGAAGTAAAACGTTACTTACAAGGCGGCTATGGCCATGCGCCTGCTGCGGTCAGTGCAGAGCTATTGAAAAAAGCCATCGGTAATGAAGAGGTGTTAGAAGGACGTCCGGCGGATTTACTTTCACCAGAGCTAGAGAAGCTGCGTACTGATATCGGTGCATTAGCGCTTTCTGAGGAAGACGTGTTGACGTTTGCTATGTTCCCAGACCTTGGGCGTGATTTTTTACAGCAGCGCGCAGATGGCACGTTGAAGCCAGAAGAGTTGCTGCCGCTTGAAGCCGCTGCAAAAGGCAAAATGAATACCTCGGTGGCTACGGAATTCTTAATTGATGTTCATGGAGAAACCTACGAAATCGCCATCACCGGTGTTGGTGAAACCGGATCGGGTCGTCGCAAGTTGTATTTATCATTAGATGGTATGCCGGAAGAGGTTATTTTTGAGCCATTGAATCAATACGAAGGAAAAGCCGGCAGTGGACGTGATCGCGCGACGGAACCGGGTCATGTAACACCCGCTATGCCGGGTAATGTCGTGGATGTTTTGGTGAAGGTGGGCGATGTCGTTAAAGCGGGGCAAGCTGTGATGGTAACCGAAGCTATGAAGATGGAAAGCGAAGTGCACGCCAATATCGCGGGTACCGTTAGTGCTGTCCATATTCAGAAGGGGGATCGTGTTACTCCAGGTGAAATCCTGATTGAAATTACTGCTTGAGCTTGATGCCGTACGGCTTGTGCAGGTAGCACTAAGCCGTGCGCCAAATATTAGATGTCATCATCTCTAAGGCTTCGCCCTGAAACTGCAATGCCTTATGCTACGCGCACTTATATGAGGATTGACCGTGGATAACATCATTAAGGGTGTGCTGGATTTCCGGCAGAATGTTTACCCTGCTCGCAAAGATCTGTTTGGTACTCTAGCGGGAGGCCAAGAACCAGATATCTTGTTCATCACCTGTTCGGATTCTCGCATTGATCCTAATCTTTTAACGGGTTCTGATCCTGGTGATCTCTTTATTTGTCGCAATGCCGGAAATATTATCCCACCACACAGCAATGAAACGGGAGGCATGACCGCCTCAATTGAATATGCCGTCGCAGTCTTAGGCGTACGTCATATCATTGTTTGTGGGCATACGGATTGCGGTGCAATTAAGGGCGCGATGGATCTTAGCGCGCTAAAGGGTTTGCCGCATGTTAAGGAGTGGTTAGGTCACTGCCGCTCGGCGATGGAAATAGTGCGCGAGCGTAATGGCATTAAAAGCGGCGCTTGTTTGGCACCAGAGCACTTAAATGAAGCAATCGAAGAGAACGTATTGCAGCAGGTTCAGCATATTCGTACACATCCGATTGTGGCAGCTAAGTTGGCGACCAAAAAGGTGCGGATTCATGGTTGGGTTTACAATATCGAGTCGGGTTGTATTCGATGCTGTGATCAGAACAGTGATACATTTACCGATTTTGACGAACATTATCGGGATGAAATATTAAGACTGTCCTGCTAACCCTAAAGAGCTTATTGGTTTTGCTTGGATCTGCGTTGTATTAATAGTGGTAAATTGCCTGTTGTTAAAAACCCGCTAAATGCGGGTTTTTAACGTCTTTAATTAATCAACGAAGCGATTGCGAAGATAATTAAACATCGCACGTAGCCCCATCGCTTCGCCACCTATTGGACGGCCAGGTAAAGAGCGACGATTCCACGCCATCACATCAAAGTGCACCCATGGAGTGTTATCGACAAAAGCTTCAAGATACAAGGCCGCAGTAATTGCGCCACCAAATGGAGTGGGTACTGAATTTATTAAATCGGCTATGTCGCTTTTTAACGCATCTTTATAGGCTTTATGCAGCGGTAAATTCCAGACCGGATCGCTTACTCGCTCCCCCGCTTGCATTAAGTCACCGGCTAATTGCTGTTGATTGGTAAAAAATCCGGGTAATTCTGTGCCTAGGGCAACGCGGCAGGCGCCAGTCAGGGTTGCAAAATCGATCATTAATTCCGGTTTTTCGCTCGCACCTTCGGTCAGCGCATCGCATAAGACTAAGCGGCCTTCGGCATCGGTGTTGTCAATTTCTACCGTTAATCCTTTGCGGCTTTTTAACACATCACCGGGGCGAAATGAATCGCTACTAACCGCATTATCTGCGGCAGGAATTAACAAGCGTAAACGGATAGGGAGCTTGGCTGCCATAATAAGATAAGCAAGCCCAATGGTATGTGCCGCACCGCCCATATCTTTTTTCATATAACGCATGGCTTCGCCTGGCTTTAAATTTAAGCCGCCGGTATCAAAGCAAATACCCTTACCGATTAAGGTAACCTTAGGGTGATTGTCGTCGCCCCAGTGTAAATCTAATAGGCGCGGGGCGTGGGCGCTGGCACGGCCCACTGCGTGGATCATAGGGTAATTCTCTTGCAGTAAGGCATCGCCAACGATTTCGTCAAAGTCGGCATTAAATTCCTCGGCAAGCGTTTTAACCTGTGCCGAAAGATCTTGCGGCATCATATCGGCGGCAGGGGTATTAATGAGGTCACGGACGCGAAAAGTACCTTCGATAAGGCGCTCGGCCTCAGCAATTGCCCGTGCATCGGGTAGGGCTAAAAGCGCTTCTGCACTGGCTTTTTCGGTATAGCGATCAAAACGGTAGGCGCCAACTCCCCACGCAAAAGCGATAGCCGTTAACTGGTGAGTGTCGAAGGCGCGATCCGGTGTGTAGGTTCCCGCAGGAAGAGTACTTGCCAATTGGCCGCACGCAAAAAAATCGTCAAGCGATTCACAAGTGAATACCACTTGCCCTAGCGCCCCATCGGCTGCCGGAATCAAGGCGGTGCCATAACCTTTATAGCCGGAGTTTTTGAGCCAGTTACTGGTACTGCTTGGTTGTTCTTCTAGCCAGCGTTCGTAGTCTACTTTTTCAATAAGGCTGAGTGGAATACCTTGTTGGCCATGAATCAACTGGGTGGTTATTGCAGCGCGTACCGACATAAAAACAATATCCTAATAAATATGAAGATGCGCTCAGTATAGGTGACATTAGTGCGTCACAAAACAGCTACCTTAAGGTCGCTGACGCTAACCGATATTTGCGGTAACATTGCTCATTTTTTGATACATACCTAAAGCCCCTGACGGTGCTGAAGCGAGGGTGATATGGTAAATGAATTTGCAGGCGGGGCGCTTATCGGCCTAGCTGCAGGACTGTTATGGTTAGGTATTGGTCGCATCAGTGGTATGACCGGCGTATTGTCGAGCCTATTTTTATTGCGCGAAACTCAACGTCATTGGGCAATCTTCTTTTTATTGGGATTGGTGCTGGCTTATCCCTTATTTCAGCTTTTCGGTTTAGCTGCTCCAATTCATATTACCTCGAATGTCCCTTTACTTATCGTTGCCGGTTTATGTGTTGGTTTTGGTACCTATGTAGGTAACGGCTGTACCAGTGGTCATGGCGTTTGCGGTATGGGGCGTTTATCGGTGCGCTCTACTATTGCGACGGTTGTTTTTATGGTGTCGGGGATTATCACTGTTTGGTTGATGCGCGTTTTAGGAGGTGATTTGTGAGCCATCTAGTTGCTTTGTTAAGTGGCCTAATATTTGGCTTAGGATTATTACTATCCGGTATGAATGATCCGGAAAAAGTACGAGCATTTTTAGATATAGCAGGAAACTGGCGACCTGAGTTGCTGGCAGTAATGGGTTCAGCTGTGGTTATTTTTGCTTTGGTATATCGTGTGAGCTTAGGCAAAAAACAGCCTTGGTTTTCCAGTGCATTTCATACCCCAAGCATTAGCCGAATTGATCTTCGTTTAGTTTCTGGCGCTGTATTATTTGGGATTGGTTGGGGGTTAGTAGGATTGTGTCCGGGGCCTGCATTGGTCGACTTGTTCGCATTTGATCCTAGTATTCTGATTTTTGTTGCTGCCTTATTAGTAGGGAATCGCCTGGCACATTGGTTGGTTGGGCCGGTGCAGCAGAAATAAGTCCTCATGACAGAGCCTTGTTTTCTACTGCAAGGCTTGGTCATCGTTATAGTTTTCTATAATCGAGTCGTAAGAAATATATCATTTCAACAATAAGTCCTCCGCGCGTTTAATAGTTTAACGCTAACAAAGAGGAGTTATTACATGAAAACAGCTATCGATCTATATGTATTATCAATAACGCCAGAATCGCTTTGGTCTGCAGTTGTGTTTGCGGTGGTATTGCTGGCGGAGTCGGCAATGCCGGAAGAGGTTGTTGCCTGACGTTGTACTCGAAGGATAACGATGGCCGTGCTCTACATGAACATATGCACGGCCATACTGGTTAGCTAGCGCTGACGGCTTCTTTTTTGGGCTTAGAAACTGCGGGTTTTACCAGTACACGGTTTAAGAACTGATGTGCATCAGCGGCTGATTGCTCTGGAATTTCTTCCATCGGAATATGACCAACACCTGGGTACATAATGACTTCTGATCCGGGGATATCGCGTGCGAAAAGTTTGGCATTCGCAGGTGGAATCCAGCGATCTTTATCACCCCACATAATCAACGTCGGCGCTTTTACTTGCTTAACGCGTTCTGCTGTCATGTGTTCTAGTTCTTCAAACAGGCGAATCAAAGACTGACGATTACCGCGTGCTAACATCATGTCGTGGTAATACTGAACGGTGCTATCGGTTATTTTCGAACTGTTACCATAAACATCGCGAAGGGTGATATTCACCATAAAGCGTGGGGTGGCTAAAACAATCGCGTGACGCAGAAGTGGTGTGGTGAGGAGCTTCATTAACCATGGTAGAGGCATGGGATAACCAGCAGCATCTAGCAGTATTAGGCTATCAACTTTACTTGGGTGCTTAGCTGCAAGCTCCCAAGAAATATATCCGCCCAACGAACTACCTACCAAGCTAAAGTGGTCCAGTTTTAGGTGCTCTAACAAAGCATTGATCTTGTCACCAATACGCTCGACTTCGTAACGGCCATTGGCAATCGCACCGGTAAGGCCAAAGGCAGGAACATCGATACGAACAAGCTTGTAGTCTTCTTTTAGTTCTTTAACCCAACCGTCCCAAGTGTGCAGCGACGCCATAATGCCATGCAGCATAACCAGCACTGGGGCATCGGAATCTGTACGGCCTTCAACGCGGTAATGAATTTCGTTGCCATCACACGGAAAGAACTGCGAGTCTTCATTGGCATACGTTGCCCGCATTGTTTGCTGATCAAGGGTTGTTATGCCCATATAACGCAGTGTGCGCGCAAACAAAGAGGGGTTAGAAGAAGACATGTTAGAGCTCCATTGTTGTTATTGGTAAAACAAGCCTAGGACACGGCCTGCTGCGGCAAAATTTGGCCTAGCATGCCTGTGCTGTTGGTAGCTGACTAGGTGCGATTGGGTCAGGATTTCATAGGTCTTGTATTCTGTCATTTTTTTGTAAGCAGATGGCAACCACATTGTCAGACTCCTGCCACGGCGCTGTCATAGCGGTCCGATTAACTGACTATCCATCAAAGGTCTATAGTGGACGCCGGCCAATGCCTATTTCGCGTCGCGAGTTTTTGCTGGATAGCGCTGGCAGTACATTGCTAGCGCCCTTGTTTCGTCTACCGCCATCGCGCCGTGGATTTCCATTTCGTCACGGAGTTGCTAGTGGCGATGCGTTAACCGATCGAGTCATCCTTTGGACTCGGATTTCAACTGACAACGATCTTATGAGTGTTAGTTTTCGCTATGTCGTTGCTTTGGATCAAGATTTAAAAAATAGGATAGTCGATACCTACGGGGTTACGGACTCTAGTCGTGACTTTACCGTTAAGATTGATGTCGATGGTTTGCAGGCAAACACCACGTATTTTTACGCATTCGAAGCCTTAGGTCAGTGGTCTGACACCGGGCGAACTCGCACTTTGCCAGAAGGCTCATGTCAGCATCTGCGTATTGCATTTACCTCGTGTTCTAATTTCGCTCAAGGTTATTTCAATGTTTACCGCGACTTAGCTGCGCGTACTGATCTCGATGCTATTTTGCATCTTGGTGATTATATTTATGAATACGCAAACCTCGAAGAGAGCCTAACCACTGGCCGAGTGCATGAACCTGCCCACGAAACACTTACCCTTGCTGATTATCGTGCCCGCCACGCCTGCTATAAGAGTGATCGTGATTTACAGCAAGTACATCGTCAGCATGGTTTCTACATAATTTGGGATGATCATGAGGTGGCGAATAATACCTGGCTCGGCGGAGCAGATAATCACGATGAACACACCGAAGGCGTTTGGCAGGATCGTTTAAACGGTGCTATGCAAGCCTACTTTGAATGGATGCCGGTACGTGAACCCGTCAATCAACAAGGGGTTTATCGCAATGTTCGTTTTGGTGACTTACTTGATTTAAACATGTTAGACACTCGCCTAGCGGGGCGGGATGCCCAAGCGGAGACTTTGGAGGAGCGTAACCGCAGTGATCGAACCTTGTTGGGCCATCCTCAAGAGCAATGGTTAAGTGAGTGTCTGCAAGCCGCTCAGCAGCAAGGGGTGCGCTGGAAAGTCATGGGTCAACAAGTCATGGTGGCTCAGCTTGGTACCAATGATCGTCCTTTTAATTATGATCAATGGGATGGATACCCGGCGGCAAGACAACGACTGTTCGATAGTGTGCGCGCAGCGAATGTGGAAAATTGGGTGGTATTAACCGGTGATATTCATTCGAGCTGGGCGATGACTCTGCATGATGACCCATTTGCAGTTGTGCCGACGCCAGCGCTGGGGGTGGAGTTAGTGACTCCTGGAGTGACGTCACCGGGCGTTACTCAATACGCCCAAGCAAAACTCGCGGCGTCTTCGTTAGAAGCTTTACTACCGCATCTTGAATTTGTTGATTTTTATTATCGCGGCTATGTACTGTTAGATATTACTCATGAGCGTATGCAGGCTGAATGGTGGGTTGTTGATCAGGTGGATCATTATAAATATCGCAGTGATTGCTTGCGGGCGTTGCAAGTTCCCGCAGGCGAGGCGGCATTTGTTGTTGCCCCTGAAATAACATCCGCTAAGCAACAAGAGTTTGCGAATGTTCCGAGTTTTTCCGGGGAATTTGCCTACCTGCGGGAATGGCGACGACCAGAAAACCAAGGTATGGATGGTATGATCGCCGCACAAACTTCGCGTTAAATACCTTTATTTTTCTAATAAAAATGCTAGGCAGTCGGCGGCGCTTTGTTCCGGGATTTCTTCCATTGGCATGTGTCCGCAATGATCGTAAATCACCGTCCGAGCATTGGGAATTGCTTTGGCAAAACGATAGGCGTGAGCAACGGGAATCCACGCATCTTGCTTGCCCCACATGATCAGTGCTGGTTGAGTAATGCTTTTTAGCGGGCGTGTATCAAAGCCGATATTGTTACGAATGTAGCGCACAACACGAGCAGCTGAGGCACGGTTTCCTGGGCGCATCATCATGTCGTAGTAGCATTCCAATTGTTCTTTTTTAATGCGATCTGGCTGGCCATAAAGAGAGCGTACTGAAGCATACAAAGCTTTGCGTGGGATCTTCATGCGCGATGCCGACCATCCAGCTAAGGGCAAGGCTAATGACGAGATAGCTACTGGTGGAATAAAAAAGAAACCGGCGGCATCCAGCAGTATGAACTTGCTTACTTTATGCGGATAGCGCGCGGCAAAATCCCAGGTCATCCAGCCGCCTAATGAGTTTCCAGCCACCATGCAGGTATCTATGCCCAATGCGTCAGTAAACTCATTCAAAAAGTCACTGTACATATGTTTGTACATGCCCTTTGGGTGTGGGCCGGTGATGCCGTAGTTAGGATTGTCTAAAGAGATGACTCGGAAGTGTTTACTGAGGATATCGCTCCAATCTTTCCAAGTATGTAAAGAAGAAAACATGCCATGTAAAAGCAATAATACTGGGCCTTGGCCGACGTCACGGTAGTGAATCTGCATCCCTTGCAGCGCAATATATTTTGAATCGGGTAATTCGTGACGCTGTTTTATTTCTTCTAACGGAATTGCGTAGCGCTCTTCCGATAATGACGCCAAGACTCGCTGGAACATAATTCAACCTCATTTGATGATGGCGACTATTGTCTACGGATAATGCAATTAAGATAAGGGATTATCCGGCCGAAATTCGGTCTATTTGCGTATTTTTCAATCAATGAGGGGGCGTGGAATCGAAAGTGATACAATCAAAGCCGTTTTACTATGCAAAAGTGACATTATGTCTAGGATCTTCCCTCTCATTTTTTGTTTGCGGTTCGGCTTAAATTGGTAACGTTTGACTCGCTAAGCGAGCATGCATCATATCAATTGTGGTTTAGCGTTTTTGAATCGCATGCGGGTATGACGGCCATTGATTATATAGCACCACATTTTCCGCGGCTAAATCTAGACGAATTAGCTCAATACTTCGCCGACGAAAGAGTTTGGCTTAAGGTTAGCGAAGATAATCATGCAGAGATTAAGCAGGTATTAATTTCGGCTCATTATGTATTACAGACTCACGATCGCCTCTATGTTGAAATTTCAAATCATAGCGAAGACCCTGTTAATACTAACTGGACGACCGTCTGGGAAAATCACGAATTACTGGCGATATACAAGCCGCCGCTGTTGCCGGTTAGTCGCACGACGCGAAATTTATACGGTACATTGATTTCTCTTGTTCGTCGCCATAGTCCGTGGACGCAAGCACAGTTATTACATCGCTTAGATACAGAAACATCAGGTCTTATTTTATTGGCGAAAAATTCTTACGCGGATAAAAAATGGAAGAAAAAGTTTGAGCGCCTAATGCAAGGTAAAATTTATCATGCTTGGGTTTTTGGTCGGCCATCGTGGAATGAAATGACGTTAGAATGTGAGATATCTGAACGCGAAGACAGCGCTATTCGCAGTCGCATGTATGTCGTTGAGAATGGCGTTACTGATTATAAAAATCCGAAGTTTAGTAAAACCCATTTTCAAGTTATTCGTAACGATGGTGCTAGGACGCTCGTAGAATGTCGATTATTTACCGGTAAAAAACATCAAATTCGCGCGCATTTAGCCTATCTTGGGTATCCCATTGTTGGCGATAAGATTTATGCATTTGATGGCCTTTATTATTTGAAGCGCTTTCAAGGCCCATTAACTGCAGAAGACTTTCGAATATTGGGCAGCGAGCATCATTTGCTGAAAGCAGTACGTTTAGAGTTATGTATCGAAAAAGACAGCATTCAGATCATTGAGTTGAAGTAATAGATATTACTTGTCGATCGGGGTTGCCGCTTTTTTAGTGGTATTTTCCAAAATTGAATTTGAGCGTACGATTTCATTTTTGGTATAGGTTGTTTTCGCAATACTCTCGCCATTTGCCGCTTTTTTCATATTCCGGTAGGTTTCTCTACCCATTTCGAAGAAGTCGATGCTTACGTAGGCGTGTACCAAGTGCTCTTTTATTAATGATTTATAGCTAGGCAATATTTTGCCGACGCCAATAATAATAATCTTTTTATGCGTCTTTAGTTCGTTGTTATAGATTTCTACCGTATCCCGGAAGGCATCGATATCATTCATTGGCCAAGCGCCCACAGATAGAAATACATCAGAACCAATACCATTAAAGGTATTGCTGAGTTGCGTCATAGTACGTTCAACATTATCGCCAGAGTTCCATGGGCAACGTTCAGGCTCGTACCAGCCACCTTCACCTTGTAACCGTTGACCATCCAAGAAGCTTTTTTGACCGCTTAGAGTGCGTCGTACGGCTAAGATTCGGTCGGCAAGATTGGGGTCATGGTTTACCGTCATTAAACAGATACAACCCCCGTTAGGCTTGAGTTCTTGCGCCATTAGGGCGAGTTCTTGTCCGAAAGCCACGTTATCTGCACCGACATAGCCACGACTAAGTACTTTGTCGACACCACTGAACGGTGAATCAAAGGTTAAAATAGGAATACGTGCCTGACTAATCGCTTGAGCGATAAATTCTGACTTAGTTACAGAAATCGCAATGGCATCGTATTGGCGAGAGGCGAGTGCTGTCTCGATGGCATTGTATTGTAGGTGGGCATTGGAATCTCCGTGTCCTCCCAGTAAAACGCAAGTGTCGGCATTTAATGCGGCGGCTTCTTGGCATCCCTGAGCGGCATCGATGAAGTTTTGGTCATCAATACTTTTACCGACTAGGGCAAAATGCATACCTTCAGCGACTACTATTGAATTCATTAGTAGTCCTGCGCAAAGCTGCAGTGTGGTGGCGCTGATCCTAGATAACATTGTGAATTCTTTGCCTGTACTAAATCAAAGCGATTAACAGGTTAGCAGTCGTAGAATTGCATTGCTAGATAAATGAAAATCGCTCTCAAATACCGCTTTTAAGCTTAGTCTAAGTACGCCACTATTGAGCGGATATTTGGAGTATAAAAAACCGAGTTATTCTCGGCTTTTTATACTCTAGGAAGACGATGAGGTACCTATATTGGTTGGAATCGTCTGGCGTAAAAATAGCGCTGTCGGAAGACGACGCTTATACAAGCGATGAGTAGCCAGAATGGCGATAGGCTGCCACCGCCTCCAGAGCTACTTTTGCGTTCTACTGTCTGTTCGGTTACTGGCTCTGGAATTTCTGGTGTTTGGCTGCTTTCAGCGATGTCTGCTGCAATTTGTTTGATATCGACACGGTCATCCGTATTGGCACTAATAATATGCAGTGATTCCATGCCATAGCGGCCTATGCCCTCTAGAAAGCGAAAATTTCTTTCGCCATCGAACAGGGTGATGTAATTAACTTGCTGGCCATTAAACTCCATCACGCCTTTGTCGAGCATTATGATTAAGTTGTGTTCCGTGTAGTCTCGGGGGCTTTCTGATCTCGAAAAATGATATTGTGCCGCGGCTTCAGAGTAAAAGCTTTCGCCTTCTTGCATTTCAAAAGGTAAATATTTTAATCCATCAGGATAGGTAATTTCGCCATCATATCCGAGTTGGGTGATATAAATACCGTCTTCGCGGATTTCATAATCCCGTGTATTTAAGCCGACTATTCCTACCGAATCATCGTGAAATTGATTATTTTCTAGCGCTTCAATATTGCCAGTCAAAATATCATGTAGAGACGGGGTGCCACCGTAATCAGAAAAAGCCTCATAGGTGTATTCGATATTTCCAAGAGGAAAATACTGGGTAATATCAATCGTTGTGAATTCGTTATAAACGAAAGGATCAGTGCCGATATTCCATTCATACACATCGACCGCTCCGTCGCCGTCAGAATCTGCATAGAAATTTTCGCGGTAGCGTGGATCTCTTGATTCTATCGTCGCTTCGAGGGCGTCAGACAAGCCATCTTGGTCATCGTCGGTATCGCAGGCATCGCCCCAGCTATCTATAAAAAGTAAGCTGCTGTCTTCATAGTTTTCTTGATAAGGGTTGTAGAGCAAGGGACAGTTATCAGCAATGTCGGCGACACCATCACTGTCGGTATCAGCATCGCCGTAATCACAGAGATCACCGAGGCCGTCACCGTCGGAATCGGTTTGATCTTCCTTGTATTGGTAAGGACAGTTATCTAATGGGTTAACAATACCGTCGTTGTCGGCATCTTGTCCGAAGGCAATGGCATCGACATTGAGTGATGCGTAAGTTTGCTTGTAATCACTGAATTCAGCAGTAAATATAACGGTAACTAGGTGAGGGCCACTGGTTAAAGAGCTATATCCTAACCCGCTAACGTTCTCGCTCCCATCAATTATTACGCTGACGGTTATTGCTGCAGCCGCATAAGGGTTGCTATCGTTGTTTTCTAAAAAAACTATATTTAATAAGCCAGCAGACGCGTTATTAAGCGCAACAGTAAATTGGCTTGTGATAGTTTCGTCAATATCACCGAAGTACGGTTCGTCATAGATGACGCTTGGGGTCATTAGGGTTCGATAGCTCTTGGTGCCAACGTCACCGGTATCGTCAAGCGCCCACAATTGACTCGGCGTCGCCAACACCCGGTCTGATCGGCCACTGCTAAAATCAATGACAAGGTCATCCGTGGTCGCAGGAATGGATTCTGAATCGGTTGGTGATGAGCCTAGTAATACTTCAATAAGATTATTGTAGCCGTCGCCGTCAAAATCTTCGGTCGCATCCGTCGGCGTTTTCGGATCGGTATTTAATGTGGCTTCCAAATCGTCGGAAATACCATCATCGTCGTCATCGTCATCACAAACATCACCAAAGCTATCATTATCTGAATTTAACTGATCGGTGTTACTGAGGGATACGCAATTATCATCGATATCTGCAATGCTATCGCCATCAAAGTCGGTAATTGCCATTGAATAAGGCGCAATGGTGATCAGTGCAGTGGCTAATGCCGTGAGAATACCGGTTTTTAGAGGGGGTGAAATAATGCGAGTCGGCATTTAGCAACGTTCCTTGTTTATGTACTGGCCCTATCGTGCAGGAGTCATGGGTGCACAACCGTGCTGGCCTTATTGGTCTAAGAAGCAGTATACAGGAATAAAAAAACCGGGCACTAGGCCCGGTTTTTTCTGCGCTGTCTCTTGTATCAGAGCAGGCCGCTAACTGCTGCAACTACCGCTTCTGTGGTGATGTTGAAGTGTTTCATCAGGTCGCCTGCTGGTGCAGATTCACCGAAGGTTTCCATACCAATCACAGCGCCGTTTAGACCAACGAACTTGTACCAGTAATCTTTGTGCAGTGCTTCAACCGCAACGCGTGCGCTGACCGCCGCCGGTAATACGGCTTCGCGGTAGGCCGCGTCTTGCGCCGAGAAGAGTTCTGCACATGGCATTGACACCACACGGATATTTTTACCGGTGAGTTTCTCGGCAGCCTCTACCGCCAACTGCACTTCGGAGCCAGTCGCCATGATGATAGCGTCTGGTGTGCCTGCGCAATCTTTCAGGATGTAGCCCCCCTTGGTGATGTTTGCAACTTGCTGTGCATCACGAGTTTGGTGCGCTAGGTTCTGACGCGAGAAGATGAGGGCGCTTGGGCCGTCGGTGCGTTCGATCGCTGCTTTCCAAGACACTGCGGATTCAACGGTATCGCATGGACGCCAAGTTTGCAGATTCGGGGTGTAACGTAAGCTAGCAACTTGTTCTACTGGCTGGTGGGTTGGGCCGTCTTCGCCTAAGCCAATGGAATCGTGGGTGTATACGAAGATAGCGCGTTGCTTCATTAGTGCTGCCATGCGCACGGCGTTACGTGCATATTCCATAAACATCAGGAAGGTAGCGCCGTAGGGAACAAAGCCACGGTGCAGAGCAATACCATTCATCATGGCACTCATAGCGAATTCACGTACGCCGTAGAAAACATAGTTGCCCGCTGCATCGTTGGCACTTACGCCTTCACAACCTTTCCATAAGGTCAGGTTTGAGCCAGCCAAGTCGGCTGAGCCGCCTAACAATTCTGGAAGTAGTGGGCCGAAAGCATTCAAGGTATTTTGCGATGCTTTACGGCTGGCGATGACTTCACCTTTGGCTTGGCATTCTTCGATATAGGCTTGCGCTTTGGCAGAGAAATCCGCGGGTAATTCGCTATTAACGCGACGCTTAAATTCAGCCGCTAATTCTGGATACGCTTTGGCGTAGGCATCAAACTTAGCATTCCAAGTTTGTTCAGCTTTTGCGCCTTTTTCTTTCGCGCTCCAACCTGCGTATACGTTTTCTGGAATTTCAAATGGGCCGTATTTCCAACCTAAACGTTCGCGTGTTAGAGCAATTTCATCGTCGCCTAGTGGTGCACCATGGCAATCTTCTTTGCCTTCTTTGTTCGGTGAACCAAAACCGATAATGGTTTTGCAGCAAATTAACGTCGGTTGATCGCTGTTAGCGCGAGCGGTTTCAATGGCTTGTTTGATTTCATCCGAGTCATGACCGTTAACGCGCGGAATTACTTGCCAGCCGTAAGCTTCAAAACGCTTCACGGTGTCATCGGTAAACCAACCTTCAACTTCGCCATCAATTGAGATGCCGTTGTCGTCATAGAACGCGATTAATTTGCCTAGCCCTAACGTACCGGCCAGTGAGCATGCTTCGTGGGAGATACCTTCCATCATGCAGCCATCACCCATAAAGACATAGGTGTTGTGATCAACGACGTTATGACCTTCGCGGTTGAACTGTGCCGCTAATACTTTTTCCGCCAGTGCCATACCAACACCGTTGGCAATGCCTTGACCTAAAGGACCGGTAGTGGTCTCGATACCTGGTGCGTAGCCGTATTCTGGGTGACCCGGTGTTTTAGAGTGCAGCTGACGGAAGTTTTTCAGGTCGTCGATGCTAAGATCGTAACCACTCAAATGCAGCAGAGAGTAAATCAGCATTGAGCCGTGACCATTAGATAGAATAAAACGGTCGCGATCAGCCCATTCTGGATTTTCAGGGTTGTGCTGGAGGTAGTCGTTCCATAGCACTTCGGCGATGTCAGCCATGCCCATTGGGGCACCAGGGTGGCCAGATTTAGCCTTCTGTACGGCGTCCATGCTCAGTGCGCGGATGGCGTTAGCCAGTTCGGTACGGGTAGTCATGTAACGACTCCTAGATCAGAGTTAAAATGCGGCTTTAGACTAACGGTGGTTTGTGACAACCGCTAGACAGAAAATTTGGGCGGCATTGTCTCGCAGATTGTCAGTAACGGCAACGGCGAAGGGAGGGATTGTCTGAGTAATCGCTCATCGTTTGTATTAGCGATTCATCTCATAGACACACATATTCACTGCGGTTGCTAAGTTCAGCGACTCTATATCGCCACAACCTTTGATGGTAAAGGGATGGGGGCTGAGTTCTTCGAGCTGGTCGCGCGGAATGCCACGCGCTTCATTGCCGAAAACATAACATTCACAGGCGTGAAAAGAAGGGTGGCTGAGCGCTTCGCCCTGCATATCAAGGCAGGCAATATTTTTATAGCGATGAGGCAAGGTATCGAGTTCGACCTCTTGTTCAATTGCAACATGGAAAATAGCCCCCATGCTGGCGCGTACGACCTTTGGGTTGTACGGATCAACGCTATTGCTACTGAGTAGTAAGCGTAAACCACCAAACCAACCTAAAGTGCGAATAATGGTGCCTAAATTGCCCGGATCTTGAATTTCGTGCAAATAAACGGCTTTGCTGAGATCGGCGTCATCATTTGATGGGGCTAATAGTGGCACCACTGCGACAATACCTTGGGGCGATTTGGTATCCGAAATTTGCGTCATTTGGCGTTCGCTAATGACGGTGATTTTGAATTCGCTTTGCCAATTAGCGTATTGCTCGGTAACCAATAACTCGCTATTACTGAGCTGTGGTTGCGCCTGAGCTGCGCGCTGCAATTCGAGAATTAAATGCTCACCTTCTACTAAAAAATGGCCGAACTGAGTGCGGTATTTTTTTTGGTGTAGTTTTTTAATATCGTCGAGTTTCATGGCATTACCCCGTCTGTGACTAGAGATCTATTGCTTAGTTGAGGTCAGCAAGCATGGCAAGCGCAAGCGCTTCTGCTACTTTAATCCCATCAACGCCTGCAGACAAAATACCACCGGCGTAACCCGCGCCTTCACCGGCAGGATATAAACCTCGGGTATTTAAACTCTGCAAGTCCTTGCCACGAGTAACGCGCACAGGTGACGAGGTGCGGGTTTCAATGCCGGTTAAGATGGCGTCGTCGCGATCAAATCCACGAATCTGTTTGCCAAATTCTGGCAAGGCTTCACGTATTGCCTCGATGGCGTAATCCGGTAGTGACGGGAATAGGTCGCCGAGCTTAACGCCGGGTTTATAAGACGGTTCGACTTCTCCGAATTGTGTCGATGGCGTGCCACGAATAAAATCGCCAACCAATTGGCCGGGCGCGCAGTAATCTTTGCCACCTAGCTCATAGGCTTTTGATTCCAGTGCCTCTTGCAATTCCACCCCAGCCAATGGGCCGCCGGGGAAATCTTTCTCAGGGTGAATACCCACGACGATGCCGGAGTTGGCGTTGCGCTCGTTACGAGAATATTGGCTCATGCCGTTAGTAACGACCCGCTCTGGCTCTGATGTCGCTGCCACCACAGTGCCGCCAGGGCACATGCAAAAAGAATACACCGCGCGACCATTTTTAGCATGGTGAACCAATTTATAATCGGCAGCGCCTAACTCAGGATGACCTGCGTATTTACCTAAGCGTGCGTTATCAATTAATGATTGTGGGTGTTCAATACGGAAGCCAATGGCAAATGGCTTGGCTTCGATGAAAACATTGCGTGCGTGAAGCATACGGAAGCTATCGCGAGCGCTATGACCAAGCGCCAAGATCACATAACGGCTGCGAATAATTTCGCCGTCGTTTAACACGACGCCTTCAATCCGACCATCTTCAATTAATAAGTCAGTTACTTTTTGTTCAAAACGAACATCACCGCCTAAAGCTTTGATTTCTTCGCGCATGGTGGATACAACGCCCGTTAGACGGAAGGTGCCGATATGCGGTTTGCTGATAAACAGAATTTCTTCTGGTGCACCGGCACGGACGAATTCGTGCATGACTTTGCGCCCATAAAATTTAGGGTCTTTGATTTGACTGTAAAGTTTGCCATCGGAGAACAAGCCCGCGCCGCCTTCACCAAACTGAACGTTTGATTCGGCCGTGAGTACCTTCTTACGCCACAGTGCCCAAGTATCTTTGGTGCGTTGACGCACCTCTTTGCCGCGTTCTAACACGATAGGGTTAAAGCCCATTTGTGCCAGTGTTAAAGCAGCGAATAACCCACAAGGGCCGAAGCCAACGACTATCGGTCGTTCGGTTAAATTCTCTGGTGCTTGAGCGACGGGATAGTAGCCGGTGTCTGGCGCGACACGAATATGTTGATCATCAGCGAAGCGCTCTAGGATCTCGGCATCGTTGCGGGTTTCTAGATCAATGATGTAGATGAACTTAATCTCAGTCGATTTTTTCCGCGCGTCATAGCTACGTTTAAACACGGTAAACTGGATGAGATCAGTATCTTTGATGGCTAAACGCTGCAATATGGCGCTACGAATGGCATCTGCAGGATGGTCTAAAGGTAAGGCAAGTTCGTTGATACGAATCATAAGATGTCCTGGCCGGTGACTCCGGCAGAGGTGATAACAATAAAAAGATTAGCGACACGACATCGCTAATAATGACGGCATTGTACGCTGAGCGCGACTGGCTGTCAGAACCTTGTTGTATGCCGGAGCTTAAGACGGTTGTCGATTTTGACTCGTGGTTAAGCCAAAGAGGGTGGCCATACCCGCGAAAATCTTTCCCGTGCCGCTGACCAATACCGCACGAGGCACTTGGTAATCGCTCAGAACCCAATTGCGAGTCACTTGGATCACACCGCCGATTAAAGCATTGCCGATGACATCACTTTCTTCATCGCTCAATTGCCAGTCATCAGCATAGTGTTGACTAACCTGTATGGTAAGTTGCGCGAACTGACTGATGTAGCGGTTATACAGCTGATGCATTTCTTCGCTGGCGCCATCGGCTTCGAACATGCAAATACGTGCCACGCGTGGATTTTCCATTTCGTGGAAAAAGCTATCCAAAATCGTATCTATCAGCTGCTGCCATTGCTTAGAGCTGGCTTGACTGGCAATGTGTGCGGTAACCCCTTTGAGTGTTTTTTGTATGCAGTGTTCGTACACATCCATCAATAAAGACTCAATGGAGCCGCAGCATTCGTAGAAATAACGGTCGGTTAGCTTGGCTTCTTTACAGATGCGGCGCACTGTTACGCTACGAAAACCTTCGGTGCCGAAAACGGCGATACCGGCGTTTAAGAATTGCTGACGACGTTGCGCTATGCGTTCTTCTTGACTCATGCCGGCGTAAGTTCTGCCGCTTGTTGGTGTTGTTGGTGTTGTCATGGGGTAATTTGACAACAGCTGTCGTCAGAAGTAAAGTGACATTGCTTGTTGTCAGATCGGTGTAAACACAACAATATCAGCAGCAGTTTTGGATGATTGCGCCAAGACACTTGCGCTAATGGGTACGAATAATTGAGGATTTGTCATGCAAAATTTTAATAATAAAGTTGCGGCTATCACAGGAGCTGGTTCGGGTATCGGACGTGCGTTAGCTATGAATCTCGCGCAGCAAGGCTGCAACCTAGCGATTAGCGACGTAAGCGAGGCTGGTTTGGCAGACACTGCTGAGATGTTGGGTCGTTATCCAGTAAAAGTGACGACACAAAAACTTGATGTAGCCGATAAAGACGCCGTATTTGCATGGGCGGATCAAGTGGTCGCCGACCACGGTAAAGTCAGCATGGTATTTAATAATGCCGGTGTTGCGCTAGCAGGTACGGTTGCTGCTCTAGAAATCTCTGATTTCGAATGGATTATGAATATCAACTTCTACGGCGTTTTGTATGGTGTTAAAGCCTTCTTGCCGCATATGGAGCGCGGTGGTGAAGGCCATATCATTAATATCTCTAGCGTGTTCGGTTTGGCATCTCAGCCACTCATGAGTGGCTACAACGCTAGTAAGTTCGCAGTGCGTGGTTTGAGCGAATCGTTACGTCAGGATTTAGAAAGCACTGGATCCCCGGTAAGCATGACCTGTATTCATCCAGGTGGTATCAAAACTAACATTGCTAAGTCTTCACGTATGTCATCAAGCACGGCTGCCATTACCGGTACTGACGACCGTGACACCATTGCCAACTTTGAAAAGATGTTTATCACTACCCCTGATAAGGCAGCGAAAACCATTCTTAACGGCGTTAAAAAGAACAAACGTCGCGTGCTGATTGGGCCTGACGCTCACTTCCTAGATATTATGGTTCGTCTGTTGCCAACCTCGTATCAGTGGATTTTTACTAAAGTGGTTAGCCTACAAAAGAAGATGAATACGAAAGCCGCTTAAATTCGGTTTCTTTGATTGAAAAGAGCGCTACGGCGCTCTTTTTTTGTTGGCGTAAAAAAACACCCTAGTAAACGTCATATGAATATTCAACCGTCTGATGCACGAGTCTTATTGGCTAATGCCTATGTATTGCCTTAGTCTGGGGCATGGACATTCGCGAGCAATAGGAGTGTATGGCGCATGGCAAGTGCAACACGAATTGAACACGACAGCATGGGGGATCTTGAAGTCCCAGCTCACGCCCTCTACGGAGCGCAAACCCAGCGCGCCATCAACAACTTCAATATCAGCCAACAGACAATGCCGAGCACGTTTATTCGTGCTTTGTTGCAGGTGAAAATGGCTGCGGCGGAAACCAACAGTCGGCTTGACCAATTGGATGCTGAAATTGCAGAGGCCATTAACAAATCCGCACAAGACTTGCTCGACCGCGATGATCTTATGGATCATTTCCCTATTGATATTTTTCAAACAGGTTCTGGTACGAGTACCAATATGAACGCCAATGAAGTATTGGCGCATCTGGCATCTATGATGTGTGGGCACACTGTGAATGCCAATGACCATGTTAACCTTGGTCAAAGTAGTAATGATGTTATTCCTACCAGTATTCATGTCGCAGCATCCATTGGGTTGGCCCACGAATTATTACCGGCATTGAAGCATTTAAAGCAGGTGATGGATGCTAAAGCGGAAAGCTTAAAAGACATTGTTAAAACCGGTCGTACACACCTCATGGATGCGATGCCGGTGCGTATGGATCAAACTATCTATGCTTGGTCGAGCCAAATTCAGCACAATATACACAACCTTGAGCAGTTGCAGCCAGTTATTCAATCCCTTGCTCAAGGTGGCACCGCAGTGGGAACGGGAATTAATGCACACCCTAATTTTGCCGCATTATTTTGCCAAGTATTAGCACGGCAGACGGGGATAGCGTTTACCGAGGCAGACAATCGCTTTAGCCAAATAGCAAGCCAAGATAGTGCTGTGGCCGTGTCTGGGCAATTGAAAACTTTAGCCGTGTCGCTGATGAAAATTGCGAATGATTTACGCTGGATGAATTCTGGACCGTTAGCCGGATTGGGCGAGATAGAGCTTGAAGCCCTTCAGCCTGGCTCGTCGATTATGCCAGGTAAGGTTAACCCTGTTATTCCTGAAGCCGTGGCTATGGTGGCCGCCCAAGTGATGGGCAATGACACCACCATAACTGTTGCTGGACAGTCGGGTAATTTTGAACTGAATGTCATGTTGCCATTGATTGCGAGTAATTTACTGCACAGTATTCATTTATTGAGCCAAGCAAGCCGTGCTCTAGCGGATAAAGCGATGGCGACTTTTAGGGTAAACGATGCCCGACTGCAAGAGGCTTTGGCGCGCAATCCCATTTTAGTAACGGCGTTGAATCCGATTATTGGCTACGCCAAAGCGGCAGAAATTGCCAAGCTCGCTTACCGCGAGCAGCGTGCGATTATTGATGTTGCCGAAGAACATACGGATTTAACGCGAGAAGAGTTGATGAAGTTGCTCGACCCTATGCATTTAACTCGGGGTGGCATAGCCTAGTAACGCAGGCTTGGTAGCGTCTAAGAGGCAATGACGAGCGCTGCTTATAGCTCGTATACTTTTTTGCAGAAGGCGACACCCGATAATAAAGGATATTTCTGACAGACTTCGA
>AZIK01011589.1_pt1 | contig 97789 bp, 90 predicted proteins | sample 359131 | NCBI WGS metagenome assembly AZIK01 (sample SAMN02429715, study PRJNA222663) | marine sediment metagenome | biome: Sediment sample; isolation source: enrichment culture of sample MGS-ANC(AMM) from oil contaminated site at the... | place: Italy: Ancona | collected 2012-02-14 | depth 6 m m | reverse complement strand
ACCTGCCATCTCGACGATTTCACCAATCAAGGCTTCTGGTTTTACTAATTTAAATGCAAATGCCTTGCCGGCTATTTTGAATGCCCCTAAAAACTGACCGAGTTCGAATTTTATTAGCACGGCAAACATACTGCCGACAACCACGATAAGTACCGAAGGAACGTTGACGAACATGGAAATATCGCCCCCTAGCACCATCGCCATAATAACGATACCAAAGGCCCCAACGACGCCAACTAATGATGCGAGATCCACAGTTACTCCTTGCACTTGCGATAGGATAAATGCACTTCTTTGTAACTGAGTGTAGACAATCAGGCGTTTTCTTCCTGCTTGGGGTGATAAAATTGTTTTCTATTTCTCGCATTCCCTCTAGTTGACCATGGTTAGCCTTGGGTTTAGTGTGGCCGCAATTATGAAAGGCAATTGATATGACCGACGTAAAAGACGAATTTGAATTTGAATCTGCACTGACAGAATTGGAGCAGCTAGTGAATCATATGGAAAGTGGTGAGCTGAACCTTGAAGACTCCCTTAAGGCATTTGAGCAGGGGGTTAATTTGACGCGTCAGTGTCAGCAAGCGCTGGCGGCAGCAGAGCAACGCGTACAATTGTTGATTGAGAAAAATGGTCAGAGTGTGGGGCAAGGCTTCGTGACAGGTGATGAACGGGGATGAAGCTAGACCAAATCCAAGAGCGATTAGCGACTTGTTTTGAACAACAACTCACGATGCTGAATAGTAGTGATCCGCGCTTAGCGGATGCTATGCGTTATGGTGTTATAAATGGCGGTAAGCGCGTACGTCCATTGCTTGTGTATGCCACCGCAGAAGCGCTCGGTGGTTCGTCAGAGCAAGCTGATGTCGCCGCGGTCGCGATTGAAATGGTTCATAGTTATAGCCTAGTGCATGATGACCTTCCCGCGATGGATAACGATGACTTGCGGCGCGGCAAACCGACGTGTCATATCGCCTTTGATGAAGCCACCGCTATTTTGGCCGGGGATGCTTTATTGACCGGTGCGTTCGAGTTATTAGCGAATGCCCCCATGCAGTCTGATGCCCAGCGTTTGCAACTGATTAGAATCTTATCAAGTGCTGCCGGTGCCGCTGGCATGGTTGCTGGTCAAAGTATTGATCTTGGCCATGTGAATAAAACCATGACGCTGGATGCATTGGAACGAATGCATCGCTATAAAACCGGAGCCTTAATTCGCGCTGCAGTATTAATGGGAGCTGCCTGTGTTAGTACTAACTTACCCACTGAGCAACGTGATGCTCTCATATGCTATGCCGAAGCGATTGGTTTGGCCTTTCAAGTGCAGGACGATATTTTAGATATTGAAAGCGACACTGCTACGTTAGGTAAAACTCAAGGTGCCGACATTAGCCTCAATAAACCGACGTATCCGGCGTTGCTTGGATTGGAGGGGGCCCGTGCTAAAGCGGCAGAGTTGATCGCCGAGGCGCATAAAGCGTTAACCTTTCTTCCTAGTGACACGCAAACATTAGCCTCCTTGGCCAATTACATTGTGGAGCGTAAGTACTAAGCTTAACCTTAATGTTTGAGCTATGGCTTAGCCTGTTGGCCCAAATGGGCTGAGAAAGGCCAACTTCCATCGTCAGAGTGTTATTTGCTCTACTCATTGGCGGCAACAGTCGTTAGAATGGCAGCCTTTTCATCGGTGGCATTTGTCAGTCATTCTCAGACCTAACCAAAAGCCCCCAATACCCGGATGTCGCAGCTGTTTTGATGTTTACCGAGATTCCCAATACCCGTCCTGTAACGCCGCTGTTGGATCAAATTGATTCGCCGGCAGATTTGCGTGCATTGGATGCCTCTCTGTTGCCCCAGGTTTGCCTCGAGTTGCGTGAGTTTTTGCTGTATAGCGTCGGCCGCTCTGGTGGACATTTTGCCGCAGGCTTAGGGGTGATTGAGCTAACCGTTGCCTTACATTATATGTTTGATACCCCGTCAGATAAATTAGTGTGGGATGTTGGCCATCAAGCCTATCCACATAAAATACTGACTGGGCGTCGTGAATTGATGCCAACGATTCGCACGGCTGAAGGTCTTGCGGCATTCCCACTACGAAGTGAAAGCCCTTTCGATACCTTTGGTGTCGGACATTCAAGTACCTCTATTAGCGCTGCATTAGGGATGGCCCTAGCCTTTAGGGCGCAAAATAAACCGCGCGAGGTGGTTGCTATTATTGGCGATGGTGCCATTACTGCGGGTATGGCGTTTGAGGCATTGAATCATGCTGGCCACGAAAAAGCCGATATGTTGGTTATCTTGAACGACAACGATATGTCGATCTCAAACAATGTTGGTGCTTTGAATAAATACTTTACTCGTATTTGGTCCAGTCGCACTTATTCAGTTATGCGCAGCGGCAGTAAAAAGGTGTTGGAAAAGATTCCCGCAGCATGGGAGTTTGCGCGTAAAACTGAAGAACACATGAAAGGCATGGTTGCCCCCGGCACCTTGTTTGAAGAATTAGGATTTAATTATTACGGCCCGATTGATGGACACGATCTTAATGAGCTCATCAATACCCTCAACAATCTGAAAAAATTATCAGGCCCGCGTTTTTTACACATAGTGACGCGTAAAGGTAAGGGGTTTGAACCTGCAGAAAAAGATCCTATTAAGTACCACGCACTGAAACCGACAGCCTCTAAGTCTTCAGCGATTAAAAAACGGACGTATTCGAATATTTTTGGTGAATGGTTGTGTGACATGGCTGCGACCGATGAGCGATTGATGGCGATTACCCCAGCCATGTGTGAAGGCTCGGATATGGTGCGGTTTTCGCACGAATATCCTGATCGTTACTTTGATGTCGCGATTGCCGAGCAGCACGCTGTCACACTCGCCGCAGGGTTGGCCTGCGAGGGCGGTAAGCCCGTCGTAGCCATTTACTCGACCTTCTTACAACGCGGTTATGATCAATTGATTCATGATGTGGCATTGCAGAATCTCGATGTGCTATTTGCGATTGATCGCGCGGGGTTAGTGGGTGAAGACGGCCCAACGCATCATGGCGCATACGACATTAGCTATCTGCGCTGTATTCCTAATATGATTATCATGACCCCGTCGGACGAAGCCGAGTGTCGCAATATGCTGTATACCGGTTATCAGCATGGCGGCCCTGCCGCTGTGCGCTATCCGCGTGGATCCGGTGCTGGCATTGCGACTCACGCCAAGATGGAATTACTCGAACTTGGTAAGGGTATTGTGCGTCGTACTGGTGGCGCCGACAATGGCCAGCGAGTGGCCTTGTTGGTCTTTGGTTCACCATTATCAGAAGCCATGAAAGTGGCTGATATTGTAGATGCGACCGTGGTTGATATGCGTTTTGTGAAGCCGCTCGATGAAGCACTCGTTAGAGCAATGGCGGCAAGCCATGATCTTATCGTCACTCTCGAAGAAAATGCCATTATGGGGGGTGCTGGCAGTGCCGTATTGGAGTGCATTAGTGCGTCCAGTATCTTATGCCATGTCCTGATACTAGGTATTCCTGATCATTACATTGAGCACGATACGCCGTCTCGGCAGTGGCGCGCTTGCGGCTTGGATCAAGCTGGAATTCTAAAAGCTGTGCGCCAGCGTCTCGCAAGTCAGGCATAGCCCTCCGCCTCACCGCAAAGCAGATAATTCATTAGCAAAGGTCAGGCCGACTGATGGCCTGCAGTCCTTTGCTGATGGGGGAGGTTCTATAAGAATTTAGATCGTTTCAAGATCATCATCTTGGTGAGTCATCATATGGCCTAGCTTGCTGGCTTTGGTCTTTAAGTAGCTATCGTTATGGGGGTTGCGTCCTACTTCTAGTGCCACACGTTCAACCACCCGTGCCCCCGCTTCAGACAAGGCTTTTACTTTGCGTGGATTGTTCGTCATAAGGCGAATGCCTTTTACACCTAAATGTTCCAGCATAGGACGACACATACTGTAGTCGCGCATGTCGGCCCCAAAGCCTAGTTGCTCATTCGCCTCCACTGTATCCGCGCCTTGATCTTGTAAATGGTAGGCGCGAATTTTGTTCAATAAGCCAATTCCACGGCCTTCTTGGCGTAGATACAAAACGACACCACGACCGGCTTCGGCAACGGCACGTAAGGCTTCTTCTAGTTGATAACCGCAATCACAACGCATGCTAAACAATGCGTCCCCGGTAAGACACTCAGAGTGCACACGAGCCAGAACTGGCTTACCATCGGCTATATCACCCATACTTAAGGCGATATGTTCCTTACCTGTTTCTGTGTCTTCGAAGCCGTGCATGGTGAAGATACCAAACGGTGTCGGCAGTTTTGATGAGGCGATGAAATTGATACTCAAGGGGCCAACCCTCAGGGTAAAACAGGGCGCGTATTCTAGCAGCCTAGGCTCTACATGACTAATATCTATGCAAAAATGGTTGGCTCGAATTTAACAATAGACTAATACAGGAGTGGAATAGTGATCTGGATGTTGGTGTTGATCGTCGTCCTTGGCATTATTGTCGGCCCATCATACTGGGTTGGTAAGGTTCTCGAACGTTACTCAGTTGAACGTGAAGATTATCCCGGAACGGGCGGCGATATGGCGCAGCATTTGATTGGCAAGTTGGGATTGGAGGGCGTTCAGCTTGAAGAAAGTACACACGGTGACCACTACGACCCTCACAGCAAAACCGTAAGACTGACGAAAGACAAACTGGAAGGTCGTAGCTTAACTGCGGTAGTCGTTGCTGCGCACGAGGTTGGTCATGCCTTGCAGGATCAGCGTGGCGAAGCGTCGTTTAAATTGCGTTCAGGATTAGCGATACTGAGCTACCTACTGCAGAAAATTGCTCCGGCGGCGCTCATAGCGGTGCCTTTGCTGGCGATGTGGAATCCTGCGATATCGCGCTGGGCACTGATCGCCGCGCTTGGCTCCATGCTAATTAGTACGCTGGTCAGTTTAGTAACTTTGCCAGTGGAATGGGATGCAAGCTTTGGTAAGGCGCTGCCTATTTTACAAAGTGGTGAGTACCTCAGTGACGAAGACATGACAAACGCGCGGCGTATTTTATTAGCCGCGGCGATGACATACGTGGCAGGTTCCCTGATTAGTTTACTCAACGTAGGCGCTTGGCTTAGGGTCTTGAGGCGCTGATTATTGAGCTGTCTGTGTGATTCTTCTTCGCTTTAGGAATAGCGATAGCAGAGTTAACAGAATGAATATCGACATAGCGCCACCTTTCTTGTGTTTTGATGGCGTAACTACCTCTTCTGAAACGCTGGGTGCTATGGGGCTTTCATCCACAGTATTATCGACTTCGGTAGCGACCGGTGTGCGCGCTTTAGCGCGGAACTCGACAGTGATATTGCAGCTTTCGGTGAGATTAGTAATTACATAGCTATCGCCATCTAAAGCGCCATTGCAGCCAGATATACTCGCAAGCTCTTGGCGATCTCCCGGAATAACAAGCATGCTCGCCGAACTACCTTCAATTAATTCCATTGATGCTGGTTCGAGACTGCCATTGCCTATGGCTGTCGAATCAACTGTCATCATGATGGCGTCGAATACGGCGCTTATGCTGCAATCGCTGGTGACACCGTTAATATAGTATGTGCTGGCCATTGGATTGAGTACGTTCCCACCGCAGCCGCTAATGCTGTTAAGGCGATAGTGATTATTTGGTGTGATGGTCAATACGATATTGTCGCCACTCGCTACCGTTTGGCTGGTGGGTGTTACTGTACCATTCGCTGATTCAGTGACACTGACTTGATAGTAAGTCACCTCAAAATCGACGGCCATATGATATGGCATCTTCCAATTGCTGCCATCAGCGCTAACCCATACATCATTTTTGAGTCCTGATGCGAACCCGCCGATGACCATGAGAGAATTGTCAAATACCACCGTTTGATGGTTTTTGCGTAAAGTGACTCCTGAGGTAGTGTTGACTTGAGTCCAGCTTACGCCGTTGTCGGATGACCAAGCATCGTCGGTTATACCGCTCGTGCCATAGCCACCAATGAGCCAAAGCTTATCGTTGAACACCACCACCTGATGGGCTTCGCGCGCAGGGAATTCGGCCGCGGCCGTTTCCTCGACCCAAGTGGTGCCATCGGTCGACGACCAGACGTCACTTTGTACTGAGCCCGCATGTCCAGCAATAGACCAAAGCTTACCTTGGAATAACACCACTTGGTGATAGTAGCGCGCAGTAAATCCGGCGGCTGCGGTTTCTTGTGTCCAAGTTTCACCATCGCTCGAGGTCCAAACGTCGGTTTTAATACCCTCTGCAGAACCCGCAATGAGCCATAGTTGATCTTCAAATACGATCACTTGGTGATATACGCGCGCTGAGAATGCGGCGGCAGCGGTCACCTGTGTCCAAGTTACGCCGTCTTCTGACGACCAGACATCGTTCAGTTTTTCATCTTCAGAGTTTTCCATGCCGCCGATGATCCATAACTTGTTGGCGTAGGCGACGACTTGGTGTCCTTGGCGCGGAGAAAACTCGGCGTGGGGCGTTGCTTGTATCCAAGAGTATCCATCGACGGACGACCAGACGTCATTTTTTGGATAGTCGTCAAAACCACCAACAAACCAAAGCTTATTGTTGAATTCTACGACTTGATGGCTATATCGTCCCGAAAAGGCGGCGGCGCTACTTTCTTGCGTCCAGAGTTGGCCATTTTCGGATGACCACACGTCGTTAATGGCTCCGTCGTTGTCACCTGCGATTAGCCAAAGCTTGCCGTTAAATCCAGTGATTTGATGGCCATAGCGTGGTGAAAATTCTGCGCTAGAGGTTGCTTCAGTCCAAGTTTTACCATTGATAGATGACCACGCATCATTCAGCGAAGCATCCGCACCGCTGCCGCCAATAACCCAAAGTTTGCCATCGAAGTTGGCTAATTGATGGGACTCTCGCACAGGAAAATCGGCGCTTGCCGATACTTCAGACCAAGTAATCCCGTTGGTTGATGACCAAATGTCATTCTGTCTCCCTGTGGTTTCGCTAAAGCCGCCGATTAACCACATTTCATCGTTGAATACTGCGACTCTATGATTGTAGCGAGCCGTGAAGCTTACGCCCTCTGCCGGGCCAGTTTCGGTCCATTCAATGCCATCTTCAGAAGACCACACGTCATTCTGAGCAGTGCCATCGTAGCCGCCGATGAGCCACATTTTATTATCGAATTCAACGACTTGGTGACTGCGTCTCGGCGAAAATGCCGCAGCGCTGGTTGCTAACACCCAAGTTTTCCCATCGGAAGAAGACCAGACGTCATTTTTACGTTCGTCGTCTTTACCGCCGATAAGCCAAAGTTTGTCATCATGTACGACGACTTGATGGCCGTGTCGCGGAGAAAATGCAGCTTCGGATTTAGCGAGAACCCAATTAATCCCGTCAGCCGATGACCATACGTCATTCTTTCCAATGCCTGCCAAGCCGCCAATGAGCCAGAGACGGTCGAGGAATTTAACGGTTTGATGGTTGTAGCGATTGGAAAAATGTTTCGACGAGACCTCAATCTTGCGCTCAGCGCTTCCCTCTTTGAAGGTGTAATAGCCGGTGCGACTCAGGGTAGCTTTGTTATCACTGACGGTGGTATTGCTGACAATATCTAAGGTTGCACAGGTAGCGTAATTACTGAGATCGCAATTCCTATCGGTACTGTGATAAAACTCAATACCTTCTGCTGGCGCGGTAAAGTTTACATCGGTGAGCGATGTTCCGATTAGGGCTTTAACTTCAAAATCTTTATTGATCGTTTCTATGGCTGATGCGTGGTTTTGTATTATTCCAAAAAGCAAAATATGGATTAAGACAACAGTTATTTGACGACTAAATTGCATAAAGAATTCCCTCTCATTCGCGTCGCGTGATCGGGGATTCTATCTAAAATGTCAGTTTCCAGAACTATTTGGTTGTTAAACAACCAATGCGGAGTGACAAATATTACAAGTGGCGTGTTAAAACTAGATCATTAGAGCGGTTAACTGCACAATAAGCAGCGCAAATGCCCCAGCTAATACGTCATCAATCATAATGCCGAAGCCACCGTGAACTTTTTGATCCAGCCATTTAATCGGCCACGGTTTGAGAATATCGAAGAAGCGGAATAAGGCGACGCCATACGCTAGCCAGCCTAGGTTTGCCATGGCGCTATCGCTGTTCGGTAGCCATAACAAGGTTAACCAAACGCCGATCCATTCATCCCACACAATACCGCCGTGATCGTGCACACCCATATCGCGTGAGGTGATTTCGCAGATGACAACGCCAAGAGCAAAACCGGCAATAAGAACCCCTAAATAGGCGGATAGCGGTGCACCATCTAGAAACAACCACCAAACCGGCACGGCGGCGAGAGTTCCGAAGGTGCCCGGTGCTTTTTTTGCTAACCCTGAGCCAAGACCAAAGGCGAGCAGATGGATTGGGTTTTTCATATTTGCTGGTGTCACAGGTTTCTCTCTTAATGGGCGGTGGTAAAAATATCTCGTATTTATATCGTATCGAGCGGATCAACGTCTAAATGCCAGCGTACTTTGCCAAAACCTTTCAGTTGCTGCAAATACTGCACGAGGGCTTCTAAGGTTTGATGCAAAGGGACGCGTCCGGGGCAGAATAGTTGCAGTTGGTAACGGAAGCGCCCGGCACGGCGTTCCATGATTGCGGGAAACGGCCCAAGTAGCGTCACTGGGGTATCGTTATGGGCATGTTGCCGTAACCAGTCTTGTACGAAGGTGCGTGCATGCTGCAACAATTGTTGCGCTTGAATGCGATCTTCACATTCGCTGCGCAGTAAAGCCATGTGAGTGTATGGCGGAAGCTGTTGGAGCTGGCGTTCCTGTAACATGGATAGGGCTAATGCATGATAGCCGCTATCAATCAGCAGGTTGAGTTGTGGATGATCGGCATACAGGGTTTGAATCCACACTTGGCCGGGGCTATCGGCACGTCCAGCTCGACCTGATACTTGTTCAATCAATTGTGCGCTGTGCTCCATGCCGCGAAAATCGGCACTGAACAATCCGGCATCGCTATCGAGAATCACCACCAAGGTCACATCCGGAAAATGATGCCCTTTAGCCAGCATCTGTGTGCCGACCAAAATGCACGAGCCTCCGGTGTGAATCTCATTAAATAGCTCGTCGAACGCCTGTTTATTGCGCACCGTATCGCGATCAACGCGGCGAATAGGCCGTTGCGGAAATAGCTGTGCGAGCTGCTCCTCAATGCGCTCGGTGCCTTGCCCGACCGCTTCGACTTTGCTGCTTTGGCAGTGCGGACAATGCGCCGGAATACCCTGCTGAAAATCGCAATGATGGCAATGCAAATGCGGAGGATATTGATGCAAGGTTAGGCGCGCGTCGCAGCGGCGGCATTCCGCCATCCAGCCGCAATCACGACACGCGAGCAGGGGCGCAAAACCGCGACGGTTAATAAATACCAGCACCTGCTTATTATTTTCTAAATGTTTTTGCATGGCCGCCAACACGGGTTGGGCAAACCCTGCTGTCAGTGGCTGGTGTAAAATACTGTGCAACTTCATTTGTGGCGGCTTGGCTTTACCAGCACGTTGGGTCAGCTTTAGATGTAAGTAGCGTCCCGTCAGCGCATTGTGCAATGTTTCTAATGAGGGTGTTGCTGAACCCAGTACGATGGGGACATGGCTCTGATGGGCACGAACCAGTGCAAAATCGCGAGCGGAATAGCGCAAGCCATCTTGCTGCTTAAAGGAGCCATCGTGTTCTTCGTCCAAAATAATCAGCCCTAGCTCGGGCATGGGGGTAAATACTGCCGAGCGTGTTCCGATAAGAATGCGGGCTTTGCCTTCGCTGACCTGACGCCAACCTTGCAGGCGTTCACGATCATTCAAGCCACTGTGCAGTAACGCAACCGGAACGTTAAAACGCTCTTGGAAGCGTTGTACGGTTTGTGGTGTGAGCCCTATTTCTGGCACCAATACCAAGGCTTGCTGGCCCTTACTCAATACCTGATTAATTAAACGTAGATAGACTTCGGTTTTGCCAGAACCGGTAACGCCTTCTAGCAAACAAGCTTTAAAACGACCGAAATACGGTTCTAGGGTATGAAGAGCGGCTTGCTGCTCGCCGTTGAGAGTGTGAAATGTCGGCTCTATGGTTGGAATATTCGGTAGCGGTAGTGCTTCTTCTTCGGTAATCAACTCAAGCTCGGCAAGGCGTTTGAGCTGGGCAAGGGTGAAGCCTGCAGCCGTCATGTCGGTATGAGCCCAACATGCGTTTTGCTGAAATTTTTCCCACAAGGCAATTTGCTTGTCGCCACGCAGTTTGGGATTGGCATCCATGCTGGCAGTGCGTCGCCAAATACGCTCATTGGCTTCGCTGAGTGAGCAGCCGCGGCGCAGCATGACCGGCAGCATGTGCTCCAGCACTTCACCGAAACTGTGATGGTAGTAATCGGCTAGCCAACGGCATAGAGCCAAGCTTTGCTCGTTGATTAACGGTGTATCATCGCAGCGTTCAAGCAAAGCTCGTAACTTATTCTGCGGAACGTCCGTGCTGCTTTTGCAACCCACGACGACGCCAGTAAGCAACTGACGGCCGAATTCAGCCCGTACACGTTGGCCTGGAAGATAGTGTTCTTGCGTGTCGTTTTGCACTGGTAAATAGTCGAATGTACAGTGCAATGGGACGGGGAGAGCGATCTCAACTACAAAAAAGGACATGAAAAGACTTGCTGCTTAGGTCGGCTCTGGTATTATGCGCGTCCTTATTGCCCTTGCAAGGGCAACTTGTATTTAAATCATTAGCTAGTAACGCGGTGCTTGGCGACAGTCGGCAGGTGGCGGCGTGAAGACATGAGGTGTCCTATGAAAGAAGGTATTCATCCAGAATACGCTGCTCTAGAAGCAACTTGTTCTTGTGGTAACGTGGTTAAAACCCGTTCAACTAAGCCTGGTACTATGTACTTGGACGTATGTTCTGCTTGTCACCCATTCTACACTGGTAAGCAGAAAGTTCTGGACACTGGTGGTCGTATCGACAAGTTCCAGAAGCGTTTCGGTGGCTTCAAGAAGTAATGGCCCCAAAGCGAATGAAGAAACCCGCCGCGTGCGGGTTTTTTTATGCCTTCAGTGTAGGGGGACGTTAAGAATTAGACACGGTCGGAGTAGATGGAGAACGAACGAAACCCGCATGAATGCTGGATTTGTGGCGATTTGCTTGAATAATCTAAACCCCACTTAGTTTTAGACATTCTAGGTATTTTGCGTTAATAAACTGGTAGAAAAATGAGCTTATCTGGTAGTTGATCCTACTGAAGTTGTTAAGAATCGTCCAGTTGTTCGTTAGTTTGCAAATCGTTTGCATAGTGTATGCAACACGGTTGCAACTGGTTTACACTGTACGTGTGACTGAAGGCAGGAAAAGGCTTCTGTCATCGGACTCTTTGAGCGCGATGCATGTGGGATACGCCGCCCCACTCAGTCACCAACCTTCTTTATTCTTATTTCATATCTTGAAATGATCTTCCAAGTTGCAAACCATAGCCCAATCTTAAAGCCCAATATCAAACCAGCAATCAATAGTAAGATACCAATCACTTGATTTCGCCAAGCAAGACTTCATAGTCTTTCATCGACTTTAGCTGCGCAGCTTGAACCACTCCTAACGATCTCACACTATTGAACACTTCGCCTTTCTTCTTGAAGTTGATATGTACCACGGCGCGGCCTCGTTTACCGCCTACGCTATCCGGTAGAACGTAGACGATATTGCCAGTCGCTTTGTGTCGCAGTATTGCTTGATAGTTGCGTAACTGGTTTGGTAGATCGTCCAGCAGCTCGCGTGGCAAGTTCGCGGCCTTCGCTGCTTTGTGTGTACCAATCAAGTGATTGATCTGATTATCGAATACGACGATTGCCAAGCTATCTGCCACAACTCCGATTTTCAGGAACGCATCAAATACTGGTGTATCTATCCATCCAACTGCATGCGCTGCGCCTGTTGCTTTGCCTTCTTCCTCAATGGAATTAAGCCACGTTTTCCAGCTTTTGGATGTTGGTACCAGTACGTCATCAACTGTTTTGCTTGCGATTACTCGCAGTTCGTTTGGTAGTTGTGCTAGCTTTTGACCTAGTGCGATATCTGGCCCTAGCCATGCTTTACCAACGTTATATTCCCATCCGGTACCAATGCCGTCAGGTACATCGCCATAGACTTCACCTGTTGATGGTATAACGCGCTCTGATGTTTCCACTTTCGGAGCTTCTGAAACTTCCAGCCCCATGCGCTTTAGTTGTCTGTCATTCGCTGATATTACATAACACCGGCAACCGTAGTCGTTGGGCGGGTAATGTGTATTCCACCACGGATCATCAACACGTAGCGCTGTTTCGTGCCATACGCGGTGATCTGCTCTGACGCGCTCATCACCGACGGTCATATAGATCAAATAGGGGAAAGTTTTCTTGCGTGCCTGGATCTTTTCCCAGCGTCCAGCCATTGTCGCTGTACGCATGTTGTTCGTGTATATTACCTTAGAGCGCCAGCCTTCTTTACCCTTGTAAGTCCAGCCATTCTTATTAACGATATCCCGAAATTTCGCACGGAACTGCTCCAACGTTTCCCCATTCTCAATCGCTTCAACCATTGATTGTTGAAATTCTTTAACCAGGTCTAGTTTGCTCGCACCCGCTACCACAAATCCTTTCGCATTAGCCGCGCCCATCCACTGATCGTAGCGCTCTGTTGGTACCGGAATCTTATCGCGTAGATTTGCGATCGCTTCGGTGAATTGAACGCCGCGATATTCAAACTCAGGCATCTGCCATACCTTCAGCCATTGCCAACTGAATAATCTGACTATTCAATGCAGCCAGCTCGCTGGTATCTAATTTTGAGAACAGAGCAGGAATATCATCTAAGAACTCTTGCAGTGTTTTGCCTTGGCGTTCGTACTCTTGAAGCATCTGAAAAATTGGCTCTATCAGATCCTGTTCTATCTGTGCATCCGCCTGTGCCACCGCCGCTGAAACCATCGTTGCAGGTGTCGCTTTATCCTTGGCAAACTCCAAACGATTTCTTGGCGCATTGAAATTTTGTTGCTGCTGCTGCGAACTCTGCGGTGTATCCGATGCCACTAATCGATCGGCTTCATCCTCAGCCTGAGGAATATTCATTTCTTTATGAAATGCCGCCTTAGACGGGTTGCCGATCCGCGCTGCAATTTCCCAAATATCAGCCCGTTCTTTGCTGACCGATTTGTTTTTATACAGCTGAATTTTTGGTGGTAAAACATCGGGCCCGCAGTTAAACAGCGTGATATTAGCGAACAAATCATTGATCGTTGATTCAATCACCGCTCGATCCGATTCACTGACATCTGCCTGACGTTCTGAGTGTGTTTTGCTCGCAGCGTTACTGCCAACATTCACCATCTCAGTTGCCAGCGTCTGGCTGGTCAGTGCTTTCGACATTTCGCGGTTGCACAGATTCACCAGCGATTCTTGCACCAACTCACCGCTATGGCTCACCGTGATCAATTCAACCTTATCACCATCGGGAATTACAGCAGCACCGGACGCGATCATATCCAGCAACGAATCCAACAACTTTTGCTGATCTAGCTCTGATGTAGCTTCTGGATATTTACCGACAGGCCAAGGCAAACCATGCCGCTCGCAGAACTGGTATAAAAACTTGAAGCCACCATGCTTGAATGTGTACGGCCAAAAGCAGCTACTCAACAATGCTTGACCGTAGGGGTTAATCAATGAAGGCATATGACGAGTGACCAGCCACTTGTAAGGCTGGTGAACCGTCTCCTCACCGTTGACAGCATCAGCCTTAGTCAGTAACCGTAAGTTATTATCTGTATCGTATTTAAAACGACGACAAGGACGGTCTAAAATAGCCGCTGGTAAGATATAACCATCGATATACTGCCAGTCAGCCTCATGCACTTTAAACCCGCGCAAAACCGACGTATACATGTTCCAAATTACATCTTCCCATAGCCTTCAGATAACTCAATCGGCCGTCAATTTCGAATCTTTAATATTCTGCTACGCTTAGATTGTAATGATTTAACTTAGGCATAGGTTATGAAAAGTGAAGACCAAGGCGAGCTTACCGAAGCACAACGAATTGCAGCATTGGAGGACTCGGTATCCCTCAATCGCAAAATCGTATTTGTGCTCGCCATCCTAGCGATCGTTGGTTTGTCTACGGCTTCAACCTTAGGCATTGTTAGCTTGCTGCAACCTGATGTGGAGTATGTCGATAAGCGTGCACTCGCTCAGATGCAGGAAGACGTGGATGTTTTGCGTAAGCAAGTTACTGAATACGAAGCGGCGCTTAGTCAGACGAAACAGGTGTTGGACAGTAGCAGTGCGACTGCTTTTAAAGGTTTGCTGTTAGATCAAGAGCAGAGTTATCAATTACATTTAACGGCGTTGAAACAAGGGATGCGTGATCTCGCCCGTATGCTGCCAGGTTCGCGTACTTGGTTAGAGATGTATGATGAGCAAATGAATGCAGCCATTGCCCAAAGTGTGGCGCGCAGCAAACAGCTCGTTGCTTTGCAAACCTATGCTTTGCCAATTCCACAAGCGATTCCGGGCCAAGCCACGACGTCCTCAAAACCTTAAAGGAAGTCGCTGTTAATCGGTGTTAACCGCGATGATCGGATACGAAGGGGTTGTGTAAACGCTCCTTGCCAAAGGTTGAGTTGGGGCCGTGACCACAGACGAATTCGACGTTATCGCCAAGAGGAAAAAGTTTTGTACGAATGGACTCGAGCAATTGCTGGTGGTTGCCTTTGGGGAAATCGGTGCGGCCAATGGAACCATTGAAAATCACATCTCCCACCTGCGCGAACTGATTCTCTTTGTTATAAAACACCACATGCCCAGGCGTGTGCCCCGGACAATGAATTACATCCAATTCGACGTCACCAACCTGCACCTTATCGCCATCATCTAGCCATTGCGTAGGGGTGAATTTTTCTACGACTGGAAAGCCGAACATGGCCGACTGTTGCGGCAATGCCTGAATCCAAAAATCATCATCTTTATGTGGGCCTATAATCGGTAGATGGAGCTGCTTTGCTAACGCTGCGGTACCACCCGCATGATCGATATGAGCATGGGTCAGTAAAATCTTAGTGGGCTTAGCGCCCATGGAATCAAGCTGCTCAATAATACGATTGATATCGCCACCCGGATCAATAATCGCGGCTTCGAGTGTGTTTTTGCACATGACAATGGTGCAATTTTGCGCAAAGGCAGTAACGGGAACCACAGCGATAACAAGAGACATGACAAACCTTTCTACAACAATCATGAACTAAAGATAAGGCGCAAGAGTAACGCGCTAGGGCCGTTTAGAAAAGGTCTAGTATTGTCGTATAGGACAACCCTTGCAACACAGCAGGCAACCGCGAGTCATACTCGATATCGGTGCCCGTTTATTGCAGGCTGGGTTCAAAACGCTTCGACTTTAGGTTGCACCTGCTCATATTGCGGCATGCTCATACCGGCAAGAGCATTAACATAGGTTGGATCGGCAATGGTGTAGCGTTTGCCGCCAAAGTTGATAGCGCTGCCGGTGGCTGGTTCATTAAAGGCGACCGCCGTGGCAACGTGGCCAGGATAATCCAATATAACCACATCCAAATCCAATAATGTTTCTGTTAACCAAGCGAATAGAGCTGCGCGATCTTCACAATCGGAATAGGGGTAATACAAGGTCTCTAATGGGAATAAATAATTTTCGTAATGAAACTGCTGTTCATCGGTTTGATAGCCAAAGGCCGTTTGAACAAATCGCAATAGACGATTAACGGCGATCACTTCACTTTGCCCGTCAATCATTGGCTGTAATTGTGCAAGCAAGGCGTCTTTTGCATTAACGGGGAGGCCGGCACGGAAATAACGACGTAAGGGTAGCTGCGGCAAGCTGTTTAAATAGGCTATTTGTGCGTCGGTGTAGGGAATGTCGACACGCCATTCTTGTCCAGCATCAGTGAATGTTAACTGGCGTACTTTAGGTTCGCCACTGGCCATGAATCCATCCGCAGGGATAAAGCGCATTTGCGTACGCGCTGCATCGTATTGCCCTTGATAGGTATAGGCTTGAGAGCTTGAGTAAGGACGCTTATCGGGACTTTGTAGCGCGTTGTTTAAGGTGTAATAACGCTTATCGTTTAAGGTGAAGTAAGTAACGCCAAATACCGGCTCGTCTGCTGGCATTAATAATAAAATAGAATTATTAAATGCCACCCGGGCATCGTATCCCGATTTAACCAGCAAGAACCAACTCAATAATGAACGGCTATTGTCATCACGAGAATACAGGGTTGCTGAAAATGCTTCGGTGAGTTGTAGCATTGCCCAATCACTTAGCTGCAATTCGTGTTGAATTTGCTGTAAGCGTTCGACCGTGGGCTGAAAATTGCTCAGTGCCATGCTTTGCCATTGATTCGCGATCATATCGCTATTGGGGCTGCCTTTGGCAGGTTTGATCAGTTTTTTATCGTACGGTACATCGACGGCATAGCCATAAAAATTAAACTCAGCACTCGGTTGCTGGCTCGGTGCCAATGGCGTGATTTCTGGGAGTGTTATAGGTAGCAACGGAGTGGGAGTCGCTTGTGGTTGGTTATCAATAATGGGTTCGTTTGCAACTGGTTCTTTTATCTCTGGTACTTTTACTACAGGCGCTTTTGGCAGCTCTACGGGTTTAGGTTCCGTTTTTTGTTGTTCTGGGCGCTTCAGCTCGACGGGGTCCCAACTTTCCTTTAAAAAGCCAATAAAGGCGCGGTCATTTTCATCGAGATATTGCTGAAACGTTTCTTTGGTTTGTTGTCGCCACTGGGCAAATTCATCGGCCGCCGAGCGCGGATTGGATGGCACATTGGCGTAGCTAGTTAGCGTTGTGAGGCTACAAAGACTCGTTACCGCCAATGAAATACCTATGTGTTTTAGCGTCAGCATGGCTTTGCCCCAAAAGTGTCGTTGTTTGCAAAATTCTTATTATGTGATTACGCGCTTGCTACTCATAGTCTCTAACAATCATAAAAAAAGCCGGAGAGGAATAATCCAGCACCGGCTTTTTATATGTACTACGGATTACTTACGTTTAGCAATCTCTGCTGCTAATTCGTCGAAAGATTTTTCCGCTTGGAATTTCTGCCACAAGGCTTTTTCGTTATTCATTGAGGTTTTCAGCGCTTGTTCGGCCAATTGGTTCACTGTGTCTGCATCTAAACCGACCAACACTACCATTCCGCCGGTTGGGGTTGGCATCTGACGGAAAATCTTAGATCCGACCAAGGTTTGCTTAGTAATCTGCTTAGTGACGGAGGTATTTACGCGATCAACGGTTTCGGCATCGCCAGCCCCTGTGGTTTCTGCGTATTGTTTAATCATGTTTTCGATTTCTACTTGCATGGTTTGTGCAAGTTCAACGCGCGCTGCCGTTGCGGCCATTTGCTTCATGAAGTTTGGACCCGCAGCTGATTTATCGGAATAACCAACAGCCGACAGGTCTAAGCCTTCTACTGGAGCGCCGCAGACCCAGTCTGGTGCCGCTTGGCCAGAGCCATCGGCAAATGCACAATCAACGGCTTCTTGTTGCGGTAACGGTTGATTTGATGAGCAAGCAACCAACACACTAGCTGCCGCCGCAGCGAAAAGATTACGGATGTTCATCCTGACTCTCCTTCAATCTTGCAGTAAATAATGTCTGCGAGCATAGCGGATGAATTTTAAAAATACCACCGCCTACCGTAGGCATTTTGGTTAATGATTAGTGATGGTGGCCGCCGTCGCCATGCGCATGACGATGGCGAATTTCGTCTTGGGTGGCCGCGCGTACACTAACAATCTCAACATCGAAGTTGAGCGTCTTTCCGGCTAGTGGGTGATTAGTATCCACATCAACCATAAATCGACCGACTTTAACCACAGTGACTTGGCGTTCACCTTGCTCTGTTTGAATGAAGCCAATCATGCCCTTTTTCCATACTTTGGCGCCCTGTAAGTGTTTTACTGGCACGCGCTGCACGGAACCTTCAATACGTTGGCCATAACCTTCTTCAGGCGTAACGGTGACGCTGAGTTTATCGCCCGCTTGCTTGCCTTCCATTGCCTTCTCGAAGCCAGGGATCATATTATTGTGGCCTTGCAGATAGGCAATGGGCTGATCGCTAGGGGTGCGTTCTATCGTTTGGCCTTGCTCATCAGACAGAACGTAATGCAGCTGAACAACAGAATTTTTGGCGATTTGCATGAGCAAACTCCTACATCGAAAGAGTAAATAACATCAGAAAGGGCGGCAGTATCTAGCGCCGTTCGGTCTTTGGCAAGGTACGGCAGTTTTCAACCCTTGATATGCCATTAAACACCCCCATATTCGAAGTTCTAGACATAGTTAGGATAGTTTTACATGACAACAATTGTATCCGTACGACGTGGCAACGAAGTCGTCATTGGTGGTGATGGCCAAGTGTCTTTAGGCAACACCGTGATGAAAGCCAATGCGCGTAAGGTTCGTCGCTTATATAACGGACAAGTGCTCGCCGGTTTTGCAGGTAGCACAGCCGATGCCTTTACCCTGTTTGAAAAATTTGAAGGTCAATTGCAAAAGCACAACGGCCAATTGACCCGAGCAGCCGTTGAACTTGCCAAAGAGTGGCGCTCGGATCGTGCGCTACGCAAGCTTGAAGCGATTCTGGCCGTCGCCGATCACAGCGCGAGCTTAATCATCACAGGTAATGGTGATGTACTACAGCCAGAAGAGGATCTGATTGGGGTGGGTTCTGGCGGCAACTATGCCTTATCTGCAGCACGTGCCTTGCTCGACAATACTGAGCTAAGTGCAAAAGAGATCGTGGAGAAGAGTTTGAAAATTGCCGGTGATATTTGTGTATTTACCAATGGTAATTTGACCATAGAAACCTTGAATTCAGACGCACTAACGGCGGGGGAAAACGCATGAGTCAGATGACACCTCGCGAAATCGTTCACGAGCTCGATCAGCATATTATTGGCCAGCACGATGCAAAGCGTGCCGTGGCGATTGCGCTGCGTAACCGCTGGCGTCGCATGCAGCTTGAACCTGGGCTGCGCGAAGAAGTAACGCCAAAGAATATTTTGATGATAGGTCCAACGGGTGTTGGTAAAACCGAAATTGCTCGTCGTTTGGCCAAACTCGCTAACGCGCCCTTTATTAAAGTAGAAGCGACTAAGTTCACAGAGGTCGGTTATGTTGGTAAAGACGTTGAGTCGATCATTCGCGACTTGGTTGAAACCGGCGTAAAGCTACTGCGTGAGCAAGAAATGAAAAAGGTCAGCACCCGTGCCGGTGAGTTGGCCGAAGAACGTGTGCTTGATGCCTTGTTACCGCCTGCGCGTAGTAATGCCACCCGTTGGGATACGACCGAAGAGCCAAAAGTCGAAGACAGTTCGACGCGTCAGATCTTCCGCAAAAAACTGCGCGAAGGGGATCTCGATGATAAAGAAATCGAAGTGTCGCTCACTCAAGCGCCTGTCGGTGTTGAGATTATGGCACCGCCGGGCATGGAAGAAATGACCAACCAGTTGCAAAGCATGTTCTCGAACATGGGCGGCGATAAAAAGACCAAGCGTAAGCTCAAAATCAAAGATGCACTGAAGCAAATGCGTGATGAAGAAGCGGCCAAATTGCTGAATATGGATGAGCTAAAAGCCCGTGCGGTAGAGTTGGTGGAACAAAACGGCATCGTTTTTATCGACGAAATCGACAAGGTCGCTAAGCGCGGTGAAAGTGGCACAGGAGGCGATGTATCGCGCGAAGGTGTGCAGCGTGATTTACTCCCATTGATCGAAGGCTGCACGGTAAGCACCAAATACGGCATGATCAAAACAGATCATATTTTATTCGTCGCATCCGGCGCTTTCCATTTGGCCAAACCATCGGATTTGATTCCTGAGCTACAGGGGCGTTTGCCAATTCGCGTTGAACTGAAAGCGCTGACGCCGAACGATTTTGAACGCATTCTAACCGAGCCAAATGCGTCGCTCACGGTACAGTATAAAGCGCTGATGAAAACCGAAGGCGTGGATATTGATTTTACCGCAGATGCGGTTGCTCGTTTGGCACGGATCGCTTACGAGGTTAATGAAAGTACCGAAAATATTGGTGCACGTCGCTTGCATACGCTGATGGAACGCTTGTTAGAAAGCGTGTCTTTTGATGCGACTGACTTAACCGAAGCCGTCAATATCGATGCCGCCTATGTGGAAGATAAACTGGGCGCCTTGGCGAAAGACCAAGACCTCAGTCAGTTTATTTTGTAAGCGTATAAAAACCCCGCTTCGGCGGGTTTTTTTGTTGCAGTGATGCGTTTACATGAGCGGCATAACGTCACCCATAATCGTCGCAAAGCGCATTAGTAACGGGGTAGAATCCTGATGATTAAAAAGAAGGTGAATCATGATCCCAACCGCTATCAAGGTAAGAAAAGCCAGTCGCTGTTTAGAACTCTCCTACGGTGACATGAGCTTTCAATTACCTTATGAATTTCTGCGCGTACAGTCGCCGTCTGCGGACGTGCGCGGTCATGGCGTCGGCAATGACGTGCTGCAATTTGGTAAAAAGGACGTGAACCTTGTGCGTATTGACCCAGTAGGCAATTACGCCCTCAAATTAGTATTTGATGACGGCCATGATTCTGGCCTGTACGATTGGGCGTATCTAAAGCACTTATGTGACAATCAGCCCACGCTGTGGGATACCTACCTGCAACGCTTAAATGAAGCGGGTAAAAGCCGCGAAGCGCAGCAGATCAATTTTAAAGCGCTTTGAGCCGGAAGGCCGACGCCAAATGGATGCGTCGGATGGTCATCTATCCGGTATACTCAGTGTAACTATCAGATAGGAGCCGCAACTTGACGGATTCCCAAAAACCTCAGCACAGTCCAATTCATGATCCAAATGCTGCGCTTGAGGCAGAAAAATACGAAAACCCAGTCCCTAGCCGCGATGCCTTGCTCGCCTTAATTGAGCAAAATGGCAGTCCAATGACGCACAGCGATGTGTGTGCCGCCTTGCAAGAAACCGACGAAGATCGCATTGAAGCTTTACGCCGCCGGTTAATTGCCATGTGCCGCGACGGCCAAATGATCAGTAATCGCCGCAATCAATACATGCCAATGAAGAAAGTCGACCTTGTGAAAGGCACGGTGCATGGACATCGCGATGGCTTTGGTTTTGTACTGCGTGATGGTGCCGATGATGTGTACTTGTCGAATAGTCAGATGCGCCGCGTTTTTCACGGCGACAAGGTCACCGTACAGATTATGGGGTTAGACCGTCGTGGTCGCCCAGAAGGCCGCATTGTTGAAGTGCTAGAACACAATACCCAACAAATAGTGGGTCGTTATTTTGAAGAATCGGGTGTTGGCACAGTGCAGCCTGATAACAAACGCGTGTCGCAAGAAGTATTAGTGCCGTCCGATTGCCGTAATGGTGCCGAACATGGTCAGTTCGTGGTAGTGCAAATTACTCGTCAGCCTTCCGCAAAAGGGTTGCCGATGGGCGAAGTCGTTGAAGTTTTGGGTGAGCACTTAGCGCCTGGAATGGAAATCGACGTAGCGATTCGCAGTCATAATATTCCGCACGATTGGCCTGCGGATGTGCTCACTCAGGCCGAAGACATTCCTGCTGAAGTTCAAGAAGGCGATAAAGCACGCCGTGTTGATTTACGTGACTTGCCGTTTGTTACCATCGACGGTGAAGACGCACGCGACTTTGATGATGCGGTGTATTGTGAGAAAAACAAAAGCACGGGCGGCTGGCGTCTATACGTCGCCATTGCCGATGTTTCACATTATGTGGGTGTACGTTCACCACTGGATAAAGAAGCACATAATCGCGGTAATTCCGTGTATTTCCCCGGCTTTGTTGTGCCTATGTTGCCAGAGAAATTATCCAACGGCTTATGCTCGTTAAATCCGCAGGTCGATCGTTTGGTCATGGTGTGTGAAATGACGATCTCAAAAGGGGGTCGTATTTCTGGTTATAAGTTCATGGAAGGGGTTATCCACTCCCATGCGCGCCTGACCTACAATAAGGTGTGGGATATTTTAAAACCCCTTAGTGAAGACGATGACGCTGAAACACAATTGCAATTACGCCAGCAATTCCACTCGGTCGTTCCTCATGTAGAAGAGCTTTATTGTTTATTTAAAATCTTGCGAGAACAACGTGAAGCCCGTGGGGCAATGGATTTTGACTCCATTGAAACTCGAATTGTGTTTGATGCTGAGCGTAAAATTCAAGAAATCGTACCCACTACGCGTAACGATGCACACATGCTGATCGAAGAATGTATGTTGGCCGCTAACGTATGTTCGGCGGATTTTTTCCAACGGTATGAAGTCCCCGCATTGTATCGTGTACACGCCGGGCCCGGTGCTGAGAAGTTAGAAAACCTTGCGCAGTTTTTAGGTGAGATGGGTTTAAGTATGAATCATGGCAAAGACCCATCGCCAAAAGATTATCAGGCCTTATTGCAGCAAATTCAAAACCGTCCGGATTCACATTTAATTCAAACGGTTTTATTGCGCTCGCTTAGCCAAGCGGTATACAGCCCAGAAAACGAAGGTCATTTTGGTTTAGCGTATAAAGCCTATACCCACTTTACCTCGCCGATTCGTCGTTACCCCGATTTATTAGTTCATCGTGGCATTCGCAGTGTGATTCGTAGCGAACGTGAGTGTAATCATGTGCGTCGCGTTGACGGTGCTAAGCCCATCGCGGCAAAAGATATCTACCCGTACGATTTCGCGGCTATGGTGCAGTTTGGTGAGCAGTGTTCCATGACTGAACGTCGTGCGGATGACGCGACTCGCGATGTAACAGACTTCTTAAAATGCGAATACATTCGTGATCGTGTTGGCGAAGAATTCGAAGGCGTTATTTCGGCGGTAACCGGTTTTGGTTTATTCGTATCATTGAAAGACGTGTACGTTGAAGGTCTGATTCATATCAGTAGCTTGGCCAACGATTTTTATCAGTTTGATTCAATTAAGCATCGTTTAACGGGCGAACGCACGCGTCGTAGCTTCCGCCTCGGCGACAGCATTTGGATTCGTGTAGTTGGTGTTAACCTTGATGATCGTAAAGTGGATTTCGAGTTAGCCACATCGCCAGAAAATAAAGGTAAGGCGACGTTAGATGCGCCAACGCCTGCGCGTTCTCCGCGCCGCCGTAGTGCGGGTGGTAAAGAGGAAACGTTAACGCCAAGTAAGCGTCCTGCGCGTGGCAGTGGCGCTAAAACCGATGCGGGTGGCAAGCCAGCAGCGAAAAGCAAAAAGAAAAAACCGAGCAAGCGTCAAAAGTTGAATGCGAAAAAAGCACCAACAGCAGGTGCGCAACCGGCAGTCAAGAAACCCGCGCGTAAAAAGCCAGCAGCGAAGAAATAGGTCACCTATCACATGAAGTTAGACATAGTATTTGGCATTCATGCCGTGATGACCTTGCTGCAACGTAGCCCAGATCAAGTGGTTGAGATTTGGGTACAAAAAGGCCGAGTAGATGAGCGTATGCAGCGTTTGTTAGAGTTGGCTCAGGCCGAAGGTGTGGAGGTTCGTGAAGCTGATAAAGGCTTAATGAATCAGAAAGTCGACGGCAATCACCAAGGCATTATTGCCATGCGTAAGCCAGTGCAGGGTAAATCGGAAAAGAATTTACCCGATATCCTTGATGCCATTGATGGTCATCCGTTTGTATTAATTTTAGATGGTGTTACCGATCCGCATAACCTAGGTGCGTGTTTGCGTACCGCGGATGCGGCGGGCGTTCATGTCGTCATTGCGCCGAAAGATAAATCCGCACCGATGAATGCCACGGTTGCTAAAGTTGCTTGCGGTGCAGCGGAAGCCATTCCTTATATTCAAGTCACCAACTTAGCGCGCACCATGAAAGAACTGCAAGAGCGTGGCATCTGGATTGGTGGTACGGCCGGTGAAGCCGAGCAAAGTGTATTCGAACAAGCATTAACAGGGCCGCTAGCCTTAGTGATGGGCGCTGAAGGCAATGGTATGCGGCGTTTAACCCGTGAGCATTGTGATTTTTTAATTAATATTCCCATGGCCGGTGAAGTGAGTTCACTCAATGTGTCGGTAGCCACAGGTGTGTGTTTATTCGAAGCTGTGCGTCAACGTCGTATTAACGTTCCCGCCTAATTTATTGTTATAAAAAAACAGAGGAGATAGCGCGTGTCTTGGTGGGGTGAGCTGATTCAGCAGAATTACGACTGGTTCTGGGATATCAGCATTGTGCTGGGAATTACCGTCGTTGTTTCATTACTTTGGCGCTTTGCTCGTAAACGCTTGGTGCAGGTCTTTGCTAATACGCAAAATAATTGGGATGACGTCGTCATTGCTGCGATCGGTATGCCCATTACCTGGATGATTATTGTCATTGGTTTTACTTGGGCTGGCGATATTACCTCAACCTATTTCGAGCGTGATATTGGCGAGAGTATTTCGGCAGTACGCCAATTATCATTATTAATTATGGCGGCGTGGGCGCTTTGGCGCTTAATTAATCGGGTTGAAGAAAATCAACTGATTAGCGGTATGGACCCAACAACCGTGCAGTTAGTGGGTAAGCTTGCCAAGTTGAGCGTTACTATTTTAATTGTCTTGCCGCTATTTCAATTATTGGGAATTTCTATTTCCGGTATTTTGGCCTTTGGCGGTATGGGCGGTTTAATTGTTGGTTTAGCCGCCAAAGACCTACTGGCTAATTTTTTTGGCTCCATGATTATTTACATGGATAAGCCATTTAAAGTGGGGGATTGGATTCGCTCACCTGATCGCAGTATTGAAGGTACGGTAGAAAGTATCGGCTTTCGCGTCACGCGTATTCGTACCTTCGATAAACGTCCGTTGTATGTTCCTAATTCGGTCTTTACTAGCATCGCGGTTGAGAACCCATCGCGTATGTTGAACCGCCGTATTTATGAAACCATCGGTGTCCGTTATCAAGATGCACGTCAAGTGCCGGCGATTATGGAAGCCGTGCGTAAAATGCTGCGCGAACACGAAGAGATCGATCAAAATCAAACCATGATAGTGAACTTCAATGGTTTTGGAGCCTCAAGTCTCGACTTCTTTATTTATACCTTTACTAAAACCACTGAGTGGGTGAAGTATCACGATATTAAACAAGACGTTCTGCTCAAGGTAATGGCCATTATTCATGACGCCAACGCCGATTGTGCCTTCCCAACACAAACATTGCACATCGATAGTTTGCCGCCAGCGGTTGTTCAATCATAATTTTATTGTGATCTAGGCTTTCGATTCTGAAAGCCTTTCTTCAAAAAAGTCTCCTTTAGTTGTCTTTGAGTTGTTGAACAAGAGTTAGCCGAGTAGGATTGTTTAGACTTTCTTTTATAGGGATTTGCAGCTCATGAAGTGTCACAAAAATGTCATTAACATTTCTACTCTTGGGGCTGCAATGCTGATGGCAGTCGCTATTTCGGGTTGTACGGCTACTGAGTCCCATCAACTGGTAAAATCAGCAACTGTCGAAACCTATAGGTCTGATTACAGCGGCGTTAAAACAACCTTAGTAGTTGGTAACTTTCAAAATCGTTCGACCTATCTGCAGGGGCTATTTTCGTCTGGCGACGATAAACTTGGTAATCAGGCGAAAACCATTCTGAAAACTCATCTGCAGCAAACTAATCGGTTTAAAGTTGTGGATCGCGAAAATCTCGAAACCATGCAAAACGAAGCTAAATTAAATGGTGTTGAAATGAAGTTGACGGGGGCTCGTTATACCGTCACTGGCGATGTCACAGAGTTTGGTCGTAAAGTAACAGGCGACAAACAATTTTTCGGTATTCTCGGGTCAGGTAAAAAACAAACCGCCTATGCCAAAGTTACTTTGAACATTGTTGATGTGGTTAATGGTGAAATCGTTTATTCGACTCAAGCTGCAGGCGAATACGAAATGAGTAATCGTGAAGTCATCGGTTTTGGTTCTACCGCCAGCTATGACGCAACACTAAATGGCAAGGTATTGAACTTCGCTATCACAGAAGCCGTCAATAACATGGCTCGTGATATTGATAACGGCTCTTGGAAAGTAGAAGCCAACTAAAACAAGGAAAGTTACATGTTGTTGCGCAACAGTTTGATCGCCGTGGGTCTTTTATCATTGATGACCTTGACCGGCTGTGCTGGAAAAAAAGAAATTTTTTATTGGGGAGATTATGAAAACTTGATATATGGCATGTATATCGAGCCTGGCACTGCCGATTCAACCACCCAAATTTCAAAATTATCCGCCGATATCCAACAAGCGGAAGCTAAGGATATGCCTATTGCTCCTGGTATCAATGCCCACTTGGGTTATATGTATGCGTTAGAAGGGGATATTGGTCAGGCGAAAGCAGCGTTCTTAACTGAAAAAACGCTATTCCCAGAATCGGCAAGTTTCATCGACGGCATGATGAGCCGCATTGATGGAGTTAAAAAATAATGAATTATTTAACTCGTATCGTTACCGTTTCTATTCTTGCAGCGACAGCCTTCGTTACGGGATGTGCTAATAAGCCACCGTACAATTATGAAGCGCTATTAGCGGCAAGCCCGCGTTCGATTGTGGTTATTCCACCAAAGAACGACACCGTTGAAGTCGATGCACCTTACATTTACTTATCAACCATATCGCGTCCATTGGCGGAAAAGGGGTATTACGTATTCCCTGTGGCCATGATTGATAATTTCATGAAAGAAAACGGCCTGCCTACACCAGAAGAAATGAACAATGTCCCACTAGACAAAATCTACGAAAACATAGGTGCCGATGCGGTTCTCTATGTGAATATTAATCAGTGGGGGCAGAAATATAACGTTGTTTCTTCTAAAGCGATGGTGAGTGTCAGCATGAAGTTGGTTGATGCTCGTACCGGTAATTTGCTCTGGGATGGAGCTGCTTCTGCGGTGAAAGAGCCTGGCTCCAGTGGCGGCGGTTTGATCGGTATGTTGGTCAGTGCTGTGGCGAATCAAATCGTGGGCTCAATTTCTGATGCCACACCACAATTGGCTCGAACAGCGAATCAGGCCGTGCTTAACACTCCAAACCAAGGCTTGCTTAACGGCCCATACGCGCCAACAACCGACACTAAGTGATCGTGCTACCGAGCGATAGTCGTTCAAAGTAAGAAGCAACGGGGCCTAGCAGGCCCCGTTGTTGTTTCATTACGGGATGATTAATTTCTTTAATGGCTCTTTCAATTAGTCGATAGTTAAACCTAATCGACCTGTTAAAAAACCTTAATTTAACTTATAGATTTTATTCGCCTAGTATGGCCCTGTTCCCAAAACAAACTTAATGGAGTTAGACCATGATTAACACAGAAATCAAACCTTTCAGTGCAACAGCCTTCAAGTCAGGTGAATTCGTAGACATCACTGAAGCAGACGTAAAAGGCAAATGGGCGATCTTCTTCTTCTACCCAGCTGACTTTACTTTCGTATGCCCAACAGAGCTTGGCGACGTTGCTGATTATTACGAAGAACTGCAAAAGCTAGGCGTAGAAGTCTACTCAGTATCAACCGACACTCATTTCGTACACAAAGCTTGGCACGATGCGTCTGAAACCATCGGTAAGATCAACTACTACATGGTTGGCGACCAAAACGGCAGCATTACTAATAACTTCGGCGTCATGCGCGAAGGTCAAGGTCTAGCCGACCGTGCAACCTTCTTGGTTGACCCACAAGGCATCATCCAAGCAATGGAAATCACTGCAGAAGGCATTGGTCGTAATGCTGAAGAACTGATGCGTAAAGTGAAAGCGGCTCAGTATGTAGCCGCACACCCTGGTGAAGTTTGCCCAGCTAAGTGGAAAGAAGGCGAAGCGACGTTGGCACCTTCTTTAGACCTAGTAGGCAAAATCTAAATCTGGCTTCAGCATTGCCAGATCTTCTGAACAAAAGCGAGCTTCTCGCACACGTTCAGACTCTCGACAGAAAGCCTCAGCATAAGCTGGGGCTTTTTTGTTTTCCGACCACGGCGTTACTTATATCGCGATAACTTAGCTCATGATATGAGAACCGTCGCTGGTAGGCTGATAGGTACTTTTTGCAGCTAATCGTTAGTTAAAAGCTATCGAATACTTAGAAAACATTGATTTCAATTATAAATAACCCATCGCTATTATAAGTACATAAAGTGAAATTCATAACAGAAGGTAAACACCATGCTTGATGCAACGATGAAACAACAATTAGGCACCTACCTAAACAATCTGCGTAATCCGATAGAATTATTGGTGTCTGTTAATGATTCGCCAAAATCGAAGGAGCTAGAAGAATTAGCCAACGAGATTGCGGCACTGAATAACAAAATTTCGGTGAGCACGACGACCGATAAAATCGGTGGACGCTCTCCTGTCATGACGATTGCTAAAGAAGGCTCAGAAGCCCGTGTTGCGTTTGCCGGTGTACCCATGGGCCATGAATTTACTTCTTTGGTATTGGCGTTGTTGCAAGCGGGTAGCCACCCTTCTAAAGAAGATCAGGCGTTGCAGGATCAAGCTAAGTTGCTGACCCGTGAATTGAACTTCGAAGTTTATGTGTCTTTGTCTTGCCATAATTGCCCAGACGTTGTACAGGCAACGAACTTGATGGCCGCGCTTAATCCTAAGATTACCGCCACTATGATTGATGGCGGTGTATTTCCTGATGAAGTGAAGCAGCGCAATATTATGGCTGTACCGTCGATTTATCTGAATGGCGAATTGTTCGGCAACGGTAAAATGACCTTGGCAGAAATTCTGAACAAGGTTGATGATGACGCTGATGCAAAAGCTGCTGCCGCATTAGCGGATAAAGCGACGTTCGATGTGCTGGTTGTTGGTGCTGGTCCTGCGGGGGCTTCTGCTGCGATTTACGCCGCACGCAAAGGTATTCGCACCGGTATAGTAGCGGAGCGTTTCGGTGGCCAGGTCGCTGATACCGTCGGTATTGAAAACTTTATTTCAGTTAAATATACCGAAGGCCCAAAGCTGGTCGCTCATTTGGAAGAGCACGTTAAAGAATACGATGTCGATATTATGAAGGCGCAAAAAGCAGTATCGGTGCGTAAGATTGAATCGGGCCTTACGGAAGTTGAATTAGCCAATGGTGCAGTCTTAACCAGTAAGTCTGTGATTATGGCGACGGGTGCACGCTGGAGAGAAATGAACGTTCCGGGAGAGCAAGAGTATCGCAATAAAGGTGTTGCCTACTGTCCTCACTGTGATGGCCCGCTATTTAAAGGAAAAAAAGTTGCGGTAATCGGTGGTGGTAATTCAGGCATCGAGGCGGCAATTGATTTGGCGGGTATTGTTGAGCATGTCACGGTCTTAGAGTTTTCCGACACCTTGCGTGCCGATGCGGTTTTGGTGAAGAAAGCCCAATCAACGGGCAATATCACCATAATTAAGCAGGCCATGACGACGGAGGTGCTAGGTGATGGCAACCGTGTTATTGGCTTAAAATATAAAGACCGCACAACAGATGAAACTCATATTGTTGAATTAGCCGGTATTTTTGTTCAAATTGGCCTAGTACCCAACACTGAGTTTTTAAAGGGAACCGTTGGTTTAACTGAGCGTGGCGAAATAGTGGTAGACGGGCATGGTCAAACAAATGTACCCGGTGTATTTGCCGCCGGTGATTGTACCAACGTGGCGTACAAGCAGATCATTATTTCTATGGGGGCAGGGGCAACAGCCGCATTGGGTGCTTTTGACTACCTTATCCGTAATTAATGATGTGTAACTGATCCCGCAGCACCCCTGAATCTACTTTTACGGGTAGATTATTAGCAGGTTGGGAGTCGCCGGTTCTTGGCAACGAATGCCTTGGACCGGTTTTTTTTTTGCATCTACAGGCCATGTAAACGTAATACACCTGTGCGATTTAGAATGAAGAAATATATCAATAGAAGCTAGTGGCGCTTCAATTACATTCGTACGCATTTCTCATGCTCTTTGTTTACATTCTGTGTTGATTTTATAAACCTTACATTCTGTGTTGACTTTATATATTTTTACTCTACGTTGGTTTTATATGGCTTTGCTCTTTGTGTTCCCGCAGATTAGTCTTTAAGCAGATCTTGCAGGGCGTGCAAGCGTTCTTGTTGTTCTTTGCGTGGTAGTGGCACGCTGCTGTGTTCTGGTAGCGCCTTCGGCAGTTCTATTTCTATCTCTTCGCCTTGTTGTAGGCGCTGCAGTAATAATTCGTAATTGCGCTTAAAAACTGGGAATGCGACGGTTTCAGGCTCATTGGCAAGAAAAAACCAATCACTAGCGCGGCCTGCGTAGTAAATTGCTGGATGCGTCCAAGCATATTCACGCTTAGGAGAGGGTGCACGGCAAGCTTCGATATAAGCTGCGTGGGGCGATGGTAATCCGTGGGCGTCAGCAGTGTCACAGCGCATGAGTACTTCATGCACATTGGGTAAATAAGTGCTGTCTTTTACTGTTTTTTCGGCGGCGCGCATAATCACTTGGCCACTGTAATCCGCCAATAATTTAGCCCACAAGCGCTTGGCCATAATCATGGTATCAAGATCAGGAAACGCTTTTAAAAACTGGTTGTGATAATTAAATCGAAACAGTTCAAAAATCTGGTTGATGGCTTCTTTTTGCTCGACGGTCGACTCATGGACGGTACCGCTGTTATCACCAGCTAGTGTCGTTGAGTCGTTGGATGCTTGCTTCAGCTGTTGTGTAACCCGGTTGAGCAGTTGTTTGCTGTCCATTTGCATCTCCTACAGGCTGAGCCAAACGCTTGCCCCATTGTTGTTTTACATACTGTAAAAAGCGGCTATTCCAACTGTTGTGCACTTGGTTGGAATCGCGCCAGTACAGCACAAATTCTGGTACTAAACTTTGAGCAAATTCTGGCGGAATATGGCCCATAGCTAAAATATCAAAGCAATCAGCAGCCGGTTGCCAATTATCGACAATACGGCTCGGTAGAGGCGAGTGTTCTACCGCCGATGTGTAGCGTGCCCATTGCTGACGAACGTGTTGAATAAATTTGCTGTTCCAAGTTTTAAAGGCATCGCCGCGCTCGCTCCAATACAAGATAAATTCGGCAATAGCGTCTTCAATAAATTGTGGATCAATTCCCGCACGGCCTAAAATTTGACAGGCATCATCGCTGGGCTGCCAGTTTAAGGCGATGGGTTTGGCTTCGTCTTGGATTGGATTAAACGCAGTACGTTCAGGAATGCGCGCATTTTTTTGTGCATCATTTTGAGCAAATACCCACTGATTTTTCACCTGACGGAAAAAACGCGTATTCCAGTCGTTGCGGTTTGCGCCTTGTTCTTGACCTTGCAAGATAAAAGCATCCAGTTGCGCCCAGCTAAATGCACGCGGAATACCATGCTGTTCCAAGCGCGTTAGGGTGTCTTCGTTGGGTTGCCATTGGCCATTCAACGGTTTATGCGGGCTTGTCTGCCCACTAATAGGTTGCGGTATCGCAGTTGTTGTATCGGCAGGAACGTGAGTCACGCCTTGGCTGCCAAAGCCAAAAATTAGTCCTTCGGCGTCGGGGAACATGGGCCCTTGCAGGCTTAGTAAGCCTTTGTCGATTAGGCTACGCAGCACGCGACGGATAGATACATCGTCCCAAAACGGTAATTGTAGACGCAGTGTTTGGCAGTGAATGCGTGCCCATTGGTGGCTTTGTAAGCTAGCGGCGTCGTTCAATATCGTCAGTAATACCGCTTCTTCCAGCCCTATCGTGGCCGCGAGCGTCGCAGACAGGGCAATGGTTTTGTCGGTAAATAACGGATGGCTCGGCATGAATAACTTCCGGGTACTGAATAGGACTGACATAATGACTAGGGTCATTACAGGGTTGCTGTGATGGGTCTATTGTACTGATTTTCTGGATTGTTCCCACGCTTATGACACGTCCTGTTCGCGCACTGCTCAAATGGTCCAACCTTCGTCACAATTATCGTGTGGCTAAACGCCACGCTGCCGCCTTAGCTTATGCCGTGATCAAGGCCAATGGCTATGGTCATGGCCTAGAGGCTTGTGCCAATGCGCTGGCGTCCGAGGCCGATGGTTTTGCCGTTGCATGTGTTGATGAGGGCGTGCGCATTCGCTCGGCGGGGTTTGATCATCCTGTGGTTGTGCTGCAAGGTGCTTATCATGCTGAAGAATGGCAAAAGGCAGCCGATCATGGGCTACAACTCGTGGTGCATCACGAACAACAGCTACAAGACTGCCAAGGATTGGAGTTTCGTTACCCTGTGCCGATTTGGCTAAAAATAAATAGTGGTATGAATCGCTTGGGTATTCGTGTGGATGACGCCAATTCCATCATTATTCAAATTGAAGCGAACGATAATTTGCAGCTGGTGCATGTGATGAGTCACTTTGCCACCGCTGATGAAGTTGACGATGCGTTTTTCACTGAGCAGCGCCAAATTATGCTCAAACACGATTGGCCGGTGCCGTTGAGTTTAACTAACAGTGCAGCCTTGATGCGCGATGTCAGCATTGCTGAAGCCGTTGGTCGTCCAGGCATTATGTTGTATGGCAGTTCGCCATTGGCGGAAAAAACGGCGTCTGAATTGGATTTACGCCCCGTGATGAGTTTGCAGTCGGCACTCATTAGTACACATGAAGTCGCTGCGGGGGAGGGAGTTGGCTATGGTCATAACTGGATTGCCGAACGCGATACGCGGGTCGGTGTCGTGGCGATTGGTTATGGCGACGGCTACCCGCGTCATGCACCCGCGGGTACGCCGGTGAATGTTGCCGGTATTGAATGTCCGCTGATTGGTCGTGTTTCTATGGATATGATTACCGTTGATATCACTGACGTACCCGCGGCGCAAATTGGTTCTGCGGTTGAATTGTGGGGGGAGCTGGTGGACATTGATCGCGTAGCGGCACTTTGCGGCACCATAGGTTATGAATTGTATTGCCAAATAACACCGAGAGTAGCGCGCATAACCTTACAATAAGATCCTAATAATGTATGAACCGCAAATCAGAACGTATTTATGGCTGCTAAAAACGCGCTACTGTTCCAATAATGGCAATCTCTGTTGGCTTGCTAAATAGTCAGTTGCTGGTGTTAATAGAGCGCTCTACTGGGTCTATTCAATATTTATCAATCGTATGGCGTTTTTTCGGTTTATGCCGATTGCGCATAGGAGATTCTAATGATCAAAGCATATGCTGCTCTAGAAGCTGGTGGTGAGTTACGTCCGTACGAATATGATCCCGGCCCGTTAGGCGCTCATGATGTCGAGATTGCTGTGGAATATTGTGGTATTTGCCATAGCGATTTATCCATGCTGAACAACGAATGGGGGTTTACTCAATATCCATTTGTGCCGGGGCATGAAGTGGCAGGGCGTATCTGTGCCGTGGGCGAGCACGTTAAGAAATTTAATATTGGTGATCGAGTCGGCTTGGGCTGGCATTCAAGCTATTGCCTTGATTGCGGTACTTGTATGGAAGGCGATCACAATCTATGTCGCAGTGCACAAGGTACGATCATTGGTCGTCATGGTGGCTTTGCCGATAAAGTTCGTGCGCAAGCGGCCAGTGTTGTGGCTCTTCCTGATGAACTATCGAGCGAAAGTGCTGGGCCATTATTCTGTGGTGGTATCACGGTTTTTAATCCTATGGTGCAGTTTGAGCTGAAGCCAACGGCGAAAGTGGCGGTGATTGGTATTGGCGGTTTAGGTCACATGGCGGTGCAGTTTTTAAATGCTTGGGGTTGTGATGTTACGGCATTTACCTCGTCGGAAGCTAAGCGCACAGAAGCGCTAGAGTTAGGCGCGCATCACACGCTGGATTCGCGCGATAAGAGTGCACTGCAAGAAGCAGAAGGCCGTTTCGATTTAATTCTTTCTACGGTGAACGTCACGTTGGATTGGAATGGCTATATCAATACTCTGAAGCCGAAAGGTCGATTGCACTTACTGGGCGCTGTATTAGAACCAATATCGATTAGCGTGATGTCACTACTTGGCGGTCAGCGCTCGATTTCTTCATCGCCAGCTGGTAGCCCAGCAACAATGGCACAAATGCTGGAGTTTGCCGCACGCCATAGTATTGCACCGCAAGTTGAAGTATTCGATATTGCTGAGGTGAACAAGGCTATTGAGCGCTTAGAAAACGGCAGTCCACGCTATCGTGTGGTGCTTAAAGTCGGAAGTTAATTTGATCGTTTGCGGCAGTGTTATGCTGAATACCGGCAAACTCTCGGTTTTATTCATTGTTGAAGAATGGCCGATATTTCATTGTAATAACAAGGTGTAAAACTGAAGATGAATAGGAACTAGATATAAATCAAGCCCTAATCATCTACAGCGATTCTTCACATGAATAATATCGGTGATTCGTTGATAATCAGCTTAAATAAATTTGGAGTAATGGATATGTCTCGTAAACTTTTGGTGTCGTTACATTTGTATTTGGCGGCATTTTTCGCACCTGTGATTATCATTATGGCAATTTCAGGTGGCCTGTATTTGTTTGATGTGAAAGGTGAGATGACGGCCGGAGAGTCAGTCGTTGTACCTAATGTCCAACTGACACAAGATAGCGCCGCACTTGATGATCAGGTTCGTGGTTTACTGGCGCAGGCTGGTATTGACGCCGATTTTGAGTACGTAAAAGGACGTGGTAATGAAGCGCAAACACGCCCAACTAGCCGTGACTATTACCAGCTTAAAAATTTAGCGGATGGTGTCGAAATTACCGCCATGTCGCCAAGTTTACAGGCCGGTTTGATGGAGCTGCACAAAGGTCATGGTCCGAGCTTATATAAATGGCTAGAAAAAGCATTTGCGGTAGCCTTAATCTTCATTATGTTAACGGGTTTATATCTTGGTTTGCAGTCGCCTATGCTAAAGCAAAAAACCATGCTTCTTTGTAGTTCTGGGCTTCTCGTTTTTGTGTTGATAGCCTTACTGTAAATTATTCCGTGTTATGTTTTATTAAAAGCCGGACGAGATCCGGCTTTTTTGTGCTTGCTATTTAGGCAGAAAAAAGGGTTTTAGCTGCCTGACGATGACGTTGCATCAACTCAGCAATATCCCCACCTAACCATTGTTTGTTTTTTACTCTCCACTGCCCAGCAATCATGACCGCATCGGCTTGGCTGGCGCCGCATAAAACTAAAGCTGCAATCGGATCGTGAGCGCCACTAAAGCGCGGCTCATCCAATGTAAACAGTGCGAGGTCGGCGCGCTTGCCAACGGCGATCTCACCAATATCATCACGTCCTAGAACGTGCGCAGAGCCTTTGGTTGCCAGCGTTAAAGCATCGTTATGGGTAAACTCATCGGCTTCATAACGCAGACGCTGAATGAGGAGTGCCTGACGAACTTCTTGCATTAAATTGCTGTGGTCGTTGGAGGCGCTGCCATCAACGCCTAAGCCCACTGGTGCACCAGCAGCTTTTAGTTCGTTAATTCGACAAATTCCGGAGGCCAACACCATATTCGACGAAGGGCAGTGGCAAATACCGGTTTGCGCTGCGCCTAAGCGTTGAATTTCTTCGTCGTTGAAATGAATACCGTGGGCAAGCCAAGTACGATCATGGAGCCAACCAACGGCGTCGAGATAATCTAATGGGCGTAGCCCAAAGCGTTGTAAGCAAAACGCATTTTCGTCTTCGGTTTCGGCCAAATGGGTATGCAACCTAACTTGGTATGTTTCCGCTAATTCGGCACTAGCAAGCATAATGTCGGGAGTGACTGAGAATGGCGAGCAGGGGGCTAACGCCACTTCCAGTAAGCCGTCGATGTCTTGTTGGTGATATTGGCGAATTAGACGCTCGCTATCGGCGAGTATGGTTGTTTCGGTTTGTACCACCGACTCAGGGGGCAGGCCACCGTCTTTTTGGCTCAGGCTCATGGAGCCGCGCGTTAAGGTTGCGCGCATCCCCAGTGCCAATGCGGTGTCGGCTTGAATATCAATAGCATTTTCCAAACAGGCGGGGAATAAATAATGATGGTCTGCAACCGTTGTACAGCCCGATAGCAATAGCTCGACCATAGCCAGTTCAGTCGCTACTTGATGCGCATCTGGGGTTAATTTAGCCCAAATGGGATATAAGGCTTGTAGCCACGGGAATAACTTTTTATTCAGTGCTGGTGGGCAAGCTCGGGTGAGGGTTTGATAAAAGTGGTGATGAGTGTTGATTAACCCCGGCAGGATGACATGTTCAGCGGCATCCCATTCTTGATCAATAATATGCGTAGGCTTTTGCCCTAATCCGACCAGCTCTTGGATGATGCCGTCGATGATGACGATGCCATTGCTGGCGTCTGAGTGGTTAGCCGTGAATATTGCGCGCGGATTACGAATCCAAAGTGTTGTCATACAAGTTCCCATATCCAGAGAATGGGCCATAGATACAACTGTAGCCATGCCCCAACCGTTATCGTGCTGGTACAGGGCAGTGACTTGCGTGTTAATCTGCCAAGAATAAGCCGCTAATATAGCACCTCATTTTTTAAAATTCGAGGATATTACCTTGTTCAGGAATGACAAATTTAATGCCAAGATCGTTTAACAATTTTAATTCGGTTTTCATCTCTTTAACCATATTTATACCATCAAGACTGGCATTGGGTTTGATATGCGTTACCACCACGGTTAAATATTTTAATGCATGTTTGGTGTTTTTAGGATCAACAATCTTAGCTAATTCGTGCAATGAATGCAGCAGCCAATTGGGCGTCATGTGGCCAAATAGCAGTTTGTCGGGACGATTATTTAAATACGATGACTCAATAAAAATCCCGTCTAATTGTTTATTTTTAATGAGAGGTGCAATTGCTACCCAGAGTTGTTGTAGGAGATCGGAGTTCTCTATTTTATCGTCGCCTGTGTCACCTAAGTACAGCGCATAGTGATTGTCGGAGCGAATCAAAAATGCCGTCGAGGCATTATGTTCAACATGGCTAAGAGGAAAGATACGAACCGCCATTTTAGTATTTGGAATGGCTAGCTCACGACCATGACTCATATCCCAGTATTCATATTTATTCAGTAGCGGCGCTGTTCCTTGGTCAGCGAAGTTAGCGAAAATTCGCCAATTAAAAATATAGTCTTTTAAATCGTTGATGACATTTGTCTGAGCTAAGATTGGCTTTTTGGTATCTTCTGGCGAGTTAATGATCATACCCGCGATATGATCAAGATGAGTATGAGAAATTAAATAAGCTTGGATTAAACTGAGCGGATTTTCTAGCGCAGATTTTTTATCGGTTAAAGCAAGTTTATTAAATGCGCCAGATTCTTTAGCGGCGTAAAAGCCTTCTCGAACAGTACCGCCATCAAGGGCAATAAATTGATCACTGCCTTTTGGCGCTATGAGGTAACACGACATGTTGCCTTCGGCTAGGCCGCCCGAAGTACCTAACGGTAATACCGTCCAAAACCTTTCGACTGCTAACACTTGAGTGCTCAATCCTAAAGCGCAAGCAAGTGCTAAGGCTGTTACCCGATTCGACATAGGACGTCTCTCTTTAGGCTGTTTGCTATGGTAAATTGACCTTTGCTGGAGGTTTTAAGCCGCAACCGGTCAGAATTATATCTTCTAAGAAGTCACCAATGTGCTCAATATCGCTTTCTTCGTATTGGCGTTTGTTAGTCACTTCCAATACTTGAGTATCGAAATCAGCGTAATGCTGGGTTGCGGACCAAATCAAAAAGATTAAATGCGTTGGATCTATTGCACGTATCTTTCCTTGATCAATCCAGCTTTGAATGATAGTCGATTTATCTTTCACCCATTGACGCATCACCTGACTAATATGGCTCTTTAAATAAGGGGCGCCCTGTATAATTTCCATCGCAAAAATTTTAGACGCATTGGGATGAGTATAAGATAATCGGATTTTAGTACGAATAAAGCGACTCAATACATGCGCTGGATCGCTCTCTTCAGAAATGTCAGATAATACTTCGTTCCAGTTGGTAATGATGTTTTCGAGTAAAGCTAAGTACAGATTGTCTTTATTTTTAAAGTAATAATGAATGTTGGCTTTCGCGACACCGGCTCGATCGGCAACCGCTTGCATGCTGGTACCTCTAAATCCATGCAGTACAAACTCTTGTTCAGCTGCCGCAAGAATATTTTCGCTGTTGCGCTCACGTATTTTACCAGGTTTATATTTTCTGATGGTCATGCAGTATTTACCTTATTGCTCTGCTACAGTATAAACTTTTGGTACGTAAAATGGTAAGGGTGTTAATACTATCCTGCTTTAGTAGGGTAGAGGTTCATTTTTGCTGCTCAGCCGCTACAAACTCCTTTCTTTAATTGAGATTAAGTGAAATAACGGATTCATAACAGGTTATCTTGCTATTGCAGCCCCTAGCTTAGCACTAGAGGCTGTTGGCTATTATTTTATATCCGCAGGTGTTGGGATTTTATCTTTGTATACCTCCCAATTGGTGAGAATAATGTCCATCACTTTTGTGCCAACGACATAGGCAGACTCAAGCGAGGCTTCTAAACCGGCATAGCCCTCGTTCTCTGCCAGTAGGTTGTCTGCCGCGCTAACGCCCGGAGGTGGCATGGTGTAGTTACTGCCCGTGCGCAATACCATGACACGGTCTTTATCGACCTTACCGATATTGTCGAGAAAAGATAACGACATAAAGGTGCCAGTGTCTTCCATGGCTGAGGTAACAAATTCGCCTTTACCTTCAGTCCAGTAATCCGTCCAGTTATTGGCCCATTCATTCATTATTTCGCCATGCCAAAAGGTCATCGCTGCCAGTTGGTCGCCTTTTAATACAAAGGGTTTGCGCTGAGCATTAGGGTGATTAACATACAGTTTTCGAGTTTCATCTAAGCTTTCAAAATCAGGGAGTACCATATCTTTGGTGAGGTTAAACGCCCAGTTTGTTAGCTCTGAATTTAACTGTAGCATTTCCCCGCTTGGGGCGGGTTTATTGGGATCGTAAGGCTTTTTGGTATAACGGGCAAAGTAACCTATCTCCCAATCTTCCGGCATTTCGCGAGGATCAATTTCATGGGCTAAATCACCATCGACCAGGTATTCGGCCCAAGCGGCAGAACCGATGGATGCATCTTCGGGGTCAATCCCTGCGATACCTGCAATTAACCAGTATGCCTTGGATAAATCGAAACGAGGGTCCATACCTAAAGCCATGGCCGCACCTGCGGAGTGGGACGTGCCTATGCCCGTTACCATACCGAGTACGCCAGTCTCTTCATTCATGTATAAGTCGTGATACGAATTAGCAAATTCAAATTTGGTATCAAGGTGCTGACGCTCCTTCCATAACTGAAATTCGCCGGCGGTATCGCCGGTGTCCTCGCCAATTTCAAACATAGTAACAACCACAAACTTGACGGGAATAGGCTTTGCTTCAGGTACGACTGAACCCTCTGATACGACATTGGTGCTGTTATTACAGCCGGTTAATATAGCGGCGCTTAACGCACTGAGTGTGAGTACTTTCATTAAAGGTTTAATCATGGTTCTTTCCTAATCATAAATATAAAAACAGGTGAAATTAACTATTCTGGTTTACCCAGTTATGTTGGCGCTTTAAATCTTCGGCATACTTCAACCAACTTTTAGCGCGACGTTCGGCATAATCGTAGGCAATGGCATTGCGAAAGGCTTTCATGCCATCCGAAAATTTCGTTTGTTCGGTTAGGGCAATACCGAGCGATACCCATACATTGCCGGGCTTATCGACATCTTTTGATAGCGCTGATCTAACGGCTTCTTCGGCCTTTTCCCATTGAGCTTTTTCAAGGTAGAGGTTCGCAATACGAACATAGGGATTACCGCTACCAGTAACCGTTGCAAGCTGTTCAAAGGCTGTAATCGCTTGCGACGATTCTTTTGCTGCAACCCATGCATTCGCTAATAGATCTAAATACTTTTCGTTTTTTGGCAGGGCTTCTTTATCGATAGCTGCGGCTAAGAGACGGGCGCCGTGCTCGGGAATCCCCTCTGTAATTGCTAGTTGGATCATGGAACGAATAGAGCTTTCTTTATCTAAAACGCCACTTTTCCACGCCAATTGCAGTGTTGCTAGGCCTTTTAGCTCATCTCCGCGGGTAATATAAACGCTGGCGAGCTGCTCCCAATAAGAAGGTTTTTCCGGCCAAAGCGATATTGCTTGTTTTAAGGTTGATTCAGCACCTTGGTAGTTCTTAACTTCAAAATAACAAGCAATGAGCAATTGAAACCAACTTTCCTTAGGGCTTTCACTCTTATTGATGGCAGCACTGGCGTAGGGGATTGCATCGACATAGTTTTTAGTTTGAGCAAAAATATTCGCCATAAATATGGATTGATCCGGAGTGGGATTCTCCAGTGTACTAAACCATTCTTTAGCAAATGTCAGTGCCTCATCGAATTGGCCTTGAGCGGCATATAATTGTGCAACCATGTAGCCAACGCTGTATTTTATGCTTTCTGGTAGTCGATTAAGATCTAAGCTCTTGCGCAAATACGCGATGGCTTTGGGATAATCATTTTTACCCATTTCGGTGTAGCCCTGCATTTGCAGGACTAACGCCGCATCAATTGAATCGGCTTCAACCTCGGCATAGAGTTCTGCGAGTGCCTTTGTTGCCTCATTAAGTTGGTTCGCTGCAATTTGTTCTTGAATTGCAGTCAGTTTCTTATAAGTTCCAGAGCTTACTGAATCGGCGGCGGCATGAACTTGCCCGACGGAAAATATAAGATACACAGTGATTAGACAGGCACGCCAAAAGCGACCATGCCGAACGGTTCTGCTGTTCATTTGATCTTGTATATCCATCATACAATCCTAATCAATGATGACGACGGCACCGAGACCACCGTCCTCTAATTTATTGGTTTAAAGTAAATTCAATTGTTTGCTGAGCGCGTTGAGATTGCGGCTGGCCATTGACAATTTTGGGTCGGAATTTCCACCGTTGCATGGCTTGTACCGCAGCGCTGTCAAACAAGCGTGGAGGTTTAGATTCCGTCACTTCCACATCCGCAACCGTGCCATCGGGACGAATGGTCACCGCCATAGTGACATAACCTTCTAGCTTGGCTTGTTTAGCTCGTTGCGGGTAAGCGGGCGGCACGCGCACCATGGGTATCACATCGGTATCAAACCCGGCCATGCCGCTACCTACTTGCATTGTTCCCAATGCCGGCCCCTCACCTTGATTAATTCCCATACCAATATTGGGCATATTCATACTCAGACTCGCTGCAGCGTTATCGAACGAGTTCGATATGGAATTATCTGGAGTTGCTGGCGGTGGTGTTTCTGGTGGCGGTGGCGGATCGGGTAGACGCCTATCCTTAGTAGCAACGTCTTGCGACGAAGTATCGACACGAACAAAGTTAAGGTAGGTTTGGTTGCGGTCAGGCTTCTCAAACATACCATCGGTCGCCACCATCAATTGCATGGCGGCAAAAATCAGCAAACCAAACACGATGGCGGCGCCGATACTAACGACGTGTTTTAACACCATTACTTATTCTCCGACGCCACTGACACCGAGGTTGCTCCAGCTAAGCGTGCTTGGTCCATCACTTCGATAAGAGCACTGGTGTTTGAATCGCGATCGGCAACGATAATAACGGCGGCACCTGGGTTTTCAGCCAGAGACTTTTCAACGTTCGCCCGTACTGCACGCTTATCCACTTCACGTTTGTCGATAAATACTTGGTTGGCTGCAGTAATGCCTATCTGAATACTATTGGATTCTGATACAACGGCTGTTTCTGCATTCGGTCGTGTAACATCTACCCCGGATTCTTTTACAAAAGTTGAGGTTACGATAAAGAAGATCAGCATAATAAAAACCACGTCGAGCATCGGCGTTAAGTCGATTTGGTTTTCTTCGTCTTCGTTCATTAAAAACAAATTGTTATTCATACAATTTCCTCACTGATGCGGCGCATCATTAATGTGTCGGCATGCTTTGCTGGGTATTGCGCAGCTCTCTGCTGTAACGACGATTAAGCTCAGTAGCAAACGGAATAGCGAGTAACGAAATCACCATCCCTGCCATGGTGGGAATGGTCGCTGCACTGACGCCATTGGCCATGGCGCGCGGATTTCCTGATCCCATATACGCCATGACTTCAAATACCTGAATCATCCCAGTGACCGTGCCGAGCAACCCCAACATAGGGAGTAGGGCAATTAAGCCTGTAATGAGTTTTAAATTGCGTAGCATTAAGCAGTCGATCTCGGACACAAGTTGATTGCGAATTTGCAACGAAAACCAAGAGGTTTTATCGCTATTTGCTTCCCATGCTTGAGCACTTAATCGACGCTGTATTGGATACTCGCGTAGAAAGAACCAGTAACGTTCGAATATTAAATACCAGAGTAAAAACGTCGTGGCTAAAATTGCCCACAGTACTTCTCCTCCAGTATTTAAAAAATCCAAAAGATAGGTTTGCATATCCATTTTGATGGCCTCTACTTACGACTTTTGGCTAGCAATTTCAGCGGCTTTTTGTGCCACCATACCAGACGCTTGCTCGCCAATGACCTTGCTAAGCTGTTGGTTCTTACTGGTGAGTAAGTTGCTAGCCAGTAATAACGGGATTGCCGCACACAGCCCTTCAACTGTTGTAATTAAGGCCTGAGAAATACCGCCAGCCATTAACTTAGGATCACCTGTACCGAATAAGGTAATTGCTTGGAAAGTACCAATCATGCCGGTTACTGTGCCTAATAAACCCATTAACGGTGCAATTGCCGCCATCACTTTGATCGTTGATAAGCCTTTACGCATATCGGTAATGTCTTTAAACACAACTTCATCAAGTTTCTTCGAAATAACATCTAGGTCGTTAAGATGTTTATTTTCGTAGAAGGCAATCATCATGCGGCCTAGCGGATTGTCATCGGATGGATGGTCCATATCTTTTAATTGGCGTTTCATGCGTCGAGATACGGCCGATAAACTCAAGAAGCGCATGAGTACGATCAACATACCGACGACACCAACGGCAATAATGGCGTAACCCACTTCTTTACCTTGTTGCACTCGTTCGAAAAGACTTGGCGACTGCACAAGTAATCCGAGTAAAGCGCCACGCGAAGGATCAATAGCGAAGTTAACCTCGCCAGCGGTGCTGCTGATATCGGCAGCAGTATCTTGAATATAACCTGCTGGTTGACGTGATAACTCCACCAGTTGCTGGCTATCAGAAGCGTAACTTAGGTATTTATCACCGCTGACTATGTTAAATGTGCCGACACGAGTGACGGCTGCATCATAGGTCTCACCACTTGGCTTAACGACTTTTGCATCAAAGCGACTGACGGCAGCAGACTCCGAAATTTCTTGCAGCATTAGTCCCCATAATTGTTGCATTTCAGCAATGGTAGGTACTTCTTTGGCTTTAGCTAAAGTACCGATCTGTGCTGTACGATCAGGAAATTCAACGGTAATTACCGAGTCAAACATCACTTGCTGAGTATCTCCGGCGATTTGGCGGAATACGCCAAATAACTCTCCGAGATTTCCGGTGCGACGATCAAGTTGTGTACTTAATTCGGCTAACGATACTTCGTTATTATCGAATTCAGTTTTCAATTGCGCGCGCAGCTTTTCTTGTTCTGCTAACTGAGCATTGACATCCGATAGCATTTTCTTTTGCTCGCCCGCAGCGGCACGGAAGCGCTGCTCACGTTCGCTGTTGTGTGATGCTTCAGAACTAATGTCTTTAGAGATTTGTTGATATAGCGCTTGCAAAGTATCAGCCTGACTAACGGCGCTAAACGACACTGCTAGCGATAGTGTTAAACCAGTTATTGCTGAAGATAAGCGGGACGATTTTGGTAATACATTCATGGTAACAACACTCCTTAAAGTGCAGGCGCGTTGACCGGGAGGGTCAGCAGTTCTGGTGGCATTTGTTTGCGGGCTATACGCAGTCCGTCGCGGATGCTATTGCGATGGCTGGAATTTAACATTTCCCAAGCATTACGTTCCGAATCCCAGCGGCCGCTCTCGGAGCCATCCAGTGTTTGGTAATACAAGCCGACACGACCAATGCGTAAGAAATCGACGGTTCTTGGTTCGCTGTTATCGTTTGTTACGAGTACGTCACGATAGGCCTCGATGGTGCGACCAAATTCCATTTCAATCTGATAGGCTTCCATAATGCGGCGATATTTTTCGCCAGCACTGACATTCGCTTGATCAATCAGTATGGTTAGGTTTTCAAAACGTTCTTTTCGATCATTCAATAAGAATGGAACATCCGCCGCGATAATATCTCCTAGCGTTGTAGTCATCTTTAGCATCAAGGGCAAAGCACCCGTTTCAATGCTATCGATGTCATTAATCTGTTGATTAATACTTACAATTTCGCTTTTTTGAGATTCAACTAACTTAGCCATTTGTTTATTGAAAATGGTTAAGCTTTCTAAGCGTTGCGCTGCGACTCTATACTTTTCGAAATCGGACGTGGTTTGATCAACTAAGTTGTTGATTTTTTTTTGGCTGGCAGCAGCACTTTTATCAATTTTTTCTTGCCCTGCTAGGCTGTTTTCTACTGCACTGACTGGCGCTGCAATTAATGCAGATGCGAGCAGTGTTAATGTCAGAGATTGACGCAATACCATAGTAAACCCCGGTATTTATCGGGAGGTCAGAGACCTCCCCCGTTAGTGAATAGTGTGACTAGCCATATTTAGAAGTTGAACGATGCACTTGCAATAAAGTGACGTGGCAATTCGGGTAGTACGATGGTTGCACCGAATAAGTCTGGGAAGTTAGCGCGGAAGTAGCGCTCATCCGTTAAGTTTTTACCTTGTAAACCGAAGTTCCAATCTGCCACGCTGTACTTAACACCGGCGTTGAATACCGTGTAAGAAGGCAATTCAACAGACTTCGAGAAACCAGAGTAAGTTGAGTCGGCATGGACGGCACTAGCAGTAATGTTGAATTTATCGGTAATGGCGTACATTGCCGTTAAGCTATACATGTTTTCTGGAATACCGGCTTTTTTCGATTCTTCTTCGTTAGCAACCAGATTTAAACCTTTCAGAACATAGCCGTAGTAGAGTGAAGGATCACTCACACCAGTTGTATCTTCAGCACCTAGAAATCCAAACTGGTTACCATTTTCTTCAGCGGTTAAGTTAAATACTTCTAAGTGCGTAAATGCACCGGTTAACGTCAGTTTCTCGGTTGCGAGGAAGCGGAATTCACCTTCAAAACCTTCGCTTTTAGTGGTGTTGTTACTTACTTGGTCTTGTGCTGAATAGTTAGTACGTTCTTGAGTAAAGTAGGCACTAGAAAGGTACAAACGATCATCGAATAAACTCGCTTTAATACCCACTTCTTTCAGAGTTGAGTCAGCAATGGCATCACCCGATTCGATTAAATCTGGGGATATTTCTGAACCCTGACCAATCACCATAGTGGCTTGCTTAGATGCTGTGATGTACGGCGTTACACCGATAGGCAGCGTGTAGGATAAGCTTGCTGTCCATGATGTTGCGCTATCGGAGTCATCTGCGCTGGTCGCGCCACTAGCGTCGTGCAGTTTTTCTGCAATATCTTTGCTCTTCATATCGAAATAATCATAACGAGCACCTAACAGCAGGTTTAATCGTTCAGCAAAGGTGTAGTCTGCCAAGAAAGCTAAGCCAATATCCGTGTATTCACCTTCTTTATAACCGGCATAGTCGCTGTCTGTTCTCGTCGCTAATTGCTTAGCGTCTAATGCAGTGGATGGTCCTGTTAGATCGCGGCGATCAAAGTATTCATAGTCGAAATCGTCGCCTTGAATAAAGCTGGTATAGCGCACTGATGGCGATATTTGATAGTTAGCTTTGATCGAGTCGCCGTGATCCATTGAGAAAGCAAAAATGACCTGATCTTCAACGGCATACGAATCGACGAATTGAGAGAAGCCATACGCGTTTTCGTTGATGTTTTCGAGTTTTTCGTAAAAGAGTTTATTAGTAACGCTCGAGGTGTCACTGAAGTCATGAATGGTATCAAAGTATAGAGTGCTCACTTTGGTACGTAAGACATCGTCTGGAGATACCAGTGTTTGGTTACCATCGAGTTTGGCCGTTCCGACATTTTCTAATGCCCACGCTGGGTCCATATCGGCATCGGTAGCCGCGGAGCCAGGAACAAAGAAATTGTTGGCTGCAGTGCCTGACCATGCATCAAATTCATCTGGTGAATTAAGTCCGTCGCCATTGGTATCGACGCTTTGTGCGGTTCCCGTTATGTATGTGCCGTTATCAATTAAGTCTTGTGTTAGACGGTTCCAACCAGCCACTTGATTGCCGTCGAAATCCTGATACATACCGCCAAATTCAACCCGTGTTTTATCGGTTAAATCCATGTTAAAGGAGGCTTGATAAATACTTTGATCGGTTGCTGAGTTGTCATAGTAGCTACCTGAGTTTTCGCTTTCTGCGTAAACGTAATAGCCCAGTTTTTTGCCCGCAATTTCTGCTGGGCCGCCCACTTCGGCGGTCAGTACATTTTTGTCCCAAGTGCCTTTGGTAATACCAATCTCACCCATCGGCTCTTCTAGATATTGTCCGGTTTCTGCGCGTGCCGATTTCGGTTCGAAGTTTAGATAGCCACCAATTTTTGATGGGCCATAAATCGGCGATGCTGGGCCACGGACGATATCAATACGATCTGATGCCCCAATTGGGGTTGGGTAGTTACCTGGGTTGTTTACGCGGCGGACGCCACGAAAATACACTTCGCCGGGAGTACCGCGAACATCAAGAGAACCGGCAACACCAAAGAACGATTGAGTAAATGCTCCTGGAGAGATTAAGACTAAGTCGTCGATATCGGTAATCGCGTAGCTGTCTAGCATGCTAGCGCTAATGGAAGTAACACCGCGTGGTGTTTCTAAAATAGTTTTGTTAAAACCAAAAACAGACTTTACTGGTTCGGTTGGCATTATCCCCATAGTGTCTTCAACGGTGCTTTCAGCCGTGTAGGTTTCTAGCTCTACCACATCGTCTTCGGCTGCCGACACCAAGGCTGGTGTAGCAAACGCAAGTCCGATGACAAGGGCTAATTTATTGAGTCGAAAGGATTTTTCGTCAGTCATTCTTGCTCCCTCCAGAAAGGATATATTGCAAAAAAATTAGATTCTAAAATTAAACTTAATTTGACTTGAGCAATGCATATGCCAAAACCTTGTCCAATTGGTCATATTTTTAATTGCGGATGCAAATCGCCAAAATATCAGCAGAAAATCGCTTTTTTTTTGATTCAAATCGTCTATTTGGTCAGGTTTTTATACGAGAAATAGAAAGGCGAAGGTAACGTGCTGTTTAAGGTAAAAAGAAGGGTTTTAAAATTGACTTAACTTTGCACTATTTTTGAGCCTTAAGAAAAATAAGGCTCAAAAATAGGCACGCTTGGAATGACTATTCGTTGAGTAAACAAACGCTGTAGTAATGGCATAAGAATTGATAAGACACTGGAGTGACATTTGCTTTTTTCAGCTTGCCAGACGCGGCGGCATCTTCGAAATGTTGGATGCGTTCTTCGTAAGTTTTGATGAGTGAAGCCTTCGTTTTGTCGTCGACAAAGCTGTATTTTAGTGAGTTGAGCGAGAGTGTTTTGATCTCCTCCCAGCTCAAATTAAATTCTTTCACAGCAACAAAGAATTCGTCGGTCATATTCGAATCCCACATACCACGGTCATCGGTTGATAGCGCTACAGGAATACCAATGCGCAAGTATTCGGGGAATGGGTGTTGGGAATAGTCATCGACGTACTCTAATAGTAAGTTAGAGATAAGATTGATCTCTACCATATAGGGTCCATGACGCATTTCCCGCATCAATTCGTCGTCGGTAATGAGATTAATGCCGTGACCAATGCGATCTGCACCTAAAAGAAGCGTATCGCGAATATGTGAATTTGGTTCGTCGACTTCACCGGCATGAATAGATAACTTCACATGGGTGTATGTGCGGCGCAGCTCTCGCAGTGTTTGCAAAAAGCGCATTGGGTGACCTTTGTCGTTATCTTCACGGCCAACCATATTAACCGCTAGATACAAATCAGAGTGCGCAGAAACAAACTTGTAGTCACGGATCAGTTGCTGTTCGGCGCTGGGTACAAAGCGCAAAATGGATTCTTGCAAGCGCACGGTAACCCCAGTAGCTTTTGCATCCGGTTGTTTCAACCGCGCTTTAATCATAGCGACAAAGTCTTCGTCGCTGACTTCGGTACCGTCAGCGAGTTGGTAGCCTAGGCTACCCATCATCGGCTCCATATAAATTAAGCCTTCAGCACCAAAGGCTTGCATGTTTTTTACTAAAATCTCTAACATCAGGTACGGGTTGTCGGTCAACTCATATAGGCGCTGCCAGTGAGTTTGGAAGAATTCGTCACGACCTTCACCTTTGCCGTTTAAACGGATGGCGTTTAAAAAGGCCGCTTTTTCTTCGCTATTTAGATCTTCAAGACGTTTGTATTCGCTTTGTTCACATTCTGACATTGTCGTGTAGGTGCGCTCTGTCACGGTTTTAAATAGCAACAAATAAGGGCTACCAGAAAATTCATTGCTGCCATAGGGCACACAGTTGTTGATGGTGGTCTTGGTAAAATAGTGATAACCATTTTTGCTTTGATCTAGGGCTAGGTCGTACCACCACTCGGAACGAGCAGCACCAGAAATATGATTGTGCAAGTCGCCGCCTTTCGGCATGGCATAGAGAAAGGTGTAGAGATCTTTATCGGATGCCGTATTTTTGAATTTTTCAAACCAATCCATATCGGCGTAAGACGATGAGGCGTGCATAGCGGTAGAGCAGATAAGCACTGCGCTTGCGGTAATCTTTTTGAGTGATGAAGCGATACGTTTCATAGCAAGTCCTGAATTAAGGTTGGCTAATGATGGTTTGGAATTCGGTAAACACATCGGCAGGGCGAGTATTCATACATACTTTTGTGGTTGGGCCTGAGCTTGCGGCTACGACCTGTCCGGCGTTGGCTGCATTTAAATGCTGGCGTGCTTTTCCACTGGCTGCGCTCGCTGGCATGGTTAGATCTGAGGTGCCTAAATACGGAGTGTCGCTAGCCTTTTCGACGACGGCGGTTAACGCGATATCTGGTCCTTCGCATAGGGTTGGATTAGCGCTAACAATGGCGGCCATAACATCCCAGAAGTAATATTCTCCGGTATCAATAAACCAGCGATTATTGTCCATAACGCGATCAACAAATTGCCCCGCCGGATCACTGACCATTAGTTTTAAGGCATCGGCAAAACCATGGGTGACGCGTACTTTATTGGTGACATCTAAGCCCACCATGGTTTTATCCAAAGCGCTGGAGAGCACGATTTGAGTCGCCAGAGGATCAATAAAGTAATTCCACTCTGAAACTGTATTTGGATGTCCCGCGGTAAATTTAGGCACAATAATATTGCCCCCTTGCTGATAGCTACCGCCCATCATGATCAGTTCGGCCACTTTACTTTGATCGTCGGGATAACGTTGCAGCCATTGCGCAATGTTCGTTAATGGCCCTACGGCGACGATGGTTAACGGCTGATCGCTATTAATAATGGTTTGATGAATTAAGTCGGCAGCATGCAGGCTTGCCTGAACATTAGCGCTGGGATGCTGCAGCCAATGACTCATGTCGATACCCGATAAGGTATCGGAATCAAGGCGCCACGGCTGTGGGAATACAAAATAGCCATCGAGTGGATAATCATCACCACAAGCAATAGGAACAGAGCGGTTGCTCACCAGCTTGAGTAAATTCGTTGCATTATCTAGCCCTGCTTGGCAGTGACTTTCGCCACTGTTTGATACAGTAATCGCGCGAATATCAATGCTAGAATTTTTTTCTAGATATAACAGCGACAACCAATCATCAATGGCCATATCGGTATCGAAAATAATGGCCTTCTTAGCATTATCGGCATGGCTATTTGAGGCTAGGCTTGCAGCGACTAGCAGCAAGTAAAATACGTGTTTAAACATAGGCACTCGGTTATTTAATACTGGTGATGACTAGACCATAGGTTTAAAGGGTTGGCCGATGGAGCGCGGCGCACTCATCTTGGTTTTAGCGGCATCCGAGGATAACCAAACCAAGACTAAAATAGTGGCGACATACGGCAGCATGGCCATGACATTGGGATGTACTTCGAAGCGAGTGCCTTGCAGTACCAAGTGCAAAATACTGGCAAAGCCAAATAACCAGGCACCGAGCATGATGCGTTCGGCTTTCCAGCTGGCAAATACCACTAGGGCTAACGCAATCCAGCCGCGACCTGCGGACATACCTTCGGTCCACATCGGCGTGTATACCAAGGACAAATAAGCACCCGCCATACCGGTCATCGCGCCACCGAACAGCACGGCACCATAGCGTATGGCTTGAACTGGAATGCCGATGGCATTGGCAGCTTCCGGATTTTCACCAACTGCGCGAATACTCAAACCCAAGCGAGTCGAGCGAAATACCCAATAAATCGCTAAAAATAACACAAACGATAAATACACGAGAGGGTCATGTTGAAATAGTACGCGGCCGATTACCGGGATATCGCTTAGTACGGGAATATAAATCGACTGAATGCCTTCTAAGCCAATGCCGACGTAGGAAGCACCAATAAAGGCACTTAAACCACCACCGAAAATCGTGAGTGCCAAACCTGTGGCAATTTGGTTGGTCGCAAGGGTTATCGATAACCAGCCGAATAGCAGCGCCATGGCACTGCCGCCGATCATGGCGAGTGCGACTCCTAAGCCATAGGAGCCAGTCACGTAAGCGGCGATAAAACCCACCACGGCACCAACCAATAACATGCCTTCTTGGCCAAGGTTTAAGACGCCGGATTTTTCGCACACCATTTCGCCTAGGGCAATAAGGATGAGGGGCGTTCCTGTTCGCAGTGTGGCGTATAAAATATTAGTGATTAAATCAATGTCCATTACAGATCTCCCGTCGCACGAGTACGCGGCGTAAATACAAGGCGATAACGAATTAGCAGGTCGGCGGCGAGCATGAAAAAGAGCAGCATGCCTTGGAATAAACCGGTTAACGACTTAGGTAAGCTCATTTCTATTTGAATCATTTCGCCCCCCATAAAGGTAAGCGCGAGTAAAATACTGGCGAGGAAAATACCAACGGGTTGCATGCGTCCAAGAAAGACAACAATGATCGCGGCGTAACCATAGCCCGGTGATACTTGTGGAATGAGTTGGCCGATGGGGCCGGTCACTTCCGAAACGCCAGCAAGGCCGGCTAATGCACCGCAAGCTAACAAGACAAACCACGTTAATTTTTTCTCGCCAAAACCGGCGTAGCGTGCCGCCTTGGCATCTTCGCCCAGCACCGTAATTTGATAGCCAATCCAACTGCGCGCTAACACAAAACCAAGAGCAATAATGGCGATAAGGCTAAAGATTAATGAGATATTTAACCGGTAATCGTCGGCAAATAGCGGCAAGATAACCGCATCAGCAAAGGTAGCCGACTCGGGAAAGTTAAAGCCTTCAGGATCTTTTAATGGCCCATGCACGGCATACAACAAGGCATTAAGAGCAATGTAGTTGAGCATAATGGTGGTTAAAATTTCGTTGGCGTTAAATCGGGTTTTTAACCAAGCCGCTAAACCAGCCCACAATAGTCCTGATGCGCTGCCGCACAAGAGCACCCAAACTAACGCCCAGCGCGAGCTGTCTTCGCCAAATTGCAGTGCCGCAGCACTGCCGCCCAGTGCGCCCATAATAAATTGCCCTTCGGCGCCGATATTCCAAATTTTTGCGCGATAACACAGAGTTAAGCCGGTGGCGCAGAGTAAAAGTGGGGCGACTTTAATCCCCAATTCGGTAAGGCCATAAATGTCGCTTATCGGTGCTAAAAAGAAGGTATATAGGGCGGTGAGTGGGTTATGCCCAAGCAAGCCAAATAATAATCCACCGGCGAGCAAGGTCAGAATAATCGCAATCAATGGTGATACGTAGCTCATGACAGCGGAGTCATTTTGACGCGCTTGCAACTGAATCATGCGCATTGCTCCTGTTGGTCGCTAAATTCGCCCGCCATCCATTGCCCTAACTGGCCGATGCTTACTTTATGGGTAGATTTTATTGGGCTTAGCCGTCCGTCGCAGAGCGCACCAAGGCGATCGCAAATTTCATACAGTTCGTCGATATCTTCCGAAATAACTAAAATTGCTGCGCCTTGATCCCGCAGTTCAATTAGGGCTTTGCGAATTAAAATGGCGGCACCAATATCCACCCCCCAAGTTGGGTGAGAGCACACGAGTAATTTCGGCTGTTGACGAATTTCTCGGCCAATAATAAATTTTTGTAAGTTACCACCCGATAAGCTTTTTGCTTGAGCGTGAGTGCCCGCGCATTTAACGTTGAAATCGTTAATGACCGCTTCGGCGAAAACGTTCACCTCGTGCTGACGTATCCAGCCGTTGTTAAGCAAGCCGCAGTGACTGCTGCTGAGCAGCGCATTGTCGGTCAGGCTCATATTCGGCACAGCCCCACGGCCCAGGCGTTCTTCGGGTACAAAGGCAAAGCCCAACTCACGGCGTTGGCTGGCAGATAACTTGCCAATCACATCGCCGTTGAGGATAACCTCGCCGGCGTCGCGCATATCTTCACCGCTGAGCACCGCCATTAATTCTTCTTGGCCATTACCTGCAACCCCAGCAATGCCTAATATCTCGCCTTTTTTTACATCGAACGACACGTCTTTTAACGACATGCCGAACGGATCGACCGGGGTTAGTGATAACGGCTTCACGATTAGCACCGCTTCGCCACCCACCTGTTTGCTAAAACCTTGCTCTAGTGGGGTTTCATCACCCACCATTAAACGCGCTAAGGTCATGCTGTCGCAGGACTTAGGTTCGCAATGACCGGTAACCTTGCCATTGCGTAGCACTGTCGCTTGGTCACATAACGCACGCACTTCATCTAACTTGTGTGAGATGAACAAAATGGCGCAGCCTTCTGCTTTTAGGCGATTGAGGGTGATGAATAGTTGTTCCACTTCTTGTGGCGTCAGAACCGACGTCGGCTCATCTAAAATCAATAAGCGAATGTCTTGTAGTAAGCAGCGTACGATTTCGACGCGTTGACGCGCGCCTACCGATAGCGAATGTACATAACGATCAGGATCAAGTGCCATGCCGTAGTGTTCCGACACTTGGCGAATACGATCACTGAGTGCGCGGCGATTACGGGTTTGGTCTTTCGGGAGGCTGAGAGCGATATTTTCTGCCACGGTTAAGGTTTCGAATAACGAAAAGTGCTGAAACACCATGCCTATGCCCAATTCGCGGGCATGTGCAGGGCTGCGTATCTGAGTTGGCGTACCTTCCCACCGCAGAGTGCCGGCGTCGGCCGCTACGATGCCGTAAATGATTTTCATCAGCGTGCTTTTACCAGCACCGTTTTCACCGAGTAAGGCATGGCATTCGCCCGCCGCCACGGCAAGGTGAATATCATCATTGGCAATGCAGCCGGGATATTGTTTGCGGATGCCCCGCAGTTCGAGTCTGGATGTCACGTTAGCTAAACCTGAGGGTGCAAGAACAACAGCTTTTAAAAAGCTGACTAGATGGACAAGATGTTAGCAATTAACTTGCCATTATCTATTCTTGAATAAAATGAGGTTTCAAAATATAAGCTTGACCAGTTGGTCAGGAAATTGCAGGCTGGAAAACGAGGTAAACAAGACGGCTGCTCGGGAAAGTTCAATTAGCCCAGTCGTGATAGGTGATATCGCACGTTTTGCGATCACGCTATGCGCGTTTTAAGCCCGAGTTTCTTGGTATTTTTAACAAGAGTGTAGGATGGACAGTGATACGTTTTAATTTAAATGGTGAATGGATCGAAGATGGGAATATTGACCCCATGTGCACCATTCTCAATTATTTGCGCACTCATTTGGCGCAGACAGACGTCAAAGAAGGCTGCGCAGCCGGTGACTGTGGCGCATGCACTGTGATGCTCGCTAGCCTCGATAACGGTCAGCTTTCTTTCTATACGGTCAATGCCTGCATTGCCTTAATGGCGCACCTGCACAATCGCTATATTTTTACTGCGCAGGGTATTGCTCAAAAGTCGTTACACCCAGCGCAACAAGCCATGATTGATTTCCATGGATCGCAATGTGGATTTTGTACCCCGGGTATCGTGATGTCGCTAGCGACTCTGTATCAACAGCGGCTACAACAAGGCATTGATTTAAATATTGTGCCTAGTGATCACGATATTCATGCCGCGTTATCGGGTAATTTATGTCGGTGCACCGGTTATCAGCCTATTGTCTCTGCGGCTCGTCATATGGGTGATTATCCCAAGAGGGATTGTGCTGAGCAGGTACAAGCAGCCGCTGTTGTAGCGTTCGATCCTAAGGTAGGCGTTAGCCGTGAGCCGTTGCAGCAGAGCGCCTCCTCCCAATTATTTATGCCGCAGACCGAAGCCGAATTAATTGCACTCTTGCAACAATATCCAACGGCGCAGTTGTGGGCCGGAGGCACCGACTTAGGGCTCGCGATTACCCAACAATTTAAAACAATGGCGTGCGTTATTGTGCTTGGTCGAGTGCAGGGTTTGGCCGCGATTGAAATACACAATAAGCAAATGTCGCTGGGTGCTTTGTGCAGCTACAGCGATGTTGAACAAGAATTAACAACCCGTGTTCCTTCACTCGCCGAGTTAGTGCAACGAATAGGCTCACGCCAAATTCGTAACCTCGGCACTTTGGGGGGCAATATTGCCAACGCATCACCTATCGGCGATATGCCCCCCGCTTTTTTAGCATTAGAAGCGGAAGTAGAAATTAATGGTATTTATGGTCTGCATACCCTAGCGCTAGAGCAGTTCTTTACTGGCTATAAGCAAACTCAATTGCGTGCTGGGGAATACATTCGGCGAATTATGTTTAATTTACCGCAACAAAATGACCATGTATTTTTGTGGAAAATCAGTAAACGTCATGATGATGATATCTCAGCGGTCATGTTTGCCCTTAAACTCAGCATTGAAAATGAGACCATTATTGCGGCTAAGTTAGCCTTAGGCGGCATGGCCGCGACCCCGATCAGAGCGTATCACGTTGAGTCGGGGTTAATCGGTCAGCCCGTTAATCTAGCGACATTTAAACAGGCAGGCAGCTTGCTTGAGCAAGATTGCAGTCCGATGTCGGATGTGCGCGCCAGTGCGAGCTACCGTCTGCAAGTCGGCAAGAATTTATTGCTACGCGCAGCGCTCGAATTAACCCGCGGGACAGTACAAGCAGAGGTTGCATCATGAGCCACTGCTCTGCATTTCCACCGTCATCCGAACGTTTTCGTCGTCGTCCAGCGAAAGGTGGGCGTGGTGCCAGCGTTACTCACGATAGCGCTGAGCAGCATGTTACTGGTGCGGCACAATACGTTGATGATATTCCCGAGCTAGCGCGAACATTACACGCGGCGATTGGTAAAAGCCCAGTGGCTAAGGGCACACTAACCCAGTTAGATTTATCTCAGGTGTGCACGGCGGCTGGTGTTGTCGATGTGGTCACCATTGCTGATATGCCAGCGGTAACCGATATTGGTCCTGTGTATCAGGGCGACCCTATTTTGGCAGGGCCGGAATTACAATTTCACGGACAAGCGTTATTTGCGGTTGCCGCCGCTACCTTTATTGCGGCGCGTAAAGCTGTTGCTCTGGCCGCCATTCAAGTGGATGAACAAATACCGACACTGACGTTAGAGCAAGCGTTAGCCAGCGGTGAACGGGTGCGACCGGATCATAGGATGGTTAAAGGGGATGCGAAAACAGCGCTCGCCAGTGCGCCAAATACGCTCACCAATACCCTGTATAACAAAGGCCAAGAGCATTTTTATTTAGAGAGCCAAGTCAGTTATGCCGTACCAACGGATGATGGTGGCATGACGATTTATACGTCGTCGCAGCATCCATCAGAAGTACAAAAGCTGGTGGCTGAAGTGCTTGGCATAGCCATGCACAAAGTCACCGTCTTAGTGCGTCGTATGGGAGGTGGTTTTGGCGGTAAAGAAACTCAGGCAGCGCCGTGGGCGTGTTTAGCAGCGGTATTAGCGGTGCGCAATAAACGCCCGGTTAAGCTGCGCTTGGATCGTCAAGACGATATGGTCTTAACGGGCAAGCGCCATGATTTTTTTAGCCGTTGGACCGTGGGTTTTAATAATGATGGCCGATTAATCGGGGCCGATATTCATCTTGCGGGATTATGTGGTTTTTCACCGGATTTATCCGATGCCATTGTTGATCGGGCCATGTTTCATGTCGACAACGCCTATAATTTCCCTGCTATGGCTGTGCTTGGCCAGCGGTGCAAAACCAATACCGTATCGAATACCGCATTTCGAGGGTTCGGTGGGCCGCAGGGCATGATTGTTGGCGAAGCCATGATGGATGATATTGCCCGAGCAACCGGACTGGATCCTTTGGATGTGCGGTTAACAAATCTCTATCAAAATGGCGATAAAACCCACTATGGTCAGCCGATTGAAGATTTTCATATCGAAAGGCTGATCACACAACTTGAGCGAGAGTGTGAATATCGTCAGCGCCGCCAAGCCATTACCAAATTTAATCAGCAGCATCCGTATTTAAAACGCGGGTTAGCGTTAACGCCGGTACGTTTTGGTATTTCATTTACGGTGCAGCATTTAAATCAAGCGGGCGCACTCATTAATATTTATACCGATGGCAGTATTCAAATAAATCACGGTGGCACAGAAATGGGCCAAGGTTTATTTACCAAAGTTGCGCAGGTCGTTGCCAATGAATTTAGCCTTGATCTTGATTACGTGCAGGTAACCGCTACGGCCACCGACAAAGTCCCTAATACCTCGCCAACGGCGGCGTCATCAGGCTCAGATTTAAATGGCAAAGCGGCACAGGCGGCCTGTCAGACTATTAAACAACGCTTAGTTGATTTAGCGGTCGAGCACTTTGGCGTTGCGCCAGAAGACGTGCACTTTATTAATAATCATGTTGTGGTCGGCGTTGGTGAGAGTGCGCAATGGTTTACCTTTGCCGAATTCGTACAGCTAGCCTATGAGCAACGCGTGTCTTTATCGGCAACCGGTTATTATCGTACGCCTAAGATTTTTTATGACCGAGATACTGCGAGTGGTCGACCATTTTATTATTACGCTTTGGGCGCCTCTTGCAGTGAGGTAGAAATTGATACCCTTACTGGCGAATATCGAATATTGCGTACCGATATTTTGCACGATGTTGGCGCGTCGTTAAGCCCTGCGATTGATATCGGTCAAATTGAAGGCGGTTTCGTGCAAGGGATGGGTTGGTTAACGACTGAGGAATTAACGTGGGATGCAAAAGGTAAATTGGCCTCGGCCAGTGCCGCGACGTATAAAATTCCAACGTCGATGGATGTACCTAGCATTTTAAACGTACGCCTGTTTGATCAACCTAACGCAGAAGAAACCATCTATAACTCTAAGGCCGTTGGTGAGCCTCCACTCATGCACGGTATTTCGGTTTGGTGCGCATTACGGGATGCCGCTGCCAGTGTGGCTAATTATGCAATTAATCCACCGTTGGATACGCCAGCAACGCCAGAACGTGTACTTGCTGCGGTGATGGCCTGCCAAGCGCACAATGAAGGCCTAGTGGCGGAGCAGATATCATGAAACCAAGAACTTGGCAGCAAGCCATTGCCTATTGCGAGCAACAAGGCTGCGCTTATGTGATTGCGACTATTATTGGTCGAGCTGGATCCGCGCCGCGAGATCCAGGCAGTAAAATGATCATTACCGCCGATGAGCAATTCGATACCTTAGGCGGCGGTGAACTGGAGTTTTTACTGAGCCAGAAAGCCCGGCAGTTATTGTTGCAAAACACATCAACCCAAAGTCTAGAAATGATTCCGCTGGCGGCGAAAGCAGGGCAATGTTGTGGCGGTAGTGTCAGTGTTTTATTGGAATCTTTTTGTGCGCAATGTCCTGTGCTAGCGGTATTTGGTGCGGGTCATGTCGCGCGTGCGTTAATGACGATTGTTCAACATTTACCGATTCAAGTGCACTGGATTGATAGCCGCGAAGAGCAGTTTAAACTCGCGCATTCGTTAGAGTTTCCACTGCAATCTACTCTTAATAGCAACATTAAAATCTTAGTCAGTGACGACCCCGTGGCGTCACTCAATGCTCTACCGAGTGGCGCGCAGCTAGTCATTCTTACTCATAATCATCAACTCGATTTCGACCTGCTGGTCGCGGCGTTAACGCGTGGAGATTGCCGCTTTGTTGGTTGTATTGGCTCGGATACTAAGCAAGCGCGATTTACGCAACGTTTGCGCCATCAAGGCTTTAGCCCAGAGCAAATCGCAACCGTGACTATGCCTATTGGTCACGTCGATATTGTCGGTAAATTACCAATGGAAGTTGCAGTATCCATTAGTGCCCAATTAATTGCCTTGCACCATGCGCAGCAAGAGCGCAGCTTGCATCAAGGGTTTTCGGCAAAAGAGCTACGCGCAAACGAACATTGGATGGCGTTACGAAAATCGACCACGAGTACAAATCCAACAACCGAAAATTCAACGTTATCCCGCGCGGTAACAGCAGGTTCTTTTTATGAAGAATGAAGTACATCCCTATACCCAATGGGTGGATTTAGCGAGTCGTCAATTAGGCGGACAAGTACTGCAATCGAGCGATGATTTTTTTGCCGAAATGGAGAATTTAATCAAACCTGAAGCGCCCGTCTTTATCAAGGGGAAATATACCGACCGTGGTCAATGGATGGATGGTTGGGAAAGTCGACGTAAGCGCGAAGAAGGCCACGATTGGGCCATATTACGCTTAGGTGCCGCTGGGAATATTGTTGGCTTTAATGTTTGTACACGTTTTTTTGCCGGTAACGCGCCGAAACAGATTTCCATTGAAGCTTGTTACTCCGCTGAGACACCAAACGCAGATACCGAATGGACCATGTTGATCGAGCCGCTTGATGTTCAGCCCGACAGCGACAACTTTATTGATGTTGGTCACGGCGCAGATTCGGTTTGGAGCCATCTGCGATTAAATATCTTTCCCGACGGTGGCGTTGCTCGTTTACGCGTTTATGGCAAAGCTGTTCTCAATAAAGATTGGCTACTACCGAACGAACCCGTTGATCTGGCAGCAGTTAACAATGGTGCTCGGCCGTTAATGTGCAGTGATATGTTTTTTAGCTCAATGAATAATTTATTAATGCCGGGTCGAGGCGTCAATATGGGCGATGGCTGGGAAACAAAACGCCGTCGCGGTGGCCGAGAAACCGACTGGATTATTATTGCCTTAGCGGCCCCAGGAACTGTGCATAAAGTATGTGTCGATACCGCGTACTTTAAGGGTAATTTCCCTCATTCATTCACTTTAGATGCGCTCTATATGCCGAGTGGCGAAGTGCATCCTGATAGCGCTTGGCAACCTGTAATCGAACGACAATTACTCAGCGCTGACTCTGAGCATTTTTATCGCAACGAAGTTATTAACACTGAGCAAGTATTTACCCATATTCGCCTGAGTATTTATCCTGATGGTGGCGTTAGTCGATTACGAGTGATTGGCTATCCAGTGTCAGAGGAGTGAAGCAATGGCGACCAAGTTAACGCTCGATGAATTAAATAGCTTGCCTGATGGAGAAGCCGCGATTGCCTTGCGTCGTTGCTGCGCAGCAGAAGCTTGGGTGTTGGCCTTGGTGAATGCACGACCATTTACCTCCATCGAGCAGCTATTAAAGAAAGCCGAAGATGTGTGGTGGAATCTACACGAAGCTGACTTTATGGAAGCCTTCAGTGCGCACCCGAAAATCGGTGATGTCAGCTCGTTACGGGCTAAGTATGCAGACACCCATGCATTAGCGGCAAACGAACAGCAGGGCGCTCATCAAGCAGACGACAGTGTGCTTGAGGCATTGGCTGCCGGAAATAAAGCCTATGAAGATAAATTTGGTTTTATTTTTATCGTTTGTGCTACCGGTAAAAGTGCAGAAGAAATGCTGACGTTATTACAGCGGCGTTTGCCAAATAGCCATGTGCAAGAAGTGCGTAATGCTGCAGAAAATCAGGCGTTAATTACCGCTATTCGATTAAATAAATTGCTAGGCAGTAGCGCGAATTAAGGTTGGAGAAAAACGATGCAGCGAAGCCCTATTACCACTCATATTCTTGATACCAACTTAGGTAAACCCGCCGCCGATGTGACGGTGCGTTTGTGGATGGAGCGCAATGGCACTTGGGAAGCCGTCGCAGAAGCCACCACTGATCAAGACGGTCGCATTAATTATTGGCTAGGCAATCAAGAGCGTTTATGCGGTGATTACCGTATTGAGTTTGAAGTTAAAGAATATTTTCAACGGCAAAAAGTCGCGACGTTATATCCGCGAGTTGATATTTATTTCACCGTGGCAGATGCAAATCAGCATTACCACATTCCTTTGCTGATTACGGCGAATGGTTATTCGACGTACAGAGGCTCTTGAGGATGCGGAAGATTGATTTATTGCCCGAGCCATTAACGGCCAGTCGCTTTTCCGAGTTCGGTGATGTTATTAGCACGAATGGTGATTCCTACCCTATTAATGGTGGCACGACACAAAGATTTCATCGCCAAGCCACCGTGGAATGTAATGACGGCGAAGCCATTATCAGTGTGTTTCAGGCGCAGCCGCGTCGCTTGCCGATGAAGATTACTATGATGGAGCGCCATCCGCTGGGCAGTCAGGCATTTTTACCCTGTGACGATCAGGCGTATTTGGTTTTAGTCTGTTTAGGTGACGATGTCCCTAATCCAGATACTCTGCGCCTATTTCATGTGCAAGGGCAGGGGATTAATTACCATGCAGGCACTTGGCATTTTCCGTTATTGTCGTTAGAAACCGTACGTAATTTTTGGGTCGTTGATCGCATTGGTAATGGCAATAACTTAGATGAAAAAACCTTCAGCGATGATGTTGAAATAATTATTAGCGAACATAGGGATCATTCGGAATGACCTTGCAGGCACACTGCGCCGCGGTTTTACATTACACCGCCTCTTCATTAGCCGATTTATCATCGCCCCATGCTTTTCAGCCAGAGTATTTTCCCGATGGCGCTTTAGTTATTGATACCGATAGCGGGCGCGTTGTTGCCTGTGGTGACGCAGAATCGGTATTAGCAAATTATCCGGGTATTGAGATTAAGACCTACGACAATGCCTTAATTATGCCGGGCATGATCGACACTCATATTCATTATCCGCAAATAGATGTTATCGCTTCGTATGGTGAACAATTACTTGATTGGTTAAATAATTACACCTTTCCGGCTGAGCAGGCGTTTGCCGATGAGCAGCACGCGGCCGCCACTGCGGATTTCTTTTTAGATGAGCTTGCCCGCAACGGCACAACCACAGCATTGGTGTTTGGCACCGTACATCCACAATCGGTGGATGCTTTTTTTAGCGCTAGCCATCAACGCAATATGCGCATGATTTGCGGCAAGGTAATGATGGATCGCAATGCACCGGCGGCCTTATGTGATACGGCTGATAGCAGTCTTACGCAGTCGCGCGAACTCATAGAGCGCTGGCATGGTAAAGGTCGCCAACAGTATGCCGTAACCCCGCGTTTTGCGATCACCTCGACGCCAGAGCAATTAAATGTTGCTGGTCAATTGTTAAAAGAATATCCAACCGTCACCTTGCAAACGCATTTAGCTGAAAATCTCGACGAAATTGCTTTTGTTGAAGAGCTATTCCCCGAACGCGCCAGCTATCTTGATGTGTATGATTATTATGGTTTATTAGGGCCGCGCAGTGTTTTTGCGCATGGGGTACATCTTACCGATACCGATTATCAACGATTGAGTGAAAGCGGTAGCCACCTTGCCTTTTGTCCAACCTCGAATTTATTTTTAGGCAGTGGTTTATTTCGCTTACATAAACAGCCGCATCCGGTCAGTGTCGGCTTAGCCACCGATGTGGGCGGCGGCACCAGCATGTCCATGCTGCAGACATTGAGCGAAGCGTACAAAATTTGCCAGTTAAATGGCACCAGCCTGAGCGCCCATGAAGCTTTTTATCGGGTCACTCAAGGCAATGCCCAGGTGCTCGGATTAGATCATTGTATCGGTAGTTTTAATCCGGGTAACGAAGCGGATTTTATCCTTCTTGATTTAAATGCCACGCCATTAATGCAACGTCGACAAAGCAGTTGCCATACTCTAGAAGAGCGCTTATTTGCATTGATGGTGTTGGGTGATGACCGAGCCATTGCCGCTACGTTCGTTGCCGGTCAATGCCTGTACCGAAAAGTTAGCCATAAGGAGCTGCCTAACTAATGGAAGCCTACATCTTTGAATGGTTGAGTTTATTTTTTCGTTGGTTTCACGTCATCGCCGGCATCGCCTGGATTGGTGCTTCCTTCTATTTTATTTGGCTCGATTTAAGTTTGCGCGAACCGCCGGAGTGGAAAAAAGAAAAGGGAATTAAAGGCGATTTGTGGGCAATTCACGGTGGCGGCTTTTATGAGGTTGCTAAGTATCAGCTTGGCCCGCAGACCATGCCGAAGAAACTCCATTGGTTTAAATGGGAGGCCTACACCACGTGGTTAACGGGCTTTGCTTTGCTCGCCATTATTTATTATTGGGGTGCGACTCAGTATTTATTAGATCCACAAAAGATGGTGCTGACACCGATTCAAGGCATTGCTATAAGCCTTGGGTTTTTGCTGGTTGGGGTTGGTCTCTACGAAGCTATGTTACGCAGTGCTTTGCGATATTGGCCGCGAGTGTTTGGCGCCATTTTATTTTCGTTGTTGATCTTTTCGGCTTGGATGCTGGATCAGGTATTCAGTGATCGTGCAGCGTATTTACATATTGGTGCTTTAATTGGCACGATTATGGTCGGTAACGTGAAACTCGGCATTATGCCTGCCCAGTGCGAACTAGTACGCGCAGTGGAAGCGGGGGAGGTTCCGAATGCCGACTATGCGGCGTTTGCTAAGCTACGCTCGACGCACAATAACTATTTCACACTGCCTTTGATCTTTTTAATGATCAGTAATCACTATCCCATGACTTATGGGCATGAATACCCTTGGTTGGTGCTGGCCGCGCTTGGAGGTTTGACCGCGCTTGTTCGTCATTACTTTAATTTAAAACATCAAGATCAACATAAACCTTGGATTTTAGTCGTTGGCATCATTGGTTTGCTGTTAATTGCTGCCTGGATGACACCTATACATCTGCGCCAAGCATCAACGGCTGCTGTTATTAGTGAAACTCAAGCGCTAGCGTTAGTTCAGGTGCATTGTGGCGGCTGCCACGCGGATGTGCCGACACAAGCAGGGTTTGCTACGGCTCCTGCTGGCATCGTATTAGCTCGCGTCGAGCAGTTGCAGCAATTTAGCCCGCGCATTGTTACGGCCTTGCAAACCGGTTATATGCCGTTGGGTAATATGAAGGGAATGACCGAGCAAGAGCGTTCAGAATTAATTCAGTGGCTAACACATTAGCCCTGAATTAATTGTTTTTTGAAATTATTTTGCTGGAAAGTGTGTGTGCCAATGGCGAGCAATATCGGCACGAGTGCACACCCAAACGTCGTTATGCTGCTGCACATAATCTAGAAAGCGTGCTAGTGCTGCAGCGCGTCCGGGGCGACCAACTAAACGACAATGCAAACCAATGCTTAACATAGCTGGAGCCGTTTCGCCTTCGGCATACAGCACATCGAAACTATCTTTTAAATAGCTAAAAAACTGGTCGCCACTGTTAAACCCTTGGGCACTCGCAAAACGCATGTCGTTGGCGTCTAGTGTGTAGGGAACAACTAAGTGAGGCTTGCCGTTTTCCTTTACCCAATAAGGTAATTCATCGGCATAGCTATCGGCGTCGTATAAAAAGTCATGTTCGCATACTAAGCGGCGAGTATTCGGGCTTGTGCGTCCTGTGTACCAGCCTGCGGGAGCTTTGCCAGTAACACGGGTATGGATTTCGATCGCCTGACGTATATGTTCGCGCTCAACGTCTTCGCTAATGTGTTGGTAATCAATCCAACGTAGGCCATGACAGGCGATTTCCCAGTTGGCATCCTGCATGGCTTGCACGGCTTTTGGATTTCGCTCTAGCGCCATAGCAACACCAAATACCGTCGTTGGCATGTTACGTTCGGTGAACATTTTATGTAAACGCCAAAACCCTTTGCGGCTACCATATTCATAGATAGACTCCATGCTCATATGGCGCACGCCTGTTAGTGCCTGTGCGGCGACGATTTCAGATAAAAAGGCTTCAGAGGCGAGATCTCCATGTAAAATACAGTTCTCGCCGCCTTCTTCATAATTAATAACAAATTGCACTGCGATGCGTGCTTTATTCGGCCATTGCGGATGGGGTGGTTGGCTGCCATAGCCAAGCATGTCGCGAGGATAATTCATAATTTACTCAACTGTATTTGCGCTAACTTATCGCTTAATAATCATGGCATTAGTCTAGTCGTTGCATGTTCACCTGCCCAGAGCTAACGGCGGCATTGGCAGCTTTAAAACCTAGGTGAAAAAATTTCATCGTCGGCAGTGAAAAAATTCACTTCCTTAACCAAAGAGTAAGCCTATTATGGCGGTTTTTTATTATTGCCATTCAAATCATGCGTTTTATATCCTTTGATGCTTTACGTACCTTACACCTCAGTGGTGTATCTTATATTAAACCTGAACATATGCAGGCTGAGGCCAAAACGATCAGCGCAGCCGATGGCGTGTTATTTCCACAATTTTGGCAAATAAACCCGTTAATTTATGGTTTAAAAACACGAATTTTTCCTAGCCCTGCCAGCTACTACATAGGTCATGACAAGGTAGAGATGACTCGTTGTTTTCAGGTCGTCGCGCCAGAGCATGTTCCCTACACCTTGATAGAACCCAATACCGCAGAAGCCGCCGGCAGTGTTTGGGCTAAAATGCCGTTACCATTCGTTGCTAAAATTCCGAAAAGCAGCATGGGCAATGGTGTTTTTTTGATTGAAACGCAAAAAGATTGGCAGGCGTATTTAGCGGTTTCTCCGGTTATTTATGCGCAAGAATATCTCCCCATTGATCGCGATCTACGTATTGTCTGGGTGGGTGACAAAATCGTTGGCGGTTACTGGCGCATGCAAGCGGAGCAAGGCTTTTATAACAACATCGCAAAGGGCGGTAGCGTAGAGTCTGGAATCTTGCCGCCAGAGGCGTGCGCACTGGTTGAGAAATTAGCGTTAAGGTTGGGTATCGATCACGGTGGATTTGATATTGCTATGATAGGTCACTATCCGTATGTATTTGAATTTAATCGTATTTTTGGTAATCAAGGATTAGCGGGTAAACAGCAAGCGATTGATGACGCGATTTTGGAATACCTAGGCCGAATTTGGTCGGATGACGAACCCGATAATCCGTTGTCGCCGTCGACCCCTGACTGGCCTGAGCAGCCGGAAGCGATGTAAGCCCAGAAAGAGAGCATCATTCTCAGGCATTGCTCCAGCTCGGCAATTCGCCGTCGCTGATACGGTATGGTATCCTCCGCCAGATTGTAGAAAGCGAACCCCAGTTAACTAGCACCTACTGGACTTTATAACTAACGGAAATTGTCATGTCATCGGTAAGTTCTGGACCTCAGCATACGGTGAAGCCCCCTATTGTTGTCGCGTTGGATTATTCTGATCGCCAATCCGCTGTTGATATGGCGCGCCGGTTAAACCCAGAAGATTGCCGAGTGAAGGTTGGTAAAGAACTGTTCACCTCTGCTGGCCCAGTTATTGTTGAAGAACTTCAAACGTTGGGCTTCGATGTTTTCCTCGATCTCAAATTTCACGATATCCCTAACACCTGTGCCAAGGCGGTTGGCGCTGCGACAGAGCTTGGCGTGTGGATGGTGAATGTTCATGCATCCGGAGGGCGCAGGATGATGGAAGCCGCCCGCGAAGAAGTTGCAAAGAAAAGTCATAAGCCCCTACTTATTGCCGTCACCGTACTCACCTCAATGGAGCGTCAGGATCTGGCTGACATTGGTCTGGATGTTGAGCCGATTGAGCAGGTTAAACGCCTCGCAAGGTTGACTCAAAACAGCGGCTTTGACGGAGTGGTGTGCTCGGCGCAGGAAGTTACCGCTATTCGTGAAATTTGTGGCTCAGCCTTTGCGACGGTTACGCCTGGGATCCGACCGGCGGGAAGTGATCAGGGAGATCAGCGGCGTATTATGACGCCAAAGCAAGCACAGGATGCCGGTGTCCACTATATGGTGATTGGACGTCCGATCACTCAGGCTGCTGATCCCGCCCGGGCTTGCAGCGCTATCCTTGCATCGCTTAGATGAGGACTGAGTGATGAGCACATGGTATGTGGTGCAAACAAAGCCGCGACAAGAAAAAAGAGCAGCAGAACATCTTAACCAGCAGGGCGGCCGGGTCTTTCTGCCGCAGGTTCCATCCCTCAAATGCAATAAAAATGGACTAACGAGTCAGTTTTCTCTTTTGTTTCCTGGATATCTTTTTCTTTGCTCTAATTCAGGCTCCGCTTTATTGGGCAAAGTTGGGTCTACGCTCGGAGTAAAGGGATTATTGCGCTTTGGCGATAAGCCGGTATCGGTAGCAGAAAGCATCATTAAAGATTTAATGGACCGGTGCGATGCGGAAGAAGTGAAGCCTTTGTTTAAGCTCGGTGAAAACGTATTGATGACTTCGGGGCCGTTTAAAGATTATCTTGCCCTATTTACGGAAATGGATGGTGAAAAACGGGCGGTGGTTTTTATCCAGTTATTGAATCAGCAGCAACGATTGGTGGTCGATATTGCCGACTTGGCAGCCGTCTGACAATTAAATAGCAGTTTTATTCTGCAACGGATGCGACGATGAGGAATGTTCGCGAATAACCTCCGGGCGGCAGCGTGTCTGATGGCTAAGAGTATACATTAATTGAGTAGACAAATAATTCAGCGCTCTATTAACTTATTAGAATGGAAAAATAAGCAATGAAAATTTTGGTTTCTGGCGGTGCAGGCTTTATTGGCTCCGCAGTTGTTCGCCACATTATTAACGACACCACCGACTCCGTCGTAAATCTCGATAAACTCACCTATGCTGGTAACCTAGAAAACTTGGCAAGGGTAAGCAACAACAAACGTTACGCCTTTGAGCAGGTAGATATTTGTAACCGTGCAGAACTAGAACGAGTATTCGCTCTGCACCAGCCGGATGCGGTTATGCACCTAGCCGCTGAAAGCCATGTAGACCGTTCTATTGACGGTCCGTCGGATTTTATTGAAACCAACATTGTGGGCACTTACACCTTGCTGGAAGCTGCCCGCAACTACTGGCAGCAGCTTGAAGAAACTCGTAAAGTAGCTTTCCGTTTCCACCACATCAGCACCGATGAAGTGTACGGCGATCTGCCACATCCGGATGATGTAGCTGTAGCAACAGACCATCCCCGCGACAGCCATGCTGGATTGCCGCTGTTTACAGAAACCACACCTTACGCCCCCAGCAGTCCGTACTCGGCCAGCAAAGCTGGCTCCGACCATCTAGTTCGTGCATGGCGGCGTACCTACGGCTTGCCAACCCTAGTAACTAACTGTTCCAACAATTATGGCCCTTACCATTTTCCAGAGAAGTTGATTCCGCACGTAATTCTGAATGCCTTGCATGGCAAACCACTGCCGATTTACGGCAATGGTGATCAGATTCGCGATTGGCTGTATGTCGAAGACCATGCTCGTGCGTTATACCGGGTTATTACTCAGGGGGAAGTTGGTGAAACCTATAACATTGGTGGCCACAACGAGAAAAAGAACATCGAAGTGGTGCAAACTATCTGTGCCATTCTGGATATACTGGTAGCAGATAAATCTCCACAAGGTGGATATGCAAGTTTGATTACCTATGTAAAAGACCGTCCCGGTCACGACCGTCGTTATGCCATCGACGCCAGCAAAATTGCACGGGAGCTTGATTGGAAGCCGGAAGAAACTTTTGAAAGTGGCCTTCGTAAAACAGTTAAATGGTATTTAAGTAATGAAGAATGGTGGAAAAATGTTTTAAGCGGTGAATATCAATTAGCACGGTTAGGGGGTGAAGTTTGAAGCTGCTCATTTTAGGTGGTTCTGGGCAGGTTGGCTTTGAATTGCAACGCAGTTTGACTCATTTAGGCAGCGTTATCGCACCGGCACGTATCGAACTGGATTTGAGTGATGCTGAAGAGGTTGGTAAGTATCTGAATGATCTTCAACCCGAATTGATTGTAAATGCAGCGGCTTGGACATCCGTAGACGCTGCCGAAGAGCACCAGGCTGCTTGCAAAAGACTCAATGCAGATTTACCTAAACAGTTGGCGCAATACGCTGCTGCTAACAATATAAAACTGGTTCACTATAGCAGTGATTATGTTTATCTCGGTACGGGGGTAATACCTTGGCAGGAAACCAGTGACACGGGACCGTTAAATGTTTACGGCCAAATGAAACTTGAAGGTGATATTGCTATTCAGCAAAGTGGAGCAGCATACCTTATTTTTCGCACCAGTTGGGTTTACAGCGCTCGCGGCAATAATTTTATGAAAACCATGTTGCGGCTGGCGAAAATTAAAACTGAATTAAATGTCGTGGCTGATCAGGTCGGAGCCCCAACACCGGCACGGTTAATTGCCCAAGTAACAGCTTTAGCGCTTCATGCCCAAATTGAATCCGGTGTGTATCATCTGTCCCCAAGGGGGGAAACCAGTTGGCACGGTTTTGCACAAGCTATTTTCCACTTAGCAGTACGAGCAGGTGAAGAGTTGACCATGAACCAAGATAACGTTTACGCAATCCCCACGAGAGAATATTCAACGATCGCCACACGGCCACTGAACTCTCGCATGGTGGTAACAAAGTTAGAGCACGCATTAAATATTCAGTTACCAGACTGGCAAAGTCAGTTGCTACTGACTTTGAATGAATACTTGGAGAAATAAATGAAGGGCATCATTCTCGCCGGAGGTTCCGGTACGCGCTTATACCCCATAACTCGCGGCATCTCCAAGCAGTTATTGCCGGTATACGATAAACCTATGATTTACTACCCATTGTCAGTTCTGATGCTGGCAGGCATTCGCGATATTCTGGTGATTACAACGCCTGAGGATCAGGGAGGCTTCAAGAGATTGTTGGGCGATGGTAGCCAATGGGGTATCGAGCTGACTTACGCAATACAGCCAAATCCCGATGGGCTGGCGCAAGCTTTTATTATTGGTGAAAGCTTTATCGGTGACGATGCTGTTTGCTTGGTGTTAGGCGACAATATCTATTATGGTCAAGGGCTTAGCAAGTTGTTGCAAACCGCGGCAGTACGATGCAGTGGCGCAACTGTGTTTGGTTATCAGGTGACCGACCCGGAACGTTTTGGTGTGGTTGAGTTTGACCATAACCAACGTGCGGTTTCTATTGAAGAAAAACCGTCTAATCCGAAATCTGATTATGCAGTAACTGGCTTATACTTCTACGATAATGATGTAGTTAAGATCGCCAAGCAGGTTAAACCCAGCCATCGTGGTGAGTTGGAAATTACCAGCGTCAATCAGGCCTATCTTGAACGGGGCGACCTGAACGTGGAGCTGCTGGGGAGGGGTTTTGCGTGGCTCGATACTGGTACCTTCGATTCTTTGCATGAGGCTGCGGGTTTCATTGAAACATTAGAAAAACGCCAAGGCTTGAAAATTGCCTGCCTTGAGGAAATTGCATACCGGATGGGATTCATTAGTGAAGAAGAGCTGTTAGCTGAAGCCGAAAAACTCCAGAAGAACAGTTATGGTGCCTACCTGAAAAAATTAGTTAAAACAGCCAAGTAAGCCAACTCTATGAAAATTACCGAAACCAAGATTCCGGCAGTGAAACTCATCGAACCCAAAGTATTCGGCGACGAACGCGGCTTCTTCATGGAAACCTGGAACCAAAAAGCCTTCCGCGAAGCCGGCATCAACGCCACCTTCGTGCAGGATAACCATAGCCGCTCCATAAAGAACACCCTGCGCGGCCTGCACTACCAGATCAGACAGCCCCAGGGCAAACTGGTACGGGTCACCCGGGGCGAAGTGTTCGACGTAGCCGTCGACCTGCGCACCAACTCCCCCACCTTCGGTCAGTGGGTAGGGGAATACCTCTCGGAAGAAAACAAACGCATGCTGTGGGTACCACCGGGGTTTGCCCACGGGTTTCTGGTAACCAGTGAGACGGCGGATTTTCAGTACAAGTGCACCGACTTCTATGCGCCTGAGTATGAGCGCTCAATCCATTGGGCAGACAAAGAGCTGGCGATAGACTGGCCGCTGGATAACAGCGCAGAACCGCTTGTATCCCGGAAAGACGAGCAGGCCCTTTCCTTCGCTCAGGCAGAAAAGTACGAGCAGGAAGGTAAAAGCGCATGAGCCTGGTAAAATGGATTGACTTCCAGAGCCTCGGAGATGAACGTGGCAGCCTGGTAGCCGTCGAAATCGGCATGGATAAAGCGGTACCGTTCGACATAAAGCGCGTGTATTACATCTACCACACCGAGCAGGGCGTAAGCCGCGGTTACCACGCCCACAAAAACCTCAAACAGGTTGCCATCTGCGTAGCCGGCAAATGCCGTATGGTGCTGGATGATGGCAAAAACCGGGAAGAAGTCTGGCTGGATTGCCCAACCAAGGGCCTGGTGATTGAGGATCTGGTCTGGCGGGAAATGCACGACTTCAGCGAGGACTGCGTGCTGCTGGTGCTTGCTAGTGAGCACTACGACGAATCCGACTACATCCGGGATTACGATGATTTCCTGAAGCAGGTGAGCCAATGAGTATTCATCCAACAGCGATCGTATCACCTAAGGCTAATATTGCAGATGATGTCGTGATTGGTCCTTATTCAATAATTCATGAAAATGTTGTTCTTGCTTCTGGAACTGAAGTTCAAAGCTACTGTGAGTTGGGTGTTAGTAATGGGATGTCTGGTGGCGAGCTACTAAAGATAGGGAAAGGCTCTCTTATAAGATCTCACAGTGTTTTCTACGAAGGTTCAGTTTTCGGTGATGGCTTGGTAACCGGCCACAGAGTAACCGTGAGAGAGAAAACGTTTGCAGGGAAGAATCTTCAAATCGGCACATTATCGGATATTCAGGGCCATTGCGAAATAGGCGATTACGTTCGATTTCACAGCAATGTTCATATTGGCCAACGAAGTCAAATTGGTAACTTTGTATGGATATTCCCTTACGTAGTTCTAACCAACGACCCTCATCCACCAAGTGAAACCCTCATTGGAGTTAAAGTGCAGGACTTTGCGGTGATTGCAACAATGACCGTTGTTTTGCCCGGAGCTATAATTTCGGAGGGTTGTCTTGTGGGGGCTCATTCCTCTGTTAAGGGCGAAACAGAGGCCGGTTACGTTTATGCTGGCTCACCGGCCAAGAGGATTTTTCCCGCTTCTCAATTAATGCTCTCTGACGGAAGTGGCGCAGCTTACCCTTGGACGAGGCACTTTAAACGAGGGTATCCGGAAGAAGCAATTGAACGTTGGGGGAGAGGACATGATTCCATTTCTTGACCTAAAAGCCATCAACGCCCAATACCGGGACGAACTCGTAGCCGCCGCCACACAAGTCATCGACTCCGGCTGGTACATCCAGGGCACCGAAGTAAAAGCCTTCGAACAAGAATTCGCCGACTACTGCGGCAGCAAACACTGCGTAGGCGTAGCCAACGGCCTCGACGCGCTGACCCTCACCCTCAGAGCCTGGAAAGAAATGGGTAAACTGAAAGAGGGCGACGAAGTCATCGTGCCGGCCAACACCTACATCGCCAGCATACTGGCCATCACAGAGAACCGACTAAAACCCGTGTTGGTCGAGCCGGATGAAGCTACGTTCAACCTCTGCCCTGAAAAAACAGCAGCGGCCATCACCCCGAACACCAAGGCCATTGTTGCCGTCCATCTCTATGGCCAGATAGCCCCGATGCCAGAACTGATGCGGCTGGCGGATCAACACAGCCTGTTGGTGCTGGAAGATGCCGCCCAGGCGCATGGAGCCAGCATAGATGGCCGCAAAGCCGGCAATTGGGGCCATGCCGCCGGATTCAGTTTTTACCCCGGTAAAAACCTCGGCGCGCTGGGCGATGCCGGTGCCGTTACCACCGATGATGAACAACTGGCCAGAACCATTCGGGCACTGAGCAATTATGGCAGCCACAAGAAATATGAGAATCTGTACCAAGGCGTGAACAGCCGGTTGGATGAAATGCAGGCTGCTTTGCTACGAGTTAAACTGAAATATCTGGATATGGGGACGCTGCGCCGTAAAGAAATTGCACTGGCCTACGTTAAAGGCATCAATAATCCAGTATTAACCCAGCCAATACCGGCGAATAGCACGCGGGAATCATTGGGAAGCCACGTATTCCATTTGTATGTCATCTGTACCGCTGCGCGTGAAGCTCTGCAGGTACACCTGCTTGAATCCGATGTTCAATCGCTCATTCACTACCCGATACCACCGCATCAGCAACAGGCGTATTCACAGTGGAGTGATCAGTCATATCCTCTTACAGAAGCCATTCACCAGCAGGTGCTGAGTCTGCCGATAAGTCCTATTATGACTGATGAACAAGTAGAAGCGGTGATTGACGTTTGTAATTGCTTTGAGATGCCATAACGCATGACACTCATTAAAACCAGCCTGCTGAATGGAATTGCTGTTGTCATCAAAATGTTGACCTTGCTTGGCCTCAACAAAATATTGGCTATTTATGTTGGCCCGGCTGGTTATGCCGCGCTGGGGCAATTCCAGAACGCAGTTCAGATGATAACGACACTTGCCAGCGGTGCAATTAACACGGGTGTAACCAAATATACAGCTGAGTATTACGAAGACGAAGCCAAGCAACATGCTCTATGGCGAACAGCAGGAACAATTTCGCTGGTTGGTTCCGTATTAGTTGCAATCATGGTAATTGCTTTTAATAAGCAACTGGCGAGCTGGTTTCTGAAGGATGAAACTCTTGGCAGTGTTTTTATATGGTTTGCAGTAACGCTGGTGTTGTTCGTATTTAATACGTTGTTGCTCGCAATTTTGAACGGCAAAAAGGAAATACATCGTTATGTCGTCGCCAATATAGCCGGTAGCCTGTTCGCCTTAGTGGTTACAACAATATTGGCAATTCGGATGGGTCTGTATGGCGCATTGGTTGCCTTGGCGATCTATCAATCACTGACGTTCTTTGTGACGCTGGCGCTCACTTACAAAGCTCGTTGGTTCAAGCTTCGCTATTTGCTTGGTAGTATCGATAAACCGTCCGCTAAAAACTTGGCTAAATACACCGCAATGGCACTTACTAGTGCCGCTTGTGTGCCATTGAGTCATATCTTGATTCGTAATCATCTTGGAGAAACGCTTGGGTGGGAAGCCGCTGGCTATTGGGAAGCTATGTGGCGATTGAGTGCCGCTTACTTGATGTTAGTAACAACCACATTAAGCGTCTATTACTTGCCAAAACTTTCAGAGCTAAAAGAACCAGCCGATATTAAAAGGGAAATACTGCAGGGCTATAAGATTATTTTGCCGGTTGCAGCTGCTTGTGGGCTGGTTATCTATCTGCTGCGGGACTTTATAATACGAGTGTTGTTCACTGCTGAGTTTGCCCAGATGGAAGTGCTATTTGGCTGGCAGATGGTGGGGGACACACTTAAAATTGGTAGTTGGATATTTTCTTACCTGATGCTGGGTAAAGCGATGGTGAAACTTTTTATTTCAACTGAGATTTTTTTTTCGTTGCTTTTTTATGTTTTAGTTATTCTATTTTCTGGGTCTTTTGGACTAGAGGGTGCGGCTATTGCTCATGCGATAAATTATAGTGTTTATTGGGTGGTTATGTTCTTCTTTATGAGGAAATATATATTTTGAATAAAAATTATTTATTTTTTTATTAACTGGTCATTGGGACGTCAAATATTTCAATTATTCTATGGAAAAATATTTTTGGCGATTTGATTCTCTATGTTTAATAATGCAAGCGTTTTAGGTTTTTTAAGTGATCTTGCTATAGGGGTGTAGCGTTTTTTTATTGATTATTTCATGTCAATAAAGCTCCTTGAAGATTGTGTATTACTTTAAATTTTATTATTGGTGAAAAGTGCTTACTGTTGTCATTCCTTCATATAATCACGAAAAATATATAGCGGATTGTCTTGCTGCTGCTTGTGCTATAAATGTTAAAGGTTTGAGGGTTTTAGTCATTGATGATGGTTCAACTGACAATACGGTTAATGTTGTTGAGGATTTCATAAGTCAGTCAGATGATCATCATATTAAGATTGTTAAAAAAAAGAATTCTGGATTAGTATCGTCACTTAACTTGGCGTTAGAGCTTGTTGATACTGAATATGTCTATATTTGCGCTTCTGATGATATACCAGTTCCTGGTGGCATTGAAAAGTCTTTTGCTTATATGGTTGCGGATAAAAGTATCAATTTTTTTATTGGCGGCGCAATAAATTTTGATGATCTAACAGGCGTTGAGTCATCAGCATATGGTGACGCTCACCGAATTTTTTTTGAAACAGATTTCTCTAAAAATGAAAATATTTTATTTTTAAATTATCCTTCGCCTTTGTTGCTGCAGTCTGTAATTTTTCGTAAATCGGCACTCGATGATGTTGGTGGGTGGGATTCAACGTTGAAATTGGATGATTATCCAATGTTTATAAAATTGTTGAAGAGTAGTTCTACAAAAAATCATCGATCGTATAAATTTTTACCTAGAATCACCGTTGTTCGATACAGGCATCACGGTTCTAATACTTATGCAAACTTAAGCAATCAATTTTTTATGGTAAAACAAGCGATGGAGAAACTTGCACCTGATAGTATTAAAAATAAAGCAGTAGGTATAAAGGCTGCTTATTATATTTTGAGTGCCGTTAAACGGATCCAGTTTTTGACGATAGTAGATATATTTAGACAGTGTGATACTAAATTACGGTTTATGCTCCCTTATTATTTGTTTTTGGTTGTTCTGGGTTGGTATGAGAGGCGCTAAGAATGAAACCATTTGACGTGTTCGATGCAGTTTTTTTTAATTTGTCACTTTTTTTGAGTATGACGTTGTGTTTCGTCGGTATTTTGTATTTTAGTGTAAGAAAGGTCGCGCTTGCAGGTTATTTTGATCCAATACATTTTGTTTGGACTTTTACATATGGAACAGCGTATGCGTTAGTTGCCGGGCTTTACATGCTTGAATATGTATCTGATTACTATTTTGCGCTTGTGATGTTATCGGGTATTTTTTTTATTTTAAGCTTTAGATTTTTTATATCAATTCAGAGTTATAATTTGACTAGGTTTCTAGTTAGATTTCTGAAACCCAGTGTTGGTTTTCGATCAATTTTTTTGATTGTTTCGATTCTTTATCTTGCTGCTATTATTTATCAGATTAGTATTGTTGGTTTTGGCATGCTTGCAACTACAAATAGATTCGAGCAAGCTCGTGGGAATGGTGCTGTAATTCGGTTTTTATCAGCAATAACGCCTTTTATGGTTGCTGGAATTTCAATATATTTATATAACTTAAAAAAGAAATGCGGTGTTGGTTTTAAGTTTTTAATCATGTGCCTATTGTTGGTTGTTTTTATTGCTTTTAATTCTGTGCTAGATGGTTCCAAGATGGCTATTTTAACTTATATTTACTCTGCTTTCTTGGGTTTGGTTTTGTATACACACAAAAAGCCAAGATTCTATCCGGTTAGACTTTTTATCTTGTTTTTAGTTATTCTTTCATTTGCTTTGCTTGTTCAGTCCGTTGATTTGAAAAATCAGAATCTTGATTCGTCTAGAGCTGTTTATTTATCAGAACAAATGTTCCCCATTGAAAGATTGATATTCAGAATTATAGGTAATGGAGATCAATACTATTTGGGGCTTCCAAATGGAGTTGTCGATAAGATAGAGATCGACAGTGTTTATATAAGACTATTAGCTCCGTTTGTTGGCTCAACTAATTTGAGTAATAATCTGGGATATAATGTTAATGATTATAATGTTGGAAGGCAGATTACATTATTTCATTCTCCTGGGCGGGTCATCGCTGGTGGTGCCACAAGTCATTTTGACTTGTTTGCATATAAATATTTTGGTTTGTATTTCTCATGGCTTTGGATTTTGATCATAGCGTTTATATTATCTGTTCTTATTAAAATAAATAGGTTTTCTTTTGGAAATGTATTTGTGGCTTCACTTGGTGCACAATTATGGGGGAGTAGTTTATCTATATTGATTGAACCTCCTATTGGTATTGCTAAGATTTTTGATGTTTTTATTATATTTTTTGCTGTTAAGTTTTTTGTGGTAGTTACCTCTGGAGTAATGCGCCGACAAAATGATTGCTTAGGTGCCCATTAAGGAGAGGTAATATGAATTCTGAAGCCAATGATGTCGCTGTAATAGTAACAACATTTAATCCTGATTTGTTGATTTTCGAAAATAATCTGGATTCTTATTTGTCACAGGCTAGTTTGGTGGTTGTTTGTGATAATTCTGATTGTAAATCTGTGTCAGATTTGATTCGTAATTTATGTCTGAAGCTAACTAATGTTGCATACCTTTCAATGGGTGGTAATAAAGGAATTGCTTATGCTCAAAATAGAGGCGTTGAGTTTGCTATAGAACAAGGATTTGATTATTTTTTGGAAATGGATCAGGATTCAAATCTTCCTGTAGGTTACATCAGTAATATTTTATCTTCATATTTTCTGCTTATTTTAAATAATATTCCCGTTGCAGGTGTAGGGCCTGTTGCAAGGAGTAAGAGTCAGGATTTCATATATCATGATTATGAGAAGGATTCTGGAATAAAATTTGTTTCTCAAACGTTAAGTTCTGGGTTTTTATACGGTAAGAATTCTTATATGTTGGTAGGTTCTAAGGACGAATCTTTATTCATAGACTTTGTTGATTGGGATTGGTGTTGGCGTGCAAGAAAGTTAGGAATGTATATTGCGGTTGATACTTCTATAGTAATGGAGCATATGCTTGGCGATGGACATAAAAAAATATTCGGTTTTTATGTTGGTTTGCCATCACCGATTAGATTATATTATCAATATAGAAACTCCCTTTACATGTTGCAGAGAGATTATGTTGGCATTGGGTGGAAGATTAAACGTCTAATTATTCTTTTATTTAAAGTTCCATATTTTTTACTTCTTACCGACAGAAAGATCGATAGAATGAGATTTATTGTAAAGGGTGTTTTTGGTTTTTTTAGAGGTGATAAAGGTCAATTTAATGAATCAAGTAAATAAGTTCTCTGTTTTACTTTCCGTATATGCTAAAGAAAGTGCAGAAAACTTAGATCAGGCCTTGAATAGTATTTGGTATGAACAAACTAAAAGACCAGTTCAAATTGTTTTGGTTAAAGATGGCCCCTTACCCCCCGATCTTGATTCCACTTTGGCTTCTTGGAGTGCCAGGCTTGGTGATGTTCTTACAATTATTTCGTTACCTGAAAATGTTGGATTGGCGGCTGCCCTTAATAAGGGGTTGGAATATTGTAAATTTGACTTAGTTGCTCGAATGGACACCGATGATCTCGCGATGCCTGATAGGTTTTTAAAGCAGCTAGAGTTCATGACTAATAATCCTGAAGTAACCGCTAGTAGTAGTTTCATTGAAGAATTTGATGATTCAGGCTTGTTTTTAGGTTTAAGAAAATTGCCCTTAAGCCATGCTGAAATTGTTAAATTTGCAAAACGGCGTAGTCCTTTAAGCCATCCTGCAACTATTTTTCGTAAAGAAGCTGTTTTATCCGTTGGTGGATATCCTTTGTTTCGCAATGCACAAGATTATGCACTCTGGACATTACTAATTATCAACGGTTATAAGTTAGCAAATTTGCCTGATGTACTGGTTAAGATGCGTACTGGTTCAGAGATGTATAACCGACGTGGTTTAGATTATTTTAAGAAAGAACTTCAGTTGCTTCGATACCAAAGGAGAATTGGCTTTCTATCATGGTTTGATTTTTTGATGAATGTTTTATCTCGTGGCTTTATACGTTTATCACCTGTTTTTTTGAAGAAATGGTTGTATCGGATGATACGATGATTTGTAGTGGCGAATTTTAAGGTTTTTAGTTATGAAAACTATACTTCTGACAGGCTCCACCGGCTTTGTTGGCTCTGCTTTGCTGACTGAGCTTAAAAAGTTGCCTGATTTTCGGGTTGTTTCTGCTGTTCGTTCTGCTGTTGCTTCCGTTTCAGATGATGTTATGGCGGTTGGCGATATTAACGGCACTACAGATTATTCAGCAGTACTTACTGGTGTTGATTTTGTAATTCATGCCGCTGCGCGTGCGCACATTATGCGCGATGATGTTTCCGACCCATTAGCAGAATTTCGCAAGGTGAATGTTGAGGGTACGTTAAACCTTGCGCGGCAGGCAGCCGAGGCAGGTGCTCGAAGGTTTGTGTTCATTAGCTCTATCGGGGTCAACGGAACGAGCAATAGCATCCCCTTTCGTGAATGCGATGTGCCAAATCCCACGGAGCCCTATGCCTTATCCAAGTGGGAGGCTGAGCAAGGGCTTTGGGAGGTTGAGAAGGCAACTGGGATGGAGGTGGTGATCATTCGCCCCCCATTGGTATATGGGCCGAACGCTCCCGGTAATTTTGGGAGTTTGGTAAATTGGGTCGGTAAAGGATTGCCACTGCCTTTGGGTGCGATCAACAACAACAGAACTCTGGTGGCCTTGGATAACCTGGTGGATTTGATTGTTACCGTTATAGATCACCCCGCCGCTGCTAACCAAGTTTTTTTGGCTGGTGATGGGGAATATATCTCCACTACAGAGCTGCTTCGCGGAGTTGGTAGAGCAATGGGTAAGCCGGCCCGTCTGATTCCCGTGCCCGCCGGCTTGCTGATGTTCGGCGCGAGCTTGCTTGGTAAAAGATCGGTTGCGCAGCGTGTATTGGGTTCATTGCAGGTAGATATTTCTAAAGCTCGTCACTTGTTGGGCTGGGAGCCGCCATTGTCGGTGGAAGAAGGACTTCGCCGCTGTTTTGTATTGGAGAATGAATTTTGATTCGGTTTTTTGATTTTACCTTTGCTTTGTTGGGGCTGGTGTTTGGCTTCCCGGTATTGCTGGTTATTTATGTGTTAGGTCTGTTCGATACTGGCTCGCCATTGTTCTGGCAGGCGCGGGTAGGGCGTAATAAAAAGCCGTTTACTCTGGTTAAGTTCCGTACCATGAAGGTGGATACGGCTTCGGTTGCCAGTCATCTTGCATCTACGGCATCTATTACCCCTATGGGTGGTTTTTTGCGTAAAACCAAGTTGGATGAGCTTCCTCAGTTGTGGAATGTTTTGACGGGTGAGATGAGCTTGGTTGGCCCTCGTCCGAATCTATTTAATCAGGATGAGTTAATTGCCGAGCGCGATGCCTTGGGGGTGTACGCGGTTCGTCCGGGGATTACCGGTTTGGCGCAGGTGAATGAAATTGATATGTCTACGCCAAAGCTCTTGGCTGAAACAGACGCTAGGATGATCGCTGAGATGTCGGTAGCGAATTATTTCCGGTTTATTCTGCAGACTGCTATCGGTAAAGGAGCTGGGGATAGGGTTCGATAACTTATTGAGCCCTATGGCATTTTAACGGCATTCAACACCCAGTCCGAGCAGTCGCCCTGTTTGTCATAAGCTGCAGGTACCTCCAGTAGCAGACTAATGACCTCTTCAACTTTGAAATTATGACAGGCTTTATCTAGGCGATTTAACACGTTGTGAGTTTCAGGCCAAGTAAGGTGGATTTCATTGGCGGTCATGATCCGCGGGTGTTCAGTGCCTTCAACATCATCGCCAATCAAGAGTTCTTCGTATAGTTTTTCACCTGGGCGTAGGCCAGTGAACTGAATTTCGATATCCCCGTGTGGGTTTTTATCGGTTTTTTCGCTGAGGCCGGATAAGCGAATCATTTTTTGGGCTAGGCTTACAATTTTGACGGGCTCTCCCATGTCCAGAACGAATACATCGCCTCCTTTCCCCATGGCACCGGCCTGAATAACGAGTTGTGAGGCTTCGGGGATGGTCATGAAGTAGCGGATAATATCTGGGTGGGTAACTGTGATTGGCCCACCGGCTTTTATCTGTTTACGGAATAGTGGAACAACGGAACCAGACGAGCCAAGAACGTTACCGAAGCGAACCATGCAGAATAGGGTGTCGGTTCGGCGTTTTGATATAGCTTGTAATACCAGCTCTGCCATTCGTTTGGATGCGCCCATCACGTTAGTTGGGCGCACGGCTTTATCGGTAGAAATTAAAACAAAGCGTTCAACTCCGGCTGCAATAGCGGCCTCAGCACAGAACCAAGTGCCGAATACATTGTTTCTTACACCTTCAACCACGTTGTGCTCGACCATGGGAACATGCTTGTAGGCGGCGGCATGGTATATCGTCTGAACGTTAAAGGTTCTGAAGATGGTTTCGAGGCGGTTTTGTTTTTGTACTGAGCCGAGTATCGAAATAATCGGAGTGCTGAAGCCATGCTGAGTACAGATAGCTTGCAGCTCCTGCTCAATGGAATAAAGGCTGTATTCATTCAGTTCCAGTAGAATCAGCTTAGCAGGCTTTTGCAATAAGACTTGGCGGCAAAGTTCAGAGCCGATGGAACCACCTGCGCCTGTAACCAGAACGACCTTGCCGGAAATATTTTTCTGCATGAGGTCACTTCTGGGCGCAACACAGTCGCGCCCTAATAGATCCTCAATCTCAACTTCTCGTACTTCTTCAATGCGGGCTTTGCCGCTGATGATATCGTTGGTGGAAGGGGCCGTCAGTACTTCTAGATTATGCTCGGCCAGTCCTTCTATTAGGCGTTTTCGTTGACTGATACTGGTATTTCCAAGTGCCAGCAAAATTCGTTTAACATTACTTTGCTCTACGATGTCCTTTAGCTCTGAAGGTGCACAGACTTTTAATCCCTGCATATTGCTCTTCTGTTTTCTGCTGTCATCATCAATAAAAATAAATGGACGGAACTGTTGGCTGGTACTGAGCGATTGGGCTAGCGCTATGCCTTGCTGACCCGCTCCGTAAATAATAACGGGCTCAGCTGTTGCTTTGCTTAATTGGCTAACGACGCTACGGATAAATAGGCGAGGGGTTCCCAATAACGCAAACGAAGTGAAAAAATAAATAATAACGCTGGAGCGGGGGATGTTGGCGGGAATAAGGAAAGCTACTGTGGCCAGTGTAATGGCCGATATGGCTATGCCAAGCGCTAGTGTGGTAAATGCTTTACCGGTCATAAAACGAACCACAGCTCGGTAGAGGCCGAGTTTTATGAATACGCCTAAGGTAATAACAGCGGTAAGGGCCGCGGCCAGATAAACAGCTTGTTCGGGTTTGGGGCTGAAGGTGCCGAACCTGAGTGCCAGTGCAAGATAAATAGCAATGTGGATCGCGAGTGCATCGTAGACGACCGAGATAGCGCGCTTAACTGGGCGTGATGCGTTAAGAATGAAATGGATCATAAGCTTCCGGCTCAGATGTGGTGCGAATTATTCTTCATCCAAATGTCATCTGTCAAGCATCTTGTTGATTTTGTTCAGGAATGATTTTGAATCTTCGGGTACATAGGGGCTTCCTCTGCGCGTCTTTTCCGGTATGCTGGCGTCAAGTTTAGTTGCGTTCTCTTACTGAAATTTGGAGTTCTTATGGATCAGGATGTGTCACAGAGTCCTTTGGTTGCTGCCCAAGATGAGATCAATTTAACCGATCTTTTTCGTAATATATGGCGGCAGCGTGGGCTGGTGATGGGTATTACTCTGGTGGTTGCCATTCTGGTGATGGTTTTTCACTTTGCCAAATCGTCTTTTGCCTTGCCAACTCAGGTTGATTATTCCGTGTCTCTGACCTTTCTAGAAAAAGGAAAATACCCAAATGGCACTGAGTTCAGCCCGCAGGATATCATTGCACCTTCGGTGCTTAGCACTGCGTTGGCCGCGAATAAGATTGATATCAGTTCCGATTATTTGGCTGAGGCCTTGTCCGTCAGCTATTCCAACTCTTTGCTGAAGATGGCAGAAGATAAGTTATCCGCGACTCTGTCTAATGTTAAAACGCCTGAGGAAATGCGTTCGGCGGCAAGTACGGCGCTGGAGGACATGCAGGTGCAAAGTCGCTCTCATATTACCGTTAGTCTGAATTTGCAGAAAGCTGGTCTTACCTCGCAGGAAGGCCGTGTACTTGTGGCTGATATTCTGGAAACCTGGGCTCGGATGACTATTGATCGGGGTATGACGAATGTCGATATTGATCGTCCGCTGACTTCTTTTGTGGTGGCAGAATCTACCAATCTGATCGACATCTACGATAACGCGGCTAATTATCTTAACTCTCTTAAAAATGCGGTTAAGGCTTTATCTGCTCTGCCAGGAAGCGGCAGCATGATTGTGGATGGCTATACGCTGGAAGACGTTCGTCGTGAGTTGGTAACTCTGGATGATACTGATATCAGCCCGTTGCGCTCATTCGCTTACACCAGTTCAGCGGGTCTTTCGTCAAAAAATGCTGCTATTAAAGTGCGCTTATTTTCCCGTCAACGTCTGCTAGGGCTGGAGCATGAACGCTTGACTAAATTGATTGATTCCTATGACAAAGCACTGGCTCAACTAACTCAGTCTTCGGTCAGTGATCAACTAAAGTCGGGTCGTTCAGAGATGATGGGCGGTGCCCAGTTTGATCAGTCCTTCCTTAACTCATTGCTTGACTTAGGCAGTAAGTTAGGTGGCGTACAAATTCGAGACGAGTTGTTCAAACGTCGCACGAAAGCCGTTGAGGATCTGCTGTCGCTTGAGAAAGAAATGGCCATTCTGAATGGCACACCCGATAATGTCTTTGACGATCTAGATGCGGATGCCATTCTGCGGGCATCGGTTTCGGGCATTACTGAAAATCTGAATACTTTGCAGAGACAACTGAATAATTTCATTGCTGCATACCGTGAGCAAATATTGCAGAGTGGTGGGCGTCTGTTTGTTGCTGATGCCGCACCGGCTATTCGTGATGGTAACGTGCAGTTGAGCACCAAAATCGGTTTGCATCTGGCGTTGGGTATTATTCTGGGGGGCATGCTTGGCATGATGGCTGCTTTGATTCGGGCTGCTATGATAGGCACTGGCCGCAAATACTGAGCGCGCTGCTGTAAACAGCCCGGCATTGCTGCGTTAGGTCCTACAGTTTTGAGTGAAATTAACCTCACTCAAAACTGTACCGAATTTATCCAGTGACTTTCTCTTAACCTAATCCTCCTTTCGATCCTCTCTCCGTAAACTTCTGCTTCTTAACGCTTGTCTCTAAAAAATGACCATTCGACGGCGGGGCCAATGTCGGTGGCTATCTTCATAACTATCCTTGATAGATGAAATGCAATTGTAGCGCTTTTGCCTCTGCCGTCTAAATCCGCGACAATAGCGAGCTTATTCTTTTTCTAACGACCTTTAGGTTTCATGTTATGACCACGCGCATTGCTATTAACGGATTTGGTCGTATCGGGCGCTGTGTTTTGCGTGCCTTGTATGAAAATGGTTATCGCGAAGATCTGCAAGTAGTGGCTATTAATGAACTGGCAGATATCGAATCGCTGAGTTACATGTTGCGCTACGACAGCACTCACGGGCGTTTTTATGGGCCAGTGTCTGTTGCTGATTCTAAGCATTTGATGGTTAACGGCGATAAAATTTGTGTGCGTCATCAGCAAGATCCCAATAATTTAGATTGGGCTGAGCTGGGGGTGGATTTGGTGCTTGAATGTAGTGGTCAGATTCGTTCACGCGAAGATGCCGAGCTGCATTTAGAGCGCGGTGCGGGCAAGGTACTGATCTCTAACCCGGCTGACAGTGCCGTTGATAACACCATTATTTTTGGTCTTAATCACGACTTGATTACGCCGGCCGACCGCATTGTTTCCAACGGATCCTGCTCTACCAATGCGTTGATTCCGATTCTTACCTTGCTTGACGAGGCATTTGGTATTCAAGCCGGTGTTACCACCACGATTCATTCGGCGATGAATGATCAACCTGTGATTGATGCTTACCATTCGGATCTGCGCCGGACGCGTTCCGCCGTGCAAAGTATTATCCCCGTGGATACTGGCTTGTCACTGGGGATTGAGCGTTTGATGCCACAGCTTGCAGGTAAGATCGAGTGTTTGCATTTGCGCGTACCAACGGTGAATGTGTCGGCTTTGGATATCAGTCTGCAATTGCACAAAAAGACCAGCTCACAAGCGGTCAATGACCTGCTACAATCCGCCGCCGAAGGCGAGTTCGCTGCGATTATGGGGTTAACCCGTGAAGCACATGCCTCCATTGATTTTAACCACGATCCTCGTTCAGCCATTGTCGATGCCACGCAAACACGGGTGAGCGGCGGCCATTTGCTGAAATTGCTGGTGTGGTTTGATAACGAATGGGGTTTTGCTAATCGTATGCTCGATACCGCCATGTGCCTGCGCTAAGCGCTAAGATTTCTAAATTTTTGTCTGTGTCACTTGCTCTTGATGAGGGCATTGTAAGGACGATACTGAGTTGTTACAGAGGATAAAACGATGGCTGTTTTAAAGATGACTGAACTGGATTTGGCTGGTAAGCGCGTATTGATTCGCGAAGACCTCAACGTTCCAGTTAAAGATGGCAAAGTAACGTCCGATGCCCGTATTCGTGCGTCTTTACCAACCATTCAGCATGCTTTAGCGGCCGGTGCCAAAGTGATTGTCATGTCTCACCTTGGTCGTCCTGAAGAAGGCGTTTACGACGAAGAATCCTCCATGAAGCCAGTGGCTGCGCACCTAGGTGAATTGTTGGGTCGTGACGTTAAAGTAATCCGCGACTTCCGCGCAGGCGTTGAAGTTGCTGATGGCGAAATGATCTTGCTAGAAAATGTGCGTTTTAACCAAGGCGAGAAGAAAGACACCGACGAGCTATCCCAAGCCTACGCGGCGTTGTGCGATATCTTTGTGATGGATGCGTTTGGTACGGCGCACCGCGCTCAAGCGTCTACTCATGGTGTGGCTAAATTTGCTCCGATTGCTTGTGCTGGCCCTTTGCTTGCGGCGGAATTGGAAGCACTGGGCAAAGCGTTGGATAAGCCTGCTCGTCCGTTGGTGGCTATCGTGGGTGGCTCTAAGGTTTCAACTAAGTTAGAAGTACTAGAAAGCTTGTCGGATATTTGCGATCAAATCATTGTTGGTGGTGGTATCGCCAACACCTTCCTTGCCGCTGCGGGTAACAACGTCGGTAAATCCCTGTGTGAAGATGATCTGATTCCTGCAGCTAAAAAGCTGATGGAAAAAGTGTCTATCCCAGTCCCAACAGACGTTGTGTGCGGTAAAGAATTTTCTGAAAGCGCTGTGGCGACCTTGAAGAATGCCGCCGATATCGAAGCCGACGACATGATCTTCGATATTGGCCCTGATTCAGCCAAAGCGCTTGCTGAGCAGTTGAAGGGTGCTAAAACCATTATTTGGAACGGCCCTGTGGGTGTATTCGAATTCGATCAGTTTGGCGAAGGTACTAAAGCCTTGGCATTAGCCATTGCCGAATCAGATGCGTTCTCAATTGCAGGCGGTGGTGATACGCTAGCAGCTGTCGATAAATATGGCATTGCCGATAAAGTTTCTTACATTTCAACCGGTGGCGGTGCTTTCCTAGAATTCGTAGAAGGCAAAGTGTTACCTGCGGTGGCGATTCTGGAAGAACGCGCGAAAAATTAAGCGCAAAGCAAGATTCAAAAGGCCGGAGATTCCGGCCAAACTTTTTAAAATAGCCGCTCGTACTGAACGGCGATAAAAATTTGAGGAGCTATCATGGCACTTATCAGCATGCGTCAGATGCTAGACCACGCCGCCGAATTTGGTTACGGCGTACCAGCATTTAACGTAAACAACCTAGAGCAAATGCGAGCCATCATGGAGGCGGCGGACAAAACCGATTCACCGGTGATCGTTCAGGCCTCTGCTGGTGCTCGCAAATACGCGGGTGCTCCATTCTTGCGTCACTTGATTCTGGCAGCAATCGAAGAGTTCCCACATATTCCTGTGTGTATGCACCAAGATCACGGCACGTCACCGACCGTATGTCAGCGTTCTATCCAATTGGGCTTCAGCTCTGTGATGATGGATGGTTCACTGGGTACTGATGGCAAAACACCAACGACTTATGAATACAATGTCGAAGTCACCAAGCGCACGGTTGACATGGCGCACGCTTGCGGTGTGTCGGTTGAGGGTGAGCTGGGCTGCTTAGGTTCTTTAGAAACCGGTCAAGCCGGTGAAGAAGATGGCGTTGGTGCTGATTGCGTACTAAGCCATGATCAAATGCTGACAGACCCTGAAGAAGCAGCTGACTTTGTTAAGCAAACGGGTGTTGATGCGTTAGCGATTGCGTGTGGTACTTCTCATGGCGCTTATAAGTTCTCTCGTCCACCGACAGATGACATTTTAGCGATTGATCGTATCAAAGCGATTCACCAGCGTATTCCTGGTACTCACTTGGTCATGCACGGTTCATCTTCTGTGCCGCAAGAATGGTTGGCAATCATCAACGAATTTGGCGGTGAAATTACAGAAACTTACGGTGTGCCGGTTGAGCAAATCGTAGAAGGCATCAAGTACGGTGTGCGTAAAATCAACATAGATACCGATTTGCGTTTGGCCTCTACCGGTGCGATTCGTCGTTTCTTGGCCGAAAACCCAAGCGAATTCGACCCACGTAAGTATTTGGCGGCATCGGTTAAAGCCATGTCTGAAATCTGCGTTGCGCGTTACGAAGCGTTCGGCACTGCAGGTAATGCGTCTAAGATTAAAGCCTTGTCTTTAGATGATATGTTCGCACGCTATGAGCGCGGTGAACTGGCTGCAACAATCGTTTAATCGAAACGATTGTGTTTAAACAAAGAACCTTATGCTAGTCGAGTTTGAAGGTTTTTACTGCGGCATATTGGTCGTCGGCCAAGCGCACTAAGCCTTGGCTGATGCTGCCGGTTTCCGCGGCTTTTTCTCGAGTTGTTTGGCTATGCTCAGCTAGGTTACGCGAGCGTTCACGAATTTGGTCGCTGCTTTTAAGTTGTGCGGTTGCTAGCACAGCAATGTGTTCACTTTTGGTGTTGAGTTCGGCAACGACAAGCTCGATCTGTTGTAATGCAACTCCGGCCTCGGTTGCTGTTTGAACCATAGTGTCGCTTAATTCATTGACACTGTTCAAGCTTGCTGAGGTGCTGTTTGCACCGCCTTGAATCGCATCGACGATGGCTTGAATTTCTTGAATAGATTCGCCGGTTCGGCGTGCGAGTGTTCGAACTTCATCGGCTACCACGGCAAAGCCTCGACCATGCTCTCCTGCCCGAGCTGCTTCAATCGCAGCATTTAATGCGAGCAAGTTGGTTTGCTCGGCAATACTGTTAATAACCAGTAGTACATCACCAATTTTTCCTGCGTCGATTAGTAAGTTATCTGCGACTTCGGTGGCTTCACCGATGCGTTTGACGGATGTGTGAATGGTATCCAAAACACGTTGAACTTGAATTCGCCCAGATTCGACTTGCTTTATTGCGTCTTTGGTTGCTTGTTGAGATGAAACACTAGCACTCTGAACATCTTGGGCTGCTTTTAAGACGCTAGTGACAGCCTCATCGGCAGAGGTTGAGAGTGATGTTTGTTGCTTGGCTACACCCTCACTGTCTTGCGCGAGTGTCTGTAGGCGGTTGGCCGTTGCACGTAAATCTTCGCTGTTATTGGCGGCGCCCATCAGGGTGTCATTGACGCTGTTAATCAGCTGGTCGAAGGAACGCGCAAGCTCACCCAGCTCATCGTTGGTTTGAACATTTATTCGCTGGGTGAGGTCTTTATTTTGACCAATTAACCTAACTTGATTACGAATATAGCGAATAGGATGCAATATGCGGCGGTAGCTGAGAGTGCTCATTCCAACCATGGCTGCTATGAGAGTGGCAGTGAACAATGCGATTCCACGTAAGGTGCTGTGTGTTTCATTGAGCACTTTCTGTTTACCGGATTGGGCTAGGGCCGATTGTAAATTAATGAGATTATCAATTAGGCTGATGGCCGGTTCGAGATTGGAGTACATGTCCATATCGATATAGTTGCCCATACCGTAGGCTGATTGTTCTTCAATGTAGCCTTCGAGCTTAGTGATAACCGCGAAGGCTTTTTTCATGGCGTCTGCGTTGCGCTTAATAGCCTCCTGTTCTTTTTCACTTAATTGGCTCGATAGATACTGATTCCAATTGGTTTCTATTTGTTGTTTAGCCTTGCTAAGCTGCTCTTTCGCATCGCTCCACAGTAACATTTGCGCCCGACTTTTATGGGCGACATCGACGACGCCTGTTGTAATTCCACGCCTAACGCTTGTTAGTGACCAGATAGGCTGCATGCGTTGGTCAAACAGTTGGGTGGCATTGCTGACAATGTTCGGCATTTGCTGCCAAACATAAAAGAAGATTATGGCCGTTAAGACAACGGGCACTAGTGCCATCAGAAATAGGCGATGTTTGATGCGCATGGTTACTGCCTGTGATTCATTGCAATGATAGAAATTACAGCAGGCAATTTGAGATAAATTGTGAAAGTTTTGTTACGATTTGTGATTTTAACGAGGCCAAACTCGACGCATTTCGTGTCTGGTTTTGTCCAGTGTATTTAGCTCTAGATGATTTGTTGTGCAACATCTTTAATTTTCTGCACCATCGCCCGAATACCATTACCGCGAGTGGGGCTTAGGTGTTTGATTAAATCAATGCTGTCGAAGTAAGCATCAATATCAAAGGCAAGGATTTCCGCTGGGGTTTTATGATTGTAGGCTGCGAGTACAACGCCAAGTAAGCCACGGACGATGTGGGCATCGGAGTCGGCTTCGATATTCATGGTTGAGCCGCTTACTTCATAGTCGATCCATACTTGGCTTTGGCAGCCGCGCAGTAAAAATTCTTCAGTTTTCTTTTCATCGTTCATCGCGGGTAGCTGTTTACCCAAGTCGATGATGTATTTATAGCGCTCTTCCCAGTCGTCGAAAAAACTGAGGGTATCGACAATGTCATCGGTCGTGATATCGCTACCAAAAGGATTCGTTTGAACAGACATGAAGGCTCCTGTTTATAGTGATTCAATAAAACGACGAATACGAATAGCGGCTTCAATACACTCGCTTGTTTCTGCGACTAGTGCCATACGAATACGCCCCGCGCCTGGGTTAATGTCAGCGACAGTACGGGATAGGTAAGACCCAGGTAATACGGTGACATTTTGCTGGGCGAATAATTGCTGGGCGAACTCTTCTTCGTTAATCGAAGTCTTTGGCCATAAATAGAAGCTGGCATCGGTTTGTTTTACATCGAGCACGGGCTGTAAGGTTTCTAATACGCCACGGAATTTCTGTGTGTATTGCGTCCGATTGTCGATGACATGTTGTTCGTCTCCCCAGGCCGTAATGCTAGCAAGTTGCGTATGAACCGACATGGCACAGCCGTGGTAGGTACGATAGAGCAAGAAGGGCTTGAGCAAATCGGCATCACCGGCAATAAAACCGGAGCGTAAGCCCGGTAAATTAGAACGTTTCGATAGTGAGTGGAACACGACGCAGCGTTTAAAGTCGTGACGGCCTAATTTTGCGCAGGCTTCTAATAAGCCCATCGGTGCTGAATGGCCTTCAACATAGATTTCTGAGTAGCACTCGTCGCTCGCTAAAATAAAATCGTGTTCGTCTGCCAGTGCGATGAGTTCTTTGAATTGCTCGAACGATAAGGTTGCTCCGGTTGGATTTCCTGGGGTGCAAACAAACAGAATTTGGCAGTCAGCCCAAACGTTGGCAGGCACAGCTGCATAATCAGGGTTAAAGCCGTTTTCTTCTAGGCAGGGCAAAAAGTGCGGTTGCGCGCCGGATAAATACGCCGCACCTTCGTAGATTTGATAAAACGGATTTGGGCACACCACTAATGGATTCGATTTAGTGCGATCAACGGCGGCTTGAGTAAAGGCAAAAATAGCTTCACGCGTGCCGTTTACGGGAATGACTTGGGCGGCGGCATCGACAGGTTGCAAATCAAACCGCTTGGTTAACCAGTTGGCGATGGCTTGGTTCAGCTCGGGCAGGCCTTTGGTGGTCGGATAATTTTCTACACGTTGCAGCTCGGTGCGCAGAGTATTCAGTACAAACGCTGGGGCTGGATGTTTTGGCTCGCCGATGGATAAGGCAATATGTTTCAGATCGGAAGGCGGGGTCACCGCTCCTTTGAGCTTGGTCAGTTTTTCAAAGGGATAGGGCTGTAACTTGTTTAGATCGGGATTCATACCGCACCAGTCGCTCAGATCATTAATAATCAAAGCGCGCAGTATACCACCGTCGTTGGCGGAATGGTGTGTGCCGCGTATCTCGGACGCTATTTAGGTTGATGGCGGCTCTCTTACTTTTTAACGCAGTAATTAGCGGATGAGCGTCAGTTCTGGAGCTGTGCTGTTCCTGTTTAGGCAATACCAAGCATTGCCGTTTTTCTTTTTGGCAGCCTTTTTCGCCAGTGCGGCCAGTCTGGCCAGATCGTTGGAGCTGCCATTGTCCAATAGTATGGAAGGTACAACCCCAATGGCGAGTCCTAGTAGTGGGAAGTTTGCCGTTTGTCCGTTGCGGTCAGTGCCACTGATATAGCCTTGGCCCCAGTCGACGCTGGAATGAAATTGCGGCACACCAGACTGAAAACGCTGCAGAATCCTACCGCACAAGTCGGCGACATCTTCGCCCTGATGCACCAGAATAAAGTCATCACCACCGATATGGCCGACGAAGGTTTTTTGATCCGCCATGCTCTGCAGTAAATGGCCAAGCCAGCGGATGACATTATCGCCCTGATGATAGCCATAGTGATCATTAAAGGGTTTGAAGTGATTCAGATCGGCGTACAGAAGATTGAAATGGGTAGATGACTGCAATAGCCCATCGGTATGCTCGTCAATAAGAACGTTACCCGGTAGCATGGTCAGCGGGTTGGCATAACGCGCCTTTGTGATTTGATTTTCAGTCAGTCGTTTCAGCAGTTTTTTGGTGCTGACCAAGCCTTTGTATGCGCCATCGCAGGTAACAATCAGATGCTGGCGCAGCGAGTGTTCATCATCGTTGGTCATTAAACGGCTAACGGTTTCGATGCTCATACTGGCGTCTACGATTAGGGTATCATGCTGCATAATTAGGCGGACTTCTTTTTTTTCGAACAATGCTCGGCCATAGGGCAAGGCGAAGGTTTCCAGCAGTTTGCTACGATACAGCAGACCAATAGGGCGATCATTTTCCAGCACTGGAAGCGATAGCAGGGCGGGATTATTTTCCAACTGTTGTGCGGCTTCGCCGATTTGAACGTTGGCATTAATAGTCTGACAGCTCTGGCACAGCGAGGCGATAGTCTGCTCGTGCATTAGTCTTTTGTGGTCTGTGATCGGTGCATTACTCTCAGGCGTTAATATTTTTGGCTCCGCTGCTGGTCTGCCGAGCAGATAGCCTTGACCAAGATGAATACCTAACGAGCGTATCAAGTTCAATTCACCAAGTTGTTCAATACCTTCCGCAATAATTTCACACTGCAGTTCACCGCACAGATTCACAACCGATGTAACGAATGCTTGCTTAACGGTATCTTGGTCGATACGGTCGATAAAATGCCGGTCAATTTTTACGTAGTCTGGGCGAATCTGTGACCACAGCTTCAGTCCGGAATAACCGCTGCCTAGGTCGTCAATGGCGATGCCATAGCCAAGTTGTTTGAGGGAAGAAATAACCGCAATAAATTTGTCGCAGGGATCAAAAGGAAAGCGTTCTGAAATCTCCAGCACGACATTTGTGGGAGACAAGCCGATGGCCAATAATTGTTCACTGAGGCTGATCAAGGTGGTGGAATAACTGAGCAAGGTTTGTGGGCAGATGTTCAGGAATAGCCGACCGTTGAGGTGTGATTTGCAGAAGTGTGCAACGGCGGAGCGGATACACAGTCTCTCAAGTTCTGGTATGCGTTCCGCCTGAGCCGCTACCTGAAACATAAGATCTGGGCGTTGCAGCATTTGCCCTGGTTTGCCTCGGGTCAGGGCTTCATAACCAACAGCCTGATTGCGGCGCAGGTCAACAATGGGTTGTAAAACGGTTTGTATGGCTTCCTTGCTGATCAGTTCGTCCAGGCTATTGAAAAGGGTTTTCGGTGCCATGTGCTCTGACTCAGTCATCTTGGGCATCCATGATCGGCTCAGTAGATGACCATAAGATGACAGGATGGTAGCGCTTTGAAAGGACTTGTTACTGCATGTAATGGATGAGTTTTCATTTGTTTCGGGTATAAAAAACCCGGCACAGGCCGGGCTTTTCAACAGTCGCTTAGGTCTTATGCCGACGCTTCTACAATTGCTTTCATGTCGGTCATGTAGCCACGAAGTTCTTGACCGATCCACTCAACTGGGTGGTTACGGATCAATTCGTTCACTTCAATCAAGCGCTTGTTGTCGACAGAGTTAGATTTGTTTTTCAAACCCTTACCGATAACGTCAGTGCTGATGTGCGGCATGAACTTCTCGCGCAACAGTGGCACTGCAGCGTGAGAGAATAGGTAGTTACCATATTCAGCCGTGTCTGAAATAACCACGTTCATTTCGTACAGTTTACGACGCGCGATGGTGTTAGCGATTAACGGAGTTTCGTGCAGAGACTCGTAGTACGCAGACTCTTCAACGATGCCGCTTTCAACCATAGATTCAAACGCTAGCTCTACGCCGGCTTTGATCATGGCAACCAATAGAATGCCGTGGTCGAAGTATTCTTGTTCGTCGATAGCAACGTCAGATGCGGGCGCTTTTTCAAAGCCAGTTGCTAACGTTTCTTCACGCCAAGTGAGTAGGTTTTTATCATCGTTCGCCCAGTCAGCCATCATAGTGCTAGAGAACTCACCGCTGATGATGTCTGCTTGATGCTTGCGGAACAACGGACGCATTAATTCTTTCAGTTCTTCAGCCATATCGAAGGCCAAAATTTTAGCTGGGTTAGATAGACGATCCATCATGTTAGTGATGCCGCCGTACTTCAGCGCTTCAGTTACAGTTTCCCAGCCGTACTGGATCAACTTAGCGGCGTAGCCTTCGTCGATACCGTCTTCAACCATTTTCTCGAAGCCAAGGATGGCGCCAGTTTGCAGCATGCCGCAAAGGATGGTTTGTTCGCCCATTAAGTCAGACTTAACTTCAGCGACGAAAGACGATTCCAAACAACCTGCACGATGACCGCCAGTACCGGCTGCCCATGCTTTCGCAATATCCCAGCCTTCACCTTTGGGATCGTTTTCTGGATGAACGGCGATCAGTGTCGGTACACCGAAGCCGCGCTTATATTCTTCACGAACTTCTGAACCTGGGCACTTAGGCGCAACCATAACGACGGTAAGGTCAGAACGGATTTGCATGCCTTCTTCAACGATGTTGAAGCCATGGCTGTAACCTAAGCAAGCGCCTTGTTTCATCATAGGCATTACTGTTGTCACAACGTCAGTGTGTTGCTTATCTGGGGTTAGGTTAACCAGTAAGTCAGCTTGTGGAACCAATTCTTCGTAAGTGCCAACAGTGAAACCGTTATCAGTGGCGTTTTTCCAAGACTGACGCTTTTCAGCAATCGCCGCAGCGCGCAATGTGTAAGACACGTCTAGGCCAGAGTCGCGCATGTTCAAACCTTGGTTCAAACCTTGAGCACCACAACCAATGATGACGATTTTTTTGCCTTTCAGGAATTCTGTTTCTGAAGCGAATTCTGAACGGTCCATGAAACGACAGCGACCAAGCTGATCCAGCTTTTCGCGTAGGTTTAGAGTGTTGAAGTAGTTAGTACCCATGCTCTATCTCCTTAATAAGTGAATGTTTAACAAGTTTACGCGGAATGATAGGGGAAGAATCGTGTTGCGTAAAATGCTATATTTGCGCTGATGTGTTGCATTTTTTGCAATGTCGTCGCTTCTGTTATTTACGCGCCGAGAAATAATATGGATTACAAAGACTTGCGGGTGTTTATCACCATTGCTGCGCAGCAAAACCTCGGACGTGCCAGCCAGCAGCTGCATGCTAGCCCATCGACCTTAAGTCGGCGCTTGGCGCGTATGGAGCATGAGGCTGGTGCGGTGTTGTTCAATCGTGATGCTCAGCCTTTGATGCTAACTCCTGCGGGTGAATTGTTTCGCCAACATGCTGAGCATACGTTAGCGGCGTGGGATGCATTGCGCGCTTCGGTAGATACCGAGGTGAGTGATATGACTGGGTCTATTACCTTATATTGCTCGGTAACGGCGAGTTATAGCTTTCTTGCGGATTTATTAACGCGTTTTCGTGAGCGCTATCCTAAGGTCGACCTGCGTATACACACAGGTGACGCAGCGGAATCTATCCCTAGAGTTGAGTCAGGTGAGGCCGATGTGGTGATTGCCGCTCGGCCTGAGCAGTTGTCGTCTGGACTTACCTTCAAAACCATTACGCCATCACCACTTCTGTTTATCGCTCCGCGTTCGTTGGGGACGGTTCCGCAGATTACTCAAGCGGAAATTGATTGGTCGTCGGTACCTATGGTGTTATCGGAATCGGGTTTGGCCCGTACTCGCGTGAATCATTGGTTTGAGGCGCGTGGAGTTAAACCCTACATTTATGCACAGGTTTCGGGAAATGAGGCAATTGTTAGTATGGTGGCGCTCGGGGTTGGTGTCGGTGTTGTGCCTGAGCTTGTGCTTCACAATAGTCCGATAGCAAGTCGAGTTCGAATCTTGAATGTGCAGCCAGAGCTAGAGCCATTCGCGGTAGGGCTTTGTGCGCAAAGTCAGCGATTACAAGAACCATTACTGCAAGCTTTGTGGCAAACTGCAACTCGCTAGCGAATTTAGTGATTTCTAAAAATAAGCTGGCGATGGCTCCTTTGCGGCTAATAGCCCATAATAGGCGTTAGTCTCAATATAAGTCTCGATTTGAGAGGGTCTCCATGAATCACGAAGAGCATAAGGTTGTGTCCTTGATTAACAATGACGACAGTAATAATGAAGATACGACGGATAGCCCAAGTCAGCCGGTAACGCGGGATCGCAAAGGCATTTATTTATTACCTAATTTATTTACCACGGGTGCTTTGTTTTCGGGATTTTATGCCGTCGTTGCCGGCATGAACGGCCATTTTGAGAATGCGGCGATCGCGATTTTTGTTGCTATGGTTCTGGATGGTCTTGATGGTCGAGTGGCGCGTTTGACCAATACGCAAAGCGATTTTGGCGCTGAGTACGATAGCTTGGCGGATATGGTGTCATTTGGTGTGGCCCCTGCTCTCGTTGCCTTTAGTTGGGCATTACAAGATCTTGGTAAAGTCGGTTGGGTTGCGGCTTTTGTATACTGTGCCGGTGCGGCTTTGCGTCTTGCGCGTTTTAATACGCAGCTAGCGGTAGCGGATAAGAATTTTTTTACCGGGCTAGCGAGTCCGGCCGCGGCAGCCATCGTTGCAGGCACGGTATGGGTCTTCAGTGAATCTGGGATGCCGGGCCGAGAGATTGCATGGTTAATGGCGGTTGTCGTGCCTACAGCAGGATTGCTTATGGTTAGTAACTTTCGTTATCACAGCTTTAAAGGACTCGATCTGCGTGGCAAGGTGCCATTCGTAGCCATGCTGGCCGTCGTGTTCGTCTTTGTTGTTGTTTCTATTGATCCGGCTAAAGTGTTACTGGGTGTTTTTGTTGTGTATGGATTGTCCGGCCCATGTTACGAGGGATGGACTAAGTGGAAAGAGCGGAGAGACAGTTAATTTAGCCATTGGATTGTAATGTATTGGGAACCCTATCGACTGAATAGTTATCTCTATCATAGGCCGCAGTAGCGGCCTTAAATTTAGGAATGCTTATGATTATTCAGCAACGTAAAGCGAACGACATCCTTTCTTCTGAAATAACGCCGAAGTCGATTTATCTTAATCGCCGTAAGTTTATGACGGGTGTCTTGACATCTGCAGCCGCGCTGGCGACATCCCCTGCGTTGGCGATTCAATTGGTCGACGGCAAGCCAGTCATTACCAATCCAACGGAACTTCAGACAAAAATTCTCAGAGCAGCCGAAACCGCCTGGGGTAAAGACGAAACGCTTTCACCTCACAGTGCTGTGACTCAGTACAATAACTTCTACGAATTTGGCACTGGTAAGACCGATCCATCACGCTATGCGGGTGATTTTAAGACTGATAATTGGAAGGTCGAAATTGGCGGTGAGTGCGAAGTGAAAGGGCAGTTCACCCTTGAAGACATTCTTAAGCCGATGGATCTAGAAGAGCGTATATATAGGTTAAGGTGTGTTGAGGCTTGGTCGATGGTGATTCCTTGGATTGGTTTCCCTCTGGCGGGCTTGTTGAAACGCTTTAAACCCCTATCATCGGCTAAATACGTAGAGTTCACCACGCTTGAAGATCCGAAACAAATGCCGGGTCAGCGTTCGGTATTTTCTACCATTGATTGGCCTTATAAAGAAGGATTACGCATGGATGAAGCCATGCATCCTTTAACCCTCATGGCTGTCGGCTTGTATGGTGACATTCTGCCAAATCAAAATGGTGCGCCGTTGCGTTTGGTTGTGCCATGGAAGTATGGTTTTAAAAGCATCAAATCTATCGTGGCAATTCGCTTTGTTGAGGAAATGCCGCGTACCACATGGAATGACCTTGCTCCGCAAGAATACGGTTTTTACGCCAACGTTAATCCCAAGGTCGATCATCCGCGCTGGAGTCAAGCGTCGGAGCGTCGATTGCCCAATGGCTTGTTTAGCGCCAACCGCATTCCAACGCAGCTGTTCAACGGTTATGCGACTGAAGTGGAAGGCTTGTATCGCGGGATGGATTTGCGTCGCTTCTATTGAGCAATGACAAGTAGTTTCAGGCCGTTTATCCGCATCTGAACATAAGGGAAGGTATGTCCATTTTTACGGCTATCTCTAATAAGATAACGTCAGTGCCTGTGCTTTGGCGTCGATTGATAATTACTAGTCTCTCAGCGCTACCGGCAATCTATATTTTACAGTTGATCGTTCGTATTCAAACGGGGGAGTGGGATTTGCTCGGTCCTGAGCCTGGCAAAGCATTGGTCTGGCTAACAGGAACGTGGGCATTTAACTTTTTATTGATCGTTCTAGCGGTTACGCCTTTATATCGGCTATTAAACCAGCGTTGGGTTTTGGTTCATCGTCGCATGATCGGGCTTTGGGCATTTCTCTATACAAGTTTGCACGCACTGGCTTATGCAACCTTCTTGTTGCAGTGGCAATGGGCCGATATCACGAGTGAAATAGTAAAGCGCCCCTATCTGCTGTTAGGGACAGGCGCGTGGATGATATTGCTAGCACTAGCGCTAACGTCAACTCGCTGGGCACAGAAATCCTTGGGTAAGCGCTGGAAGGCCTTGCACCAGCTAGTGTATTTCGCCGCGTTACTGGCATCTGTTCACTATGTGCTACAAATCCGTGCTGGTTGGTTTGAGCCTGTGCTCTACACTGCCTTGACGCTTGTGGTTTTATTAGTCCGAAATCGCCGTTTTGAGGGCTTCTGGAAGAAAAGTGACAAAATATGAAGAAAGCCGTTGACGGCAGAGCTCAGGTCTCTATAATGCGCACCTCTTGAT